>RCUS01000403.1_pt1 | contig 29503 bp, 29 predicted proteins | sample 2166221 | NCBI WGS metagenome assembly RCUS01 (sample SAMN09932758, study PRJNA488358) | compost metagenome | isolation source: compost soil in cyclohexanecarboxylic | place: Germany: Experimental Botanical Garden
TGTTCGTTTGCTGGACGGATTGACCCTCTCAGTTTGACCCTCCCTCCAGGTTCTCGCGAACGCCGCGACCCTATCGTAAGACCCCTCGAATCCCAATTCCTTCAAGTCTTCATGGATCTGTTTCAGCGTACGCCGCTGCTTGCGTGATCGCGCCGCTTCGGTCTTCAAGAGCGCAGAAAGCTGGAACGCGTATTTGTCGATGGCGCGGGTAGAGCGCCGCTCTGAATAGGTCGGTTCAACGGTTTCCGATCGCAGATAGCGTCGGACGGTGTTTCTAGAGATGCCTAAACGCCTGGCTATCTCTCTCAAAGGGACCTGGTCGCGAATGTGCCAGCGTCGAATAATGCCTAGTAATGCCACGTCGATCACTCCAATTCCCCACTCAATGTTATGAGCAGGATTGTGTCTTATACGTGGGTCAGTTTCGTGTGCAAATTACGTGGCAAAGTGGGTCAGATTTCGCTGCAAATCAACACACAGCAGTCCTCACGGCCTGCATGACGGGCTGGCTCGATGAGAGGGGCGGCGTGGTGCCTCTAAACGATGAAAAGGATGATTACCTTTATGCAAGCAGAACAGCGCAGCCCTGAGGATGGCAATCCCGTTTCGAGTTTTGAATCGGGAATCATTACTTTGAATGGTCTCTGGATTGGAGTCTGCCTCAAGCTCGCGATGTATGATCGCTCTGAGAAGCTCATGCACTGGCCACCGGACTCCTTCCGTGACCTAATGACAGCCTTAGAGACGTATGCCACAGAACTCGGGCACGATGCTTTTATGCTTCGCGCAGAGACGAATCCAGATCTCGTGGCGAACCTGCCACCGCGCCATCCCTATCACTCGCTGTTGACGGAGGCGCCGATGCTTTCAACCGATGAAATTGGACGTACAAGCGCCTCGTCGAGTGTCGCTTCTGCCAAGTTCATAGCGCGCGGACCAACGTTTGAAGTCCAGCCCGTCTACTGCGACGGACGGACGGAGTGCATTTTCTTTCATGAGTACACTGTGCTGAGCATGTATTGTTATCTGGACCAGTATCTGGAAGCGGCGAAGATACTTTCTGGCCCGGCGGCCGGCAACGCATAATTACCCGGAAAACACGCAACGGCAGGAAGCCGCCCTTGATGTATTTGACGCCCGCTTCCACGATCCCCTTCTTTTGCGGATCCCTGGGCGGACACGCATCGATCTTGAAACCATATCCCTCGGCGCACTCGCCATACGAGCGTTGCACTTCCGGCTCGTACACGCAAGCCCGCGTGATCGCGCACTTGGCGTTGTCGATCGTCACCCGCAGGGGCACGCCGCCGAACCACTCGAAGGCACGGCGATGGCAGCCGAGCCAAGTGGCCACGGTCTGGTCGCGCACGAATTCGGCGTATTGGTGGCGCGACCACGCCAGCGTCATCACGAAGAACCAGGTCTTGAAGATTTCACCTGTGTGCACGTCGGTGATGGGCGGGCCAGCGCCAAAATCGACCTGCACGGCCTCGCCCGGCTTGAACTCAAGCCGCAGCGGAACGTCGGCCACCTCGCCGACAACCAGCTGATGCAGGAACCGGTACACGGCCGAGTAGCTGCCGGTGTAGCCGTGATTGCGCACCAACGTGGCGTGAATGGTCGTGTCTTGAATGCCGGCGGCGTACCAGTTGCCGATCTGCGCGCGCCACGGTTCCAGCGTGGAGATGCAGGTGCTCGGCAGCGGCTCCTTGCGCACCAGCGCCGCTGCCAGCACTGCGTCGTCCGGCAGCGCGATGTTGGGTGCAAGCCAGCCGCGTGTGCTTGCCAACTCGCGAACTTGGGCGATTTTCTTGCGCCCCATGGTCTTCGACCGGGCGATCTCCCGGTCTGAATCTCCCTGACGCATGCGCGTCAGGATGTGACGGTATTGATACATCTCGAACCTCCGTTTTGTCACGGCTTCTCCAGGCGAAATGCCGGGGAGTCTAGCCGATCAATGAAAGGTCGAGCCTCTGAAACGATGGCGAAGTGGCGCCATTACGCCGCCGATGAAGTGGCGCCATTACGGCGACGATTTGGTGGCGCCTTAACGCCGACAACGAAATGGCTCCTTAACGCCGGAAATTCACATCTCTCAAACCCTTAAAAATTTCATTTTTAATACACGCAAATTTTGTGCAGCATGTTAAAGTAAATCAACGAGAAATTCTCTCTTAGCTGCAATCCATCCGCGTGCTTCATTGTTCTTTTTTCGTTTCTGTCACATGAAAATTCAACGCAAATCACATATTAATATATTTGCATTCATCGGAGTATTTACAATCCATGTATGCTTCACTTACTTTACTTCTAGCAGAAAAATTGGTCGCATACTCCCCGTAACAGACAATCGGTTCATGATAGTAAAATTGGTCCCGATTGCGAAAAGTAATAAAATTGTTCATCAAGAAATTACAAATAAAAAAATTTTGGTTGAAAAAAAAATGCTACCATTTAAAGAGATTAAAAACTTAACTCCGCCGAATAATAATGATAGTGGCACGCTCGAAATTGCAGTACTTCAAAAGCAGCCAATCCCAGAGGAGTTCAACGATAAAACGCTGATACTGCCAACTGAAACTATCCTTGAGCAGGCTAAACGCAATATTGCAAAAATAGATAAGGAGGTAAGAGGAAAAACACCCGCAGTACCTACCGAAAAGCCGGAGACGCGCTTTTCGAGGCTTGCGCAAGGCTTTGAACAAGCGTATGTAGGTTCTAATTCAAATGACACACGCTCATATTACGAATCGCCAGAAGGTATTTTTTATTTTATGGAAACCGTACGCGGACAGAAAAAATGTTCTATGTCAGGAGCATCCGGATCCCCCTCTGGTTTAAGCAGGGGCGCGGCTCCGATAAAGTGTCCGATATCAGAGAGCTGGAAAAAATATTGATAGAAATCAGAATCTACTAAATTTATTTCGGGGACTGTTCGTTTGCTGGACGGATTGACCCTCTCAGTTTGACCCTCCCTCCAGGTTCTCGCGAACGCCGCGACCCTATCGTAAGACCCCTCGAATCCCAATTCCTTCAAGTCTTCATGGATCTGTTTCAGCGTACGCCGCTGCTTGCGTGATCGCGCCGCTTCGGTCTTCAAGAGCGCAGAAAGCTGGAACGCGTATTTGTCGATGGCGCGGGTAGAGCGCCGCTCTGAATAGGTCGGTTCAACGGTTTCCGATCGCAGATAGCGTCGGACGGTGTTTCTAGAGATGCCTAAACGCCTGGCTATCTCTCTCAAAGGGACCTGGTCGCGAATGTGCCAGCGTCGAATAATGCCTAGTAATGCCACGTCGATCACTCCAATTCCCCACTCAATGTTATGAGCAGGATTGTGTCTTATACGTGGGTCAGTTTCGTGTGCAAATTATGTGGCAAAGTGGGTCAGATTTCGCTGCAAATCAACACATGATCAGCACAGACACCATGGCGCAGAATCATCTTTCATCTTTCATCTTTCATCGCTCATGGAGACAAGTCATCATGAAATACATCCCCCCTTCCAACCCATCGCCCTTTGCCACCTCGATGCTCCCTACCGCTGGCCAGCGGGCATATGTCGGCGGTCTCATACGCCGGCGTCGCTCCACCCCGCAAGTCGGCCGCCCACTTCGCGTGGCACGTATCCTGACCGAGAGCGAACTCAAGGTACCGGGCCGGGTTCTCATCAAACGCCGCCAGTTGCTGCAAAAAGTGCCGCTATGCGAGCGCACCATCCTGAACCTTGAAAAAAGAGGGCAATTTCCCCGGCGCTTTACCATTACCTCGCGCCTGGTTGCCTGGGACCTCAAAGAGGTGGACGCCTGGATCGCCGAACAGCAGACGGCCGCCCGTCTGCCCGGCGTGCCGCAGGCACACCCAGTACCACGCCGCCCTTCCAGGTAACCCCTTAATCTCGCAGCTTTGTCCAGGCGTCGATCATGTCTGCCCACTCCTGCAGCATGGTCCGGCGCTGAACCGCATATTCAGCCTTGTTGTAGACGGCTCGCACGCCCCTCTGCTCGTGGGCGAGACATTTTTCGATCCAATCGGTGTTGTAGCCAGCTTCATGCAAGAGCGTGCTGGCCGTTCGGCGCAGATCATGCGGTCCAAACTTACCTAACTGCTTCCCCTCCTTCTGCGCCAGTTTATACGTCAGGGTTAGCACCTGGTTGAGCGTCGCGCTGCTCATCGGTAAATCGGAGTCATACCGTGAAGGTAGGATATATTCGGATCCGCCCGCAAAAGTCTTCAGCGCAATGAAGATATCCAGAGCCTGCGTGGATAGGTAGACCACGTGCGGATTGCGTCGCTTCATTCGCTCCTTGGGAATCGTCCAAAGCGCCTCGCTAAAATTTATCTCGCTCCACGTGGCGTTCGTCAGTTCGCTCTTGCGAACCATCGTCAACAGCAGCAGTTTGGCTGCAGCCCGGATCGATGGGGTAGTGCCGATGCGCTCCAAGTACTGGTACATCAATCCGATCTCATCTGGCCCCAATGCGCGATCCCTAGGCTCGAATTTGGCGATGGCAGCAGGACGCACCAGATCGGCAGGGTTCTCGACCTTCTGACCACGCTCAATGGCCCATCGATAGACCTGCAGCACCACCTCACGGGAATGAACCGCTGTCGCTGGCGCGCCGCGTTCCACAATGGCGTCGGCCAACGCCCGCAGATCCTCGTGTGTGATCTCGGCCAACTTCTGATTGCCAAACTTGGGCTTCAATTCGCGCTCGTAGACGGCCGTGCGCATGTCTCGCGTGGAGTCGGCCATTTGATAACCACGCAACCACTTTTCCGCCCACGCGCCGAATGTCTCGGCGTCCTTGACGCGGGCCTTATTCCGCGCCTTTTCTTTCGCCGGGGACTTTCCGGCCGTGATCAGTTTTTTTGCCTCGCCCAGCTTCTCGCGCGCCTCCGCCAGCGTCATGCCGCCGACGCCATAGCGGCCGAAGGTAACGGTCTCCTGGCGGCCGTTGATTACATAGTTATAACGGAACGAGATTGAGCCGGCAGTCGTGACGGCCACATACAGGCCATCGCGGTCGTTCACCTTGTAGAGTTTGTCCTGTGGCTTGAGATTGCGCAGTTTGGTATCGGTCAGCATGGCATCTGGTCATGAAGGGCTGAAATACCATGATCAAAAAGCGGATGAAAATTTCTTACAAGTCCTTGATTTTAATGAACTTTATATGAAACTAATACCATGACAAAATCCGGAAGCATCGCATGGTATTAACCGCCGATCATGCATCGTTGTGAGATCATACCATTAATAACGCCATGAAAAAAACAGTGCTTAAACGCGCCAATCGTTGCCAGGCAGTGCCAGACAAAATAACAAAAAAGCCCGTGAAATCACGGGCTTAGGTGTGGTTTACTGCCTATCAGTGCCAGCAGTTGCTAGACATCAAATCATTCCCACTCAATGGTCGCCGGCGGCTTGCCCGAAATATCGTAGACGACACGGTTGATGCCGCGCACTTCGTTGATGATGCGGTTGGAGACCTTGCCAAGCAAGCTGTGCGGCAGGTGTGCCCAGTGGGCCGTCATGAAGTCCTGCGTTTGCACGGCGCGCAGGGCCACCACGTATTCGTAGGTACGGCCATCGCCCATCACGCCGACCGACTTGACTGGCAGGAAGACGGCGAACGCCTGGCTCGTCGCTTCGTACCAATTGGTCGGCACGCTATCCTGGTCGAAGCCGGGAACCACGACCGGCTCATACGGCGTGTTGCGCAGCTCTTCGATGAAGATGGCGTCGGCACGGCGCAGCAGGTCGGCGAATTCTTTCTTGACTTCGCCGAGAATGCGCACACCCAGGCCAGGGCCTGGGAACGGGTGACGGTAAACCATGTCATGCGGCAAGCCCAGGGCCACGCCGAGTTTACGCACTTCGTCCTTGAACAGTTCGCGCAGGGGTTCGAGCAGTTTGAGCTTCATGGTGTCCGGCAAGCCGCCCACGTTGTGGTGGCTCTTGATGGTCTGGCCTTTCTTGCCCTTGCCGGCCGATTCGATCACGTCCGGGTAAATCGTGCCTTGCGCCAGCCATTTGGCATTCACCAGCTTGCCCGACTCGACCTGGAACACTTCGACGAATTCGCGGCCGATGATCTTGCGCTTCTGCTCAGGGTCGGCAACGCCGGCCAGGTGGCCCATGAACTGGTCTTCCGCGTCGATGCGGATGACTTTCACGCCCAGGTTCTTGGCGAACATGTCCATCACCATCTTGCCTTCGTCCAGGCGCAGCAGGCCGTGGTCGACGAAGACGCAGGTCAGCTGGTCGCCGATGGCGCGGTGGATCAGGGCTGCCGCGACGGACGAATCGACGCCGCCGGACAGACCCAGGATGACTTCATCCGTGCCCACTTGCGCGCGGATCTTTTCCACCGCTTCGCTGATGTAGTCAGGCATGTTCCAGTCCGATTTGCAGCCGCAGATTTCATGCACGAAACGGCCGATGATGGCCTTGCCCTGCACCGTGTGCGTCACTTCCGGGTGGAACTGCACGCCGTAGAACTGGCGCTCTTCGTCGGCCATGGCGGCGATCGGGCAGCTCGGGGTGTTGCCCATCAGCTTGAAGCCTGGCGGCATTTCCAATACCTTGTCGCCGTGGCTCATCCACACTTTCAGCATGCCGTGGCCTTCGTCGGTGACGAAATCGGCAATACCATTGAGCAGCTTGGTATGGCTGCGGGCGCGCACTTCGGCGTAGCCGAATTCACGCACCAGGCCGTTTTCAACTTGGCCGCCCAGCTGGGCCGCCATGGTTTGCATGCCGTAGCAGATGCCCAGCACAGGCACGCCCAGTTCGAACACGGCTTGCGGCGCGCGCGGCGAGTCGCCGTCCAGGGTGGAATTGTGGCTGCCCGACAGGATCACGCCGGCGGCGCCATAGTTGCGCACGAATTCGTCGCTGACGTCATACGGGAAGACTTCGGAAAACACGCCGGAATCGCGCACGCGGCGGGCGATCAACTGGGTGACTTGGGAACCGAAATCGAGAATGAGGATTTTAGAATGCATGGTCGGAGCTTTATTCAAGGTCAATTGCAAAACCGGCGCACTGGGCGCCGGTCTGGACTTTCGTTACCGCTTACTCGGAGCGATAATTTGGCGCTTCTTTCGTGATCTGCACATCATGGACATGCGATTCGCGCATGCCGGCCGAGGTGATTTCCACGAATTCCGCTTTCTCGCGCAGTTCGTCGATGGTGGCGCAACCGCAATAGCCCATCGATTGGCGCACGCCGCCCACCAACTGGAAGATGATCGCCAGCACGCTGCCCTTGTAGGCAACGCGGCCTTCGATACCTTCAGGCACGAACTTATCGGCCTTCATGGTGGCGTCCTGGAAATAACGGTCAGCCGAACCATCGGACATCGCGCCCAGCGAACCCATGCCGCGGTAGGACTTGTAGCTGCGGCCCTGGTACAGGATCACTTCGCCAGGTGCTTCTTCCGTACCGGCAAACATGGAACCCATCATGACGGTCGAGGCGCCAGCGGCCAGCGCTTTGGAAATATCGCCCGAGAAGCGGATACCGCCGTCGGCGATACACGGCACGCCCGTGCCTTCCAGTGCTTCAGCCACGTTCGAAATGGCCGTGATTTGCGGCACGCCCACGCCAGCGACGATACGCGTGGTGCAGATCGAGCCAGGACCGATGCCGACCTTGACGGCGTCAGCGCCGTATTCGACCAGTGCCTTGGCGGCGGCGGCCGTGGCGATATTGCCGCCGATAACTTCCACTTGCGGGTACTTGGTCTTGATCCACTTCACGCGGTCAAGGATGCCTTGCGAGTGGCCGTGGGCCGTATCGACCACCAGCACGTCAACGCCGGCGGCGACCAGCAGGTCGATGCGCTCTTCATCCTTGGCGCCAACGCCGACGGCAGCGCCGACCAGCAGCTTGCCCTGGCTGTCTTTCGACGCGAACGGGTGCGAAGTCGACTTCTGGATATCCTTGACGGTGATCAGGCCGCGCAGTTCGAACGCGTCGTTGACGACCAGCACGCGCTCGAGGCGGTGCTTGTTCATCAGGCGCTTGGCTTCGGCCGTATCGGCGTCTTCGTTGACGACCACGAGTTTTTCGCGCGGGGTCATCTTGGCGGAGGCTTCCGCGTCGAGTTCCTGTTCAAAACGCAAGTCGCGGTTGGTGATGATGCCGACGACTTCCTTGCCTTTGACAACAGGGAAACCGCTGATGCCATATTGTTCCGTCAGGGCGATCACGTCGCGGATTTTCATATCCGGCGGAATGGTGATCGGGTCGCGCAGCACGCCGGCTTCGAAACGCTTCACGCGGGCCACTTCACGTGCCTGGTCTTTCGGATTCAAATTCTTGTGAATGATGCCGATGCCGCCTTCCTGGGCCATCGCGATCGCGAGGCGGGCTTCCGTCACCGTGTCCATGGCTGCGGACAGCAAGGGAATATTCAGGGTGATGTTGCGGGTCAGGCGAGTTTTGAGGGACGTATCGGCGGGCAGAACGTTGGAGTAGGCTGGGACGAGCAGCACGTCATCGAATGTGAGTGCTTTTTGAAGTAGACGCATAGCATTTCCTATTGGCGCAAAAGCAGATTATACAGAAAAACCGGCCCTCCGTCCTTGCAGGATAGAAAAGATATTTGGAAATAGCAAAAAAATGTCCCGCCAGGTCAGGCCGCCAGCCGCATCCTTGTCCGCCTATTGCTCCCAACCCTGACCCGTCACGCCTTGGCTGGCTTGCCGCTGGCACGTCGCCGGCGCGCCTCTTTCGGGTCAGCCTGCAGCGGCCGGTACACCTCGATGCGGTCATGCTCGCGCAAAACGGTGTCAAGGGGCTTCTTCTTGCCATAGATGCCGACCACGTTCACGGCCAGGTCGATGCCGGGGATTTCCTGCAGCAAGCCGCTCTGCTCCACCGCCTGCCCGATGGTCGTGCCCGCAGGCACCGTCAGGGCGCGCAGGAAGCTGCTGTCCGGCAAGGCGTGGCAAACCTGCACCTGGATGCGGGGTGTATTGGCCTCAGCCATACACAGTCTCCGCACGCTTGCAGAAGGAATCGACCATGCTGTTGGCGATCATGCCGAAGACGGGGCCGATGATCTGCTCCAGGACGCGGCTGGAAAACTCGTAGTGCAGATCCAGTTCGATCTTGCAGGCGTCCTCGCGCAGGGCCTTGAAAGTCCACACGCCATCGAGGGTCTTGAAAGGACCGTCCACCAGCTTCATCTTGATGGAGCTCGGCGGCACGTTCTCGTTGGACGTGGTGAAGCTTTGGCGCACGCCGTGGTACTGTATGCCCACGCTGGCGACGACCGTGTTCTCGCCGCGCTCGCGTATCTCGACCGCACCGCACCACGGCAGAAATTTGGGATAATCTTCCACCGCCGCCACCAGCGCGAACATTTGTTCGGCGCTATAGCCGAGAAAAACTGATTTATGTACTACTGCCATTGAAGAACCATTTGCTATGATGTTGGATACATTTGATTTTATCGCGCTTGCGCGAGACAGTAGTTTAACCGACCCGCGCACATTTACCATCTCATGACCATAGCAGACAACAGAAAAGCCTTCCACGACTACTTTATCGAGGATCGCTACGAAGCGGGCATCGTGCTGGAAGGCTGGGAAGTCAAAGCCATCCGCGACGCCCGCGTACAAATCAAGGAAGCCTACGTTGTCGTCCGCGGCGACGAGCTGTTCCTGTTCGGCGCGCACATCAGCGCCCTGCCGACCGCCTCCACCCATATCCACCCGGAAGCCGTGCGCACGCGCAAGCTGCTGCTGCACCGGGCGGAAATGGATAAACTGATCGGCAAGGTCGAGCGCTCGGGCTACACGCTGGTGCCATTGAACCTGCATTACAAAGGCGGCCGCGTGAAATGCGAAATCGGCCTGGCCAAGGGCAAGAAACAGCACGACAAGCGGGCCGCCGAACGCGACCGCGACGGCGCGCGCGAAGTCCAGGCGGCAATGAAGTCTCACCGCCGTTAATCACGGACGGCAGGCACGCATGCGTGCGCCAGCAATACAAAAACCCGGCCATATGCCGGGTTTTATTTTTGGCTATGGCCAATCACGCGCAGGCAAATAAGGCGCGGCGCATGCGCTCAAACAGAATGCAAAATATATAAGGCGAAAGCAGACAGTGGCATTATCAAAAAAGCCAAATAGATATACTGGGAAGAATTGCGGCTGGCCAGGCAGGCCAAAGACGTTCAGATAAACAAAGTTCCGGATGCTTGTATGCTGCTCACTACCACACCTGCCACTGCACAGGACAAGCATCCGAATGAATGGTCGATTAAACCTTCAGCAGATCACGCGACTTGCCCGAATCAGTCCATTCCTTGACCCATTTCGGTTGACGGCCACGGCCAGTCCATTGCTGCGTCGGATCATCAGGATTGCGATAGCGTACGGCCACGGTACCGGTTTTAGCGCGGATGCCCGTACCCACCAGGTCTTTAACGGAAACACCAACGCTTTGGGCGATTGCCAGGATTTGCTCGCGCGCCTTGGACAGATCGTCCTGTTCGCGTTTTTTCATTTGCTTCTTGATGTCATCCTGCAAGGTACGCAGTTCGGACAGGGATAAGCTGGACAGATCCATGATATTTCCTTTGTGTGAGTTGAAAAATATAACTGAACAGTTAAATTCTATCCAATTGTAACGCGGCTGAGGTGATTTTTCTTGAATTTTGATTGTTTTTTACAATTCTTTTACCCAAAAACCTACTTTTGCTGGCCTTGAAACGATGCCGCGCAGGTGATGCGGCACGCGGTCAGGTCGCCCATGCCACCGCTGGTTCTGTTCACAATTCAATTGCGGTGCCAGGTGCAGTATTTATTCTGCAGCACTTCTCGTTTCATTGCAATTTATAGTAATAATAAATTGCAATTCAAAAAATACATGGGAGCAATGCTATCGTAGCTGTTTATCAATCACAAACAAACCTCAATAACCACTGCATTCTTTCGCAGCCGCGACCGGCACACTCAGCGAGCTCAACTTTATAGAAAAACAGGCGTTTCATCCAAGCTTAATATCCAAAGCACGCACAGCATAACATAAACATAAAATAGTCTCCGCACAGCATTGCGGCAGGATAGGCCCGCATGACACCACATCATAAACATGCACCGCCCAATGCAAACTGCCCGCTATAAAGCGGGCAGGCATTCGCATCCAGTTACTACACAGTTACTATGGTTTAACTAGTCCAGCCCATACTCAGGGAAGCGCCACGCCGCCCTTCGGCTTCTGGGTTTTCACTACCTGCATCGCTGTCGCGATCAAGCCGCTCATGTCGCCCAAATTGGCCGGTACGATAATCGAGTTATTGGTTTTCGCCAATTGCGCGAACGCGCCCACATACTGTTCTGCAACTTTCAAGTTGACAGCATCTTCGCCACCCGGCTCACGAATGGCGGCGCCCACCTGGCGCAGCGCTTCGGCACTGGCTTGCGCCAAGGCCACGATGGCGGTGGCTTGCCCTTCAGCACGGTTGATGGAAGCCTGCTTCTCGCCTTCCGAACGGGCAATCGCCGCTTCGCGCTCGCCGCTGGCAATATTGATCTGCTCCTGCTTGCGCCCTTCCGAGGCAGCGATCAAGGCACGCTTTTCCCGTTCCGCCGTAATTTGCGCCTGCATCGCATGCAGAATTTCCTTAGGCGGCGTCAAATCCTTGATTTCATAACGCAATACCTTCACGCCCCAATTCGCCGCTGATTCATCGATGGCATTCACGATAGCCGTATTGATATGGTCGCGCTCTTCAAATGTCTTGTCGAGTTCCATCTTGCCGATCACCGAGCGCAAGGTGGTTTGCGCCAATTGCGTGATGGCGGCAATATAGTTCGAGGAACCATACGAAGCGCGCATCGCGTCCGTGATCTGGAAATACAGGATACCGTCCACCTGCAATTGCGTATTGTCACGCGTAATGCAGACTTGCGGCGGCACATCGAGCGGGATTTCCTTGAGCACGTGCTTGTAAGCAATGCGGTCAACAAAAGGCACGACAATATTCAAGCCGGGACCCAGTACCGCGTGGAATTTGCCCAGGCGCTCGACGACCCAGGCGTGCTGTTGCGGCACGACATTGACCGTCTTGAAGACAAAAACCAATGCCAGCAATAACAAGATAAGCGATACGCTTCCGATGCTTACTTCCATAATCTACTCTCCAGGTTATCCAACAATCAAACGACTACCGCGCACGGCGCGTATGGTGTAATGGCCAGCTTGCGTATCGCCGCCGGGTGCCAATTCCACATCCCACAAGGCGCCACGATACATGACCCGCGCCACGCCATCGACCCAGTGCGACACTGCCACGTTCTGGCCGATATCCAGATTCACATTCGGATCCTGCGCCGCGTCGCGCCGTGCCGCCTTGCCAAAACGGCTGCGCCGCAATAACAGGGTAGCCGCCACGCCGACTATCGCCGCCGTCAAGGCCTGCCAGCTGCCATTTCCACCGGCCAGCGCCACCAGTCCACCGGCACTGATACCGATGGCTATCATCAGCAAATAAAACGTGCCCGTAAACAGTTCCAGGATTAATACCGCGCCAGCTGCCACGAACCAGCCTACCCATTCAGCCATGATGCCTCCATCTTTTGAATCTGAAAATAAAAAACCCCGCAGCCTATATAAGCGACGGGGTTTGATGCGCAACACTGCCTGATATTATTCCTGCCATACACCTATATACAAGCAGTCTAACGCAATTCCTGATGGCGTCAATAGCCTGGGGCGAATTAGCCCTTCCAGGCCAGGCGTTTATTCTTCCAGCAAGCTGCGCAGCATCCACGCGGTTTTTTCGTGCAAGTCCAGACGCTGCGTGATCAGGTCGGCCGTCGGCTGGTCATTGGCCTTTTCCAGCAGCGGGAACAAACGGCGCGCCGTGCGCGCGGTCGCTTCCTGTGCCGCCACCAGGTGGCTGACCATGTCCAGCGCCGGCGGCACGCCGTCGATTTCCTTGATCGAAGCGAGCTTGACGAATTCCTTGTAGGTGCCCGGCGCCGGGTAGCCGAGCGCGCGGATGCGCTCGGCGATCAGGTCCAGCGCGCCCCACTGCTCCGTGTATTGCGTCATGAACATCAGGTGCAGGGTGTTGAACATCGGCCCCTTGACGTTCCAGTGAAAATTATGGGTCATCAGGTACAAGGTGTAGCTGTCGGCCAGCAGGCCGGACAGGCCTTCCGCGATCTTCGCGCGGTCCGCCTCGGAAATGCCGATGTCGATCTTTGCAGCTTTGGTCGGTTTCTTGCTTGCCATGTGAACTCCCGTTTCAATGTATTGGTGAAATCATTTTAGCTGATCTGGCGCAAACCCATCGCATGCAGGCGTGCGTGCCACGCTTATCTTCGTCCGGGTCAAGACAGGCATAAAAAAACCCGCTGCCAGGTTCGCTGGCAGCGGGTTTTACAAGGCATGGAAACGGCTTACGCTTTCAGCGCGGCCAGTTTCTGCCAGGTGTCGATGACCGAATCAGGATTCAGCGACATCGATTCGATGCCCTGCTCCATCAGCCAGACGGCGAAGTCAGGGTGGTCCGAAGGACCCTGGCCGCAAATGCCGATGTACTTGCCGCGTGCCAGGCAGGCCTTGATGGCCAGGGCCAGCAGGGCTTTCACGGCAGGATCGCGCTCGTCGAAGTCGGCGGCTAGCAATTCCATGCCCGAATCGCGGTCCAGTCCCAGGGTCAGCTGGGTCAGGTCGTTCGAGCCGATCGAGAAGCCGTCGAAATGGTCGAGGAACTGGTCGGCCAGGATGGCGTTCGACGGCACTTCGCACATCATGATGACGCGCAGGTCGTTCTCGCCGCGCTTCAGGCCATTCTTTGCCAGCAGGTCGATGACTTTCTCGGCCTGGCCCAGGGTGCGCACGAATGGCACCATGATTTCCACGTTCGTCAGGCCCATGTCGTTACGCACGCGCTTCATCGCTTCGCATTCCATGTTGAACGCTTCGGAGAAGTCGGCCGACAGGTAGCGCGCCGCGCCGCGGAAGCCCAGCATCGGGTTTTCCTCGTCCGGCTCGTAACGCGAACCGCCAATCAGCTTCTTGTACTCGTTCGACTTGAAGTCCGACAGGCGCACGATGACTTTCTTCGGCCAGAACGCGGCGGCGATGGTGGCAATGCCTTCGGCCAGCTTGTCGATGTAGAACGCTTTCGGCGAGGCGTGGCCACGCGCCACCGATTCCACGGCCTTTTTCAGGTCGGCATCGATGTTCGGGTATTCCAGGATCGCGCGCGGATGCACACCAATATTGTTATTGATGATGAATTCCAGGCGCGCCAGGCCCACGCCGGCGTTCGGCACGGACTGGAAGTCGAAGGCCAGCTGCGGGTTGCCCACGTTGAGCATGATCTTGGTGTCGAGCTTGGGCAATTCGCCGCGCGACACTTCCGATACTTCCGTTTCCAGCAAGCCATCGTAGATCTTGCCTTCGTCGCCTTCGGAGCACACGACGGTGACGAAGGTGCCATCTTTCAGCACGTCGGTCGCGTCGCCGCAGCCGACGACGGCCGGCACGCCCAGCTCACGCGCGATGATCGCCGCGTGGCAAGTACGGCCGCCACGGTTGGTGACGATGGCCGAAGCGCGCTTCATGACCGGTTCCCAGTTCGGGTCCGTCATGTCGGCAACCAGCACGTCGCCGGGCTGCACGCGTTCCATGTCGGCCGGGTCGTGAATCACGCGCACGGGACCGGCGCCAATCTTCTGGCCGATGGCGCGGCCGGACGTCAGCACGGTGCCCGTGCTTTTCAGCTTGAAGCGCTCTTGCACATCGGTCGCCTTTTGCTGCGACTTGACGGTTTCAGGACGCGCCTGCAGGATGTACAGCTTGCCGTCGCGGCCATCCTTGCCCCACTCGATGTCCATCGGACGGCCGTAGTGGTTTTCAATGATGACGGCGTATTTCGCCAGCTCCACCACTTCGCTGTCGTTCAGCGAGTAGCGGTTGCGCATTTCGACGGGCACGTCGACGGTTTTTACGGAGCGGCCAGCTTTCGCTTCATTGGTGAATTCCATCTTCAGCAGCTTCGAGCCGATATTGCGGCGGATCACGGGCGACTTGCCCTTTTCCAGCATCGGCTTGTGCACATAGAATTCGTCGGGATTGACGGCGCCCTGCACCACGGTTTCGCCCAGGCCATAGCTGGAGGTGACGAAGACCACGTCCTTGAAGCCCGATTCCGTATCGATGGTAAACATCACGCCGGCAGCGCCCAGGTCGGAGCGCACCATGCGCTGCACGCCGGCCGACAAGGCCACTTCAGCGTGCGTAAAGCCTTTATGTACGCGATACGAGATGGCGCGGTCGTTGTACAGCGATGCGAACACCTGTTTCATGGCGTCGAGCACGTTGTCGATGCCGACCACGTTGAGGAAGGTTTCTTGCTGACCAGCAAAAGAGGCGTCCGGCAAGTCTTCCGCCGTGGCCGAGGAGCGCACGGCAAACGACATTTCCGTGTCGGAATCGGCCACCAGCTTGGCGTAGAACTGGTCGATTTCAGCTGCCAGGCGCGGCTGGAACGGCGTTTCCACGATCCATTGCCGGATCTCGGCACCGGCTTGCGCCAGCGAGCGCACGTCGTCGATGTCCAGCCCTTCAAGGCGCTGGGCGATGCGTTCGGCCAGCGGCAAGCCGCCATTGGCGCTATACGACAGGAAGTCGCGGAAAGCCTGCGCCGTGGTGGCGAAGCCACCGGGCACGCGCACGCCGGCTTCCGCCAGCTGGCTGATCATTTCGCCCAGGGAGGCGTTCTTGCCGCCGACGGATTCGACATCCGTCATGCGCAAATGCTCGAACGAGGCAACATACACCGCGTCCTTGTCTTCCTGCTGTTGCGATACTGCGTTGGTCATAATGACACCCTTACTGATGATAGAAATCTTTACGCGCGGCGCACAGACAGTCTTCTTGTTATTCTTGGCGTCGTGCAGCACAATCATACCGTTACAGCCATTTTACCTTGTGCGGCGCAAATTGACGACGCACAATCTCGATCCGAAGACCCATGACACAAGAACCACGCCCTCCCCTGCCCCCTGCGGCCCGCACTGTTTTCTTCGTTTCTGACGGTACCGGCATCACCGCCGAAACCTTCGGCCATTCCGTGCTGACACAATTCGAGCTGCGCTTCCGCCAGATCCGCCTGCCCTTCATCGACACCATGGACAAGGCCCATGACGCGGCGCGCAAGATCAACGAAGCCTTCGCCACCGACGGCCAGAAGCCCATCATCTTCTCGACCCTGGTGAAAAGCGACCTGTCGGCCGTGATCCGCAAGTCCAGCGGCATGCACATGGACCTGATCCAGACCTTCGTCGCCCCGCTGGAGCAGGAGCTGGGCGTGATGTCGACGCATACCATCGGCCGCTCGCACAACATCGTCGACAGCGAGGAATACAAGAACCGCATCGAGGCGATCAACTATTCGCTGGCGCACGATGATGGCCAGTCGCACAAGAATCTGTCGTCGGCCGATGTCATTCTGGTGGGCGTGTCGCGCTCTGGCAAGACCCCGACCAGCCTGTACCTGGCCATGCAGTACGGCATCAAGGCGGCCAATTATCCGCTGATACCCGATGATTTCGAGCGCGACAAGCTGCCGACGGCGCTGTACGAATTTAAGAATAAAATTTTTGGATTGAGCATTACGCCCGAACGTTTGTCGGAAATACGCAACGAAAGACGCGCTGGCAGCAAGTATGCGGCCATCGAAAATTGCCGTTACGAAGTCAACGAGGCGGAAAAAATGATGAAACGCGAGGGCATACGCTGGCTGTCCTCGACCACCAAGTCGATCGAAGAGATCTCCACGACGATCTTGCAGGAGATCAAGCCGAACCGCCGCGAGTATTAGTTGGCACGGGGTCAGACCCGGCGGGTCTGACCCAGGTACGGCCAGGCGCCTATTGCAGGCCCTGGCGCACCTGCTCGAAGAAGCACACGGCGGCGCAGGCGGCCACGTTCAGCGATTCGATCTGGCCCAGGTGGGGAATGACCACCTGGTGTGTGGCCATCGACAATAAATCGTCAGCGACGCCCTGCCCTTCATGGCCGAACAGCCAGGCCACGGGCTGGCGCAGGTCGACATCGTACAGGCGCTGCGTGGCGTAGCCGCTGGTGGCCAGGGTCGCCACCTTGGCGCCGGCAACGAGCGCCGCCAGATCCACATTTTCAAAGATATCGAGCACGAAGTGCGCGCCCATGGCCGCGCGCAGCACTTTCGGCGACCAGCAGAATGCCGTGCCGGCGCTGCAATACACCTGCGTGATGCCGGCGGCGGCCGCGCTGCGCAAAATAGAGCCGACGTTGCCCGGATCCTGCAGGTTATCGAGCAGCACGGCCGAGACGCTGACGGGCGCCGTGACGGCCCGTTCCGGCGTGCCGATGAGGAACATCACGCCGACGCCGTGTTCGACCTGGCTCACGGCGTGGTACAGCGCATCGGGCAAACCCAGCACGTGCGCGCGCTGGCTTTCGAGCTGGCCGACGATGTCCGCCACTTCCGGATTCTGCAAGGCGCTTTCGCTGACGATGCACTGCTCCGGCATGCCACGCAGCTGCAAGTAGGACTGGCACAGGTGCACGCCATCGAGCAAGGTGCGGCCTGACTTGCGGCGCGCCTGCGAACTGCCCGCCAGTTTCAGCAGGTCCTTGTACTGCGCGTTGTCGCGCGAGGTGATCGTCTTCATGCCGCCACCTCCTGTCCGCCAAACAGGGCGATCACGTTACGTACGGGCGCGAACGAGCGGCGGTGCACGGGCGAGGCGCCGTGCAGGTGCAGGCGTTCCAGGTGCAGCTTGGTGCCGTAGCCCTTGTGCTGGTCGAAGCAGTATTCAGGATACGCCGCGTGCAGGTGCACGAGGGCGGCGTCGCGCGCCGTCTTGGCCAGGATCGAGGCGGCGGAAATCGAGTCGACCTTGTCGTCGCCACCGATGATCGCCATGCCGCGTACCGGCATCACGGGGCAGCGGTTGCCATCGATCAGGGCCAGGGTCGGTACGGTCGCCAGCGCCTCGACGGCGCGGCGCATGGCCAGCATCGACGCCTGCAGGATATTCAGGCTGTCGATCTCCTCTTCCGACGCTTCGGCGATGGCCCAGGCCAGGGCCTTGGCCTTGATCTGCGGCGCCAGCAAGTCGCGTTTGGCTTCAGTGAGTTTCTTCGAGTCGCGCAAGCCGTCGATTGGCTGGTTCGGGTCGAGGATCACGGCAGCGGCAAAGACGGGGCCGGCCAGCGGACCGCGCCCTGCCTCGTCGACGCCACAGACGATTTCATCGAGCGAGAATGGCAAGTCGTCAGACAGGCCGGGATAGATATTTTTCACGTTGAATCTTTGGTTGGTACTGCGGTTGAAGCGGTGAGCGGAACTACTTGCGGTTGGCGGCGATAACTTGCATCACCGCGTTGGCGCTCTCGCGCGCGCTGTCGCGCAGCAGGCTGTGGTGCATGTCCGTGAAGCGCTGCACCAGGCGCAAGCGCCCTGGCACGTCGCTCAGCTGCTGCCACATGGCTTCAGCCAGCGCTTCGGGGCTGGCCGCGTTTTGCAGCAGCTCGGGCACCAGGTAGTCGCGCGCCAGGATGTTGGGCAAGCCAATCCACGGCTGGTAGCCCATGTGGCGCATGATTTCCCACGAGGCGCGCATCATCTTGTAGGCAATGACCATCGGCTTCTTGTACAGCGCCACTTCCAGCGAAGCCGTGCCAGATGCCACCAGCACCGCATCGGCGGCGCAGATGGCCGTATGCGAGCCGCCATCGGTAAGCAGGATCTCGACGTCCTGCAAGCCAGCTTGCGCGATCAGCTGCAGGAAGTACTGGCGCTGTTTTTCGCCAGCCATGGGCGCGACGAATTTCAGCGAACGGTCGCGCGCCAGCAGCAGCTTGCAGGCACTGACAAAGGCCACCGTATTGTATTTGAGCTCACCCATGCGGCTGCCCGGCATCAGGGTCACGACGTTGGCATCTTCCGGCAAGCCCAAGGCGCGGCGCGCGGCCGCCTCGTCAGGCTGCACGGGAATCATCTCCGCCAGCGGGTGGCCGACATAGGTGACGGGCACGCCAGCCTTGCGGTAGATCTCTTCCTCGAAAGGGAAGATTACCAGCATGTGCGAGACAGCCTTGATGATTTTCTTGATGCGTCCACCGCGCCAGGCCCAGATCTGCGGCCCGATGTAATGCACGGTGGGGATGCCGCCTTCCTTGAGCTGCTGTTCCAGCCCCAGGTTGAAGCCGGGATAGTCGGCGCCGATGAAGACGGCGGGACGCTCGGCCAGCAACTGGTCGCGCAGCGCGTTCTGGATACCCTTGATTTCGCGGTAGCGGGGAATGATCTCGAACAGGCCGCGCACCGTCAGCTTGTCCAGCGGCCAGTCGGAAACAAAACCCTGCCTGGCCATGTGCTCGCCGCCGATGCCATGGAAACGCGCACCGGGCAGCTGCGGCACCAGGCCGGACAGCAGCCGGCTGGCCAGCAGGTCGCCCGACACCTCGCCGGCGACGATGGCGACCGACAGGCCGCCTGCCTGGTCAGCGGACGATGCCACGCGACGCCACGCCCAGGAATTCGCGCATGGCGCGAATGTGCTCGGCCACCTCGGGCGAGGAAGCCTGCTCTTCTTCGAACAGCGCCGCCTTGGCCTCATCGAGGGTCAGGCCCGAGCGGTAGATCAGTTTATAGGCGGTGCGGATGCCGTTGATCTGCTCGCGCGTGAAACCGCGGCGTTTCAGGCCCTCGATATTCACGCCATGCGCCTGCGCCGGATTGCCGCTCAGCAGCACGAACGGCGGCACGTCCTGCGTCAGGCTGGTGCTCATGCCGACGAAGGCATGCGCGCCGATCTTGCAGAACTGGTGCACATTGGCGAAACCGCTCATGATGACCCAGTCGCCGATCTCCACGTGGCCCGCCAGCTGCGCGTTGTTCGAAAAGATGGTGTTGTTGCCCACCAGGCAGTCGTGCGCCAGGTGGACATACGCCGAAATCCAGTTGTCATTGCCCAGGCGCGTCACGCCGCCACCCTGCACCGTGCCGGTGTTGAAGGTGCAAAATTCGCGGATGGTGTTGCGGTCGCCGATGTCCAGGCGCGTCGCCTCGCCCGCCCATTTTTTATCCTGCGGCTGCGCGCCGATGGAAGAAAACTGGAACAGGTGATTGTCCGTGCCGATCGTCGTGTGACCGTCGATCACCACGTGCGGGCCGACTTTGGTGCCGGCGCCGATGCACACGTGCGGGCCAATGATGGAATACGGACCGACTTCGACCGAGCTGTCCAGCTCGGCCTTCGGGTCGATCACTGCCGTGGAGTGAATGGCCGCCATGTTACTGTCCCGCAGGCTGGCTCGCAGACTGGCTGGCATCCTGCGCGCTGCGGATGGTGCACATCAGCTCCGCTTCCAGCGCCACTTTGCCGTCGACCGAGCCGACCGCCTTGTACTTCCAGATGCCGCGCGAGACGCGCAGGATTTCCACGTCCATCTTCAGCTGGTCGCCCGGTTCGACGGGACGCTTGAAGCGCGCATTGTCGATGCCGACGAAGTACACCACCGAATTCTCGTCCGGTTTCACGCCCATCGACAGGAACGACAGCAAGGCCGCCGTCTGCGCCAGCGCTTCGATCATCAGCACGCCAGGCATGACTGGCTTGTGCGGGAAGTGGCCCTGGAAGAATTCTTCGTTGACCGTCACGTTCTTGATGGCGGTGATGGTTTTGTTCGCTTCCCAGTCCAGCACGCGGTCCACCAGCAGCAGCGGGTAGCGGTGCGGCAGCAGCGATTTGATGGCCAGGATGTCGAGGGTCTTTTTTTCAGTAGTCATTTTTCGTCTTGCGTGGTCAGTGTTTTAATTGTTTTTTCAAGCGCGCGGATTTTCTCGCGCATGCTTGACAGGTTGCGCACGATGGCGGCGCTCTTTTCCCAGTCGGCGTTCTTGGCCAGCGGGTAGAAACCCGTGTACTGGCCCGCTTCAAGAATCGAACGCGAGACCATGCTGCCCGAGCCGACGTGGACGCGGTCGGCGATCGTCAGGTGGCCCAGCACCATGGCGGCGCCGCCAAAGGTGCAGTATTTGCCGATGACGGCACTGCCCGCCACGCCGACGCAGCCGGCCATGGCCGTGTGCGCGCCGATATGGCAGTTGTGGCCGATCTGGATCTGGTTGTCCAGCTTGACGCCGTCTTCGATGATGGTGTCTGCCAGTGCGCCACGGTCGATGGTGGTGTTGGCGCCGATATCGACATCGTCGCCGATCACCACCCTGCCCGTTTGCGGGATCTTGATATACACGCCGCCTTCGTTGGCGAAGCCGAAGCCGTCGGTGCCGATCACGGCGCCCGAATGGATGATGCCGCGCTGGCCGATCACGCAGCGCGCGTGGAAGGTCACGTTGGCGAAGAACTGCGTGCCGGCGCCGATCACGGCGTCGCGCCCCACCACGCAGCCTGAGCCGATCACGCAGCCGGCGCCAATCACGGCACCGGCCTCGATGACGGCATTGGCGCCGACGGAGGCGCTGGCGTCGACCTGCGCGCTGGCGTCGACCACGGCGCTGGCATGGATGCCCGGCGGGGCCGTGATTTCATGCAGGGCGGCGAAATACTGCGCCGCGCGCGCGAAATACACATAGGGATTCGGTGTGACGATGCGCGCGCCCGCGTACTCAACGCCGATCAGCGCGTCGTCGGCCGGTGTGAGGATCAGGGCGGCAGCGCCACTCTGGGCCGCCTGTGCGCGAAATTTACTGTTGCTGAGAAAGCTGATGTGCGAAGCGCCGGCGTCGGCCAGCGGTGCGATCCCTGTGACTTCCAGGTTGGGATCGCCCGCCAACTGCCCGCCGAAGCGTTCGACCAAGTCTCCTAGTCGAGTGCCCATCTTTTACCTTTTTATAAGAACGCCTGACTATGCGTACCGCGCGGCGCGATGTGCGGTCTGCGATGCTCGCTGCCTCGGGCGGCCCCGGGCATTCGCACGGCTCCGCTTTTCAAGCACCACTTACATCCGCTCGCTACGGCACTGTCAGGCTTAAAACCGTTTCGATTACTTGTCCAGCGCCTTCAAGACCTTGTCGGTAATGTCGATGCGCGGGCTGGCCCACAGGGCTTCCTGCAGCACGATGTCATATCCTTCGATATGCGCCATCTGCTGGATGATGGTGTTGGCCTTTTCCGCGATGGCGCTGCGCTCTTCGTTCGTGCGCTGGCTCAGGTCTTCGCGGAATTCGCGCTGGCGGCGCTGCAATTCCTTGTCCAGTTCGAAAAATTCGCGCTGGCGCTTGGCACGGTCGGCCTCGCTCAGGGTCGGCATGTCCTTTTCCAGCGCCTCGTTGGCCACCTTGAAACGGGCGGCCAATTCCTGCACGGCCTTTTCCCGCGAACGGAATTCCTCGGCCAGCTTGGCGCTGGCCTGTTTCGCCAGCTTCGATTCGTTATAAATACGTTCGCTGCTGATCCAGGCGATCTTCGACTCCTGAGCCTGTGCCTGCACCGGCAACAGCGAACTCCAGCACAATGCAAGCGCGGCAAGGGTCTTGGGCAGGGTAGCGGATGCGGTGTTCATGATACTCCATGGTCAAAAAGTGTAAGCTGGCGCCCTGCTGCAGAGGGCCCGGTCAGAAACCGGTACCCATCTGGAACTGGAAGCGCTCCAGGCGGTCTGTCGGTTTGGCGTTCAACGGCTTGGCATAGCTCAGCTTGAGCGGGCCCACCGGCGAAATCCAGCTGATCCCCAGACCTGCAGAATAGCGCAATTGCGAGATCCGCATTTTTTCGCCTTCCTGGTAGACCTGGCCGCCGTCGAGGAAACCGAACCAGCGCAGGCTGCGGTCATTGCCCGAACCGGGGAATGGCATTTGCAGTTCCGCGTTACCGATCAGGCGCGACGCGCCGCCGAGGGCGTCGTTGGTGCTTGGTTCAACCGCGCCCAGCGAAGAGCTCAGGTAGCCGCGCACCGAACCGATGCCGCCGCCGTAGAAGTTCTTGAAGACCGGATACACGTGGTTGCCGATACCGTGGCCGTAATCGATCTCGCCTTTCAGCGCCAGGGTTACCTTGCTGAACAACGGACGGAAATACTGGTGCTCATAGATGGCACGGAAGTATTTCTGGTCGCCGACCAGGTCAGCCTCGAGGTTGACGCGCTGGTAGCGGCCAATCGATGGCGTCAGCGCGCTGTCGCGGCTGTCGCGCTGCCATGCCGCCGTCAGCGGGATGGAATTGGTGGTGGCCGAACCGATACCGTCGGACGGGCCGCCGTTGTCGATCACGTATTGCTTGAAGCGCACCGGGCTGGTGGCATCCGTTTCGATGCGCGAGCGCTCGGCGCCGATACCGAAGAAGACGGTATCCATTTCCGAGAACGGCACGCCGAAACTGACGCGGCCACCGGTCTGCTTGATCTTGTAGCTGCCGATGTTCAGCGCCGGCGGTTCCGTCGTCCGCAGGTAGACTTCAAAGCTGCGCGAGATGCCGTCATCCGTGAAATACGGATTGGTTTGCGAAAACGCGATGGTGCGGCTGTAATGGCTGGTATTGAGTTCGATACCCACCGTGTTGCCGCTACCGGCAAAGTTGGCCTGCGAAATCGAAGCCGACAGGGTGAATTTCTCGGACTGCGAGAACGCGCCGCCGATCAGGAAGTTACCGGTCGGCTTTTCCACCACCGTCACGTTCACGTCGACCTGGTCGTTCGTGCCCTGCGCTTCCGGCGTGTCGATGGTCACGTCCTTGAAGTAGCCGAGGCGGTCGACACGGTCGCGCGACAGCTTGATCTTGTTGCTGTCGTACCAGGACGACTCGAACTGGCGGAATTCGCGGCGGATGACTTCATCGCGCGTGGTGGTGTTGCCGGCGATATTCATGTGGCGCACGTAGACGCGCTTGCCCGGATCGATGAAGAAGGTAAAGCCCACTTCATGCTTTTCGCGGTTGATCTCGGGATTGGCGTTGACGTTGGCAAACGCATAGCCGAACGTCGCCAGGCGGTCCTGGATACGCTTGTTCGTCGCCGTCAGACGCGCGCCCGAATAGATCTCGCCTTCGCGCATCAGGTTCAGCGCCTTCAGTTCTTCTTCGCGGCCAAACATCTCGCCTTCGAACTTGGTGCCGGCGATCTTGTACTTCTCGCCTTCCGTGATGTTGATCGTCAGGTAGATGTCTTTTTTATCGGGCGTGATCGACACTTGCGTCGAATCGACCTGCATCTCGATATAGCCGCGGTCAAGATAGAAGGACTTCAGCGATTCGATGTCGCCCGTCAGCTTGGTCTTCGAATACTGGTCGGCCTTGGTGTACCAGCTGAACCAGCCGCCCGTGTTCAGGGCCAGCTGCTCGCGCAGTTCCTTGTCCTTGAACGCCTTGTTGCCGACGATGTTGATCTGCTTGATGCGGGCCACGTCGCCTTCGTCGACGGCGAACACCACGTTGACGCGGTTGCGCTCGATCGGCGTGACGGTGGTGGTGATCTTCACGCCGTACAGGCCATGCGACAGGTACTGGCGCTTGAGTTCCTGTTCCGCGCGGTCGACCGAAGCCTTGTCGAAGATCTTGGCTTCACCCACGCCAATTTCCTTCAATGCCTTGACCAGCACGTCCTTTTCAAATTCCTTGGTGCCGGTGAATTCCACCGCGGCGATGGCCGGGCGTTCCTCGACCAGCACGACCAGCACGTCGCCATCGACTTCCAGGCGCACATCCTTGAAGAAACCCGTCGCATACAGGGCCTTGATGGCGGCGATACTCTTTTCGTCGGAGAACGTCTCGCCTACCCGCACCGGCAGGTAGCTGAACACGGTGCCCGCTTCGGTACGCTGGATCCCTTCGACCCGGATGTCCTTGACAGTGAACGGCTGGACGGCCAGCGCGTGGCCGGCACAGAAAGCCATGACGGCAGCACCGATCAGGCTACGGCGAAAGGAAGGCAAGGCAAAACGAGCAGAATGTAATTTCATTGGGGTTATTCAATGGTAAATCAGTGGACAACATACACAAAAGATTGCTTGTGCGACTCACTCAATGGCATCAGCCATTGCCTTAATTCAGCAGCCGCAAGACGTCGTTAAAGACGGCAAGCACCATCAAGGTCAGCAACAGACCGATCCCCAGCCGCTGGGCAATCTCGCCTACGCGTTCCGGCACGGGGCGTCCGGTCAAAACTTCCAGCGAATAATACAGCAAATGCCCGCCATCCAGAACAGGAATGGGTAGCAAATTCATCACGCCAAGACTGATACTGATGAAGGCAATGAAGCTCAGGTAGCTCACCAGGCCGATGCGCGCCGTCTGGCCCGCATAGTCGGCGATGGTAATCGGCCCCGTCACATTCTTCAGCGACACCTGTCCGGTGATCATTTTGCCCAGCATTTTCAGGCTCATGACACTGGTATCCCAGACCTTGACGCTGGCCTTGCCGACGGCGGCTAACGGTCCCGATGCCACGGTGATCATATCCGGCACCTGTCCCAGCTTGGCCTGGATCTTACCAACTGTTACAGCTCCCTCCGCCCCTGCACCGGGCACGGCGTCGGGAGTGATCGGCAGGGTCAGGTCTTGCCCTTGACGCAACAGTTGCAATTGCAAGGTTTGCCCGGGTGCCCGGCTCAGGGTGTCGATGATGGCGGTCACGTCATGCACAGGCTTGCCGTCGATGGCGAGGATTTCATCGCCCTTTTGCAGCCCGGCGCGCTCGGCGGCACCACCGGGCAGGATTTCCATCATGGTGGGCGCCGAGCGGGCCAGGGTCAGACCCAGCTTGCCCAGCACGTCGCCTTCGAGGTCCGTTTCCGTCAGGCTGGCCGTCGGCAGGATGGCTTCCTGCACGCCGCGGTCAGGGCGGCGCACTTCGATGCGCGCCGGCTGCTTGTCGAGCGCGGCCTGGATCAGCTCCCAGCGCAGGTCGGACCAGCTACCCACGGCCTTGCCATTGACCGATTCGACCAGATCGTCACGCTGCAGGCCGGCCGTATAGGCGGCCGTCTGTTCGGCCACGGGGCCAAGCTTGCTCGATGGCTCTTCGATGCCGTACATGAACAGGCCTGCGTACAGCACGATGGCGACGAGGAAATTGGCCAGCGGGCCGGCGGCGACGATGGCGATGCGGCGCCACACGCTCTGGCGCGTGAATTCACGGCGCAGTTCGCTTTCCGGCAAGCCGCTGAGGTCTTGCGCGCGGCTGTCGAGCATGCTCACATAGCCGCCCAGCGGCAGCGCGGAAATGGCCCACTCCGTTTGATCCTTGCCCAGCTTGCGCGAATACACGACCTTGCCCATGCCGATGGAAAAACGCAGCACCTTCACGCCGCACCAGCGCGCCACCAGGTAGTGGCCCAGCTCGTGCAAGGTAATCAGCGAGCCCAGCGCAACGATAAACGCCAGCAAGGTGGTAATGAGCGTCATGCGGCCAGCCTGCCGGCGATATACGCCTGTGCCGCCACGCGGGCCAGGCGGTCCTGTTCCATCACGGCATCGATGCTGGAGGCGGCGCCATGCGCCACCGTCTCGATCACGTGGGCAATGACGGTGTCGATCTGGCGGAAGCCGATCTGTTCGTCGAGGAAGGCTTGCACGGCCACTTCATTGGCCGCGTTCAGCAGGGCCGGTGCCGTACCGCCCGCGCGCAATGCGTCGAACGCCAGCGCCAGGCAAGGGAAACGGCGGAAATCGGGACGTTCGAACTGCAAGGTGGCTACTTGCGCCAGGTCAAGCTGCGCCACGCCGGAATCGATGCGCTGCGGATACGCCAGCGCGTGCGCGATCGGCGTGCGCATATCCGGATTGCCCAGCTGGGCCAGCACGGAGCCGTCGATGTACGAGACCATGGAATGGATCACGCTTTGCGGATGGATCAGCACTTCGATCCTGTCGGCAGGCGCGCCAAACAGCCAGTGCGCCTCGATCACTTCCAGGCCCTTGTTCATCATGGTGGCCGAATCGACGGAGATCTTGCGGCCCATGGCCCAGGTCGGATGCTTGCATGCCTGGTCAGGCGTGACCTTGTCGAGCGTCTCGACGTCGCGCGTCAGGAAGGGACCGCCGGACGCCGTCAGCACGATCTTTGCCACGCCCGAGGCTGCAGGCGCGCGGCCGTAGGCATGCGGCAGGCACTGGAAAATGGCGTTGTGTTCGCTGTCGATCGGCAGCAGCACGGCGCCATTGTCGTGCACGGCATCGATGAACAGCTGGCCGGACATGACCAGCGCTTCCTTGTTGGCCAGCAAGACTTTCTTGCCGGCCCGGGCTGCGGCCAGGGTGGGCGCCAGGCCGGCGGCGCCGACGATGGCGGCCATCACGCCCGTCACCTGCGGCGCGCTGGCGATCGCGCACAAGGCCGCCTCGCCGTACTCGACTTCGGTGGACACGCCCTGCCCGCGCAGCAAGCGCGTCAGTTCAAGGGCCGCCCCGGCCGTGGCGACGACGGCGCGCTGGGGACGAAATTGCAGGCACTGGGCGGCCAGTTCGGCAACGCGGCTGTGGGCGCTCAGCGCGTAGACGCTGTACTGCTCCGGATGGCGCGCGAGCACGTCCAGGGTGGACACGCCGATCGAGCCGGTCGCGCCTAGGATGGTGATGTATTGCATGAACTAATTCCTTAAAGCCAGTTGGCCACCAGGGCGGCAAACGGCAAGACCGGGATCAAGGCGTCGATACGGTCGAGTACGCCGCCATGGCCAGGCAGCAGGTTGCTGCTGTCCTTGATGCCGGCGCGGCGTTTCAATTGCGATTCAAACAGGTCGCCGACGACGCTGGCGGCCACCACCACCAGCAGGATCAGCAGGGCCACCAGCCAGCCGCGGTGCAGTTGCAGTTGCACGGCGAAGGTGTCCTGCAAGACGGGCAGCGATGGCGCGGCGAGAATCGTGATGGCGGAAATGACCAGCACGGCGATACCGCCGCCGATCGCGCCTTCCCACGACTTGCCTGGAGAAATGGTCGGCGCCAGCTTGCGCTTGCCGAAAGCCTTGCCCGAGAAATACGCGCCGATGTCGGCGATCCATACCAGCGCCATGACGGACAGCAGGTACAGGGGGCTATGCAGGAACAAGGCGATGATGGCAACGAAGCAGCCGACGATGGTGACCGGATACACCAGGCTGAGCAAGGTGTTGCCCAGCCCTTCCATGGGCGGCAGGCCCGTCGCCAGCGAGGGCACGAAGCGGATCAGCCAGATGGCCACGCTCAGGGCGAACCAGAAATTGAGCTGCGCCATGCCGTTGCCGACAAAAAACGTATACGCGAAGGCGGCCGTCCAGACGGCCGCGATCACCAGCGCCTGGCGATTCTTGAAAAGGCGGAAGCTTTCCCACACGGCGGCGCCGAAGAACAGCGTGACGATCACGGCGAATGCGGGGAAATAATTCAGATACAGAACCGGCAGCAAGACCGCCAACAAGACCAGGGCGGTGATTATCCGTGTTTTCAGCATCAGTTTTTCTTTTCAGTTAGTTGCGCGCTGGTACGGCCAAAGCGCCGTTCGCGCTGCTGGTAAGACGCGATTGCCGCGTCGAGGCATTCTTCATTGAAGTCAGGCCAGAAAGTCTCGGTGAAAAACAACTCAGTGTACGCCAGTTGCCACAACAGGAAATTGGAAATGCGCTGTTCCCCGCCAGTGCGGATGAACAGGTCGGGTTCTGGCGCGTAGGCCATGGCCAGATGGGGCGCCAGTTGCTCTTCCGTATAAGCCTGGCCGGGTGCCTGGCCAGCGGCGATGGCTGCGGCCGTCATTTTATTGACTGCCTGCATGATGTCCCAGCGGCCGCCATAATTGGCGCAGATGGTCATCGTCAGGCGCGTGTTGCGCGCCGTCTTGCGTTCGGCATCGGCAATCAGCGTTTGCAACTGTTCATTGAAGCGCGACAAGTCGCCCACCACTTTCAGGCGGATGTCGTTGGCATGCATCTTCACCACTTCGCGTTCCAGCATGGTGACGAACAGACGCATCAGCATCGACACTTCTTCTTCGGGACGGCGCCAGTTTTCCGAACTGAAGGCAAACAGGGTCAGGTACTCGACGCCGCGCGTAAGGCAAGTCTCGACGATGCCGCGCACGGCGTCGGCGCCCTTGACGTGGCCAGCCACCCGGGGCAGGAAGCGCTTGGTTGCCCAGCGACCATTGCCATCCATAATGATTGCCACATGGCGCGGCACCGTGCCCACCTCGGGTACTGCCGTTGTCGAACTCGAATAGATCATGAAAACACTAATGCCAAAAATAAAAGATAGTTATTATGCGCCAAATAGCACTGCCCGGAAAAGCCATGCTTTCCCGGGCAGCGCAAAAGACTGAAGACTAGACCGTCAGCACTTCTTTTTCTTTGTCGACAACCATCTTGTCGATGTCGGCAATAAACTTGTCCGTCAGCTTCTGCACTTCTTCCGACGAGCGGCGCTCGTCGTCTTCGGAGCAGGCTTTTTCCTTGACCAGTTTCTTCAGCGATTCATTCGCATCGCGGCGAATATTGCGCACGGCAATCTTCGCGTCTTCCGCTTCGCTCTTGACCAGCTTGACCATTTCCT
>RCUS01000406.1_pt1 | contig 29411 bp, 23 predicted proteins | sample 2166221 | NCBI WGS metagenome assembly RCUS01 (sample SAMN09932758, study PRJNA488358) | compost metagenome | isolation source: compost soil in cyclohexanecarboxylic | place: Germany: Experimental Botanical Garden
CTGTACGGCGCCAACTCGCTGATGAAGCAGCTGCTCTTCGGCAATTCCTTCGGCTTCTCCGCCAGTACGGGGACGGTAGAAGTAGGCGCAAGCCTGCTGGACAAGCTGTCCGGCTTCAATCCGGTGCTGTTCTTCTATCAGGCGGCCAAAGACTACTGCGCCCAGTACACCCGCTTTGACGGTTTCGTCCAGCCGCCGATGCATATCCCGCTTCTGCTGGCCTGGGTTGCCGCAAGTGCTGCTATTGCCGCACTTGGGATATGGGCCCTGTCGAAGCGCAAGGCCGAGATCGCCGGTGTTTCGGGGACGAGCCGGATTCTGGGCACAGCATCTACCTTTCTGCTGCCGCTCTTCGGCTTCGCCGTCGTGCTGGAATACGGAGCCGATATGGGAACGGGCTATTCCATTCTGGCGGCATCGCTGACCTTTATCGTCTTCTTCCTCATTACCGAGCTGATTCAGAAGAACGGCTCGCGCGGACTCAGCCGGGGCATTCTGAAGCTGCCCTGCGGTCTTGGCGTCGTTCTGATCGCCGTCGTGATTCTCGTTACCGGAGGCTTCGGCTACTCAACCCGGATTCCGAAGATTGACCGGATCGCCAGCGTCCAGATGTCCTACGCCGGTTCGCCGAACTACCTGGACGGCCAGGTCGGCGGTGTCAGCACGGGCGGCAGCTATTACGTCATGAGCAACTACACTTTTACAACGCAGAGCGATCTCAAGACCATTACGGAGCTCCATCAGAAGCTGATCGATGGCGGAAAGGGCAAGCTGGCGCTCGATCGGGAGAATTTTACCGACACGACAGTGCCTTACGATATTATCGTGAACTATACGCTGACGAATGGCTCCCATCTTACCCGTTACTATGACCGGACCAAGTTCAGCGTCCTCTCGGACTTCCTGGCGCTGGACAAGACGGAGGCTGTGGAGAAGCAGACGCGGCGCACCATTACCGGAACGACCGAATCACAGTATTGGGCGGCGGGTGCTTTCCGGAACGGCCTCGTATATTTGGCGAACAGCAATTATACGAACCCAAGACAGGTGATCCTGTCGGACAGCCAGCGCAAGGAACTGCTTGGACATATTGCCGACGATGTTGAGGCGCAGAGCCTGGAAGACCGCTATTTCCCGAAGGATCAGGCGCTCGGCATTATCATGTTCACCCAGGACGGCGGTCAGGAGAGCCTGAAATTCGGCTACCGGCTGGAGAACAGCATCATCTATCTGACACCGTCTTTCAAGAATACGCTGAAATATTTACAGGACACAGGCCTGTATCCTTATCTGGAAAATACAGAGGAAATCGAGAGCATCACCCTCCAGGCGTATGATCCCTATGTTGGCATGAACAAGAGCAAAGATCCGAAGTCGCCGTTCTTCCTCGGATACATCGCCGACAACGACCGGGAATTTATCCAGACGAAGGATTTCGGTGCCAATCCCATCGTCAGCGATCCGTCCAAAATGGACGAGCTGGCTCCGCTGCTGAAGAATGACTACTACATGAGCGGTGGCGGCTATCTGGCCTGCGTGAAGCTGAAGAACAAAAATCTGTATGTCTACAAGTTCCTCCCGGCAGCGGATGCCCCAGCCTATCTGGCGGATGCCGGGGAGCATCAGCATTAGAGAGATGAACAGGAATCTTCCGGCACTGTCCGGCAAACGCGGAATCCGCAATGGCCAATCGGTGAAGGCAAGCCTTCGGGCTGTCTTCTCCGAGCCATCCCGCTGTCTTGCGGCATTGGGAGCATTGCTTGTGCTGACGGCTTTAGGTTCCCTGCTTGTGGGAAGATACAGCATCTCCCTCTCCGACTTGCCGGGATTGATCCTTGGAAAAGGCGATGCGGCGGCGGCCCAGGTGCTGCTGCAGGTCCGGCTGACGCGGATCGGTGCGGCGGTGCTGACGGGCGGCGCCCTCTCAATGTCCGGGTCAGCCTATCAGGGGATGCTGCGCAATCCGCTCGTCTCGCCGGATATTCTTGGCGCGGCGGCAGGGGCAAGCTGCGGCGCGGCCCTGGCGATTCTTCTGGGCCTGGACGGCCTGGCCGTTCAGGCGGTTGCTTTTGCCGCTGGACTCGCGGCGGTGCTGCTGACGTTCGCCGTGAGCAGAGCCGTGGCGGGAAGCGCGGCCAGCGGCCCCATGCCGCTGATCCTGACCGGCATGATCGTCGGCGCGCTGTTCAGCGCCGGGATTTCTGTGATCAAGTTCACCGCTGATCCGTACAACACGCTCCCGGCGATTACGTTCTGGCTGATGGGAGGGCTCAGCTATGTCACAGGGACCGACCTGCTGCTTCAGCTGGCGCCGATGGCATTGGGCGCAGTTCCGCTGCTGCTGCTCTCCTGGCGGCTGAACGTACTGTCTTTTGGAGATGAGGAGGCGTCGTCGCTTGGCGTCAATGTGGGACGGCTGCGGATGATCTTCATCGTTGGCGCCACGCTGCTGACCTCGACGGCGGTCGCTGTTGCGGGGATGATCGGCTGGGTGGGCCTGCTCATTCCGCATCTGACCCGGATGCTGACCGGAATGAATCACCGGCTGCTTCTGCCGGCCTCGGCGCTTCTTGGCGCGAGCTTTCTGCTGATCGCCGACGATCTAGCCCGGGGGCTGTTTGACCAGGAAATCCCCCTCGGGATATTGACCTCCATCGTGGGGGCTCCCGCTTTTTTATATCTACTATTAATGAAGGAAAAATAACGGCCGCCCGTTCGGAGCGCGGGAAAGGTCCCGCCGGAAGCGGGCGGCGAAGAGGGAGGGACCCTATGATCAGACACCGCCGCATAATGCTAATGCTCGCGGCCTGTCTCTTGCTCGCGGTAAGCGCCGGTTGCGGCGGCTCCCGAGCGGAGCAGCGGACCATTACGAACATCAAGGGCCAGGAGCTGAAGGTTCCGGTAGAGGCCAAGCGAATCACCGCCGTATACGGACCTTCCTATGAAATATTGGTTATGCTTGGCGCGGAGGACCGGATTGTGGCTTGCTCCGACGTGCAGGTGGACAATTTCCCGTGGGCACAGCTCATTTTCAAAAGGATGAATACTCTGCCCAAGCTGAAGAACGTGCACACCGCCGTGAACATCGAAGCGCTGCTGTCGTACAAGCCCGATCTGGTGCTCGGATTTCCTCGGCCGAACGAGAGCAACAAGCTGGACGAGCTGAAGATAGACAATGTGCCGGGAGCGGTGACCGCCAATCTGGAAAGCTCGCTGAAGCAGCTGGAGGTGTACGCCAACGCCGTTGGAGGCGAAGCACCGGAGCGGGTGCGGGAATACGAGGACTATTTCCGCGCGAAGCTGAAGCGGGTGACGGATGTTACAAGCAAGTTGCCGGACGCCGATCGCCCTGCCGTGTATTATTCAGCTATCGATCTGCTGTCCACCTACGGCAAATATTCCGATCTGACAGAGGTAATCTCTGCTGCCGGAGGCCGGTCCGTTACCGCCGATTTCGAGGCGGGCAATCATTCGCAGATTACGTTCGAGCAATTGGTGCAGTACAACCCGGCCTATATTTTTATCGACCATGGCGGAATCAATGACCTGGAGACGGCAGAGAAAATCCGCTCGAACGCCTACAGCGACGGCCGGTACGGACTGATCAAGGCCGTGGCGGACAAGCAGGTCTATTTGACGCCAAGCGGCGCTTTTTACTGGGATATGGGCTTGCAGAAAATTTTGCTGGTCATGGAGATGGCCAAAATACTTCACCCCGACGCATTCGCCGATCTGGACATGAACGCGGAGCTGCGGGAATTCTACTCGAAGTTCTATCATTATGAGCTTACAGAGGAGCAAGCGGACAAAATCCTGAACAGGGAGAACCCCTGATCGTCTTGCAAGACTAGCGGGAATCGGAGGAGGGTATTCAAATGGAACAATCACAGAATACGGTTGCGACGAGGTTTATTGTGGAAGGCATGCATTGTCCCAAATGCGAAGCGAAAATCACGGAAGCTGCCTTGCAGGTGCCCGGCGCCCTGCATGTCAGCGTTGACCGGGAAGGCAAGCGTGTGACGGTTACGCATCTGGACGAAAGCGGGCTTGCCCACGCCATACGCAGCCGGATCGAAAGTCTGAACGACGGGAAATTCACCGTAACAGGCATTGCCGCTGGCGAGGCATAAGGGCGGGCCATGACCGTCAATTACGGACTCAGCTTTCTGGAAGGCGTGCTGACCTTCATCTCGCCCTGCATGCTGCCGATGCTGCCGGTCTATCTGTTCTACCTGGCGGGTGTGGCTGGTCAGGAGGACAATCGGGAAGAGAACGCCGCCTCCCGGATCGCCGATTTTCGAGCTGCCACCCCCGGGGCCGGCGCCCCGGAGCCGCAGCAGGCGGAATCCCGCGCGTCAGGAAGGAAGGCCTACTCCCGTGCTGTTGGCTCCCTGACCACCGATTCACGGGCCGCTGACTCCCGGAAGGCCGACTCTCGGATCATCGATGACCGAGCTGCCACCCTTCGGGCCATTGCCCCCCAAGTCGCCGCCCTTCGTACCGCCAATGATCGAGCTGCCACCCCCCGAGCTGCTGACTCCAGGGCCGCCGCCCCGGAGTCGCAGCAGGTGGAATCCCGCACGCTAAGCGGGAAGACCAGCCCTTCGCAGCCCCGCCGAAGAGGCGGGAGGCTGTTCCGAAACGCCGCGGCCTTTGTCGCCGGGTTCACGCTGGTGTTCGTCTCCATGGGCGCGGCGGCAACCGCAGTCGGCGCTTTTCTGAACGGGCATCTGGCTCTCTTCCGTCTTCTTGGCGGAATGCTGATGATTCTGTTCGGACTGAGCTTCGCCGGGGTGTTCAGGCTGGGCTTCCTCCAGAAAGAGCGTCGCCTGCCCTTTCAGCCGGGCAAGCTGACGGTTCTTCGCTCCCTAGCTTTCGGTGCGGTCTTCGCGTTCGGCTGGACGCCATGCGTCGGCTATTTGCTGTCATCGTCGCTGCTCATGGCGAGCACCTCCGGCTCCGTGCCGCAGGGGATGGCCATGCTATTGCTGTACTCGCTTGGCCTCGGCCTGCCGTTCCTGTTCTCATCGCTCATCTACCATGAGCTTAAGGAGACGTTCCGCTTTCTGCAGCGGTATAACAGGCTGATCGGCGTCCTCTCCGGAATCGTAATGATTGCGGCCGGTGTGATGACTTTGACGGGCCGGGTGCCGACGAACTGGTAAACAGAGAGGAGAACATGCCATGAAAATGAAAAAGCTGCTGTGGCTCTGGCTCGCCCTGCTGGTCTTCCTGCTCGCGGGCAGCGCCTTCATCTACAGCCGCGCCCAGGCGGGTCCGCAGACTCCGCTGTCGGGCAAGGCTCCCATCGAATTGCTTAAGGCTGCATCGGGCGCGAAGGAACCGGCAGAGTCCGGGAAGCTCCGGGCGCCGGATTTCAGTCTGAAGGATCTGAACGGCAGGCAAGTATCGCTTGCGGATTACAAGGGCAAGATTGTTGTGCTTAATTTCTGGACAACCTGGTGCACTATCTGCAAGAAAGAGATGCCGGAGCTGGATCAGGCTTCGTCCATTCTGGAGAAGCGCGGCGATGTAGTGCTGCTCGCCGTCAATACCGGAGAAGACCCGGAGACGGTGAAGCAGTATATGAAGGACAATGCCTATACGCTGCCGGTTCTGCTGGACCCTGATTCCACACTGTTCAAAGCATTCGGTCTAAGGGCATACCCCACGACCATTGTCATTCTGCGGGATGGTACCGTATATGGGGGAGTGGAGGGCGCCATTACGGCGGAATCCCTGCTCGAGCTGGATAAGCTGTGATGCTCTTCTATCATTGCGATTGCGCAATCGCCTGTTTTTCCGCCTGAGCGGGAGAACAGGTTTTTTTATTTCCAGGTAAGCGCTCATTATCTTGAAGATGATTCCAGACGGTTCTCCTTGTTATGACCTTTTTCAAGAATCGCGCCATCAGAACGAAACTTGCAAAACAGATGAAACTTGCGAAAACCGCACCGTTAATCTATGTCAATCTATGCTATAATATTGTCGATAGATTACTAATTTTGTATGGAGCGTAACAACCTGTGAAACCTGATGTCAGTATTCTGATCCTTAATTACAAAACCCAGCGTCTGACTTTGGACTGTATACAGTCGGTATATGACTCGGAGACGAACTACTCCTACGAGATTATTGTGGTCGACAATCATTCCTCCGACGGGTCGGTGGAAGCGATCCGGGAGCGGTTCCCGGAAGCGAAGCTGATTGCCAATTCGGAGAATGTCGGATTTGCCAAAGGCAATAACCAGGCGATGGAGATCGCAGACGGGCGCTATGTGCTGCTGCTGAACTCGGATACGGTAGTCCGCCGGGATACGCTGGAGACGATGATCGCCTTCATGGACAGCCGGCCGGATATCGGGGCATCGGGCTGTAAGGTGATTTTGCCGGATGGAAGTCTCGACAAGGCCTGCAAGCGCGGGTTTCCGACGCCTTCGGCGTCTTTCTACTATGCGTTCGGCTTCAGCAAGCTGTTCCCGGACAATCCCCGGTTCAACGGCTATCAGCTCGGATATCTCGATCCGAATGATGAGTATGAGGTAGACTGCCTGGTCGGCGCCTTCATGCTGGTCCGCCAGGAGACGATCCGGCAGGTCGGCGGGCTGGACGAGACTTTCTTCATGTATGGCGAGGATTTGGACTGGTGCTACCGCATCAAGGAAGCCGGCTGGAAGATTTACTACTACCCGAGAACATTGATCATCCATTTGAAGGGCGGAAGCGCACGCCGCCGGCCGCTCAAAATTATTTATGAATTCCATCGCGCTATGATCCTCTTTCATCATAAACATTACCGTAGGAAGTATTTCTTCGCGGTTAATGGCGCCGTATATGCGGGGGTGGGCGTCAAGTTTGCCACAGCGCTGCTGCGCAATGCCTTGACGGCTGGCAGAGGGAAGCCCGCACCGGCTCCCGATCTTACTGCTCTGGGGCAGACAGCGAACCCGTCCGACAACAATTCCGAGGTGAGATTATGATCCGCCGCAACCAGCGGTTTTTGACCCAACTGTATATGGTGGCCGACTTTATCGTCATCCAGATCGCGTTCCTGTTCTCCTGGTGGCTGAAATTCAAGAGCGGCTGGATGCCTTACGAGAACCATATGCCGGTAGAATCGTATGCCTACTGGAGCATGGTGTACGGGGCGATTGCCGTATTGATGGGGATTCTATTGTCCCTGTATCTCCCCAAGCGCAAGAAGCGCTTCGCGGATGAATTTCTGAAGATCTTCCAGGTGAATGGACTGAGCCTTCTGATTCTGCTCGGCCTGATGTACTTTCTGCGCGAGATCGATATTTCACGTCAGTATCTGACCGTATATATCAGCACCATTATGCTCTCCACCATGCTCTACCGCTACGTGCTGAAGAAGATGCTGAAATCATTCCGGGAAAAAGGCTTCAACCGCCAGTTCGTCCTCATTCTCGGGGCGGGTACGCTGGGTAGACGAATTTATGATAATCTCGCCAATTACCCTGAACTCGGCTATGAGATTATCGGCTTTCTGGATGATTACCAGACCTGGGACCCTCTTGAAGCGAAGAGATATAAGCCGATTCTCGGAAAAATTGACGAGCTGCCGGGTCTGCTGGATACGATGCTGATCGACGAGGTGGTGCTTGCGCTTCCTCTGGATGTGCACCACAAGTTCCCTACCATTATCGCAACCTGTGAAAAAGCCGGCGTCCGCACCCTGATCATCCCCGACTTCTTCGATTATTTGCCGGCGCGTCCGTACTTCGATAACTTTGCAGGCATGCCGATGATCAACGTCCGCGACATCCCGCTGGATCTGACCGGGAACCGGATGGCCAAGCGGGCATTCGACATCATATTCTCGCTGTTCGCCATTCTGGTGACAAGCCCAGTGATGCTGGCTGTTGCGGTAGGTGTGAAGCTCACATCACCGGGTCCGGTGATTTTTTGCCAGGAGCGGGTGGGGCTGAACCGCAGAAACTTCACCATGTACAAATTCCGTTCCATGCGCATGCAGCAGGACGAGGAAGAAGATACCGGCTGGAGCACACCGGTGGACCCCCGCCGGACCCGGTTCGGAACCTTTATCCGGAGAACGAGCCTGGATGAGCTGCCCCAATTCTTCAATGTGCTGATGGGCCATATGAGCGTCGTTGGTCCCCGGCCGGAGCGGCCGTATTATGTCGAGCAATTCAAGGGCGAAATCCCGAAGTACATGGTCAAGCATCATGTGCGGCCCGGCATTACGGGCTGGGCGCAGAGCAACGGATTGCGCGGGGATACCTCCATCGAGGACCGCATCAAGCATGATATTTTCTACATCGAGAACTGGTCGCTGCTGTTCGATATCCGGATTATCTTCAAGACGATCCGCAACGGCTTTGTGAACAAGAACGCCTATTGAGTGAGCTATCATACTTGATCTTCCCCGTCTCGCCGGGCAACGGCGGAGCGGGGAATTGTTTTTTTACAAGACATCAGGCAAAGGAATCCTGTATATGAAGAAAAAAGCAGTCCTGACATTTGCGATTTTTCTCTCATTGATCATCCTTCCGGTGGCGATATGGCCGCACGGGTCCAAGAAGCAGGCCGGAACCGGTTACGCCGCATACCGTATTGTCGCCCACGCGATGGGCGGGATTGACGGTCACCCGTATACGAACGCTTTTGAAGCATTCGTCGCTAACTATGAGAAGGGCACCCGGCTGTTCGAGACGGATCTGCTGCTGACCAGCGACGAAAGGCTGGTGGCGAGGCATGAATGGACGCAAAATATGAGCAAGCTGCTGAACCAGTGGGATACGCTGCCTGCCGACAAGCGGGAGGGAGTTCCGGCATATGCGGACTTCATGGACACGCCGATCCTCGATATTTATTCCGCCATGGATTGGGACACGGTCCTTGATCTGCTTGAGCATTATCCGGATGCCTATATAGTGACGGATATCAAGAAATCAGGCTCTAAATCCATAATGGATGAGTTTGAAATGCTGGTCGACGCCACGCAAAAGCGTGATCCGGCCCTGCTGAACCGGATTATCCCCCAAATCTACAATCGGCCAATGCTGGAGCAATTGAATCAGATCTATGCTTTCCCGGAGGTCATTTATACGCTGTATGAGTCGCCGGACAGCGATGAGCAGGTGATCGATTTCGTGGAGCAGACCGGCGTGAACATTACGATGCCCGTCAGCCGGGCGAATAAGAACTTTATCTCGAAGCTGAAGGATGCCGGTGCACGCGTCTACGTGCATACTCTCAACGAGCCGGACGACATCGGGAAGCTGTACCGGTTGGGCGCGGACGGGTTCTACTCGGATTTCATATCGGAGGACGAGCTTGAGAAATCGGGCGCGCTGCGCCGTATCTCCTGGGGATTTGGCGGATAACCTGATCTATAGGGGCATTGATGTGACGCGGCGGTCTTATCCGCCTTCGTGGACGCAGAACCTGCTGATTCAAAAGGCGAAAAAATGTTCGCCTTTTTGGGCTGAATTAAATTGACAGGCCTATCCTGCTATTTTAACATAGACTGTACAAGACGGGTGGCAGACGCCCTGTTAGGGCTTCAGCATTTTGTATAAGCTCACTTAAAAGAAGGTTGGAATTCCATGAATACGGCGCGTCAAATGATAGAAACCTGGCGGCATGTCTTTAAGCTTGATCCCGACCGGACGATCGGAGAACGGGAGCTGGAGGCGGTATGCCAATCCGGAACCGATGCCATCCTTGTCGGAGGCTCATCCGGCCTGACGTATGACAATACGGCGGAACTGCTGGAGCGAATTTCCCGCTATAAGATAACATGCGCCCTGGAAGTGTCCGATCTGGCAGCCGTTGTTCCCGGTTTCGATCTGTATCTGATTCCGATGGTGCTGAACACGCCCGATCCGGCATGGATTGTGGGGCAGCACCGGGCAGCCATCGAACGTTATGCCGACTTTATTCCATGGGAGAGTCTGATTGCCGAGGGATACATTGTGCTGAATGAGCATTCGACCGTCGCGCGCGTAACGCATGCGGAGACGTCTTTGACTCCGGAAGCGGCCGCGGCCTACGGCCATATCGCCGACAAGCTGATGTCGCTTCCGGTTGTCTATCTGGAGTACAGCGGCCGGTTCGGCGACCTGGAGACGATGGCTGCCGTACGCGAAGCGGTGGGACATGCCCGTCTGTTCTACGGAGGCGGGATCACCGGAGCGGAGGATGCTGCCCGGGCGGCAGGAGTGGCCGATACCGTTATAGTAGGGAATATTGTCTACCAAGACATAGAGCGCGCATTGTCAACGGTTGGCGCAGTTAAGGCGCGAAGCGTATAGTGCTTGTATTTTGAACGAAGCCTTTTCAGGCGTTTTAGAAAGGGGCATGCTATTCATGCAATCCGTTAACATAATTGATGCTGTAAGCCGGTTGAATCCGCCGCAGCGGCAGGCGGTCGAGACAACCGAGGGACCGCTGCTCATCATGGCCGGGGCCGGGAGCGGCAAGACCCGGGTGCTGACGCACCGGATCGCCTGGCTCATCTCGAACCGGAAGGCCCCGCCATGGGCGATTCTGGCTATTACTTTTACCAATAAGGCCGCCCGCGAGATGCAGGAGCGTGTATCCCGGCTTGTCGGACCGGATGGACGGGATATTTGGGTGTCCACGTTCCACTCCATGTGCGTCCGCATTCTGCGCAAGGATATCGAACGGATCGGATTTACCTCCAACTTCTCGATCCTCGATTCCACGGACCAGCTGTCCGTCATCCGCGCCTGCATGAAGGAGCTGAACATCGATACGAAGAAATTCGAGCCGAAGGCGGTTCAGTCGATGATCAGCACGGCCAAGAACGAGCTCGTTACGCCGCAGCAGTACGAGATGAAGATCGGGGACTATCTCGAAGGGCTTGTCTCGAAGGTTTATAAGCTGTACCAGAAGAAGCTCAAGAGCAACAACTCGCTTGATTTCGACGACCTGATCATGACGACGATTCAGCTCTTCAAGGAAGTGCCGGAGGTGCTGGATTTCTACCAGCGCAAGTTCCGCTACATCCATGTCGATGAATACCAGGATACGAACCGGGCGCAGTATATGCTCTGCCGCATGCTGGCTGACAGCCATCACAACATTTGCGTCGTAGGCGACAGCGACCAGTCGATCTACCGCTGGCGCGGCGCGGATATTACGAATATTTTGAACTTTGAAGAGGATTACCCGGAAGCCAAGGTCATTATGCTGGAGCAGAATTACCGCTCGACGAAGAACATCCTGAACGCCGCGAACGGGGTCATTGCGCTGAACAGCGGGCGGAAGCCGAAGAAGCTGTGGACGGACTCCGACGAGGGACCGAAGATCAAGGTTTACCGTGCCGACTCCGAACATGACGAAGGCTATTTCGTCACCGGCGAGATCAGCAAGAATGTGAAGCAGGGCAAGTCCTATCAGGATCACGCCATCCTGTACCGCACGAACGCCCAGTCTCGGGTAATAGAAGAAATTCTGATCAAATCGGATATTCCGTACCAGATCGTAGGCGGCATCAAGTTCTACGACCGTAAAGAAATCAAGGACCTGCTCGCTTACCTGCGGCTGCTGTCCAATCCGGACGACGATATCAGCTTAACCCGAATCATTAACGTGCCTAAGAGAGGGCTGGGCGACACCACGGTGTCCAAGCTGTCCGATGCGGCTGCGGCCCGCGGCGTTTCGATCTTCCAGGTGCTGGAGACGGTGGACGATCTCGGCTTCGCCGGACGGACGCGCAATGCGCTGGTGGAGTTCTACGACATGATTCTGGCGCTTCACCGGATGGTGGAGTTCCTGTCGGTGACGGAGCTGACGGAGAAGGTGCTGGAAATGTCGCAGTACAAGCTGGAGCTCCAGAAGGAGAATACGATCGAGTCCCGGTCCCGGCTTGAGAATATCGAAGAGTTCCTGTCGGTAACGATGGAATTTGAGAAGAATAATGAAGATAAATCGCTCGTCTCCTTCCTGACCGATCTGGCGCTGATTGCCGACATCGACAGCATGAACGACAGCGAGGAAGACCGCTCCGACGCTGTCGTGCTGATGACGATGCACAGCGCCAAGGGGCTGGAGTTCCCGACCGTATTCATCGTCGGCATGGAGGAAGGCGTCTTCCCGCACAGCCGCGCCTTCCAGGACAATGACGAGCTGGAAGAGGAGCGCCGGCTGGCGTATGTAGGCATTACCCGCGCGGAGAAGCAGCTCTTCCTCTCCTGCGCGCGCATGCGCACGCTGTTCGGGCGGACGACGCAGAATCCGCCGTCCCGCTTCCTCGAGGAGATCCCCGAGGAGCTGAAGGAGGACACGGCCGGGGCGGGTCCCGACCGGTTCCGCCGCGGCGGAGATTCCGGCGGCGCTTATGGCGCCCGCGGCTTCGCCGCCGGCGGGCGCAGCAACTTCGGCGGCCGGAGCGCAGCGTCTCCGGCCCAGACGGCCGCCCCGGGCTCCAGGGGCGGCGCGGCCTCGCCCGCTGCGGGACGCAGCAGCGGCGTGACCGTGACGTCCGGCGCTAAGGCGCAGCCGCGGCCGGACGGGGGAACGCCCGCCGATTATAAGGCGGGCGACAAGGTTTCGCACGGCAAATGGGGCATCGGCACCATCGTAGCCGTGAAGGGAACAGGCAATGACATGGAACTGCAGATTGCCTTCCCGGCCCCAACGGGTGTGAAGAAGCTGCTCGCGAGCTTCGCCCCGATTACGAAGGCGGAGTGAGCGGAGGGCGCGGGTTCCGCTGGAATGCCGCGCCTTTTCTATGTGTCCGGCAGCTTGCCTGGGCATTTATTCATTGCCCGGGGTCCTTTGGCTACCCATGGAATAGTAGAGTGAGAAGCAAGAAAAATTAAGTCACCCACGGAGGGATGTTCCCAGCATGGATGCGATAGAACGAATGAAAGAACTGGTAGCGGAGCTGAACAACTACAATTACCACTACTATACGCTGGATGCGCCGCTGGTCAGCGACAAGGAATATGATGCCTTGTACGACAAGCTGACGGCTCTGGAAGCGGAGAGCGGAGTCGTGCTGCCCGATTCCCCGACCCAGCGCGTGGGCGGGGAACTGCTGAAGGGCTTCGTGCCACACAGACATCTTGCGCCGCTCTGGAGCCTTGACAAGGCCCAGAACATTGAACAGCTCCGCAGCTGGAACACACGCGTGCTGAAGCTGGTGAACGACTATAACGCCAAGAATCCGGATCAGCCTCTTCCGGAGCCTTGTTATGCCGTAGAGCTGAAGTTCGACGGACTCACCTTGAATCTGACCTACCGGGACGGACGGCTCGTTCAGGCATCAACCCGGGGCAACGGGGTGACGGGCGAAGGCATCCTGGCCCAGGTCAAGACGATCAAGTCGATCCCGCTGACGATTCCCTTCACGGACGGGATGATCGAGGTTCAGGGCGAAGGCATTATGAACCTGTCCGCGCTTGCCGAGTACAACAAGACGGCGGCCGAGCCGCTGAAGAACGCCCGGAACGGAGCGGCAGGGGCACTGCGCAACCTGAATCCGAAGGTGACGGCCGGGCGGAAGCTGAGCGCTTTTTTCTATAACGTGGGATACAGCGAAGGGGTCCAGTTCCAAACTCATCAGGAGATGATGCAGTTTCTGCGGGACAACCGGTTCAAGGTCAATCCATACCTGACCTATTTCGAGAATTTCGATGACGTGACGGAGCAGCTGGCGGAGATTGAGGACGGACGTTCGAAGCTCGATTATTTGATCGACGGCGCGGTTATCAAGGTCACTGATTTCCGCACCCGCGAAGTGCTGGGCTATACGGACAAATTCCCGCGCTGGGCGGTCGCCTACAAGTTCGAGGCCGAGGAGACGACGACGGTGCTGGAAGCGGTCGTATGGAATGTGGGCCGCACCGGCAAAATCACGCCGCTCGCGAAGGTGGAGCCTGTGGAGCTGGCGGGCGTAACCGTGCAGAACTGCACGCTGAACAATGTCGGCGACATCGAACGCAAAAATCTGAAGCACGCGCTCGGCACCCGCGTCTTTATCCGCCGCTCCAATGATGTCATCCCGGAAATACTGGGCAAGGTGACCGAGGAGAGTGACGGCGGCGAAATTGTGTTCCCGGACCACTGTCCGGCATGCGGCTTCCCACTAGAGATGCGGGGCGCGCATCTGTTCTGCAACAACAAGCTGAACTGCAAGCCGCAGATTGTTGCCCGGATTTCCCATTTTGCGTCCAGAGACGCCATGGATATTGAGACATTCAGCGAGAAGACGGCGTCGCAGCTGTATGATGAGCTGAGCGTCCGGGAGCCGGCCGATCTCTACGAGCTTACCCTGGATCAGCTGGTGAAGCTGGAGCGGTTCGGCGAGAAGAAGGCGGCCAATCTGCTTCAAGCGCTTGAAGACAGCAAGGGCAGAGACTTGGCGTCCTTCCTGTTCGCGCTCGGCATTCCGAATACCGGGAAGGCGACGACCCGAATGCTGGCGGATCATTTCCGCAGTCTGGACGCGGTGATGCAGGCGAATGCGGAGGAATTGGCCGATCTGCCGGATATCGGCGGCATTGTGGCGGAGAGCATCGTCGGCTACTTCGCCGACCCTTTCATCGTGACAGGTATAAGACGGCTGCTGGAGCTAGGCGTCAATCCGACAGCGCCGGAGGCTCCAGCCGCGCCGCTGGAGAATTCCTTCTTCAGCGGCAAGACGGTCGTGCTGACCGGCTCGCTGCAGCTGCTTACCCGTGACGAAGCGGCCGAGCGGCTGGAGGCGCTTGGAGCCAAGGTAACCGGCAGCGTCTCGAAGAAGACCGATCTCGTCATTGCCGGCGAGAAGGCGGGCAGCAAGCTTGCCAAAGCGCAGTCGCTCGGCATCCCCGTGATCGAGGATGAAGAGGAGCTGCTGCGGCTGCTGAACGGCGGAGCGGCTGAATAAGAAGCGCTCATTCGGGGGATGCACAGGAACGAATCAACGGCGTGTTGGGAACAGGCTGTGCATTTTTTTTCGAATAACGAATACTCCCTCCGGAAAATCGGATGGCACATAAGGAAAGGAACCGAATGTGACATGGAACGGGATACAATTCTGCTGGTGGATGATGAGAAGGAAATTGTGGAGCTGCTGGAAATCTACTTCCGGAATGAAGGATACCGTCTGCTTAAGGCGTTCGATGGCCGGGAGGCGCTGGATCTGCTGCGCCGGGAGAAGGTCGATCTAATCATTCTGGATGTGATGATGCCGCGCATGGACGGACTGGAAGCTTGTATGAAGATCCGGGAGGAACGGCGCATGCCGATCATCATGCTGTCGGCCAAAGGCGGAGACCTCGACAAAATTGGCGGACTAAGCATCGGAGCGGACGATTATGTGGCCAAGCCGTTCAATCCACTGGAGGTGCTGGCGCGGGTGAAGTCGCAGCTTCGCCGCTATCATGTGCTGGGCGGGGAGCTGCGGGAGAAGGTTGCGGAGGGCGAATTGGTGTGTGATGATCTGATCGTGTCTCCGGTCAATCATGAAGTGACCGTTCAGGGACGGCCGGTCAAGCTAACTCCACGCGAATTCGCGATTGTCGAGCTGCTGGCTCGCCATCCGGGACAGGTGTTCAACGTCGAGCAGATTTACACCCGGGTCTGGGGAGAGCCGCCGATGGACAACGGGAACACCGTTATGGTGCATATCCGCAATATTCGGGAGAAAATCGAAGTCGATTCCAGAAAGCCCCGCTATCTTCATACGGTATGGGGAGTCGGGTACAAGCTTGACCGGATGAACTGACGGTAAGGAGAGAGAGCCGGTGAACTTTAAAATGGGCGGGACCAAATTCATATATACCGTGCGCTGGAAGTTTATTTACGCATTTGCGCTGAGTGTGCTCTCGGGCGGATTGCTGCTCTATGCCGGTTACCGGATGGTTCAATCCCTTCTCTATACGAATCCGTGGCCTTCCAACTCGCCTTATACTAGAGCGCTTCGCTGGATAATCAATCATTTCGGCTCGACGTCCGTGATGACGGCGGTGGGTATTTTTAGCTTTCTGCTGTTCTTCTTTATCTACTCCCGAAAAATCATTCTTTATCTGGAGGAGATCACAAGAGGCATCACCGAGCTTGCTTCGGAAGGCATGTCCCGCCGGATCGAGGTCCGGACCGGGGATGAACTGGGCGTGGTCGCCCTAACGATCAATTCGCTAGCCGAGCGGCTGGAGCGTTCCTGGGAAGAGGAGCGAAGCGCCGTGCGGGCGAAGAACGATCTGATCACCGGAGTCTCGCATGACCTGCGGACTCCGCTGACGTCGATTCTCGGTTTTTTGGAGTACATTGAACAGGACCGCTGCCAGGATGAGGTCGAGATGCGTTATTACACCGGGATTGCTTATGAGAAATCGCTCGTCCTTCAAAAGCTCATCGACGATTTGTTCGAATATACGCGGGTCAGCGGCGGCGGGCCGCAGCGGATTATGGAGCGAATCGACCTATCTGCGCTAGTACGACAGTTGGCCGTCGAATCCGGGCCGCTTCTGGAGCGCGCCGGGATGAAAATGGTGCTGGCCGGTGACGAAGGCCCCTGTTGGATCAAAGCGGCGCCGCTGGATTTGGTTCGGACGTTTGAGAACTTGATCGCCAATGCGGCCAAATACGGCAGCGCCGGAGGGCGGCTGGAAATTGGAATCATCCGAGAGCCCGCCAACGTGTCGGTGAGGGTCAGCAATTTCGGCGAGATGATTGCCGCCGCCGACCTGCCGCATGTATTTGAGCGGTTCTACCGCGCGGACAAATCCCGTTCCCGGCAGGAGGGCGGCTCCGGTCTTGGACTTGCGATTGCCAAGAGTATCACCGAAATGCACGGCGGCACCATTTCCGCTGTCAGCAATCCGGAGCGGACGGATTTCATCGTTACGCTTCCGTTGCTCTCCGACTGAACCATCTTAAGAAAGAGTTAAGAAAGATGGAAGGGGAATCTTAAAAACTTGCCGCTATACTGGTGCAAAGGGGACGCGAGCCAGACATGCCGCCGTCCCCCTTACCCGGAGGTGGCAGTATGCATCGCTTCAGAACCGTATCTTATGGCTATCTTTATATTTGTCTGGGAAGCGCCCTGCTAAGCGGCGCTTTTCTTGTTGCAGCCCGGCAGGTGCTGGGGTTCCTGTTCCGTACCCAGAGCGCCGATTCGTCCGCGGCTTGGTTTCATCTGGCGAAGTGGACGATCAATCACCTGGGCAGGACACCGGTGGCTGCTGCTGCATTTACCCTGCTGTTCACCCTCTGCTTTGCGCTTCGCTCCCGGCAGTATGCCGCCGATCTGCGCGAGATTGCCCGGGGCGCGCAGGAACTGGCCGAAGGGAATGTGGCCGGCAAGGTAAGGGTGATGTCCGGCGGCGAGCTGCGCGACATCGCCGTTAGTCTGAACCTTGCGATGACGCGGAAGGGCCAGGATGGCCGGTCCGAGAAGCCCGGTGATGGGCACGGGGAGACCGACGATGGCGTCGCTGCCGTTCCGCCGCCCGAACCGGAGGCAAACGGGCCGGCAGGGGCCGGAGCGTTCGCCCGGACTGCTGCGACTGAGCCGGGTATGGGCGAGCGTAACCGGCCGGAGCCGGCCCCATCGGCTGCTCCGCTGCCCGCAAGCGGCGACTGGCTGGCGCTGGGTCTTCGCAGCCGCGCCCTTCGGCGCGGGCTGGAAGAGGCGGCATTCGAAACGGATGCCACGGTAAGGCCCGGACGATTCCCTGAGCTTATAGAGGAAGCTCGGATATTGGAACGCATCCTCGAGGATCTGGCGGACCGAAGTCTGCCGCCCGCTATGGCAGAGCGCCTCGGTCTCTCTCGAAGGGGCGGCACGGGAGGCGGTCCCGATCCGAACGGCGGGATTGCCCATTCATCTGAAAGGGGCGCCGACCCTGCCGCCAGCCGCACAGCCGCAAGGAACGGCGCGGCGGAAGCAGCACCCTTGGACGCCTCGTCAGCGGCTCTGCTCCACAGGGAGGAGCAGCCATGATGTCCATGCGCCAGCTTCTCCTTCGCCGGCGCTTTAGGCGCCAGGGCTATTCTCCGCGCGCCCATCGTCTTCCGAAGGCCTCCGGAACGGCTGCCGGGCCGCTGCGCCGGCTGCCGTACGCGGCCTTCGATCTCGCCGTAGTGCTTACAGGCGCATGCGTGTTGCTCTTATTCGGGCTGCGCCTGTATGGCGAGCAGACGCTCGCGCAGCAAGCCGACAAGCTGCTGCTGCCCCAATCGACCGTCCTGTTGGCGGCGGACGGCTCCGTAATGTCACGTATCCCGATCCCGGGCGGGGGCTACCGGGAGAATGCCGAGTCTGGCGAGCTCCCGCCTCTGCTGCTGGAGACGGTGATGGCGGTGGAGGACCGGCGGTTCTATGAGCATAAGGGCCTGGATTATCGCGGCCTCGCCCGGGCGCTGGCCAGCAACGTGTCCGCGATGCGGGTCGAGCAGGGAGGCAGCGGAATCACGCAGCAATTGGCGCGGAGCCTGTTCCTCAGCAGGAAGCAGACCGTTGCCAGAAAGCTGAAGGAGGCGGCAATCGCTATGGCGCTCGAACGCCATTTGTCCAAAGCCGAAATTCTCCGTCTCTATCTCAACGAGACGTATCTGGGGCGGGGTCAATATGGAGTCAAAAGGGCGGCGTTTTATTATTTCGGCGTCCGGGATTTAAAGGAACTGACACCCGCACAGGTTGCCCTTCTGGCGGGTATCCCGAAGGGACCCTCCATTTATAATCCGGTGGATCGCCCGGAATTGGCCGTGAAGCGAATGCAGGAGGTGCTGGGCATTATGAAGAGCAACGGCCTCATCACCGCCGCCGAGGAACGGCGGGCGCTTCAGATCGGCCTGCACGGTGCTGCACTCTCCCCCGGAAGCGCCGCAGAGTACAGCGCGGCGGGTTATGCGGACGCGGCGCTCCAAGAGGCTTCCGCGCGGACCGGAATCCCGCTCGCGAAGCTTCGAGAGGGCGGCTACACCGTGACGACCGGATTGAACCCCTCGGCGCAGCGCGCTGCGGAAGCGGCCTTTCGGAACCCGGCCAACTTCCCGCCGGATGCGGGCGGCGAGCGGGCGCAGGGGGCGGTCGTCATCCTCGATTCCCGCACCGGTGAGGTCAAGGCTATGGTCGGCGGCCGTGACGAGACCGGCGGCGGCCTGAATCGGGCCGTTTCCGCCGCCCGGCAGCCCGGCTCCGCGATTAAGCCGATCCTCGTCTACGGACCGGCTTTGGAGAGCGGCAGGTTCACGCCGGATAGCCTGCTGCCCGACCGGCCGGCTTCCTACGGTGGATATTCGCCAGGGAATATCAAAGGCGTCTATCGCGGAACGGTGACGATGAACACCGCGGTCGAGCGTTCGATCAATGCGCCGGCGGTCTGGCTGTTGAATGAGGTGGGGGTGACGCCGGCCCTTGCTTTTGCGGCCAAGCTCGGGATTGAACTGCCTGCGGAAGACCGGCAGCTCGCCATCGCGCTGGGTGGCACGCACGGTGGAGTGTCGCCGCTTCAAATGGCGCAGGCGTACGGCGTGTTCGCTTCAGGCGGCCGCTTTAGCACTGGCCACCTCGTACGCGAGGTGCGGGATGGGTCCGGTCATCTGCTATACCAATGTACACCGGAGAGTCAGCAGGTCATCTCGGCGCGGACCGCCGAAATGATGACTGCCATGCTGGTTGGCGCCGTGAATGAGGGAACCGGCCGCAAGGCGCGGCTCAGCGGAAGAATGGTTGCCGGCAAAACCGGCACCACCCAGTTGGATATCCAGGGTGTACCAAGTGCGGCCAATCGGGACGCCTGGTTCGCTGGTTATACGAAGGGGTGGTCGGCGGCGGTCTGGATCGGATTTGATCGGACAGACCGGAATCATTACATGACGGATGGCGGCGGGACGGCGGCGGCTCTTTTTGCCTCGATCATGGGACCGGCCTTGAACGCCCTTCCCTAAACAAAAAATCAAATGCAAGAGCCGTTTCCGAATTTCGCCGGGAACGGCTCTTTGTTGTGGAACGAAACATCTCAGAAGTTTCTTTCTTCAGCGCCCCGCCATTCTGCGCGGGAGACAGCCCGCTTTCCGTGCAGCCTGAAATGGCTGCCGGTATGCAATATGCATGAGGCTACCCCGCCGGGGTTTTGCGGAATTTCAGCGGAGTGAGCCCCGTCTCCCGTTTAAAAATGGTGCAGAACTGGGAATCCTTCGAGAACCCGGATTTTTGCGAGATGACGGAGATCGGAAGCTGGGAATGAAGCAGCAGCGATTTGGCATATTCGAGCCGCTTATTTTGCAAATACTGCTGGGGAGAGACGCCGGCCGTCTCTTTGAATAAATGCCTGAACCGGTCATAGCTGTACCCGGACATCCGGGCGAGAGTCTCGATGGAAACACGCTGCCGGAAATGCTCGTCCATGAAGTTCATCGCATATTTGAGGCGGCCTCCGCCCGGCCGGATATGCTTGTTCAGACCGACCAGACGGTGGATCTGGGTGGTCAGTTCGGTGACCAGAAGGTTCAGCATTTCGAAGAAATTCTCCTGCTGCTCGGTAAATTCATGCTCCATGCGGAACATCAGCTGCCGGATCGTATGCTTCTCATCATCCTCAAACACCTGGTTCAGATGGCGGATCGCTCCGTCCTGCCCGCAGTGGAAGCCGATGAACAGCAGCTCGGAGCCGATTAAGTGCCTCTCGTCATGCAGCGTCCGCGGCGCAATGAAAGCGAAAGTGTTCGGTTTGAAGCTGTACTGTGTGGAGCCGATCATGGTCGTTCCGTTTCCGTTCAGATAATAGACCAGCTCGTAGCATTCATGCTGATGAAGCTGGATATAGGTGTCCTTCGGATGATCAGTATGGAAAAGAAACAACAGACGATCCACTTTTTACCCTCCATTCTGGGATAGTTAGCCGAATCATAGAAAAAACTGACCGAATAAGGGTGATCTTCATCACTAATTATTGATATTATCCTAACAACAAATACATGAGACCGCAATGGAAAGAGGTTCTTATGTGAGGTTAACTGACGGAATGACGGACATGGGGCGGTAAGTGGAGAAAGGTATTTTCATTCATACTGAAGGAGTGAACCATACGGTGAGTACAAAGAGAAAAGCATTGTTGTTGTCGCTCGTCCTTAGTGTTACAGCCATTCTGGGGGCCTGTTCGAAGCAGACGGAACAAGGCGCGGCCGAGTCCGCAGCCTCTTCTTCTCCGGCGGCAGGGGGAGGAACGCTGACGATTATGGCGGAGACCAGCTCTCATGCCGATGCGTTCAAGAGCATCATTCCGGATTTCGAAGCAAAGTATGGGGTGAAGGTGAAGGTCGTGGAGCTTCCTTACGATCAGTATCACCAGCAGTTGACGCTCAAATTCACCTCCGGCTCCGCCGACTTTGATCTGGCCTATGTGCCGATCGGCTGGGTTCCGGAGCTTCAGGTTCCGAACTACATCGTTCCGATCTCGACCGATCAGGCGGAGCTGGACAAGCTGAAGCTGGACGACTTCCCGGGAATCGAGAACGCCTACTTTGGCGACAAGAAGGAACTGTATTTTGTTCCCTATATGAATGAAACGCAGGGGATTCTGTACCGGACCGACCTGTTCAACGATGAGAAGGAGAAGGCCGCTTTCAAAGCCAAGTACGGGTATGATCTCGCTCCTCCGAAGACGATGCAGCAGTACAAGGAGATCGCCGAGTTCTTCAATCGTCCCGACCAGAATCTCAGCGGTGTGACGCTGATGGGTGAGAAGAGCATCCTGCTCGGATTCGCTTTTTATAATCGGCTGTTCAACTACGGGGGCGATCTCTACGACGACCAGTACAAGCAGCAGTTCGACAATGAAGCGGGCGTGAAGGCATTGAACGATCTGAAGGACTTGTTCCAGTACACCTCTGCTGCCGCGAAGCAGTATGGCTGGTCCGATGCATCAGGCGAGTTCCTGCAGGGCCGCAGCGCGATGGCGGAAATGGCGACGACGATCGCCCAGGTCGCACAGGACCCGGCGCAGTCCAAGGTTGTCGGCAAGGTCGGCTTCAGCGCCATTCCGGCCAATGACGAGAATACGAAGGACATCAAGCGCTTCTATCTGCCTTACGGATTTGTCATGACCAAGGATTCCAAGCTGAAGCAAGAGGCGCTGGAATGGATTGAGTTCGCCACCAGTCAGGAAATGATGGAAAAAGCCGCTCCGGTCGGCAACATCCCGGCTCGCACATCGGCGTTGACCGGCACACTGTCCTCCGAGTACAGCTTCTACGCTCCGCATGCCGAAATTATGAATTCCTTCAAGCTTAAGCCGCTGCCGCTGATTCCCGAGGGGGCGACCATTACCGGCGATATTTTGCCAAGCGCGGTATCCCGGTTCCTGAACGGTGAGCAGACGGCGCAGGAAGCGCTGGACCAGGCCGCGTCGGAGTATGACGAATTGATGAGCTCGCGCGGATATTGAGACAAGGCAGGGCGCAGCATAAGCGAAAAAGTGTGATGCATGGAGGGGCGCTCTCGCCCCTTCTCCAATTTTTCAGGTAAGGCGGTTAGTCTATATGTCTTCCGATTCGCGAGAGAAATGGTGGTTTGCCCTTCCGGGCGTGTTGATTATCGTGGTCGTGCTGCTCATCCCGATTGTGGCTGCTCTTGGCCTAAGTTTCTTTTCCTATCCGCTGCAGCGGCCCGATCTGGGCATCAGGTTCACAGGGCTGGATAACTTCTCCAGATTGCTGTCGGACAAAAATTTCTTCACCTCGCTATGGAGAAGCGTGCTGTTCACGCTGGGGGCGGTGGCGGCCGAGCTTGTGCTTGGAATGATCCTTGCGCTCTTGTTAAAAGGAGAGGTCTGGGGGAAGACGCTGTTCAAGGTCGCTTTTATGATCCCGATGATGATGGTGCCTGTTGTAGTCGGCGTAGCCTGGCGTCTGTTCCTGCTGCCCGATTTCACTCCGCTCCAGACCATTTTCGGGTTCCTGCACATTCCGTTCAACCCGTCCAAGCTGCTGACCGAACCGGGGTGGGCGATGTTCTCGGTCATTCTTGCCGATGTGTGGCAGTGGACGCCGTTCGTCATGCTCCTGATTCTGGCGAATCTCCAGGGGATTTCCCCTGAAATCTATGAGGCTGCCCAAATGGACGGAGCCTCGAAGTGGAGGGAATTCTGGCGGATAACGCTTCCGCTCGTCTTTCCATCGCTGCTGTCGGTCGGCATTCTGCGGGCCATGGACGCCATGCGGACCTTTGACCTTGTGTATATCCTGACCAGCGGCGGTCCGGGAACGGCTACCGAACTGCTGTCCATCTACAATTATAAAATCGCCTTCGGCCGGTACGATATGGGATACGCTTCGGCTGTATCCGTCGGCGTCATGCTGGTGCTGGGCGTCTGCATTTTCGGTCTGCTGGCTTACGTGAATCGGGGAGGGAAGCGAAGATGAGTGCAAGACGAGTGCGACGGAACCTGTTTAAAAGCCTCAAGACAGCCGTCTTGTGTCTGTTCCTGATTTTCTTCATGCTGCCGATTCTATGGGTCGTTCTTACCTCGATCAAGCTCCCGGTGGACCAGCTGGCGATTCCGCCTGTCTGGATTCCGGAGCATCCGGCATTCTCGAATTACGTGCAGCTGTTTCGGCATCCGGATTTCATGACAAGTCTGATCAACAGCCTGCTGATCGCAGGTGCGGCGACGCTGATTACGACCGTACTGGGCGCTTTGGCGGCTTATTCAATCGAACGCTTCGGCACGGGCGGAAACCTTCTGCCGAATATACTGCTGCTCACGCGGATGATTCCGCCGGTCGTCGTCATCGTGCCCGTCTTTCTGTTCGCCTTTCGGGTACATCTGCTAGATACGCATATCCTGCTGATCCTGACGTACTCCGCGCTGAACATGGCGCTTGTGATCTGGCTGCTGCGCGCCTTTTTCGCCTCACTGGCGGTTGATATGGAGGAGGCTGCGCTGATCGACGGCTGTTCCCGGCTGAAGGCGTTCATCCGGATCGTATTGCCTGTGATCATGCCCGGAATCGCGGCAACCGCGCTGATCTGCTTTATTTTCTGCTGGAATGAATTTCTGTTCGCGGTCACGCTTACGGGGGCGAATACGAAGACGATGCCGGTTTTGACGAGCACCTTTGTCAGCCAGAAAGGGCTGGACCGGGGGTTGATGTCCGCGAGCGGCATCATATCCAGCCTGCCTGTCATTCTGCTGACCGTATTTTTCCAGCGGTATCTCGTGAGCGGGCTTACGCAGGGCAGCGTGAAGTAAGCTTGTGGAATAGAACTCGAAGAAAGGATGAATGGTTTGAAGAAAGTCATCATTGATTGCGACCCGGGAATGGACGACTCCCTGGCGCTAATTCTTGCAATTAAATCGCCGGAGCTTCAGGTGGAAGCCATTACGGCGGTTGCCGGTAATTATCCGGTTGATATAACGAGCGTTAACGCGTTGAAGGTACTGGAGTTGCTGGAGCGTACCGATATTCCCGTAGCAAAAGGGATGGGCAAGCCGCTTGTGCGTGACCTGCCCAACGATCCCTTCTCGCACGGCTCGGACGGGCAGGCGGAGGTCCACCTGCCTGCCCCCACAACTCCGCTTCACGACAGTCACGCGGTCGATGTGATCATCGAGACGGTGAAGCGGAACGCCGGGGACATTTATATTGTGGCGCTGGCCCCTTTGACCAACATTGCGATGGCTATCATGAAGGCGCCGGAGATTATTCCGATGATCAGCGGGATTACCGCAATTGCCGGCCAGTACGGACTGAATCGCTATTCCACGGCGAACGCCACTGGGGACAATCCCCAGAGCGAATGGAATGTGTATGTCGATCCCGAAGCCGCAGACATGGTGTTTAAATCGGGAATTCCGCTGCAGGCCATCGGGCTGGATGTGTCCACCCATTTTGATGTCAATTTCACCGAGGCGGAGCTGGCGGAGCTCAAAAATTCGCCCAAGCCCGAGGCGGCCGTGCTGTATCAAATGATTCAATTCGTGCTCGGCCGCGGCTTCGAGTCATATTGTGTCCTGATTGATTCCATGGCGGTCGCGGCTGTTATCGATCCTTCGCTCATTCAGTATTTGAAGGCCAAAGTAGGCGTTGAAACTAAAGGCGAGCTTACCCTCGGCATGACGATCATGGATTCGCGTCATCATCATGTGTGGGGAGATTTGCCGGAAGTAGCAGTGGCCTATGAGGCCGATTATCGGCGCTTCCTCCGGCTGGTAATGGATACGGTGCTGGCTTAGTTTGAGCGAACCTGGCGGACCTGGCGGATCGGGGAACCCCAATTCAACCTGTCTCCAGTCGTTCAATCGCTAAGCGCATCATCCTGTATTCCATATTTTTTGAGATAAGCCTTGACCTCTTGCAGATGCACGGTAAAGTATTTGTTGCTTTCTTTTATCTTATTGTTGGCAGAAACAAAGCTGAATTTGGCGGGCGATGACGGGGCCAGCGCCTTCTTGAACAGAATAACGGCTTCCAGTTTAGCTTTCATTCCTTTAATGTAATCTTGGTGAAGGACGGCCAATTCCGGATTATCGGTTTTGATTTTCTTGGATTGGGCAAGGGCTTGCGTTACGTTCGGCACAATGACCTTATCGTAGGCGTAATAAGCCTGCTTCCGGGTCGAAGTTGTAACGAGCTGATACTTGGCATAATACGTCTGGGCGACATCGTCATATTGCTCCACTTTCTCGAACTGCTGCTTATATGCCCAGTAGTCTTTCTCTTCTTGACTGGTTCCGACCGTCAGCGTAAAGCGCAGTTCATCATATCCCGGATAAGTAAAGACGATGTCGGCTGTACCTTCCGAAAGACCCGTAATTTTATATTTAAAATAATTGGTAGATTCCACCTGGAGCACGGAATCGTCCGAGGATACAGGCTCCAGATCGAGCACATTAAATTGCGACATTTCATGAGCCGGCGTTATGGTTAGCGTTACGCTCTCGCCTACGTCCATCTTGTAAGCCGAGAACGTAAAGTTGGCCTGGTCTTTCAGACTTGCTCCAGCGGCAGCTGCCGGCCGCGCCGGGAGCAGAAGGGGCAGAATCAGGCTGAGTCCCAGTATGTATTTAGCAATCCTTTTTAACAAATCTATCTTCTCCTTTTTGGGTATTTCCAACAGCTTATCCTATTTCTGAACAGGCGGCAATGAAGTATGAGACTTGTGTCCTATCGCATATAAAAAGCAAAGGCAGCCCCTGATCGTCAGGGACTGCCTCTTTTCGTGCAAGACTTCTCAATCCGATCGCGGTTACAGCGTCTGCTTCTTCCCCGGCAGCCAGGCGTCGATGTCATATCCCCGCTGCTCCCAATAGCCGATATGGTCGCTGTCAATCAGCTCAATCCGGTTCAGCCATTTCACCGATTTATAGGCGTACATCTGAGGCACGACGAGCCGGACTGGGCCGCCGAGCTGGTTGGAAATCGGCTTGCCGTCATGCAGGACGGCGACGAGCACATCTTCCATTTTCGCCTGATCCAGAGTAAGCGCGTCGGTGTATACGCCGTCCCCCGAGTAGAACTTGACGGTGGTCGCCGTGCTCTTCACACCTGCCATATCCAGCAGACGGGCGAGAGGGATGCCCTCCCAGGTGTTCTTGTAGACCGACCAGCCGGTAATGCAGTGAAAATCGCTCACCTGCACCTCTCGCTGAAGCTTGAGGAACTGCTCCCAGTTCCAGGTGAAGGTCTGGTCGACCAGACCGTCGATTGTGAACGACCAGTTGGAATTGTCGAATGCGGGGATATCCGTCACCGTGTAGACGCGGAAATTGCCCTGAGCGCCGCCTCCGATCGGAGGAGAGGACTGGGCCAGCGGTGCGGGATCGGGAATCATCTTGTTGGCGTTGTCTGCCGAAGTGTCCCCGGGGGACAGCTGAAGCGAGCGGCCCATCCAGCGCACGAATGTCGGACCAATCGTCAGGGCAAGCCCGGCGCCTACGGCAACCTTGATGAAGCTGCGCCGGGTGTAGACAGGCTCGGGTCTCTGTCTGTTTGCCTGTGTCCCTCCTCCTGCGGCCGCTTCTGTCTGCTGATCCTCTTCCGGCCGGATAGATCTCTTGCTTGGTTCCTTCAGCCAGCGGGTTCTGGTGATGGAATGATAAATAATGACCGGAAGGCCGACCCAGGTGAACAGATCATGGATCAGGAGCGCTGCATTGGCGGCGCGAGGGCCGGCTGCTCTGTACTGCCACAGCACGATGCCCGACAGAATCCATCCGGCCAATAGCAGCAGAACGAACAGGACGTTCGCCTTTTGCGCCGTTTTACCCCGGAGTCTCTTCCAATGCTTGGCGGCCAGGAACAGATAATAGATCACCGGAATGAGCAGCAGCAGCCCAATATAAGTATGCGCCCACTTCAGCCAGACCCGCCCTTCGCCCAGCCACTCTCTCCAGAAAGCCCCGATCAGCATAAGGCCGCTTACCGACAGGAACAGCACCAGCCAGGCGTTCCACGCATGAATGGACACCAGCTTTTTGCCATAGCCTTTCCGGATGCGAGCCAGCGCCTCTTTGATCATCACTTAAGCCTCCTTCCCGGTTCGAAAAACAGTGGTGTTTTAAATTTTAATTAGTTGATTTAATTGTACCGCAAGTGGCGGCGCTTTAAAAATAACTTCGCATTTCCGCGAGGAAGCAGCAAAACAAGGCTCAAGATCTCTCTTCGAGAATCCTGAGCCTTGTTATATACATAATGAGGTAGCTTGCCAACGGAAGGTCTGCGTTCACGTTCGCCTCTTGCGTTCCAAAGAAGCAATGATGCAGGCGGTCCAGTATTTTGACCACATCCAATTGAGGGTAAGTCCCTTCTCTTAAGCTTCTGCCCACTCCTCCAATTGGCTGTCTCCGGGAAGCAGCAGCGCCAGAAGGCCGAGAAGCGGCAGAAAGCCGCAGGCAATGAATACTCGGGCAATTCCGATCTCATCGATCATATGGCCGATTAACAGGGAGCCGATTCCGCCGAGACCGAAGGCCAAGCCTGTTACTAATCCGGACACGGTGCCGATATTGCCGGGATACAGCATTTGCGCGTAAATGACCGTAACCGAGAAGCTGGACAGCAGAATGAATCCGCCAATGAGCAGCAGCACGCCGGCCCAGAATTGACTAACAAAGGGCAGAGCCAATGCGAACGGAACGGTTCCTACCATAGAGAGAAGGATCAGGTTTCTCCGTCCGAAGCGGTCTGCCAGCGGCCCGCCGAACAGGGTGCCGACAGCCCCCGCCGCGAGATACATAAAGATGTAATTCTGTGCGCTGTTCAGCGCAAGCCCGTATTTATCCATTAAATAAAACGTGTAGTAGCTGCCTATAGCTTGGCCATACCAGGAACGCACAAAGACGAGCAGAACCAGAATAACTGTTGCGCGAAAAATGCTCTTGCTCCTGGCAGGGTCGATAGCACGCGAAGCAGCTTTTTTGCGGAAGGTGTAGCCGGCGTTCAGCATTTCCCGGTACCAGCGGGCTACATAGACCTGAACGGCAACGCCGGCAGCGGCGATAGCGGTAAAGCCCAGTGCGCCTATTTGCCCGAAAGGAATGAAGATCCATTTGGTGAGGAGTGGGCCTAGCGATTGACCGGCATTTCCTCCAACCTGAAAGATGGATTGCGACAGGCCCTTTTTCAGACCGGCCGCCATATGGGCTACCCGCATCCCCTCGGGATGAAAAGCGGCGGAGCCGAATCCGATCAGCACCACGGAGAGCAGAACCAGGACGTAGTTATGAGCATATGCCAGCAAAAGAACGCCCAGAAGCGTGCTTCCCATCCCAAGCGGGAGAAGGATCGGCCGCGGATGACGGTCCGCTGCATAGCCGATAACCGGCTGAATGAGCGACGAGGTGACATTGAGCGCGAACGCGATCCATCCAACTTGAGCGAATGACAGCAGCATATTGTTTTTTAGGATCGGGAAGATCGCCGGAATCACCGCCTGGATCGAGTCGTTAAACAGATGAACGAAGCTGACGGCCAGCAAGATGCGGTATATCGTGGCCTGCTGCAAATTAGGCTGTGCCTCATCCGCCGCCTTGGCAGTGGAGAGAGCGGGGGCAGAATGATTTCTCATAAGGGCTCCTTCCTTTAAATAACACTAAACATAACCGCTGGAATATTAAGGGGCAATGACTTTTATAGAGTTTATATGATTAATAAAAAAAGGGTTGCGCTCATCATACAGGCGTGGTATATTATTTCTTGCGGCTCGAAAGGTTATGTTGAAATAAAGCGCATGACTGAAAAAAAGGGTTGCAAATGAATAACTAATATGTTATCATAAAATTCCTGTGTGCGATGTTGTAATGATGTCGAGTGCAGGGGCAAGTTCTTTGAAAACTGAACAAATGAACGCGTTAAGAATAGATTCATGCAAATGAATCGTCAGATTCAAAATGAGCAAATCAGCTTTTCTTTAATGGAGAGTTTGATCCTGGCTCAGGACGAACGCTGGCGGCGTGCCTAATACA
>RCUS01000410.1_pt1 | contig 29219 bp, 19 predicted proteins | sample 2166221 | NCBI WGS metagenome assembly RCUS01 (sample SAMN09932758, study PRJNA488358) | compost metagenome | isolation source: compost soil in cyclohexanecarboxylic | place: Germany: Experimental Botanical Garden
GAGCGGCCGGCGACGGCCTGCACCTTTACGGTATTGATCACTTTGTAGGACATTGCTAACACTCCTGAATCAGGCCGGACGAATCCTGCTCATTGAGAGATAACGCCTTTGCAGGATAGGCCTGCACCCCCGGACCACCAATAGCCAATCGCCGGATAAAGACGCAGTCCAATTACGCAAGCTGTTGCAAAATATCTCTCAAGCGGTCCAGCGCAGTGTCGATGTCCAGGGTCTCGATGGCGCCAAACCCCAGGAAAAACCCGGCTTGCGGCGGTTGCTGGTAGAAAAAGCTGTCGATCGCATAGAGCCCGACTTCCACCTTTTTCGCCAGTTCGATCACCAGCGCAACGTCGATCGGTACTTTGCACAACACCACCATGTGGAAACCGGCCGTGGTCGGCACCGCCTCAAGCCAAGGCGCGAGATCGCCGGCCATGCGTGCCAGGATCCGGTCACGCCGGCCCGCATAGATCGTATGGCAGCGGCGGATGTGCTTGAGCAGGCAACCTTCAGCGATGAACTTGGCCAGCGCCCACTGGGGCAGGGTGGAGGTGTGCAGGTCGGTGAGCTGCTTTGCGCGCACCACCGCTTCGAGGATCGCCGGCGGCAGGATCGCATAACCCAGGCGTAACTCCGGCAGCAGGGTTTTCGAGAAGGTCCCGACGTAGGCGACGATGCCGCGCTCATCCATGCTTTGCAGCGAGTCCGTGGGGCGGCCTTCGTAGCGGAATTCGCTGTCGTAGTCGTCCTCGATGATGATCGCGCCCAGTTCATGGGCCTTGGCCAGCAGCGCCACGCGCCGTGCCTGGCTCATCGGCATGCCCAAGGGGAACTGGTGTGAAGGCGTGACGTAGATCAGCCGTGTGCCGAGGGGAATCTTGTCCACCTGGATACCTTCGGCATCCACCGGTACGCCAATCACCGTGGCGCCGTGGGTGCCAAACAATAGGCGCGCCGGCGGATAACCGGGGTCTTCCATGGCGACAATGCTGCCGGGGTGGGTCAGTACGCGGGAGATCAGGTCCAGCGCCTGCTGGGCGCCGTTGCACACCACCACGTCTTCATCCTGGCAATTGACCCCACGGGAAAACGCAATATGCCGCGCGATGGCATTGCGCAGCGCCGGCAGGCCTTCGGGCAGGCTGTAGAAGCCTTTGGACGCAGCGATCTGGCGCAAGGCGTGGGACGTACAGCGCCGCCAGTCGTCCTGGGGAAACTGGCCTTTGCTGGTGGCGCCGCCAATGAAGTCATAACGCAGTGAGCCTTCCAGCGTCGGGTGGCGCAAAAACACCGGCAGGTTGCGCCAGGACTCGATCACCTCGAAACCTGCCAACTCCGAATGGCTTTGTTTGCGTTCGACTTTCGAAGCGCGGGCATTGACGTAAGTGCCCTTGCCGATCACCCCGGTGAGGTAATTTTCGTAGGTCAGCTGCGCGTAGGTATCGGAAATGGTCTTGCGCGAAATGCCCAGTTGCTCGGCGAGCAAGCGGCTCGGTGGAAGCTGCGTCCCTGCTGCCAGACGACCTGATTCGATGGCGCTGCGCAGTTGGTTGTACAACTGGCCCGCCAGATCCTTGCGGCCGTTAATGACAACATGTAGTTCCATACCGGCGTAGCTCCGATGCAATTGGGGCGCGTGTGCGTCGCGCCAGATTACCCGCAACCAGTCGTTGTCAGAAGTTGAGTAGCAGAAAAACCGTCAATTGGTCTGCTCTCGGGTGGTACAGGTTTTTTTCGCAGAATTGGATCTGTATCACGGGCGTATCAATGGTTACCTTGAACGACACATCACCGCTGCATGAGGTCATTCCATGAACCCCCGACTGGATTACTACAGCGCTTCGCCCAAAGCGATGAAAGCGATGATTGCCATGGAGGCCCTGACCAGCAGTCTGAGCATCGAGCCGGCGTTGCTGCATCTGATCAAGATCCGCGCATCGCAGCTCAACGGTTGTGCGTTCTGTACCGACATGCACTCGGTGGATGCCCGGCGACTCGGCGAGACCGACCGGCGCCTGTATTCCATCGTGGTCTGGCGCGACAGCAACTTTTTCAACCCGCGCGAGCGCGCAGCCCTGGCCTGGACCGAGGCGGTGACGCTGCTGTCGCAAAATAATGTGCCGGACGATGTCTATGAGCAGGCCCGGACGCAATTCAACGAAGCCGAACTTGTGGACCTGACCATTGCAGTCACCACCATCAATAGCTGGAATCGGCTGGCCGTGAGTTTTCGGCAAACGCCGAGTACCTGAAGCCTCTGTAGGAGCTGCCGAAGGCTGCGATCTTTTGATCTGGCTTTTATCAAATCAAAAGATCGCAGCCTCGTTTCACTCGACAGCTCCTACAGGAACCTTCAGGGCGCGGGAGCGGGGCGCTGCGGTTTCACCGAGTTGCCGAAGGTGTTGCCCATGCGCGTGCTGGTGGCTGCCGGAGTCGCCAAACCCACCTGGTTTGGCGGGCGTTTGTTGACCGGCACATTCATCGCTTCCAGATTCTTTTGCGCGGCAGCGGCCCCCTCGGGGTTATTGCCCATCTGCTGGCTCAGGCAGTCGTAGTCCGGCGCCTTGTACCCGGCAACCGACACCTCTACGCAACCCGACGGCTCCACTGCGTGCGCCAGTGACAAAGCGCTCATCAGCAATACGCCCGATGCGATCCTCGATAACGTACTCATTCAAGACCTCCTGTCCAGCCCGAACGGGCCATGGATGGGCTTGAGTCTAATCCATAGCGATTTGATATCTCGTGATCGTTTTTTTGCACGGCCCGTCACACCAGAGTCATAAACAGTCATCAGGATGACGGTTTTCAGGGATAGGTCAGCCGTGCAGCGAGGCAGAGTCAAGGATGCGCGCCAGAGATCGTCGACTCCTGTTCGTCAGGGTTGCCTGGCGTTGCTGCTTTGGCTGATCACATCGGTGGTCAACGCCGGGCCGCTCGATACGGCTGCGCCTCAAATACTGGATATTCCCGCACAGGAACTGGCCGGCGCACTTGAGCAGTTCAGTCGTTCGACCGGCATGGCCGTATTGGTGGATCGCCAACTGACCCGTGGCAGACGCTCACTCGCCGTCAAGGGCAGCATGAGCGCCAGCGATGCCTTGAGCCTGATGCTCAGCGGCAGTGGGCTGATGGCCCGATATGCCAGGGCGGATGCCTTTACCTTGCAGAAAGCAACGGTTGCGCCGGTGCCAGCCGTTTCGGGGCCGACGGCACAGGGTTCAACGCTTGCCGGCAGTAGTTATGCGACATCGATTCAAGCGGCGATCGAACGCAGCCTGTGCCGCTCGCCATCGGTCCGGCCTGGCAGTTTTCGCGCCTTGGTCCAGTTGTGGATCGGCCGCGACGGTGTGGTTCAGCACAGCCGGCTGGTCAGTTCCACGGGAGATGTTCAGCGCGACGCTGCGCTGGTGGAAAGTTTACGCAACCTGAACATCGAACGGCCGGCGCCAAGCTCTCTGAGCCAGCCAGTCACGCTGCTTTTGCTACCGGAGTCGTCAGGAAAACGCATGGAATGCCCACAGTGGAAAGGAGTTTCCGGGGGATGAAAGACACCGGGGAAAAATCGATGGTCAGGCTGTTCCTGACGTCCTATGAAGACTTCAAGGTGCGCTTGCGTCGTCGTCTGGGATCCGAGGATCTGGCCAATGATGTGTTGCATGAAACCTACCTGCGGGTCGACCGCATGGAAGACGTGCCGGACATCGCTCAGCCCAATGCCTATCTGTATCGCATGGCGCTGAACATCGCCGCCGACCGTCGTCAGTCGGACGCCCGCTTGTTGACAGGGAGTGAAGTGGAAGAGCTGTTGCAGGTATCCGATGAGGCACTCGATCCAGCCCGTGTAGTAGGCGGGCAGAAAGAAATCCAGTTGTTGCTAAAAGCTCTGTACGAATTGCCCGCGCGTCGACGCAAAATCTTTATCGCCGCACGCCTGGAAGAGGCGCCGCACCTGGAAATCTCACAACGTTTCGGCATTTCGACACGGATGGTCGAGAAGGAAATCAAAGCCGCTTTGGGCCATTGCGCAGGACGGTTGGAAAGAAAAGTCATTCAGCGGTTCGGTCCCGGCGCGGGAAAACCGTCTTGATAGTAGAGTCCCGAATAATCCGTGAGTACCCCCGCGCTTTGAACATCTTTCGAATTTCGCCACCTGAGGCCGAGCCTCAGGACCGGCTCACCCGCGAAGCCCAGGGTTGGTTGGTCCTGTTGACCTCCGGCCGGGCGACCGCTGCCGATGCCCGTGCCTTGCGCGAGTGGTGTGCGCAAAGCCCTGAACATGCCCAAGCGTTTGAGCAGACCAAGGTGTTGTGGCAGCAGTTGCGCCCGGCGGTCGAACAAATGCAGGCACCGCGGCATCTGGGGCGGCGGGCGTTTCTTGGTGGAGCCATCGCGGCGTCCGTGGCGTTCTTCCTCATTCGCGGGACAGTGCCGGGCGGATTTTCCGGGCTGGGCGCGGACTACATCACCGAAGTCGGCGAGCAGCGTCGGTTTGATCTGGCCGATGGTGTGAGCCTGGAACTCAATACACAGACGCGTATCAATCGCCAGCAAAGCGCCGATGGCAGTCAGGCCCTCGAATTGCTCAGCGGTGAAGTCGAAGTCCTGGCACACGCCAATACACCCCTCAAAGTACAGGCTGGAGGCGGTTGGCTGAGCGCCAGTCAAGCCCGGTTCAATCTGCGCAATCTCAATCAGAGTGTATGTGTCACTTGCCTGGAAGGGGCGCTGCAAGTGGACGCGCAGGGCCACAGCATTCGTCTGGAATCCGGCCAGCAACTGACCTATGACGTCCGTCAGGTCGGCACGCCGCAAACAATCGATACGTCGACGGTCATTGCCTGGCGTCAGCAAGTATTGGTGTTCAACGACGCCACGCTGGCGTCGGTGATCGATGAGATCAACCGCTACCGTCCGGGCATGCTGTTGTTACTCAATAGTGAGCTGGGCAAGCGCAAGGTACAGGCGCGATTCAGCCTGGATCAATTGGCGGGGGTGGCGTTGTTGATTCGCGATGCGTATGGGGCCAAGTGCACTGAGTTGCCGGGTGGAGTGGTGGTGCTTAGCTGATGCCTGGCTTTGGTAGTGGGTTGAATGTTCTGGCGCTATCGCGAGCAGGCTCGCTCCTACAGGGGAACGCATTTCAAAAGTAGGAGCGAGCCTGCTCGCTATTAACGATGACGCGGTGAATTTGGATGGCAGCCCTTTGAGGCTGCCATTTTTTTTGCGGCTACTCCCCAATCATGAAGTTTGTGTGACATCCGTTCGGTCCTGCGCCTCGCCAACCGCCTATGTCGTAACAGCAGGTTCTACTCGGCCTGCGGCCTCTTGCGCCAATTGAAAAGGACCTAGTAGTGATGCTCGTTCGCCAAGCCCGTCGCAATACCCATTCCTTGTCTGTACGCCGTGACGCTGCGCGTTCGGTGGACCCGGCGCAGTGGTTGCTCAAGCCGCTGGCGCAGGCGATTGCGCTGTGCCTGGTGGCTGGCAGTGCCGAGGCGGCGACGGCGTTCAGTTCCAGTTGGTTTGCCGCCAAAGGCGCCGCGCAACAGGCCGCAGCATCGCGACCGGGCGGTGGCTTGCCGGGCATGACACCGCCGCTGGCGCAACAGCAGCGAGCCAGGCAACAACTGGAGCGTTCGGTGCAGACGCTCAACAACACCGTGGCTGCCATTGCCGCGCAACAGGCTGCGCAGGCCGCCGGGCGGGCAGCGGCGTTCGCCACCGTACAGTTCGTGCCAGACGGCCTGGGCGAGGGTGGCTTGAAAGTCGATACCGGCCTGGCCCAGGGTTGGCAGAACGCCAAGGGGCCGCAGCAGACCCAGGCCAATGGCAAGACCACGGTGAAGATCGAGCAGACCGCCGACAAGGCCATTCTCAACTGGGAAACCTTCAACGTCGGGCGCAATACCACCGTCGAGTTCGCCCAGCAGTCGAACTGGGCGGTGCTCAACCGCGTTAACGACCCAAGCGCACGGCCGAGCCAGATCCAGGGCCAGATCAAGGGCGATGGCACGGTGATGCTGATCAACCGTAACGGCATCGTGTTCAGCGGCACCAGCCAGGTCAACGTGCGCAACCTGGTGGCGGCCGCCGCAAACATCACTGATGCCCAGTTCCGCGATCGCGGCCTGTACTACGACAGCACCGGCAGCCAACCGACCTTTACCGATGCCGCCGGCAAAGTGCTGGTGGAGCGCGGGGCGCGGATTGAAACCCACAAGCCGACGCTGTCCACCGACTCGGGTGGCTATGCGTTGCTGCTCGGCAATGAAGTGGAGAACGCCGGCACCATCAGCACCGCCAAAGGCCAGACCGTGCTCGGTGCCGGTGACCGCTTTTACATTCGCAAAGGCTCGGGCACCGAAGGCAATGGCTTTTCCACCACGTTTGGCAGCGAAGTCGTTCCGGGCTTCAAGGCCGGTGGTTCGGGCAAGGTCAGCAACACCGGCCTGATCCAGGCCTCGACCGGCGACATCACCATGACCGGTCACGAAATCGCGCAAAACGGCGTGTTGCTGGCGAGTACCTCGGTGAATACCCGTGGCACGATTCATCTGCTCAACCCGGCGACCGACACCAGCGGCAGCGTGACCCTCGGCCAAGGGAGTGTCAGCGCAATCATGCTCGACAGCAGCGACCTCACTGCCTTGGATAGTCAGCACGATGCGGCATTGACCGGGGTGACGCTCAACAACCGTATTCGCAGTGACCAGTCGCGCATCGACATCGGCAGCGGCGGCACCGTCGAGTTTCAGAACGGTTCGGTGACGCTTGCCACCGGTGGCCAGGTCGCGGTGGCGGCGGGGCAACGCAGCCTGGTGCGCAACGGCGCGCTGATCGATGTCTCGGGTGCCCTTGGCGTTAAAGTGGCGATGGAAGCCAACAACATCAAGATCAACGTGCAGGGCAACGAGCAGCGCGATTCCTCGATCAACCGCGAAAGCGGCGCACTCAACAGCAATGACGTGTGGGTCGATGTGCGCGAGCTGATCTTCGTGCCGGCCGGCACCAACGGCTATGCCACTGACCGTTGGTACACGGCCGGTGGTCTGCTGGAAGTCGGTGGTTACCTCGGCACGCAGGGGCACAGCATCGGTGAGTGGATGGCCCAGGGTGGCACAGTAAGTTTCACCGGCAATGACGTGGTGACCGAGAAGGGCTCGGTGATCAATCTGTCCGGCGGCACCCTCGATGTACAGAGCGGTTTCATTCGCCAGAGCTGGTTGCGCGGCGCCGATGGCCGTTTGTACGAAGTCTCGCGGGCACCGGGCGACATCCTCTACACCGGCCTCTACAAAGGTTATGAAGACCATAGCGAACGCTGGGGCCAGACCAGTTATTTCTTCAACCCGCTGATCGCGCCGAGACAACGCTTCGAGACGGGTTACTCGGTAGGACGCGACGCCGGGCAACTGGTGATCGCCACCAACAACGCCGTACTTGATGGCCAGTTGGTGGGCGACGTGTTCCAGGGCGAACGTCAAAACCAGGCGCCGCGCGCCGGGCTCGATGGCTATGACCAGGCGCAGACAGCCATGGCGCGCCGGGCGCAGTTGATCGTCGGTACTTATGATCCAAGCTGGTCGGCTACCACCAATGGCCTGGTGTATCAGCATCTCGCCATGCTCGATCAGGTGCAGATCGGTGGTGAGCGTCCCGCCGATGGCAGCGACCTGGGGTTGACCGGCGCGGTGTCCGATGACCGCAAAGGCAAGCTGTTCCTTGATACCGACATGCTCAATGGTTTCCGTCTGGGCGCGTTGAAAGTCGCGGCCAAGGACAAGGTTGAAGTCAATGAAGCCGTGACCGTGGACACCGGCGGTGACATCACCCTGTACGGGCAGGACGTGCAGGTCAATGCAGACCTGACCGCCCGCGCTGGCAGCCTGCATCTGGGTAACCAATTGGCGCAAACGAGCAAACCCACGCATACGACCGTGGCCGAAGGTGTGCACTTGGACACCCGTGGTCTGTGGGTGAACGCGCGTATCGATCCGACCGATGCCAACAACCTGGCCTATTTGAATGGTGGCCTGGTGTCGATCCGCAGCACCGGCGATATCACCGTGGCCAGCGGCAGCGTCATCGACGTTTCGTCCGGCGGTGCGGTGTTGAGCAATGGCAAGACCCGGGGCGGCAAGGGCGGCGACGTCTCCCTTGAATCCAGTGCGGATACCCTGCCGGGCCAATCGCAATTGGTCATGAACGGTGACGTGCGCGGTTATGGCATCACGGGCGGTGGCACGCTGAAGATCCAGGCCAACAAGGTGTTGATCGGCGAGTCTGACGGCCCACTGGCCGATCACACCTTGCGATTGGCGGCGGATACGTTCAACAAGGGGTTCTCGGCTTACAACATCATCGGCCTGACGACCCTGCAAGTGGCGGACGATGCGGTGGTCGATGTGTCCATGCCGGTCTACCGTTTTTCCGATTCGGCAGCGAACCAAGCCGGTGGTGCCGATCCGCTGACGGCATTGGAGCTGTGGACACCAACCCTGTTCCAGGAGAACCCGGCCAAAGGCGTGCTGACCCAACGAGTCGGCGCGAGTCTGTCACTGCAAGCGGGCGGCAGCCAGATCAATCAAATCGACCCGCTGAACAGTATTTTGACCATCGGCCAAGGCGCGCGCATCAGCGTCGATCCCGGCCAGCGCATCAACTTGCGCAGTGCCGGGCAGCTCACCGTTGACGGTGAACTCAACGCTTGGGGCGGCATCCTCGACATTCGTCAGCAGCAGTTCGGTTCGATCGATGTTGAGAGCTCGCAGCAGGAGGCGGATCCGACGGCCCATCATCGTTCGATCTGGATTGGCGACCATGCGGTGCTGGACGTGGCGGGGCGCGCAACTACGGCGGTCGATGCGCTGGGCCGTGTCTACGGTCAGGTGGGCAAGGGCGGCAGCATCATCATTGGCGGCGAGATCGACGCTAAAAAGGCCACCGCGACGTCGGCGGATGCCTATGTGATCGTGCGGCCGGGCGCTCGTCTGGAGGCGTCCGGTACCGAGGCCGTGCTGGATATCGCCGGCACTGGCCCGACCCGGATCGCTACCGACGGCGGGCGAATTGCCTTGAGTTCCTACAACGGGTTGTTCATCGACGGCACCCTGCGTGCCGCCGCTGGCGGGGCCGGTGCAGCCGGGGGACGTCTGGAGATCGCCCTCGATTCGCCGTTGTATCGCGATACTCAGGGAAACAACGCTGTTCGGGTCGCCAGGGAGCTGATCATTGGCCAAGGGCCGGACGACGTCCGGTTACCCGCCGATTTGCGGCCTGGAGAGGCCGCTGCACCGTTGCGTTATGGCTACACCCGACTGAGCGCCGATCAATTGATGAGCGGCGGCTTCGATAGCCTGAGCCTGCTGAGCAACGGCCTGCTGACGTTCGACGGTGATGTCGATCTGCACATGAACCAGAGCCTGAGCCTGTACGCCGGATCACTGTCCCTCGCCGAAAGCTCCAAAGATACCGCGCGCATTAATCTGGCTGCGCCTTACGTGCGTCTGTCGGGGTTGGGTGAGTATTACACCCCTCCCAGCGCGTTAACCCGCCCCCGGGTACTGAACACTCCCACCAACCGGTTATCGGCCGCGCAGCTCAGCGCCACCGCGAATTTGCTAGATCTGGGCAACGCCTTCTCGTTCGGTAGCGACGGGCTGATCAAGTTGCTCAACGGGGCGACCATGGCGGTCAGTCGCCGCAGTTTTGACCTGGTCACCCTCGACAGCAGTGGTGACATACGTTTGCTCGCAAAACCGGATTTCCAGACGGGTTCAAGGGTGTGGACGGCCGGCGATATGCACTTGCGCGCGGCACAGATCTATCCGGGCACCCGGGTCTGGTCCGATATACGCGCCGGCTATCAGAGCGAGAGCAGGATCGATCCCGACCGCACGCTGAGCATCAGCGGCAATGGTGCGGCTCCGGCCGTGCCGCCTTATTCGGTGTTCGGCAGGCTGAAACTGTACGGCGGGAATATCGAGCAAGGCGGGGTCATTCGCGCCCCGTTGGGTTTGATCACGTTGGGCAACGATGCGTTTGGCGATACCCGGGGCATTCACTTGCTGCCCGGCAGCGTGACCTCGGTCAGTGGCGCCGGATTGATCATGCCGTATGGCGGCACAACCGATGGCACCGACTACCGATACAACGGCCAGTCCGTGGTGCTGCAAGGGATTGCCAACGAGAATACCGGTGTGGTCCTGAGTGCCCAGTACGTCGACGCGCAAACGGGCTCGCTGATCGACCTGTCCGGCGGCGGAGATTTGCGTGGAGCCGGGTTTGTCTCCGGACGTGGCGGCTCTACCGATGCACGTTTCAGCCCATTGGTTCGCAACGCGGCTGATGGCACCTTCAGCCTGCCGGGCCTGAGCAGTAACCCGGTGTATGCCATCGTGCCGGGCAATCAGAACGCCTATGCACCGATGCTTGGCGAGGCGGGCGCCAGTGATCCACGCATTGGTCAGCAGATCAGCATCGGTGCCGGTGTTCCAGGGCTGGCGGCCGGTACTTACACCCTGCTGCCATCGACCTTTGCCTTACTCCCCGGCGCCTTCCGGGTCGAAGTCAACGGTCAGGCAGCGCCGGGAGCAATCAACGGCGCGCTGAAAATGCGCAATGGTTCGTGGACCAGCTCCGGGCAGATGTCGATTGCCAACACCGGGCTGCGTGACAGCCTTTCCAGCCAGGTCATCCTGACGTCGGCGGATGTGCTGCGCCGCTATTCCCAATACAACGAAACCAGCTACAACCAATTCGTTAACAGCGATGCTGCACGACGTGGCGTGCCGCGCGGGCAGACGACCCTGGACGGCAAATCACTGACGTTCCTGTTCAAACAAAGTGATCGTGACACAGCCCTGGATTTCAACGGCAAGGCCTTGTTCGCTGCCGCCGAGGGCGGTGTGCTAGGCACCGCAGCGGTAAGGGGATCATGGGCTTTTGAAATTCTTGGCACGGGTGCCGTCAGCACTCAGGGCTTCGACGGTGTTTCGTTGTATGCCGACGCCCTTAACAATCTCGGTGCCGGGCGTTTGGCCATCGGTGCAACGCCGTTTGTGCAATACGACACTGCGGGCAATTTCATTCAATTCAGAGGTGATACCAGGAGCATTGCCCTGCGCGAGGGCGCGATGCTCTCGGCACCCGAAGTCGTCCTGTGGACGACGGGCCTCACTGGCGGCATTACCCTTGAAGCGGGGGCGGGCATCAATACGCTGGGGCGTGGGAACGTACCCTATGACTCCACGGCGGGCTTCATCTATCAACCAGGGCAAGCCAGCCTGTTGATGGTGTCCAACGGTTGGACCAATGTGCTGGCGCCGGACGCGGGCACTAACGGTGGGGGCGCCGGCAGCATCCGGATCGGCACCTGCCCGGCGCAGGGTTGCATCAATCCTTCGTTGCTCTATTCCAACGGCAGCATCACCGCCGCCACCGACAATCAATTTGAGTTGGGCGAAGCGGTGCGTTTCGGCACGCGTCACCTGGCGCTGGCCGTCGGCGCGGTGAACGCCGGCAGCGCCGAAGCGCTTGCGGCGGCGAGCGGTCGCTTGCCGGCCGGCCTGACCCTGAACCAGAACGTCCTCGATCGACTGCTGCGCGGCGACACGCAATTCGGTGCGCCGGCTCTGGAAACCCTGAGCCTGACCACCCGCGATTCATTCAACTTCATTGGCAGCGTGACTCTCGACACCCTGGACCCACAAACGGGCAAGAGCCGCCTGGAAAACCTGATACTGGTGACACCGGCCATTTACGGCCTGGGCGATGCCAGTGATGTGGCGACCATTCGCACCGCCAATCTGATCTGGAACGGCGCGACCCAGGCCCCCGGCACCGTGGCCAACGGCGGCGCAGGCACCGGCCATGGCACGCTGAATATCGAGGCGCAACGCATCGAGTTCGGCTATGGCCCGAATCCGCAGCCCAATGGCCTGGACCAGAACAATCGCCTGGCGCTGGGTTTTGCCAACGTCAACCTCAATGCCAGCGAACGCATCACCGCCAATCACAAGGGCAGCCTGGCCGTTTACGAACAACAGGGCGCTTACGACCCGGTCAAGGGTTATGCCTACAGCGGCGGCAACCTCAACCTGCGCACGCCGCTGCTCACCGGTGAAGCCGGCTCGGTCAACCTGCTCAAGGCGGGCAACAGCCTGACCCTGACGTCGCCAACCGGCGACCGCACTGCCGTCGCCGATGCCTTGGGCGCGGAGCTGAATCTCGAAGCACGCAACGTGTTGCTGGACGGCCGCATCGTGTTGGCCAGCGGCAAACTGGTGGTCAAGGCTGAAGATGATCTGACCCTGGGCAGTGGCACTTATCTGGACGTGGCCGGACGCACGCTGCCGTTCAACGACGTGAAGAAATACAGCTGGGGCGGCGACGTGGCGCTGTACAGCAGCAACGGCAATATTCGCCAGGCTGCTGGTTCACGCATCGACCTGTCAGCGGTCAACAATCAGGGTGGCAACCTGAGCGCCGTGGCATTGGCGGCGGGCGCCGGGGTGGTGGATCTACAGGGGGAAATCCTCGGCAGCAGCAGCGGCTATTACGACGCGGGCGGCACCTGGGTGCCGTACAAAGCAGGCGGTGTGGATATTCGCGCGCAGCGACTGGGCAGCAGCGCTGACCTCAACGGCGAATTCGCCGCCCTCAACCAGCGTTTGAATGTCGGACAGGTGTTCGGCAGTCGCAGCTTCCAGCTCAAGCAGGGCAATCTGGTGATTGGCGACGGGCTCAAGGCCGGTGAGGTCAATGTCTCGGTGGACAACGGCAGTCTTACCGTCGTGGGTCTGATTGACGCCAGTGGCGAACGCGTCGGCAGCATTCGCCTGTCGGGCAAAAATGGCCTGACCGTGGCTGGCAGCGCAGTGCTTGATGCCCATGGCCAGATGTTGCGGGTCGATAGCTACGGCAAGATCATCGACGCACCGAACCGGGCCATGGTCGAGCTGAACTCCGGCGATGGGCTGTTGACGCTGGCCTCCGGTGCGCGGATCGATTTGCGTCACGGCACTGACGTCGCCATCGGCAATTTGCCGGGACAGCTTGACGGTCGCGCGCGGGGCACTCTGGAACTCAACGCACCGCGCTTGGGTACCGGCGATATCGCCATCGATGCCGGCGGTGCGCTGAACATTCAGGGCGCACGCTCCATTGGGCTCAACGCCACACGGCGCTATATCGATGCCGCCGACGGCACCGACCCGGCCGCCAGCGGTCGTCCGTACCAGGTCATCGATCAGGCTTATCTGGACGGCATTCACGTCGACAGCACCGCGTTCATCAACGCAGCCCTGGCCAATACGGATTTGCTGCAACGCAAACTGGCCGGCCTGAATAACGCCGCCTACGCCGATGCATTCCACCTGCGCCCCGGCGTGGAAATCGCCAGCAAGACCACTGACGGCGATCTGGTGGTGCAAGGCGATCTGGACTTGTCCGGCTACCGTTACGCCAGCCTCAACCCGCACACGCAGAAGACGTCGGTCTACGGTTCCGGCGAGTCCGGCAGCCTGGTGATTCGCGCCGGTGGCAATCTGGACATCTACGGCAGCATCAACGATGGCTTCGCCCCACCTCCGGAAACCGTGGACGACGCCGGCTGGAAACTGCTGTCGGGTGTGCAACCATTCGGCGGTGATCTGATCGTGCCGGGTGCGGGTGTGACTCTTGCTGACGGCACTCAGTATACGGTCGGCGCAACCTTGAACTATGACTTGCCTATTCAGGCAGCGACGATGGTCAGTGGAACGCTGTTGCCAACTCAGGGCGTACTGGCCGAAACGTACACGTTCAGCGCCGGCACGGTGTTGGCGGGTGCGGTGCATGACGCGGCGGGCAATCTGTTGTATGCCGCCGGCACATTGCTGGGGGCCGACGTCACCCTAGCGGCGGGCAGTCGTCTCGGCGCGGGTACACGGCTGAACAAAACCACCGCGATGCAAGCCATGCTCTGGCCCAAAGGCGTGCCGCTGCCGGGTACGGTTTTCGACAACGCAACTGTGGGCGTAAAACTCAGTGGTTCACTGGCGCTGTTGCGTGGCTCGCTGATTCCGTCGATGACGGATGTGAAGTTGGCTGATGGCACCGCTTTTATCGAGTTACGCCCGTTGAGTGGAACTCAACAAGGCCGTAATTGGGCGGTGGCGAGCATGCTGCCATCGGGCAGTGCGTCCTGGTCGATGCGCACGGTGGCGGGGGCGGATCTGGAGGCGGCCGACAGTCGAACGGTGAACCCCCTGACTGTCGAAGGCAACTTGAGGCTGGCAGATACTCACTATGGTTTGAAAGTGACAAGTGGCACGGCAAGGTTGGTGTGGGCTGAAGGCAATGGGTGGGGCATGCCTGCGTTCGAACCTGTCTCTGATGAGTACATGTTGATTTGTGCCGAGTGGGACCCTGGCGCCTGTGCACCGATGGCGCGATGGACCTGGGCTCCTGGCAACTGGGTAGGTATGCCTGATTACGCACCGGTAAAAGACGATGAGCTTTCGCTTTGCCAGAGCTATCCGGAGGTTTGTGTCGAGACCGTCGTGGGGCAAACAGCCAAGGCACATACGCAAATGTTCAGCGTGTTGCGCACAGGCACCGGTGATATTGACTTGATCGCCAGCGGCAATCTGAGCATGGATTCACCGTTCGGCGTGTACACCGCCGGCACCCAATCCGACAATGTCGACCCACGTTACAACCTGCCTCGCGGTCGGCTGTCTGACGATGGTTCGGTATTGGGCAGCGCTGGCAGTGACTATGAAAAATGGATCAATGGTGGCAGCGATAGCCTGTATCAGGCCTGGTTTCCACAGATGGGCGGGAACCTGACAATCAATGCGGGCGGTTCTGTGTCCGGTGATGTGGTTGGACGCAGGCTGGCGGCTCCTACGCGGGTTCAAAACCCAAGCGTTGCCGTGGGTAACTGGCTGTGGCGCCAAGGCTCCGGCACCAGCGATGTGCCTGCTGCCTGGTGGATCAATTTCGGTAGCTATGCGACCCAGCCGCTTCTTACATCGGATGCAGACCCCGCACCCTATCTCGTGGGCTTTACCGGTTTCGGCACGCTCGGTGGTGGCAACATCAGCCTGCGGGCGGGTACTGACAGTGGGATGCTTAGACCGCTGGGGGCATCTACGGGTACGAATCAGGCCGCACGCAGCCAAGGACTGATTGTGGCTGTAGGCAGCACCGGGCGCGTAGGTAGCGACGGCAGCCTGCAACTGACCGGTGGCGGTGACATGGATATCCGCATCGGCGGCACGCTCAACCCGTCACTGCAAGCCAGGGCGGGAGCGACCGGGGTAGGTACACCCAATCATGATCTGCAAGGTGCGCTGATCAACCTGCGGGGAGCTGCACAACTGAGCGCTTCGGCGGTGGGTGGAATCCAATTGCAGTACGGTTCATTTTCCGGCAACCAGGACCAGCGCGAGGCTCGCGGCTACGATCCGTTTACGGCCACCACCAGCAGCGCAACCGGCGGCCTGGTGTTGATTCCGGGGGACTCGGGCATGCAGCTCAATACCCGAGGTGATTTGGTGTTGGGAGGCGCGGCGGACCCTGGTCGGGTAGTACTGCAGAACTCCACACAGTTCACTACGCCTGATGGGGTGGTGCATGCGGGCGGTGGTTTGACAGGCTTCTCGTTATGGACCGATCACACAGCCATCGATCTTTTCTCGGCGGGAGGCAATCTCACGCCAAGTACATTGATGGCAGAAGCGATCAACAATTCAACGATCCCTGGCGGTAGCAATACTTCACCCACCGATAATCGATTCGTTATGCCCTCGATCCTGCGTGCAGTCGCCGGGCAAGGTTCAATCTATGCCGGGCCGTCCGCTGGTTTCTATGGTGGGGGGAGTAACTATCCGGGCATTTCGTACTCCTTGTTGTTGGCACCCTCACAATCCGGGCAGCTTGAATTGTTGGCAGGGGATTCCATCTATGCCGGTGGCTACGCAATCAATCAATCGGGTGCCAGCCCGCTGTCCATCGCGACGCCATTTACGCCTGCGTTCAATGGTTATGCCAAGGATGGTCAGCGAGTGATAACGCTGATGTCCAATAGCGGCGCTGATGGCGTCTCGCCCGGACTCAACAGCCGTTATCCATTGTTCGCCTTCGGTGCCGAGAGCTATTCAGGCTTGAGTGGGGTTCAGGCCCCTGCGAGGTTCTACGCGCTAACCGGCGATCTGGTTGGCGTTCGCAGTGGCGAAACCTTGAGTTTCAGCAACTCCAAACGCACCTGGTACGAAGCGGCCGGGCCGGTCTGGATGTTGGCCGGACGCGATATCGTCGCGTCGGGTACAACCGTCGGACAGCCACAGGCCGTGAACCGCGATGGTATGGGCAACAGCAGTGACACCATCACCGCCACGGGCAACCTGTTCATCCACAACAACGCAAACGACGTCTCCCGCGTCTCTGCCGGGCGCGACATCATCTACAGCAGCTTCGACATTGCCGGCCCCGGCACGCTGGAGATCAATGCCGGGCGCAATATCCTGATGGAAGATCGCGCGAGCATCACCAGTCTCGGGCCAGTAATGGCGGGTGATAACCGTCCGGGTGCCAGCCTGGTGTTGCAGGCGGGTGCAGGGGCCGATGGGCCGGATTACGGTCGCTTCATCGCCCGTTACCTGGACCCGAAAAACCAGGCTGCCAGCGGTACGCCGCTCAGCGATCAGCCGGGTAAGGTGGTCAAGACCTACGATGAAGAACTGTTGTCCTGGCTGACCCTGGGCTACGGCTTCAACGGCAGCGCCGAACAGGCACGGGCGTTCTACGCCGCACTGCCGAGCACCGAGCAAGCCGTGTTCGCGCGTCAGGTGTACTTCGCCGAGTTGCGTGCCGGTGGCCTGGAATACGCCGATGCAAACGGCCCGCGCCAGGGCAGTTATCTGCGGGGTCGCAACGCGATTGCGGCGTTGTTCCCGACTACCGATGTGGCGGGCAATACCATTCGCTACGACGGCGACATCACGTTGTACGGCGGCGCAGGCGTGAAGACGCTGTTCGGCGGTGACATTCAGATGCTCACTCCCGGCGGTGGCCAGGTGTTCGGTGTCGAAGGTGCGGCGCCGCCGTCCACGGCGGGGATCGTCACCCAGGGCGAGGGCAACATTCAGCTGTATTCCCAAGGCAGCATCCTGCTTGGGCAGAGCCGGGTCATGACCACGTTCGGCGGCGGTATTCTCGGCTGGTCGGCCGAAGGCGACATCAACGCCGGCCGGGGTTCGAAAACCACCGTAGTGTTCACACCGCCCAAACGTATCTACGACACCTGGGGCAACGTGACGCTGTCGCCGACCGTGCCGAGCACCGGCGCCGGTATCGCCACGCTCAACCCGATTGCCGAAGTGCCACCGGGCGACATCGACCTGATCGCACCACTGGGCACCATCGATGCGGGCGAGGCGGGGATCCGGGTGTCGGGCAACATCAACATCATCGCCTTGCGAGTGGTCAACGCGGCGAACATCCAGGTGCAGGGCAAGTCGTCAGGCATTCCGGTGACGGCGTCGGTGAACACCGGCGCAATCACGTCGGCCAGCTCCGCGGCAACATCCGCCACGCAAGCGGCCGAGGACATGTCGCGTCAACAGCAGGCGGCAGCACGCAAAAACCTGCCGTCGATTGTGACCGTGCAGGTGCTGAGCCTGGGTACCGAACCGCTGACTCCGAGCAGTGATGGTGCCAGTCGAGCGCCGACGCCGTCGTACAACCCCGACAGCCCTGTACAAGTTCTGGGCGCCGGTGTGCTGGACGAGCGCGCGCGGGGGCAGTTGACGGAGGAGGAGCGGGGCAATCTGACGTTGTAGCGCGCCATCCAGCAGGATCAGAGGCGACCTTCGGGTCGCCTTTTTTATGCCCTGAGTTTCACCCCGTCCCACAGGGTTTTGGGTATGCCGCTGAATCTTTGAATGAAGCTTTCATGACAAAAGTTCGGTAGCACATCGCCCGTCCGGTCATGCCTATGTGACGTGCTTGAGGCGGCCGAGAGGCCATTTTTCCAGCCGATGGCGGGACGCCGGGAGCAGGGCAATCAAGCCAGCCTGCCGCAGTGCAGACGGTTACCGGTATTTCGAATTCAGGGGGTGATGTGGATCATTTTTTCAAGTCACGGCTGGCGCTGTGGGGCTGGCTGCTGGTGACGGCGGGCGCGCATCCGGCATGGGCGGAACAGAGCGCTGAACTGCTGGAACCCAAACCGGTGGACGTCAACGAATACTTCGTGCGTGGCAACACCGTACTCGATGCCCGGACGATCGAGGAAGCGGTGTATCCGTTCCTCGGTCCGCAGAAGAATCTGGCCGACATCGAAGGCGCCCGCGATGCGTTGCAGAAGGCTTATCAGGCCAAAGGTTATCAATCGGTATTCGTCGAGTTGCCGGAGCAGAAAGTCGAGGACGGCATCGTCTATCTGCAAGTCAGCGAAACCAGGATCGGCCGGGTGCGTGTGGTCGGCGCCAAGCACTATTCGCCAGTGGAAATTCGCGACGACGTACCGGCGCTGAAAGAAGGCCAGGTGCCGGACTTCGCCCAGGTGCAGACCGAACTTGCGCAGCTCAACAAGAACCCTGGGCGCCAGGTGATGCCGCTGGTACGCGAAGGCCAGCGCCCCGGAACCATGGATGTCGACCTGGAAGTTGAGGACCAGGACCCATGGCAGGCCAGTCTCGGTTTGAACAACGACTACAGCGCCGACACCGAAAAACTGCGCAGCGTTGCGAGCCTTGGCTACAACAACCTGTGGCAGTTGGGGCACAGCGTTTCGTTGACGTTCTTTACCGCCCCTGAAGATACCTCCAACGCCAAGGTCTGGTCGGGCTCCTACACCGCGCCGCTCAGCGAGCGCTGGAGCGTGCAGTTTGCGGGTTACCAGTCCGACAGCAACGTCGCGACCATCGGCGGCAGCAACGTGTTGGGCAAGGGCCATTCCTACGGTGTGTCGGCGATCTACACGCTGCCGTCCAGTGGCAACTGGTCCAATTCGCTGTCGGCCGGCATCGATTTCAAAGACTTCGACGAGCAACTGGACTTCGCCGGTGACAGCGACAAGGTGCCGCTCAAGTACGCGCCGTTCACCTTCGCCTACAACGGCTTTCGCTACACCGAAAGTTCGCAGCTGGGCCTTGGCCTGAGTCTGGTGGCCGGTACTCGCAGCTTCCTGGGTTACGGCAGTTCCGACGAAGACTTCGACTACAAACGCTATCGCGCCAGCCCCAGTTTCGCCGTGCTCAAGGGCGATACCAATTACACCTACACCTTCGGCAACGACTGGCAGACCGCGAGCAAGGCCTCGTTTCAACTCGCTTCGGGGCCGCTGGTATCCAACGAGCAGTTTTCTGCCGGTGGCGCCACGTCGGTACGCGGTTATCTCGCGGCCGAGCGCACCGGTGACGACGGCTATCTGTTGAGCCAGGAACTGCGCACGCCATCGCTCGCCAAGTACCTCGGCACCTATGTCCAGGAGTGGCGCTTCTACGCCTTCGCCGAAGGCGCCCAGTTGTACCTGCGCGACGAACTTCCCGATCAAGACGCCGATTACGCCTTGGCCAGTGTTGGCCTGGGCACCCGCGCGAGCTTGAGCAAATGGCTGTCCGGCAGCCTCGACTGGGGCTACCCGCTGCTCGAAGGGCCGAATACCTCGAAACAGGAATCGCGCCTGCATTTCAACCTGCAAGCGACATTCTGAACCTACGGAGACATTTTCATGCAGCGCATATTTCTGGCTTTCCTGATGTGCCTGAGCTTCGTGCTCCCGGCCACCGCCCAAGCGTGGTGGCAGGACGATTGGCATTACCGCAAACAGGTTTCGGTGGACACCACGCCCCAGGGCGCGGCGATCAACGAAGCGCTGGGCCGCACTGCGTTGTTGGTGCGTCTGCACACCGGCAACTTCACCTTCGACGGCGTCAAGGAGGACGGCTCCGACCTGCGCTTCGTCGCCGCCGATGACAAGACCGTGCTCAACCATCAGATCGAAAGCTTCGATGCGCTGATGGGCATGGCGCTGGTGTGGGTCGACGTACCGAAAGTCGAGGGCGGTCAGCGTCAAGACATCTGGATGTACTACGGCAACCCGAAAGCTCCAGCCACCGGCAACGGCCAACTGACGTTCGATCCGAACTACACCGCGCTCTACCATTTTGACGGCGCCACCGGCACCCCGGCCAAAGACACCACCGCCTACGGCAACACCGCGCAAAGCGCCACGGGCGCGAGCATCGACGGCGTGATCGGTCGTGCCTTGCAGTTCAGCGGCCAGCCGCTGTTGTTGCCGGCCAGTCCATCATTGCAGCACAACGCAGGCAGCGCGTTCACCTTCAGCGCCTGGTTGAAACTGGAACAGGCCAATGGCGAGCAACTCATTCTGGCCCGGCGTGAGGGCGAGCAAAGCCTGCTGATCGGTTTGAACCAGGGCATGCCGTTCGTGGAAATCGACGGCCAGCGTGCCGTGTCGACCCTGCCATTGAACCCCGGTCAATGGCAGCACCTGGCCCTGACTGCCGAAGGCAGCAAAGTCTCGCTGTACATCAATGGCCGCGAAACCGCGAGCCTGGCGCTGGCAATGCCGGCGTTCAATTCGGTCATGGCGATTGGCGCTGATTTGTCCGCCAGCGCTTACCTACCGTTTGCGGGTGCGATTGACGAACTGCGTCTGTCGAAGGTCGCCCGTCCCGCCGTGCAGTTGCTGGCGGATGCCAATTCCCAGGGCGCTGAGTCGAAACTGGTGGCTTACGGTATCGATGAAGAGCAATCGGGTTACGGTTTCGGCAGTCTAGGTTTCCTGCTCAACGCCGTGCCGATGGACGCCTGGGTGATCATCGCGGTACTGGTGCTGATGATGTTCCAGTCGTGGATCATCATGGTTCGCAAGAACCGCATGGTCAGCCGTGTCACGGCGGCCAACGAAGCCTTCCGCGAGCAATTCGCCAAGGTCGGCACGCGCCTGGAAATGTTCGCCGACGACCAGGACCTCGCCCAGCGTTTGCGGGACTCTTCGCTGTGGCGCCTGTACCAGGTGGCGGTGAAAGAAATCCGCACCCGTCGCGAGCAAGGCGCTGATACCTCTTCCGTATCGGCGGCCACCATCGAAGCGATCCGCTGCTCCATGGACGGCGTGCGCACTCGGGAAAACCAGGCGCTCAGCTCGAAACTCTCGACCCTGTCCAACGCCATCGCCGGCGGCCCTTACATCGGCCTGCTCGGTACGGTGCTGGGGATCATGGTGGTGTTCCTCGGCACGGCCATGGCCGGCGACGTCAACATCAATGCCATCGCTCCGGGTATGGCCGCCGCGTTGCTGGCCACGGCCATGGGCCTGTTCGTCGCGATCCCGGCACTGTTTGGCTACAACCGCCTGATCACCCGCAACAAGGAAGTCAGTGCCGACATGCGCGTATTCGTCGACGAGTTCATCACTCGCCTGGCGGAGATGCACGGCGAGAGCCAGTTCAGTGAAGCGGCCCATCGCCGTGGCAATCACACCAACGCCCAATACACCAACGCCCAAGCACCGGCCTGAGGAGCACAGACATGGCTTCCGTAAATGCCTCTCACGACGATGACGATGACGCAGCGGTGGACAGCATCAACATCACGCCCCTGGTGGACGTGCTGATGGTGGTGCTGGTGATGTTCATCCTCACCGCCACCGCGCAGGTATCGGGTATCCAGATCAACCTGCCCAAGGCCAGTGCCTCGGCGTCGTTGTCCGAAGCCAAGACCAAGGCAATTTCGATCAACGACGGCGGCCAGGTGTTTCTCGATGCCTACCCGGTAACGCTCGCCGAGCTGGAAGACCGCCTGCGCATCGAGAAGGCCCAGAGTCCGGAATTCCCGGTGATCGTGCGCGGCGACGCCACGGTGCAGTACCAGAAAGTCATCGAAGTACTGGACCTGCTGCGCCGATTGGAACTGTCACAAGTCGGTCTGGTGACCGGCAAACCGACACAGGGCTGACCATGACTGCTCAACTTCCCATCAGCCCGTCGCCCGTCAAGAAGTCACCCGTGCGCTTCGTGAAGTGGGGCGCCGGGTTGCTGTTCGCCAGCGTGGCCGCGTGGTTCCTGTGGCAATGGGCCAACGACATGAGCGGTATTCGCCGTGAAGCGCCGAAGGTGCCGACCATCATTCCGTTGCCGCCACCACCGCCTCCACCACCGGAAAAACCGCCGGAGCCAGAGCCTCCTGTCGAAGAAAAAATGGTCGAGCCCGAGCCGACACCGGAACCGGAGGAGGTCACGCCGGAAGTCGAAGCGCCGCCATCACCGGCGGACGACCTGGCCAAACCGATGGAGATGGACGGTGCGGCGCAGTCCGGCACGGACAACTTCGGTATCGGCGCGGGCAAGGGCAATGGCATGGCCGGTTCCGGCGGTGGGCGCCTGGGCAACGGCACGTATAGCCAGTTCATGGCCGTCAGCTTCCAGCGCTTGTTGCGCGACAACCCGGACCTGCGCAACCAGGCCTACAAGGCGCAGGTCGACGTGTGGATGAGCAGTTCGGGCGACATCTCTCGGGTCGAGCTGGCCAAGTCCAGCGGCAACGCCGAAGTCGACGCGCAAATACTCGCCGCCCTTCGCGGTGCGCCGCGCATGAACCAGCGGCCACCGGCTTCTTTCACTGTCCCTATGCGCGTGTCCCTGCAAGGGCGGCGTCCGGGCTAACCCCATTATCAAAGCTTTGCCATAAGGAGTTGTGTGCAGATGATTTCCAATGTGAATCGATTGTCCCTGGCGGTCGGCATGGTCATTGCGACCTTGGTCGGTCAGGCCGTGGCAGCGCCTGCGCCCTCGGAGAACGCCACGATCAATCTGATCCGCTTGCTGGTAGAGCAAGGCGTGTTGAAACAGGACAAGGCCGACAAGCTGATTGCCCAGGCCCAGAGTGAAGCGGATCAGGCCCGCAAAGCCGCTTCCGCACCAACCGCCGTTGCCGCCACTGGCCCGGCTGCCGCACCGGGCGATGTGCGTGTGCAGTACGTGCCGGCCGCCGTGCGCGACCAGATCCGCGATCAGGTCAAGGCCGAAGTCATGGCCACAGCCAAGCAGGAAAACTGGGCACAGCCCAACACGTTTCCGGACTGGGTGTCGCGGGTCAGCTTCGACGGCGATATTCGCCTGCGGGACGAATCGCGCTACTACTCGGGGACCAACAGCAACGAAATCGTCGACTTCGCCAAGCTCAACAACAACGGCCCGTACGACGTGAACCCCAACAGCAGCACCAGCCTGCCGCCGTTGCTCAACACCCGCGAAGACCGCGAAAATCTGCTGCGCCTGCGCGCGCGTCTCGGTATGAAAGCGGTAATTGCGCCGGACTGGACCGCCGGCATTCGCATCGGGACCGGTTCCGACAACAGCCCGGTGTCGACCACCCAGACCCTCGGTGGCGGCTTTGGCAAGAAAGACATCTGGCTCGATCAGGGCTACCTGACCTGGAAAGCCACGAATGAATTGACCCTCACCGGTGGCCGCTTCGCCAACCCGTTTTTCTCCACCGACATGCTCTATTCCAATGAGCTGAACTTCGACGGCATCGCGGCGATGTTCGACCACAAGCTCAACCGCGATTGGGGCATGTTCGGCACCGTCGGTGCGTTCCCGATCGAGTACACCAACGACACCAGTTCCAGCAACGGCTTCGACAAGGAAGAAAGCGACAACAAATGGCTGTTCGGCGCACAAATCGGCGCCAACTGGGCGATCAACTCCAGCAACCGGCTCAAAGGTGCGTTGGCCTACTACCGCTTCGATGACATCGAAGGCCAGCGTTCCAGCCCTTGCGAACCCTGGGCCGGAGCGCCGGGCTGCGACAGCGATGGCACCCGTTCGGCCTTCATGCAGAAGGGCAACACTGTGTTCCTGCTGCGTGACATCACGCCGAACCCGCTCAACCCGGCAACCACGCCGCAACCGCAATTCGTCGGCCTGGCCTCGGAGTTCAACCTGCTGGACCTGAACTTTGTCTGGGACAGCGACCTGCCGGAAGACTTCAAGCTGCGCAGCCAGGCCAACTACGTACACAACCTGGGCTACGACGAAGGCGACATGCGCAAGCGTGCGGCGGGGCAGATCGTCAACAACCTCGACAGCGATGGCGACATCGAAAGCGGCGCCAACGCGTGGATGGTGCAGTTCACCCTCGGCAGCGCACTGGACATGAGGAAGCAGGGCGATTGGAACCTGTTCGCCGGCTACAAGTACATCCAGCCGGACGCCTTGCCGGACGGTTTCAACGATTCCTCGTTCCACCTGGGCGGCACCAATGCCAAGGGTTACTTCCTGGGCGGCAACTACGGTCTGGCCAAGAACGTCTATGCCACCGGTCGTTGGTTGAGCTCCGAAGCGGTGTACGGCGCACCGTTCGATATCGACGTCTTGCAGCTTGAGATCAACACGCGCTTCTAAGGCGCAGGGAGAACGTGATGAACAGAAAAATCCTGTTGTTTGCCCTGGGCGCGCTGGTGGCCCAAGGGGCGAGCGCCGAGGGCATGGAGGAACGCCTGCGTACGCAACTGCGCAGCACCACCCAACAGTTGCAAGCCCTGCAAAGCCAGCAGGCCCAGGCCAGTGCCGCACAGATTGCCGCGCAAACCGAAGCCAAAGCCGCTCAGGCGCAGATCAAGCAATTGACCGCCGAGTTGGCCAAGTACAAGGGCGCGGCCGAGCAACTGGCGAGCCAGCAAGACAGTTTGCAAAGCCAGGCCCAGGCACAAGTCGCGGCCAGCAACGAGCAGATCGGCAAGTTCAAGAAGGCTTACGACGAACTATTGGTGATGGCGCGCGGCAAAGAAGCCGAACGCGCCCGGCTCGAAACGCAACTGGCCGAACGTGACACACAAATGCAGCAATGTTCGGTCAAGAATCAACAGATGTATGGCGTGGCCAAGGAGATCCTCGCGGCCTACGAAAAAATCGACGTCGCTGAGGTGATGAAGATTCGCCAACCATTCGCCGGCACGGCCCGGGTCAAGTTCGAAGAACTGGCCCAAGGCTTTGGCGACGAGCTCTACAAGACTCAATTCGACGCGCCTCAGGCTGCGGTCACTCACTGAAAACAGGGAAGAACTTCACATGACTCAATTGATCGCTCACGTATCGCCTCAATCGCTGACCGAAGTGCTGCAAGCCGCCGGCTATCGGGTCAACCAGACTGACCAGAACGGCATCGTGCAATTGCTCAGCGCCAGTCAGGGCATTGGTTACGCCGTGCGCTTCGGCAACATGGCTGGCGAGCAGGGCAGCTATGTCGATTTCACGTTCAGCTGCGCTTTGCGCGTGCAGGGCGAGTTGCCGGCCGGGCTGGCGGAACTGTGGAACGCGTCGCGACGTTTTGCCCGGTTATCGGTGCAAGGCGAATTCCTGGTGATGGAAATGGACGTGGTGGTGGCCGCCGGTGTCAGCGCCGAATACCTTCTCGGCAATCTGGAACTGTGGGATCGCCTGCTGCAAGAGTTCATCGTTTACCTGCGCGACTACAGCCAGAATGCCGCGCAGTTGCAGACCCAGGCTGAAACCACAGAGCAAGAGGTCGCATCCCTGTGAAAAAGCGCACGGTAGTGGCCAGCGCAGGGGCGCTGGCCGTATTGGTGGTTGCGGTGGTTTCGGGTTTGCGACCGGGTAACGATCCGGTGGCGGCGCCGCAGCCGGTAAAATCGCTGGCGATAACGAATGAACCGGCAGTGGCGCGACTCGGCAATCAGCAGGTCGCCAGCGAAGAGCTCAAGGCATTGCTCGCATCCTTGCCAGCGGAGACTCGGGATCAACTACGCGGCAATCGCGCGACGCTGGAAAGCTGGATTCGCTCACGCCTGGCCGAGAAAGCGGTTCTCGAGCAGGCTGATGCCCAAGGCTGGCGCCAGCGCCCTGATGTCGAGCAGCAAACCCGCGCCGCCACCGAGCAGATCGTCTTTCGAAACTACTTGCAGTCCGTCAGCCAGGTGCCGACGGATTACCCGAGCGCCGCTGAATTGCAGCAAGCCTATGATGCAGGCAAGTCAGAGTGGGTGACGCCAGCGTTGTACCGGGTCAGTCAGATCTTCCTCGGGGCGAGCGATCCGCAGACCCTTGAAAGCGTGCGCAAACAAGCGCAGGAACTGAGTCGAAAAGCTCAGGCCACCCCGGCAGAATTCGCTGCGTTGGCCGGCCAGTATTCCCAGGATCGCGCCAGCGCCGAGCGCGGTGGTGACACCGGGTTGCAACCGTTGGCGCAACTGGTGCCGGAAGTACGCGGTGCGGTTTCGCGGCTGAAGGTCGGAGCGGTATCTGAGCCTGTGCAGAGTTCGGCGGGTTTCCATGTGATCAAGCTGACCGAACTGCAACCGGCGCGGGTGGCCACTCTTGACGAACTGCGTGAGCGCTTGACCCAGGCCTTGCGCGCCCAACGTCAGGAACAGATCGCCAAAGCCTACCTCGAAGGCATGCTCAACACGGCTACGCTGAGCATCGACGGCGCCGAACTCAACAAAATACTGGAGGCAAAACCCCAGTAACTGTTGGAGCGAGCCTGCTCGCACACAGGGATGGAGCAGTTAAATCAACAAAGATCGACAGGGAGTCATCGATGTCATTGACCGAATCAACAGGGCCTCAGAGCTCCGCCGATTACCGATCCCGGGATGCCAAATCCGAGTCCTGGCTGGCGCCGGCAGCCGGGATCGATGTCGAGGTGGCGCAGTATTTTCTGGTCAGCGCCCGCTGTGGCTGTTTCATGCAGGCTGCCCGCAGCCTCAATGTCCGGCCGACCATCCTGCGCAAGTTCCTCGCTCAACTGGAGGAACAACTGCAACGCACGTTGTTCAAGTTCAAGGACAGTTCACTGACGCTCACTCGTGATGGGCAGCAGTTGCACGCCCGGTTGATTGCCCTGGCTCACGAACGCACGCTGCCGGCGGTCGAGCAACCCCTGATTCGACTGGCCGTGGCAGAAACCATCCTGCACGACATCCTCGGGCGTGATCTGGTTTCGCTGTTGCGCCGCAACGCCAGCGTGCGCCTGGACATCATCTCGATCGACAGCGATTTGTCCCTGCAATCCATCAGCGCCGATGTAGTGGTATGGCTGGCCGGGACCGAATCGCCGTTGCCCGGCCCGAGTTTTGCCATCAGCAAGCCCCAATGCCTGGCGCGGCTGGACTACAAGCCGCATATCGCCAAGCGCTACTCACGGGTGACATCCCGCCCCGAAACCCTCGATGACCTCGCCGATTTCCTGCTGGTGCAATGGCAGCATGATCGGCAGATCGAGAGTTTTCGGCCGTGGAATGCACTGGTGGATCAGCGCCTGGCTGGAGTTGTGCAGTTGCACTCTTATGAGTTGATGCTGGAGATGATCCGTTGCAGCGCCTGCATTGGCTTGTTGCCGCAATACATGGGTCGTTTCGATCGCGGCCTGATTGAACTGCCGGGGCTGTTCAGCCAGGCGATGCAGCGCCAGGTTTGGTTGGCGGTGAATGCCGAGTCCCGGGATGAGCCGCAGGTGCAGATGATTGTCGAGTTGATCCAGAACACCTTCAACGAACGCAAAGAATGGTTCGAAGGCTGATCGCCGCTCCTACAAGGGTTCTCGCCATCCGGGAGGTTTGCGATATACAGTGACTGGCCATGTCTGCATCAAGGATGAATCACCCATGACGACCACTGATTGTGTCATCACCCTCGAACGCTTCAACGAGTCCCACATCGAAGGCATCACCGCGCTCTATAACGACCCACTGATCGGCCGGCAAACCCTGCAAATGCCGTTTCAGTCCACCGAACTGTGGCGCAAGCGACTGGCCTCAGACGACGAACGCCTGGTGAAAGTGGTAGCCCTGCATCAAGGCACGGTCATTGGCAATATCGGCCTGGAGCAGTACTCGCGTATCCGCCGCAGTCATGCCGGCAGCTTCGGCATGGGCGTCGCGGTCGAGTGGCAGGGCAAGGGTGTGGGTTCGAAACTGTTGTCGGCAGCGCTGGATATCGCCGACAACTGGATGAACCTGCGCCGGGTCGAGCTTTCGGTGTACGCCGACAACGAAGCCGCCATCGCGCTGTACCGCAAATTCGGCTTCGAGACCGAGGGCCTGTTTCGCGACTACGCGGTACGCGACGGCGTGCTGGTGGACACCTTGAGCATGGCGCGCCTGCGTCACAGGGCCTAGCCCGGTTGGATACGGGCGACCTCCTGGCGTTTAGTCGTACGCGACCTGCGGACATCTGCCATGCTCGATGTCCGCAGCACTGGTTTCAGGCAAAGGAACACCGCAATGGACGACGTACAGCAACTGGGCGAGATGCTTCGTCACTACGCAGAAAGCGAAGCGCACAAGAAACAGCTGTTCGAGTCGCAATCGGCCGAATGGGCGACGCGCATTGGCGACCTGTTCGATCAGATCCAGCAGTGGCTGGAGCCGGTACTGGCACCGCATCTGCTGGAGGTCAGCCGCGAAGCGTATGTCGCGTCGGGGCCGAGTGTTTCGGTCGAGACCTCGACGTTCAAGACCGAAAAGCTGAGCATCCTGATCGCCGGCAAACCGGTGGATTTCGTGCCGGATGTGATGGGCGTCGGCGGGCAGATTTCCGTGGCGGTGACAGGGTTCACCGGCGCGCGCGTTGGCAGTGTGTCGCTGGTGTGCTTACCGCCGGCCACTAGCTGGCAGTGGCGCAAAACCAATGGCCTGAAAGACCCGGATACGTTTGCGTTTGACGCGAACTTCCTGGCGCAACAACTGCAGAGCCTGATTCCCCGCGAGCGCAGCTAAGACTAGGCCCACTGTGGGAGCGAGCAAGCTCGCTCCCACAGTCTTAGGTGATTATCAGATTTCGAGGTTGCCCCAACCCGGTTTCGGCACTTCAGGCGCAACCGCCTTCACCGTCTTGCCCGTCGCCAACTCCACGCGCTTTGCCACTTCCGGGTCATCGGCAAACGGGATCAGGCTGGCGTCGTCCAGGCTCTCAACGGTCTGGTGGCGCAGGCAGTGCTCGATGGCGAACCACAAAAATGCCACGCCCAGAATGTTGAACATGACTTCAGTCATCAGGCTATCTGCGCCTCACGTTCGGCCATCGACACATCCGCAACCCGCACCGTTCGCCACACGTTGTACGCCATCAGCAACATGCCGCTGAGGAAGAAAACGCCACCGGTAAAACGCACCACGAACCCCGGATGGCTGGCCTGCAAGGCTTCGACGAAGGAGTAGGTCAGCGTGCCGTCAT
>RCUS01000412.1_pt1 | contig 29135 bp, 31 predicted proteins | sample 2166221 | NCBI WGS metagenome assembly RCUS01 (sample SAMN09932758, study PRJNA488358) | compost metagenome | isolation source: compost soil in cyclohexanecarboxylic | place: Germany: Experimental Botanical Garden
TCGGCATTTCGCTCGACGACTTCGGCACCGGCTATTCCAGCCTCGGCTACCTGAAGCGCTTCCCCATCGACGTGCTGAAAATCGACAAGTCCTTCGTTGATGATGTGACCACCAGCAGCAGCGACGCCGCCATCGCCCGCTCCGTCATCTCGCTGGCGCATAATCTGAACATGCGCGTGATCGCCGAGGGCGTGGAAACGCGCGCCCAGGTCGACTTTTTGACGGAGCATGGCTGCGACGAGATGCAGGGCTATTACTTCAGCCGCCCCGTGCCGGCTCCCGCCTTCACGGCGCTGCTGCGCGAAAAAAGGATGCTGGCGCTGGCGTGAGCGGGTATGCTGGCTCTTTTTCTTTTGAGCAACTGCCCCGTGAAAAAACTCCTCCCCGCCCTGTTTGGCGTGTTTGGCGCCTGTGTGTTGCTGCATGGCGCCGGCGCCGCCGCGCCCGTTACTGCGTCCGCTCCTGCTCCCGCGCCTGCCGCCACGCCACCCGCCGCCAACCGTGCCATCGGTGCCAGCGCGCAGTTCCAGCAGATTTACAGCGTCGAATGGCAGTGGCGCCAGCAGCAGAAGGCGCAGGCCGGCCTGCCGCGCGTGGACGCCGCCACGCAGGAGGCGCGCCGCGCCTACTGGCAGCGGGTGCTGGCGCAGCTCGACGCGCTCGACTCGGCCAGCCTGGCCGGTGAGGATGGCGTCAACTTTGCCGTCTACCGCGCGCAGGTGGCTGCCTTGCTGGCCGAGCAGCAGTTCCGCGAATACGAGCGGCCTCTGAATGCCGATACGGCGTTCTGGAACGAGCTGGCGTACGCGGCCCGCAAGCCGCGCCGCACCAGCGCCGATTACCGCGCCTACATCGCGCTGCTGAATGACGTGCCGCGCTATTTCGGCGAACAGACGGAGAACATGCGGGCCGGCCTGCGGCGCGGCTTCACACCGCCGCGCGTGACCTTGGCGGGGCGCGAGCGGGCGCTGGCCGAGGTGGCCGAAGCGGCCGATGCGCGCGCCACCCTGTACTACCAGCCGTTGCGCCAGCTGCCCGCCGGCATGCCGGCGCAGGAGCAGGCGGCCTTGCGCGCCGCCGCCGTGCAAGCCATCCGCGAGTCCGTCATGCCCGCTTTCGGCGAACTGCTGGCCTTCATGCGCGACGTGTATATTCCAGGCGCGGGCACGACCCTGGCGGCCGAGCGCCTGCCCGACGGCAAGGCGTATTACCAGTCGAAGATCACGGAATTTACCACCACGGCCATGAGCGCGGCGCAGATCCACGCCATCGGCCTGCAGGAAATGGCGAAGATCCGCGCCGAGATGGACGCTACCATTGCGCAGACGGGCTTCAAGGGCGACTTTGCCGCGTTCCTGCAGTTTTTGCGCAGCGATCCGCAGTTCTATGCGCGCACGCCGGACGAACTGCTGATGCGCTCGGCCTGGGTGGCGAAGAAATTCGACGCCAAGGCGGCGCAGTATTTCGGCTACCTGCCGCGCCAGCGCTTTGCCATCATTCCCGTGCCGGACGAGCAGGCGCCCCATTACACGTCGGGGCGCGGCGGGCCGGGCGTGTATCTGGTCAACACGCATGACCTGCCGTCGCGGCCCTTGTACAGCATGCCGGCGCTGACCCTGCATGAATCGGCGCCCGGCCATGCCTTCCAGATGCCGGTGGCGCTGGAGCAGAAGGGCCGCCCGGCCTTCCGCCGCGCGTATATTTCAGCGTATGGCGAAGGCTGGGCCCTGTACTGCGAGCGCCTGGGCGCGGAAATGGGCATCTACGAGACGGCGTATGAAACCTTCGGCATGCTCAGCTACCAGGCCTGGCGCGCGGCGCGCCTGGTGGTCGACACGGGCATCCATGCGCAGGGCTGGACGCGCGCCCAGGCGCAGGCCTACCTGCACGCAAACACGGCCCTGTCGGCGCATGAAATCGAGACGGAAGTGGACCGCTATATCTCCTGGCCGGGCCAGGCGTTGTCGTACTACCTGGGCGAGATGGCCATCCTGAATGGCCGCCGCAAGGCGGAAACGGCGCTGGGCGAACAGTTCGACATCCGCGCCTTCCACGACATGGTGCTGGAAATGGGGTCGGTGCCGTTGCCCGTGCTGGAGCGGCGTATCGACAGCTTCATCGCCGACGGCGGCAAGAGTCCGTATCTGGCGGCACCGTGATGGCGTAGCACGCCCCCGCCGCTGCCGGTGCACCAGCGTGGTGCGCCGGCGGCGCGCTTGCCCCCGCTTGTCACGCGCATGTGACTTTACAGTGCACGATTCTCACTTTCCCTTGCCCTGGCGGTGCGGCGCAGCGGCAAACGCTGGTCGCCATCGTGCAACTGTACCTGCCGTAATTGGCACGCTTCCTGCTTTGGTAATCGTTATTTACACGATTGCAGTGCATGCCAGACAGCCCTCATTTCGCAACGCCCCTTGATACCGGCGCGCACAGCGCCTGGCAGGCGCATTTGCGCCTGGGCTTTGCCCTGCACGATGGCGTCAGCCGCCTGGTCGAACGCACGCACAGCGGCCCGCTGCGCGTGCAAAAGCCCCTGTATCCGGAAGGCGCTGCCGTCTGCCACGCCATCATCATCCACCCGCCGGGCGGCGTGGTGGGCGGCGACCAGCTGGCCGTCGATGCCACCGTCGGCGATGGCGCGCACGCTTTCCTTACGTCGCCGGGCGCGGCCAAGTGGTACCGCGCCAACGGCCACGTCTCGGGCCAGCACATCGTGCTGCGCGCAGGCAGCGGCGCGGCCATCGAGTGGCTGCCGCAGGAGAGCATCTTCTTCGACCAGGCCTGCGTGCGCCTGCGCCACGCGGTGGAACTGGCGCCGGACGCCAGCTACATCGGCTGCGACATCGTCTGCCTGGGCCGCAGCGCCTCGGGCGAGACTTTCAACAGCGGCAGCATCAGCCAGCAGGTGCAGGTTCGCCGCGGCGGCAAACTGCTGTGGTGGGAAGAGGGCGTGCTGGCGGCCGGCGGCGCGCTGATGGCCAGCCCGCTGGGCCTGGCGGGCCACACGGTGTGCGCCACCCTGATCGCCGTCGGCACGCCCGTATCGGCCGCCGTGCTGGCGGCCGTGCGCGGGATCGATGTGCCGGCCGGCGCCATGTTTGGCGCCACGCAGATGAAATCCCTGGTGGTGGTGCGTTTGCTGTGCGGCGACAGCGAGGCGGCGCGCCGCGTCATGCTGGCCGCCTGGCAGCTGCTGCGTCCCGCCATGCTGGGGCGCGACGCCGTGGTGCCGCGCAGCTGGAATACCTGACCTCACAAGGAAAGCATCACAAGGAAAAACATGGACCTGACTCCCCGCGAAAAAGACAAACTGCTGATTTTTACCGCCGCCCTGCTGGCCGAACGGCGCCTGGCGCGCGGCTTGAAACTGAACTATCCGGAAGCCGTGGCCCTGATCAGCGCGGCCATCATGGAAGGCGCGCGCGATGGCAAGTCGGTGGCGCAGCTGATGTCGGACGGTACGCAGATACTCTCGCGTGCCGACGTCATGGACGGCATCGCCGAGATGATCCCCGACATCCAGGTGGAAGCGACCTTCCCCGATGGCAGCAAGCTGGTGACCGTGCATCACCCGATACCGTAAGTTGATTGCAGGGCAGGGCGCCATCCGCGCCTTGCCCGCGTGGCGCCGGCGATCCGCCGGCCAGTGTAGAGCGCTTTGACGAAGGAAACCATCATGACACCAGGCGAATACAGATTGGAAGAAGGCGAAATCAGCATCAATGCGGGCCGCGCCACGGCCACCGTGGTGGTGGCCAACCGGGGCGACCGGCCGATCCAGGTGGGCTCGCATTTCCATTTTTTCGAGGTCAACCCGGCGCTGTCGTTCGAGCGCTGGCGCGCCTATGGCATGCGCCTCAATATCACGGCCGGCACGGCCGTGCGCTTCGAGCCGGGCCAGCAGCGCACGGTGGAACTGGTGGCGCTGGCGGGCGAGCGCAAGGTCTACGGCTTCAATGGCGAAGTGATGGGCGAACTGCAAGACACACCACCGGGAAAGGATTGAGATGGCCAGCATTCCCCACAGCGCATATGCCGAGATGTTCGGCCCCACCAAGGGCGACCGCATCCGCCTGGCCGACACGGAACTGTTCATCGAGATCGAGCATGACTACGCGATCTACGGCGAAGAAGTGAAATTCGGCGGCGGCAAGGTGATCCGCGACGGCATGGGCCAGTCGCAGCGCTGCGCGGCCGAGGTGATGGACACCGTCATCACGAACGCCGTCATCCTCGACCACTGGGGCATCGTGAAAGCCGATATCGGCCTGAAAAATGGCCTGATCTTCGGCATCGGCAAGGCGGGCAATCCGGACATCCAGCCTGGCGTCACGCTGGCCATCGGCGGCGCCACCGAGATCATTGCCGGCGAAGGCATGATCGTCACGGCGGGCGGCGTCGACACGCACATCCACTTCATTTGCCCGCAGCAGATCGAGGAAGCCCTGATGAGCGGCGTGACCACCATGCTGGGCGGCGGCACGGGGCCCGCCGTCGGCACGGCCGCCACCACCTGCACGCCGGGACCATGGCATCTGCACGCCATGCTGGCGGCCGCCGACGCCTTTCCCATGAACCTGGGCTTCATGGGAAAAGGTAATGTGAGCCTGCCGCTGCCGCTGGAAGAGCAGGTGCGCGCCGGTGCCATCGGCCTCAAATTGCACGAGGACTGGGGCAGCACGCCGGCCGCCATCGACAATTGCCTGTCCGTTGCCGACCGCATGGATATCCAGGTGGCGCTGCACAGCGATACCCTCAACGAGGGCGGCTTCCTGGAGCATACCCTGGCCGCCTTCAAGGACCGCACCATCCACACTTTCCACACGGAAGGGGCGGGCGGCGGCCATGCGCCGGACATCATCGCCGCCGTCGGCCAGGCCAACGTGCTGCCCTCGTCGACCAACCCGACGCGCCCGTTCACCGTCAACACGCTCGACGAGCACCTGGACATGCTGATGGTGTGCCACCACCTGGACCCGGCGATCGCCGAAGACGTGGCCTTTGCCGAGTCGCGCATCCGCCGCGAAACCATCGCCGCCGAAGATATCCTGCACGATATCGGCGCCATCTCGATGATGTCGTCCGACTCGCAAGCCATGGGCCGCGTCGGCGAAGTGATCATGCGCACCTGGCAGACGGCGCACAAGATGAAGGTGCAGCGCGGCGCGCTGGCGCCCGACACGGCGCGCAGCGACAACTTTCGCGCCAAGCGCTACATCGCCAAGTACACGATCAACCCGGCCATCACGCACGGGATATCGCACGTGGTCGGCTCCATCGAAGCGGGCAAGATCGCCGACATCGTGCTGTGGAAGCCGGCCTTTTTCGGCGTCAAACCATCGATGATCTTAAAGGGCGGCATGATCGCCGCCGCGCAGATGGGCGACCCGAACGCGTCGATCCCCACGCCGCAGCCCGTGCACTACCGCATGATGTTCGGCGCCTTTGGCGGCGGCCTGAAAAAGTCATTTACGTTTGTCTCGCAGGCCGCTTACGACCTCGATATCGGGCACCAGCTGAAACTGAACAAATCCGTCATCGCCGTGAAAAACATGCGCGGCTTGCGCAAGCACGACATGATCCACAACGGCGCCACGCCGCACATGGAAGTGGACCCGGAAACCTACGCCGTGCGCGCCGACGGCCAGTTGCTGGTGTGCGAAGCGGCCAGCGTGCTGCCGATGGCGCAGCGCTATTTTCTATTCTAGGCAGGAGACAAGCATGCTCACTTTACATACCAAGCTGGGAGCGGACGATGAGCGCATCCCGTTTGCACAACTGGTGCTGCCCTACGACCAGCGCGAAAAGTGCCGGCTGCGCGCTGTGCTGTCGAACGGCGATGACGTGGCCGTATTCACCGTGCGCGGCACGGTGCTGCGCGACGGCGAGCGCATGACGGGCCCCGATGGCCAGGTGGTGCGGATCGTCGCCGCGCGCGAACCGACCTACCTGGTGCGCTGCGCGGATGCGCACACCCTGCTGCGCTGCGCTTTCCACCTGGGCAACCGCCATACGCAGGCGCAGGTGGGCGATGGCTTTTTGCGCATCCGCAAGGACGTGGTGCTCAAGGAAATGCTGGAAGGCTTGCAGGCCACCGTGACGGAGGAAAGCGCGCCGTTCGAGCCGGAGGCGGGCGCGTATGGCGGCGGCCATGGCCACCACGACGGCCACGGCCAGCACTTGCTGGCGCCCGTGCCGCTGCGGCAGAAAATCCACCGTCCCGGCGATGTGCCAGGCGCTGCGTGATGCAGGCGTCGGCCCTGCTGCATCTGCTGCAGTTCGCCAGCCCGGCCCTGCCGATCGGCGCCTACAGCTATTCGCAGGGGCTGGAAGCGGCGCTCGAGTCTAGCCTGGTGCACGACGCGGCCACGGCGCGCGAGTGGATCGCGCAGCATCTGGCGCAGGTGGTGGCGCGCTGGGAAGCGCCGCTGTGCTGGCGCTTGATGCAGGCGTTTGAAGAACAGGATCTGCGCGCCGTGGAACGCTGGAGCGAGCGTTTCATCGCCTCGCGCGACACGGCGGAATTTCGCGCAGAAACCATTCAGATGGGCTATTCGCTGACCAAGTTGCTGGCCGAACTGGGTGTGGCAGACGGCGTGCTGATCGATATGCTGCAGGGCCAGCCCGAGGTGGCGCTGCCGACCGCGTATGCCTGCGCCGTGGCGGCGCTGGCCATTCCGCGCAAGGAAGCGTTGCTGGCCATGCTGTTCGCCTGGGCGGAAAACCAGGTGCTGGTGTGCGTGAAATCCGTGCCGCTGGGGCAGGTGGCGGGCCAGCGCCTGCTGCTGTCCTTGCGGCCCGAGCTGGAAGCGGCAGCCCTGACGGCGCAAACGCTGGCAGACGACGAGATGGGCAACTGGGCGCCGGGCCTGTCGCTGCTGTCGATGCGGCACGAAGTGCAGTACAGCCGCCTGTACCGTTCCTGAATCATTCTATGAGAGAACAACAATGACATCGCTTACCTCCAATCCGCTGCGCGTGGGCATCGGCGGCCCCGTCGGCTCGGGCAAGACGGCCTTGTGCGAAATGCTGTGCAAGGGCATGCGCGAGCGCTACGACATGGCCGTCATCACGAACGACATCTACACCAAGGAAGACATGGAAATCCTGCTGCGCGCGGATGCCTTGCCGGCCGAGCGCCTGATGGGCGTGGAGACGGGCGGCTGCCCGCACACGGCCATCCGCGAGGACGCCTCCATCAACCTGGAAGCGATCGCGCGCATGCAGGCCGATTTTCCCGAGCTTGACTTGATCCTGGTCGAATCGGGCGGGGATAACCTGGCGGCCACCTTCAGCCCGGAATTGTCGGACCTGACGATTTACGTGATCGACGTGGCCGGCGGCGAAAAGATCCCGCGCAAGGGCGGCCCCGGCATCACGCGCTCCGATTTGCTGATCATCAACAAGACGGACCTGGCACCATACGTGGGCGCCAACCTGGACATCATGGCGCAGGACGCCAAACGCATGCGCGGGGAGCGCCCCTTTGTCTTCACCAACCTGCGCAGCGGCGATGGCGTGCAGGTGGTCATCGATTTCATCCGCGAGCAAGGTTTGCTCGATCAACCGAAGCAGGAGCTGCAATGAGCGCAAGACTGATGAAGAAAACCGCCGCCGTGGCCGCACTGTGCCTGCTGGCCGCGCCCGCCATGGCCCATCCCGGCCACGGCGAGGGTGCGGGCTTCCTGGCCGGCCTGGCCCATCCGTTCACGGGCATCGACCATTTGCTGGCCATGCTGGGCGTGGGTCTGTGGGGCGGCCAGCAGCGCCATGGCCTGGCGCAGCCGGCCACGTTCCTGGGCATGATGCTGCTCGGTGCGCTGGCCGGCATGGCGGGCTTGACGGTGCCTGGCCTGGAAACGGGCATCGCCGCCACGGTGGCGCTGGTGGGCCTGGCCATCGCGCTGGCGCTGGCCTTGCCGAACTGGCTGGGCATGGGACTGGTGGGCCTGTTTGCGCTGGCGCATGGCAATGCGCATGGCCAGGAGTTGCCGGCCGCTTCGGCCGCGTGCGGCTTCCTGCTGGCCTCGGCCATCCTGCTGTTTGCGGGGCGGTTTATCGGCCAGGTCCTGGCCGAGCGCATGCTGCGCGTGGCCGGCGTGGCCTTGACGGCCGCCGGCGTGGTGCTGATGGGAATGAATTAAGGGGCGGGGCGCTTGTCGGACAACACGATGGGCGCCGCGTTTTCCGGGTGCAAGCCCTGGTGGCCCGCATACACGGCGGCAATGGCGGCCATGTCGGCATCCTTGTCGCCCGTCAGATATAAATGGTCGACGACGCCCAGCACCTTGTTCGGGTAGTCGATATAGACCAGCAGCAAGGGCACCTTGGCCGCCACGGCCAGGTGATAAAAGCCGCTTTTCCAGTTGGGGCGGTAGCTGCGCGTGGCTTCCGGCGTGATGGCCAGCCAGTACCAGTCGGCCGCCAGCATGCGTTCGGCCTGGCGCTGTATCGTGCCGCTGGTGGTGCTGCGGTCGACGGGTTCGCCGCCCAGGTAGCGCAGCACCTTGCCCAGCGGGCCGCGGAACAGCGAATCCTTGGCCAGCCAGCGGAACGGCAGCGCCAGCGCCCATTTGCCGAACAGGCCGATCGGAAAGTCCCAGTTCGAGGTGTGCGGGTAGACGACGGCGATGCCGCGCGGTCCCGGCAAAGGGCGAAAGCGCATGCGCCAGCCGAACAGATGCAGCACCCGCAGCGCACAGCGCTGGTGCCAGGTCGGCAAATCGCTTGCTTGTACAAATAAATCGTCCATTGATACCCTTCAGTGACACTGTTCTTGATGGGATGGCGCTGGTGGCCATTTTCCGTGAGGCAAAAATTTCTGCGCAGGCATTCTATACGGGGTGGGCGGTGGCGACAAGCAGCCAAGGCCGCTGGCCATGCGGGGCCGAGGCGGATGCTGCCGCCATTTTAACCATGCTTTGACCCGTACTTAGGCACTAAATGCGCGTCATGTGGTCAAAACTTGATGCAGTGTTGATCCACCAGACATGGAGCCATGGCATGAAAAACAACATCGAACAGCACACTGATCAATTAAATGGGGACAATGTCAGGACAGACAAGGCGACAGCCGAGTTGGTCGAGCGTGGCGTTGCTTTCCATCACACCCTGGGACGGACGGTGGCCACGGCTTACCTGCGCGAACATGCCGTGCCGTCCGACGTGATTTACCGTGTTTTCAGCGGGTCGCAGGCGCGCCGGCCGGCGCGGCCGGCACGGCGCCGATGGCGTTAGTGGTACTTGCACGTCGGAACAACCGCATGACGGAAAAACGCGCCCGATCAAGAAGCGGGCAAGGCGAAAAAACGGCGGGCGCCACGGTTGTCACGCAGTGTTGCGCTGAACGCGTTGCGCCCGCCGTCGGAGTGGGCTGCTCAGTACGTACAGGGCTGTGCGTACCGCTGTGCCCCGGTCCGGGGCGGGCGCTTGAAGGCGCCTGATAAAACCGTGGCGGGCGACTGGGTCGTGGTTGAGAAGCGCAACCGTGCACAGGCACAGTGAGCATGGCAAACCGCGACCCGCGTCGGGCTGCAGGTTTTGATCCGTGTTTACGCTTGTGCCGCCAGCGCCGGGTAATCCGTGTAGCCGGTGGCATCGGGCGCGTACAGGGTGTCGGCGTTCAGCGGATTCAAGGGCGCGTCCTTGCGCAGGCGGATCGGCAAGTCCGGATTGGCGATGAACCACAGGCCAAAGGCCACGGCATCGGCTTCGCCCTTGGCCAGCAAGGCTTCGGCCGCCGCCTTGTCCATTTTTTCATTCGCGATGTAGACGCCGCCGAATTCCTGTTTCAAATACGGGCCGAGGCGGTCGTCGCCAAGCGCTTCGCGCGCGCAGATGAAGGCGATGCCGCGCTTGCCCAGTTCGCGGGCCACGTAGCCAAAGGTGGCGCGCGGATCGGAATCGCCCATGTCGTGCGAATCGCGGCGCGGCGCCAGATGCATGCCGACCTTGTCCGCGCCCCACACGGCTATGCAGGCATCCGTCACTTCCAGCATCAAGCGGGCGCGGTTTTCAACCGGGCCGCCGTAGTTGTCGGTGCGCTGGTTGGTGCTGTCTTGCAGGAACTGGTCGAGCAAATAGCCGTTGGCGCCGTGGATTTCCACGCCATCAAAACCGGCTTTTTTCGCATTCTCGGCGCCCAGGCGGTAAGCGGCCACGATACCGGGAATTTCTTCCGTGTCCAGCGCGCGTGGCGTGACGAATTCCTGTTTCGGGCGCACCAGGCTCACATGGCCGGCCGGCTTGATGGCGCTGGGTGCCACGGGCAAGTCGCCGTCGAGGAACAGGGGCGCGGAAATGCGGCCGACGTGCCACAGTTGCAGCACGATCAGGCCGCCGGCGTCGTGCACTGCCTTCGTGATGTGTTTCCAGCCTTCCACCTGTTCATCGGACCAGATGCCTGGCGTGTCGGCATAGCCCACGCCTTGCGGCGTGACGGCCGTCGCTTCCGAGATGATCATGCCGGCCGAGGCCCGCTGCGTGTAGTACTCGGCCATCAGGGCGTTGGGCACGCGGCCCGGGTTGCCGGCGCGCGAACGCGTCAGCGGCGCCATGATGATGCGGTTTTTCAGTTGCAGGCTGCCGATGGTGATGGGGTCGAATAAGGTTGCCATGGTTGTCCTTGTGTGTGCGGATGAGACGGGTGGTTGTGACGGAATAGACTTACAAACCTTGTTGCATGTGATCGAGGAAAGCCTGGATGGTGTCTTCATTGCGCTTGAAGAAACTCCATTGCCCGACTTTTCTGGCGGAAATCAAACCAGCCTTTTGCAAGCTGGCCAGGTGGGCGGAGACTGTCGATTGCGACAGCCCCAGCTTGCGGTCGATCAGTCCCGCACAGACGCCGAAGTCGAGCGGATGGTCCTGCTGTGCGAAGTGCAGCTGCGGTTCCTTCAGCCATTGCAGGATCTGCCGCCGCACGGGATTGGCCAGCGCCTTGTGGATGGCGTCGATATCCATGGTGTTTCTCCTGATCGATGTTCGTCTGTAGGCGATATATGTATCGTCTTTTTTGAATTTCAATATCGGTATATTACGATATAAGAAAAAAACCTGCAGGCCGCGAGAATTATCCAGTGAGAGCGGGAATGGGGCGGCCGCCAGGGCCGCCCGGCAGGGATCAGGCGAAGTGGAACAGCAGCAGGGCGATCACGGCGGGCACCGTTTGCAGGTACAGGATGCGCGTCATGACGGTGGCCGCGCCCCACAGGCCGGCCACGGCGATGCACGCGAGGCCGAACACGGTGAAGGCGTGCGCGATGGCGGCATCCGGGTAAAAAAAGCCCAGTGCCAGCGCGGCGACGAGGAAACCGTTGTAGCAACCCTGGTTGGACATGGCAGGGCGCACGATGTCCGCTTTTTCCTTGCTCAGGCCAAATACCTTGCGTCCGCGAGAGTTGAAGAGAACGGTTTCCAGCAGCACGATATACACGTGCAGCAACAGGATGATGGCGGTAAGGGCTTGGGCCAGGATAAGCATCGTCGCTCCAGAGTGTGTATGGAAACAGCAATTATGCTGCCTTTGGCGTGTTTGTCGGCAACTTTTGATTAGAGCGCTGGTACTAGCGAAAGATGTGCTTCCGGCAAGGGTTTCCGGCCGATGGTATACTTGCGTTTTTGCTCCTGTGGGGACGACCCCGCTCGATGATGGGGCTGTATGGCGGGGACGACCCTGCCGCCTCAGGAGAAGAAGATGGCGTGGATCATTTTGGTATTGGCGGGCTTGCTGGAAATCGGCTGGGCCATCGGCCTCAAGTACAGTGCCGGTTTTACCCGCCTCGTGCCATCCGTGCTGACGGCCGTCTCCATGCTGGGCAGCGTGGTGATGCTGGGCCTGGCCCTGCGCACCCTGCCGCTGGGGACCGCTTACGCGATCTGGACGGGCATCGGCACCGTCGGTACGGCCATTTTCGGCATCATGGTGCTGGGAGAGCCGGCCAGTGCCGCGCGTATCGCCTGCATCGCGCTGATCGTCTCCGGCATCCTGGGCTTGAAATTGCTTAGCCCGCAATAAACGTATTGGCTGACGCGCCCTGCGCCGTCGCGCTGCCTGCCCGGGCGGGCGGCGCACGGGCAGGGCGCTGTTGTCTCCGCCCTCTTTGAAAGGATGCAAGCATGAGCCTTGCCATGACCTATTTCTACCTGGCCATTGCCATCATCGCCGAAGTCATCGCCACCAGCGCCTTGAAGGCGTCCGAGGGTTTCAGCCGCTTGTGGCCCAGTGTCATCACGGTGATCGGCTACAGCATCGCCTTCTGGTGCTTGTCGCTGACCTTGAAGGTCATTCCTACCGGCATTGTGTACGCGATTTGGTCCGGTGTCGGCATCGTGCTCATTTCCGCCGTCGGCTGGTTCTGGTTCAAGCAAAGCCTCGATACGCCGGCGCTGATCGGCCTGGGCCTGATCATTGCCGGCGTGCTGGTGATTAACCTGTTTTCCAAGTCCGTCGGGCATTGATCAAAAGCTGCTGGCCACCCGCGCCAGGTAATACCACTCGGCATTGGCTTGCGCGTTGACGTCCGGGAAGAGGATGTAGGCGTCGAATTCGGCCGTCACGGGCGTGCCGTCCGCGCGCACGCCGATCTGCTCGCCCTCTTGCACCTTGTCAAAGCTGGACCAGGTCTTGATGAAGCGGTCATCCGCGTGCAGCTTGTCATGCACCACCACCATGTTCAGCGCTTCCATGTCGGCGTCGGCGATGGCTTCCGGCTGCGGCGCATCGATGAAGCCGAGGAAGGCGAGGGTGTTCATGATGGCGCGGTAGGCCACGTCCGGCGCGGCAGGGTCCGCATGCTGGCCGCATTCCAGGGTCAGCGCGTAGCCGCCCGTGGAGCGCATGTATTCGGTCGTGCCCACGCCGTAGCGCAAGACCATGCCGACCTGGTCGCTGCTGCCCAGCCGGCGCTGCACGCCCGCGCCATACGTTTGCAGCCAGCCATCGACGAAGCGGCGCACGCCCAGGCGGCGTGCCAGCGCGCGTTCCTTTTCTTCATGTTGAAATGGTTGCAGCGGGCCGTCGTTGTTGCGCGGGCCCACCATGACGAAAGGCTGGCTGTCGGCATTGAACGAGTGCAAGTCGAGCAGCACGTCATGCTGGCCCAGCAGCGGGCACAGCCAGTTGGCGATGCGGTCTTCGAAATCCTGGGGATTGTCGTTCGGGAACAGGTTGCGGTTCAGGTTGCGGTCGCCGCTGCGCACGCCCTTGGCGTAGGCCAGGGGGTTGGTGATGGGCACAAAAGTGACGCTGCCGGCCACGATGGAGAGGGCGCCGCTGTCGAGTTCAGCCATCACGCGTTGAATACCCTTGGTGCCGCAGGTTTCATTGCCGTGCACGGCGCCGGTGACGATCAGGCGGGGGCCGCTGCCCTGGCCCGTGTAGTTGATGGACTTGAAGTGGAGTGCGCTGCTCATGCTGGACATATCCTATGCTGTATCAGGGAAGGGAAAGCGGGGTCGGCATATTTTAGCGGGATTCGCCACAGCCTCCCGTAAAAATGTGCGCATGGCCGCGCCCGGCATGGCATGATCGGCGCCACCGTTGTTTTTCCTAGTCGATGCCATGCCCAGTACCTCCCATCCTTCCCGCCTGTACGGCCTCGATACCTTGCGCGCGCTGGCCATCGTGCTCGTGTTCATGAACCATTATTTGCTGTTCGTCAGCGATGGCGGCGCGTTTGGTTTCTGGGGTGAGATCGGCTGGACGGGCGTGGACCTGTTCTTTGCCCTCAGCGGCTACCTGATAGGCAACCAGATTTTCGCGGCCCTGCGCAGCGAGCACGGCTTTTCCTTGCCGCGTTTCTATGCGCGCCGCTCCCTGCGCACCCTGCCCAATTTCTATGTGGTGCTGGCCCTGTATTATCTGTGGCCCACGTTTCGCGGCGACAGCGCGCTGCTGCCGCTGTGGAAATTCCTGACGTTTACGCAAAACATCAATTTGACGCCGGGCACGGCGTTTTCGCATGCTTGGTCCTTGTGCCTGGAAGAGCAATTCTACGTGTTGCTGCCAGCCGTGGCCCTGGCGATCGCCGCCTGCCGCCGGTCCCTGCTATGGGCTTGGGTGGCCGTGGCCGCCAGCTTGATCACCGGCATGCTGGTGCGCGCCTACCTGTGGGATGAATATGTGCAGGTGCCGCGCGGCGGCCTCGGCTATTACAAGTACATCTACTATGCCTCGTGGTGCCGCTTCGACGAGCTGGTGGCGGGCGTGGCGCTGGCGCTGCTGAAAAATTACCACCCAGGCCCCTGGTCGCGCCTGACGTCGCATGGCAACCGTACTTTGCTGGCGGGAATGGCCGGCACGGCGCTGATGTTTTATGTGTTTCTCACCGATCATTATGGCTACTGGGTAACGGTGTTCGGCTACCCGGCCCTGGCTGCCAGTTTTACTTTATTGCTGATTGCGGCCCTCAGTCCCGGCAGTGCTCTATATACATTGCGGGTGCCCGGCGCGGCCAGTCTGGCTCTGTGGTCGTATGCGATCTATCTGCTGCACAAGCAGCTGTGCATTCTGCTGCGGCCGCTGTTGCAGGATATGGGCTACGGGCCGGACAGTGTGCCGGCGATGCTGGCGATGATTATCCTCAGCATCGCCACGGGATGGCTTTTATATAGAGTGGTGGAAACGCCGTTCATGGCTTTGCGGGCGCGCTATGTTCCCGCCAATCACGCCTGATCGACACAGCGATCAATTACATGTCGATCACATCGAGTCCCCGTGGCGTGCCCACCAGTAATTCCAGTATCGCATGCACGCGCAAATTCGTTTCTTCGTGTTCCGTGTTGAAGATCAGGGTGCGCAGGCCGGGTACGGCTTCCGTGATGTGGTCGCTGGCGTAGGCGTTGATCAATAACAAGACCAGGTCGGTGGCCCCCGCGCCCGGCTGGCGCCGCAACCGGTCGTGGATCACGTTCAGCAGCGCGCGCTGCATGCGCGGCGTGGGATTGGTGATGTAGGCGAAGACGCTCGGCGTGTTGGCGACGGCCGCGCAGATGCGCCGCTCGATCTCGTCCGGCTTCACGTCGGAGGCGATATCGAAATAGGCGGCTTCCCAGCGCGTGCGCGCATATGGGTGTCCGGGCGGGAAGGAGTCGGCCGTTTCAAAACCGCAGATGCGGCTCAGGGTTTTCAGCCAGGTTAATATGGTGGAGTTCATGCCCCGATTCTAGCGGCATTCCGCGCGCGCAGGGCCGTCTCCATATAAAGGCGGCTGACGCCCGGAGAATGATTAAAGTTTCCTGCAAAAGAGCCCTTGTCATTCTGGGAAAGCCTCTCTATAATGCTGGTCTTCGGGGCGGTTAGTTCAGCTGGTTAGAATACTTGGTCGACATCCAAGGGGTCGGGGATTCGAATTCCTCACCGCCCACCAGAATGCAGTTAGAGAGAAAGGTAAAACCGGTTATGACACCGCGAACTACTACCAAGCTTTGGGAGTGACGCTAGTCGAACGGGTTTCCTTTGTCTCAAAAAAGTGAAAAACGCGGCTAGTCCGCGTTTTTTTGCGTCTGCGTTTTCCTTTCAGTTTTTCAGTCCACACCACATTGCAGTTTTACCTGGCGCCAGCGCCGATATGGAGATCAATATGCTTACAATCCGACTTCCCGATGGTTCCGCCCGTCAATTTGACGGCCCGGTCACCGTGGCCCAGGTTGCGGCCAATATTGGTACCGGCCTGGCCAAGGCTGCCCTGGCCGGCAAGGTCGATGGCAAGCTGGTCGATACTTCCTATCTGATCGAGCAAGATGCCGAACTGGCGATTGTGACGGACAAGGATGCCGATGGCCTGGAAGTGATCCGCCACTCGACGGCCCACTTGCTGGCGTATGCCGTCAAGGAATTGTTCCCGGAAGCGCAAGTGACCATCGGTCCCGTGATCGACAACGGTTTTTACTATGACTTCGCCTACAAGCGGCCGTTCACGCCGGAAGATCTGGTGGCGATCGAAAAGAAAATGGCCGAGCTGGCCAAGAAGGACGAGCAAGTCACGCGCAAGGTGGTCGCGCGCGACGAAGCCATCGAGTACTTCAAGGGTATCGGCGAAGCCTACAAGGCGGAGCTGATCGGCTCGATTCCTGCCGACCAGGAAGTGTCGCTGTATTCCGAAGGCAAATTCACGGACTTGTGCCGTGGCCCGCACGTACCGTCGACGGGCAAGCTGAAAGTGTTCAAGCTGATGAAGCTGGCTGGCGCCTACTGGCGCGGCGACTCGAAAAACGAGATGCTGCAGCGTATCTATGGCACGGCCTGGGCCAAGAAGGAAGACCAGGAGCTGTATCTGCACAACCTGGAAGAGGCGGAAAAGCGCGATCACCGCAAGCTGGGCAAGCAGCTCGATTTCTTCCATTTCCAGGAAGAAGCGCCGGGCCTGATCTTCTGGCATCCGAAAGGCTGGTCGATCTGGCAGCAGGTCGAGCAATACATGCGCAATGTCTACCAGGTCAACGGCTATCAGGAAGTCAAGGCGCCGCAAATCCTCGATCGCGGCCTGTGGGAAAAAACCGGTCACTGGGATAACTACCGTGAAAACATGTTCATCACGGAATCGGAAAACCGCGCCTATGCGCTGAAGCCGATGAATTGCCCTGGCCATATCCAGATTTTCAACAATGGCATGCGCAGCTACCGCGACTTGCCATTGCGCTACGGCGAGTTCGGCCAGTGCCACCGCAATGAGCCGTCGGGCGCCTTGCACGGCATGATGCGCGTGCGCGGCTTTACGCAGGATGATGGCCACATTTTCTGCCTGGAAGAGCAGATCGCCGGCGAAGTGACGGCCTTCCACCAGCAGGCGATGGATGTGTACACGGCATTCGGCTTCACGAATATCGATGTGAAACTGGCCTTGCGCCCGGATAACCGCATCGGTACGGAAGAGTCCTGGGATTTCGCCGAGGAATCCCTGCGTTCGGCTCTGCGTGCCTGTGGCGTGGAATGGACGGAGTTGCCGGGCGAGGGCGCGTTCTACGGTCCGAAGATCGAGTACCACCTGAAGGATAGCCTGGGCCGCGCATGGCAAGTGGGTACCGTGCAGATCGATCCGTCGATGCCGGGTCGCCTGGGCGCGGAATACGTGGCCGTGGACAATACGCGCCAGGTGCCGATCATGCTGCACCGCGCGATCGTCGGTTCGCTGGAACGTTTCATCGGCATCCTGATCGAACACTATGCGGGCGCCATGCCGTTGTGGTTGTCGCCGGTGCAGGTGTCGGTGTTGAATATTTCCGACGCTCAAGCCGATTATGTACAAGAAGTAACAACAAAACTGCGCAAAGCGGGGCTGCGCGTACAGGCTGATTTGCGTAACGAGAAGATTACCTATAAAATACGTGAACATTCCGTACAAAAATTGCCTTACATCTTAGTGATTGGCGACAAAGAACGGGATGCCAATACAGTGGCCGTGCGGGCGCGGGGCAATGTCGATCTGGGCGTGATGTCCGTCGATGCCCTGATAGAGCGACTCAAACATGAAGTCGACACCAAGGCCTGACGAGGAAACTCGCTGCACGACCGTTCTACAAGATTTTTAAAGGAAATTACAATAGCTACTGACAAGTCACATCGCATCAATGGCGAAATCACTGCCCCTGAAATGCGTTTAAGCGGGGTCGATAACGAGCCACTCGGTATCGTAAGTTTGGCTGAAGCCTTCCGCCTGGCGGAAGAGGCAAACGTCGACCTGGTGGAAATTGCGCCTACCGCGCAGCCACCGGTGTGCCGTTTGATGGACTACGGCAAATTTAAGTATTCGGAGCAGAAGAAAGCTCACGAAGCCAAATTGAAGCAAAAGATCATCCTCGTGAAGGAAGTCAAATTCCGTCCGGGGACTGATGATGGTGACTACAATATCAAGTTGCGTAATCTCATCAAGTTCCTCGAGGATGGCGATAAAACCAAAATCACGCTGCGTTTCCGCGGCCGTGAGATGGCGCATCAGGATATTGGCTTCCGCATGCTGGAACGTCTGAAAGCCGATCTGGAGCCGTACGGCCAGGTCGAGCAGTTCCCGAAGATGGAAGGCCGCCAAATGATCATGGTTCTTTCGCCTAAGAAGAAGAAGTAAGATACAATAGCGTTTTACTGTGGGTGGAAACTGCGCGTGCCAGCATTGGCGCGGCGTCAAACCCCAGGCAGAATTTGCGCGGCCCGGTCAGCAATGCCCGGGCCGCGTGAACTGTAGTGGACTCGCATCCGCTGCACAACATGTGAAAGCAGGCATCTAAGCGCAGCGTCGTGTTGCCACCTGCAATCCTGTTATAAATGGAGCTGTCCGTAAGAGGACAGATTGCTATGCCTAAAATGAAGACCAAAAGCTCCGCGAAAAAACGTTTTCGCGTGCGTCCAGGTGGAACAGTCAAGTCGGGTCACGCGTTCAAACGCCACATCCTGACCAAGAAAACCACCAAAAACAAACGTCAGTTGCGCGGTACCCGTAACATCAACGCATCGGATGTCACATCCGTCATGCGCATGATGCCGACTGCTTAATCTCACACTCAATTTAAGGAGTTACTATGCCTAGAGTAAAACGTGGGGTTACAGCTCGTGCCCGTCATAAGAAGATTCTTGTTCAAGCTAAAGGCTACCGTGGTCGCCGCAGCCGTGTATACCGTGTTGCCAAGCAAGCAGTTATGCGCGCTGGCCAATACGCTTACCGCGATCGCCGCAACAAGAAGCGCGTTTTCCGCCGCCTGTGGATCGCCCGTATCAACGCTGCTTCCCGTGAGCATGGCGTAACGTACAGCGTATTCATGAACGGCTTGAAAAAAGCAAATATCGAACTGGACCGTAAAGTCCTGGCCGATATGGCTGTGATGGACAAGCCAGCATTCGCTGCGATTGTCAACGCAGTTAAAGCAAAAATCGCTGCGTAAGCACGGTCATTGCACAACGTCATCCGTAGGGTGACGTCATAAAGAGCGGGGCAGGGGTGTGAACCTTATGCCCCGTTTCCGTTTTTGATTGTTGGACTTTTGATAAGCAAGTCCAGAATTGATGTCCAAAACAGGAAATGCCGCATGAACTCCCTAGAAGAACTCGTCGTCTCGGCCCAGGCTGACTTTATCGCCGCCGCAGACGCTGCCGCACTTGAAAACGCCAAAGCCCGCTACCTGGGCAAGACTGGCCAGATTACTGAAATGATGAAGGGCCTGGGCAAGCTGGACCCGGACGCGCGCAAGGCGCAGGGCGCCCTGATCAATGCCGTCAAAGTGCAGATCGAAGACGCGCTGACGGCGCGCCGTGACGCACTGGCCGATGCCCAGATGCAAGGCCGTTTGAACGCCGAAGCGATCGACGTGACCTTGCCAGGCCGTGGCCGCATGCCTGGCGGCATCCATCCCGTGATGCGCACGTGGGAGCGGGTCGAGGAAATCTTCCGTTCGATCGGTTTTGACGTGGCCGACGGCCCCGAGATCGAAAACGACTGGACCAACTTCACGGCATTGAACAGCCCGGAAAACCATCCAGCCCGTTCCATGCAAGACACGTTCTACATCGATGGCAACGATACCGATGGCAAGCCCTTGCTGCTGCGCACGCACACCAGCCCCATGCAGGTACGCTATGCGCGCACGCACACGCCGCCGATCAAGGTCATCGCGCCGGGCCGCACTTACCGCGTCGACAGCGATGCCACCCATTCGCCGATGTTCCACCAGGTCGAAGGCCTGTGGATCGCCGAAGACATCAGCTTTGCCGATCTGAAGGGCATCTACCTGAACTTCGTCAAGGCCTTCTTTGAAACGGACGACCTGCAGGTGCGCTTCCGTCCGTCGTACTTCCCGTTCACGGAACCGTCGGCCGAGATCGACATCGCCTTTGGCTCCGGTCCGTTGAAGGGCCGCTGGCTGGAAGTGTCGGGCGCCGGCCAGGTGCATCCGACCGTGGTGAAGAACTTCGGCCTGGATCCCGAGAAATTCATCGGCTTTGCTTTCGGCTCCGGCCTGGAACGCCTGACGATGCTGCGTTACGGCATCAACGACCTGCGCCTGTTCTATGAAGGCGACCTGCGTTTCCTGAAGCAGTTCAACTAAGCATTGTTCCGTTTGATTCATGGCGCTTGAGCGCCTGTGCGCTCGCGCTGTGAGCTTTGACCCTTTGAAGGCTTGATTATGCAATTTTCCGAAAACTGGCTCCGTACCATGGTCGATCCGAAGATGACTTCGGACGAACTGGCCCATCTGCTGACCATGTCCGGTCTCGAAGTCGAGGACGTCGATCCTGTCGCGCCCCCGTTCTCGAACGTGGTGGTGGGCCTGGTCCTGGAGATGGAGAAACATCCGAACGCGGACCGCCTGAACGTGTGCCAGGTCGATGTCGGCACCGGCACCATGCTCAACATCGTTTGCGGCGCGCCCAACGTGCGCCCCGGCTTGAAAGTCGTGTGCGCCATGGCTGGCGCCGTGCTGCCGCCTGGCGCCGATGGCAAGCCGTTTGAAATCAAGGTAGGCCAGCTGCGCGGCGTCGAGTCGCAAGGCATGCTGTGCTCCGCGCGCGAACTGAAATTGTCGGAAGAAAACGCCGGCCTGATGGAGTTGCCGGACGACGCGCCGATCGGCCAGAATTTCCGCGACTACTTTGCCCTCAACGACTTGAAATTCACCATCAAGCTGACGCCGAACAAGGCGGACTGCCTGTCCGTGCTGGGCGTGGCGCGCGAAGTGTCGGCCTTGACGGGCGTGCCCCTGAATGCGCCGCAATTTGGCACCGTGCCGGTGACCAGCGATGAAATCCTGCCCGTCAAAGTGAGCGCGCCCGACCTGTGCGGCCGTTTCACGGGCCGCGTCATCCGCGGCCTGAACGCCAGGGCGGCCACGCCGGACTGGATGAAGCAGCGCCTCGAGCGCAGCGGCCAGCGTCCGCTGTCGGCCCTGGTCGACATTTCCAACTATGTCATGCTGGAACTGGGCCGTCCCAGCCACGTGTTTGACCTGGCCAAGATCCATGGCAGCCTCGACGTGCGTTGGGGCAAGGCTGGCGAATCCGTCAAGCTGTTGAACGGCAACACCATTGCCGTCGACGAGTGGATCGGCGTCATTGCCGACGAGCAGGAAATCGAATCGCTGGCCGGCATCATGGGCGGCGACGCCAGCTCGGTATCGGACGATACGGACAGCATCTACCTGGAAGCGGCATTCTGGTGGCCGAACGCCATTCAAGGCCGCGCGCGCCGTCTGAATTTCTCCACCGATGCGGCGCACCGTTTTGAACGCGGCGTCGATTTCGCCACCACCGTCGAGCATATCGAACGCATCACGGCGCTGATCGTGGAAATCTGCGGCACGCCGGCGACCACCGTCGGCCCCGTCGACGACCACGTGGTGAACCTGCCGCAACGCCAGCCTGTGTCGATGCGCACGGCGCGCGCGCAAAAAGTCATCGGCGTGCCGCTCAATGACGAGCTGATCGCCGACATCTTCACGCGCCTGGCGCTGCCGTTCACCCTGCTTGACGGCGTGTTTTCCGTGACCTCGCCCAGCTACCGTTTCGACATCGAGATCGAGGAAGACCTGATCGAGGAAGTGGCGCGCGTGTACGGCTTTGAAAACATCCCGACCTTGCCGCCCGTGGCCGCGAATGTGATGCAGATCGCGCCGGAAAATACCCGCTCGCTGTTTGCGGTGCGTCACGTACTGGCCGACCTGGGCTTCCAGGAAGTGGTTAACATGAGCTTTGTCGATACGGCATGGGAACGCGATTTCTCGGGCAACAGCAAGCCGATCAAATTGCAGAATCCGATCGCCAGCCAGATGAGCGTGATGCGCTCCTCGCTGATCGGCAGCCTGATCGCCAACGTGCGCTACAACCTGAACCGCAAGACGAACCGCGTACGCATCTTCGAAGTGGGCGCCATCTACCAGCGCGACGACAGCGTGGAAAACGGCCCCTTGTCGGTGGCCGGCTACGCGCAGCCAAAGCGCGTCGCTGCCATGGCCTACGGCGCCGTGGCGGACGAGCAGTGGGGCCAGCCATCGCGCACGGTCGACTTCTTCGACGTCAAGGCGGACCTGGAAGCGCTGTTCGCGCCGCTGGTCCTGCGTTTCACCAAGGCCGAGCATCCGGCCCTGCATCCGGGCCGTTCGGCCAACGTGGAACTCGATGGCAAGGTCATCGGTTTCATCGGCGAATTGCACCCGCGCTGGATGCAAAAATACGACTTGCCGCTGGCCCCCGTGCTGTTCGAAGTCGACGCCGCCGCCCTGACGCAGCGCATCGTGCCCGCGTACCAGGAAATCTCGAAATTCCCTGGCGCCAGCCGCGACCTGGCCGTGGTCGTCAAGCAATCGGTGGCCGTGCAGGATCTGCTCGACAGCTTCCACGCGGCAGCCGAGGCCAGCCCGGCAGCGCGTATCGTGCAAGCCATTGTTTTATTTGATGAATATCGTGGAAAAGGTCTGGAAGCGGATGAAAAAAGCCTTGCTTTCCGGATTAGCTTGCAAGATACTCAAAACACCCTGCAAGACGATGTCGTCGATGGCCTGATGGCTGTCCTGATCGATGCCGCCAAGCAGGGACACGACGCGAAACTGCGTTCGTAATTACCGGATTGGCCGTCGCCCAGCGCGACGGCCTTTCCGTCGTCAACCGTAGACGAGCTTGCCATTTGGCGGGCCCGGGCGCACATAAAAGGCAGGGCAGGAAAATTAATAATAGCGACGTTGATTCCGCCGTACTGCAATCCGCACTGGCCGCCGATCTGCATCGGGCCATGCTGGTTGCCAAAGTGCGCCAGGAAGCGGAAAAAGATTTACCCACCTTGACCAAGGCGGAGCTGGCCGAACTGCTGTTCGAGCAAGTGGGCCTGAACAAGCGCGAAGCGAAGGATATGGTCGAGACGTTCTTTGACGAAATCCGCAATGCGCTCGAGCGGGGCGAAGCCGTCAAGTTGTCGGGCTTCGGCAATTTCCAGTTGCGCGACAAGCCGCAACGACCGGGCCGCAACCCGAAAACAGGCGAAGAAATTCCCATCACGGCACGCCGTGTCGTGACCTTTCATGCCAGCCAGAAGCTGAAGAGCATGGTCGAAGAGACCAGTCCGCTGGCCCGTGCTGCCTGAGTGAGTGGCGATGAACGAGCGCATCAGTAAAACTGAATTGATCGCCTTGCCGCCCATTCCGGCCAAGCGCTACTTCACGATCGGCGAGGTGAGCGAGCTGTGCGGCGTCAAGCCCCATGTGCTGCGCTACTGGGAACAGGAATTTTCCCAGCTCAAGCCCGTGAAGCGGCGCGGCAACCGCCGCTATTACCAGCACCATGAAGTGCTGCTGATACGGCGCATCCGCGAACTGCTGTATGAGCAGGGTTTTACCATCAGCGGTGCGCGCAACAAGCTCGACAGCCGTGGCGCGGCGCATGCCGTGATCGACGAGTTGCCGCTGCTCCCAGCCATGCCCACGCTGCCGCAGGAAGCGCCGCTGGACCGCGCATGGATACGTAATGAATTAATAGCGATTTTAAACTTGCTAAAATAAGATTTGCACCAATATAGGTCGGGTTGTCCCGATATGGACAGACTATACTGACATGGCTGCCGCTCTGGCGCACTACGCGTGCCGTGCGCGCGCCATATTTTGAATATAATGTTAATGTTGCGTTTTTGTTAGTAACGCTGAACCGGAGCAGCGTTCAGGTTCCGGTAGTCTTTCCCAGGCCAGGAAAATTTAAGGGGAAACAATGATACGCGTTGCCATTTGTGATGATCACCAAATAGTACGAGCTGGATTCAAACAGATTTTTTCGTCGTCAAGCGATTTCAGTGTGGTGGCGGAAGCCGGTACGGGGCGCGAGGCGCTCGATATCGCCCGCCGCGAAATATGTGACGTGCTGCTGCTCGACATCGCCATGCCCGATCAAAGCGGCATCGATACCTTGCGCACCATCCGCCAGGGCCAGCCGGAATTACCCGTGCTGATCCTCAGCGGCTATCCGGCGCAGCAGTACGCGCTGAACCTGTTCAAGATGGGCGCAAACGGCTATCTGAACAAGGAATGCGAGGCGGACGAGCTGATGACGGCCGTGCGCACCGTGTTCCAGGGCCGCCGCTATGTCAGCTCCACCGTGGGCGAACTGCTGGCACAGTCGTTCGACCGCGACACGAATGCCGCGCTGCATACGGAATTGTCGGACCGCGAGTTCCAGGTCTTCCTGCGCCTGGCGCGCGGCGCCACCGTGTCCGACATCGGCGTGGCCTTGTCGCTGAGCATCAAGACCGTGAGTACCTACCGTACGCGCATCATGGAAAAAATGGGCTTGCAATCCAACAGCGACTTGACCTATTACGCAATGAAAAACAATTTGCTTGACTAGCGCTGCGGTGCGATCATGGAAGCATGATCGCTCAGCTAAGCTGGCCAGGCACGACTTGATGTTGTGCAGTGCAGCAGTTTGTGGCGAGGACTATAATTGGCCGGCGCTGGCCCTCTCTGCCGCGCCGAACCTTGCTAAGGATGCACATCAGGATGTATTTCACCGCTGACCCGGCCCCGAATCACCGCCTGCCCCTGTACAAGACGATCCTGTGCGTGACGTGCGCCTTGCTGCTTGTACTCAATGGCTTCAGCCTCTTCCATAATCTGCAGTCGCTGAAGGGCACCAATGCCTTGCTCAGCCAGAGCGCTCGCGTGGCCGACCGCCTGCAGTATCTGAACGTGCTCGTGCTCGATGCGGAAAGCAGCTTGCGCGGCTACTTCATTTCCGGCTCCGAAACCTATATGGGGCCGTCGAAGACGGCGTCCGCCGAAATCGAACACGAATTCAACGAGCTGCAGACCTTGCTGGCAGGCAGCCCCACGCAGCTGAAGAACCTGGCCCAGCTGAAAACCTTGATCCGCCGTAAGATGTCGATGCTGCAACAATCGATCGACGTCTACAGGCAGGGCGGGCTTGCCGAGATCGTCAATATCTCGCGCGTGACGGATGACCGCGCCACCATGGACGAGATTCGCCTGCAGGTGGTGATCATGACGCGCGAACAGAATGAGGCGCTGAGCACCGGCAGCGCCGCCTTTTACCATGAGTACCAGAAGGCCGTGCTGCTCGGCATCGGCATCAATGCGCTGGCCATCCTCGTGCTGATCATGTTCTACCAGCTGGTACGGCGCAGCTTCCAGAACCGTGCGGCCGTCGAGTATGCCTTGCAAAATGCCAATGACACTCTGGAATCGACGGTGACCCGGCGTACCGAGCAATTGTCGGTGCTGTCGCGGCATTTGATCAGCGTCAATGAAGTGGAGAAGGCGCGCCTGGCGCGCGAGCTGCATGACGAGCTGGGCGCCAATCTGACGTCGATCAGCATGGACCTGGGCGCCGTCACGCAGCAACTGGCGCACACGCAGCCGGAACTGGCCGCGCAATTGCGGCGCGCCAAGGCGACCTTGCTGGAAACGGTGGAACTGAAGCGCCGCATCGTCGAGGACTTGCGCCCCAGCCTGCTGGACAACCTGGGCCTGTGCGCCGCCATCGAGAGCTATTGCGAGGATTTTACGCGCATGAGTTCGGTGCGCTGCGATACGGACGTGGCCATTAATATCGACAACCGCGAAGCGACGCTGACGATTGCCCTGTTCCGTATCGTGCAGGAATCGCTGACGAATATTTTGAAATATGCGCGCGCCGGCATGGTCAGCGTGACTTTGAAGCGCAATGAGCACGGCCTGGTGCTGCGCGTCATCGACGACGGTATCGGCATCACGGAAGATGCGCTGCAAAAACCCATGTCGCATGGCTTGCTGGGCATGCGCGAGCGGGCCCTGCTGCTGGGTGGGACGCTTACCGTGCGCTCGGGGCCGGACGGCAAGGGCACCTGCGTGGAAGCCATCATTCCCTTGCCGCTGACGCCGGAGCCGGAAGATATCGATGCGGATGCCGAAGCGTAATTTTTCTTGAGATAAAAAAATGGCCGGGCATGCAGCCCGGCCATTTTTTTGCCTGCCGCCCGCTTGCCGGCAGCAGCGCATGCGCTTAGCAGCGCGACACGTCGCGCAGCAAACGGTCATATTCCGTCTTTGCCACTTTATAGCATTCGCCCGCATAGCATTCCAGGCCGGCCCGGTCCAGCACCGTGATATTGCCACGGCGATAGTGGATCAAGCCTTCGTCCTGCAGCTTGCCGGCGGCGGCCGTGATGCTTTCGCGGCGCACGCCCAGCATGATGGAAATCAGCTCCTGCGTCACTTTCAATTCATTCGATGGCGAACGGTCCAGGCGGTCGAGCAGCCAGCGGCACAGTTTTTGTTCGATCGAGCTGTGGCGGCCACCGACAGCGTTCTGCGCCATTTGCGCGAACAGGGCGTTGGTGTAGCGCATCAGCAACTGGGGCAGGGCGCCGCCCTGGTTAAAGGCATCGCGCAGGCTTTGCGTTTTCAAGCGGTAGCCGTAGCCGGCGCTCTGCACGACGGCCGTGCACATGGCGCGTTCGCCTGCCAGCAGCGAGGCACCAGCCACGCCTTCATGGCCGACAACGGCGATTTCCGTGGTGGCGCCATCTTCCATGACATACAGCAGGGAAATGATGGCGGTGGTGGGGAAGTAGCTGTATTCCAGGTTGTTACCGTAGGCATACAGTTCTTTGCCAAACGGCAACTCCACCAGTTCCAGGTCTTCGAACAGCGATTCGAGCGCGGCGCGTGGCAGCGCAGCCAGCAGCTCGTTCTGTTGTGCACTGCTGAGGCTAACCCGCGACGCAAGCTTGATCTCCCGGCCCGCCGCCGGCATGGCGCGTGGCAGCAACTGGTTCTTCTGGACCGGGGTGCTAAGTTGAGTATGGTTCATATTATTCCTCACAGGCTTTTTTTTACATCGGAGTGCGACTGCCGCGTTGCTGGTCAAATAAATCATGCCGTCCACATCTGGTAACAGCGTTTTTTTTCGACCGCGCGGTGCAGATCGCGATGTAGTTACTTTAAAAGCTTATGTTAGTGGCGAACATAAGATTAGCAGTCGCCACTTTGTAGTCTATTTTGAGGCGAAATTGTAGTCCTTGTCCTACGCGCGCACTTTTGACTAACTAGCCTTGCGCCGTATCGCGCGATTTTGTGATATGACGCGCGGTTTATTCGCGCTCCACAAGCCTGCCGGACGCACGCTGGGCAAGCCGTCGCGCATGGCTGGCGCCGCCGCCTGGCGCGTGCCGGCCTCGTCGTTTTCGCCCAGGCGGAAGCGGCTGACGGCCTGCGTCAGCGCCTCGCCTTCCTGATGCAGGCGCTGCGAACCGGCGCGCGCCTCGTCGACCAGGCCCGCGTTCTGGCGCGTCATGTCGTCAATGCGCGCCAGCGCCACGTTGATTTGCGCGATCTCGCCGTTCTGCTCGGCGCCCGCGCTGCTGATGCGCCCGATCACCACGGCCACCTGCTGCACCGCGTCGACCACTTGCCGCATGGTGCTGCCGGCCGCGTTGACCAGCTCGCCTCCCGCGTCCACCGTGGCCACCGAATCGCCGATCAGGCGCTTGATCTGCTGTGCCGCCTCGCTGGAGCGCTGCGCCAGGCTGCGCACCTCGGCGGCCACGACGGCGAAGCCGCGCCCCTGTTCGCCCGCGCGCGCCGCTTCCACGGCCGCATTCAGGGCCAGGATATTCGTCTGGAAGGCAATGCCGTTGATGACGCCGATGATGTCGACGATCTTGTGCGAGCTGGCCTTGATCGAGGCCATGGTCTCGACCACGGCGCTGACGGTTGCGCCGCCGCGCAAGGCTACCTCGGCCGCCGACGCCACCAGGCTACGGCCCTGTCCTACGTCGGCTTCGTTGCGGCCCACGGTGGCCGTCAGCTCGCGCATCGAGTCCACCGTCGCCCCCAGCGCTTCCGACTGCGTGGCCGTGTGGCCGGACAGGGCCAGGTTGCCCTGCGCGATATCGGCGCCGGCGGCGGCGATGACGGCCGCGCCGCCACGGATTTCCTGCACCAGCCGGGCCAGACCATGCGTCATGGCGCCAAAGTCGCGTACCAGGTCGCCGATTTCGTCATGCGCCTGCGAGCTGATGCGCTGCGACAGGTCGCCCGCCGCCGCCGCGCCCACGGCCACGCGCAGTTGCGTGACGTCGCGCGCGAAGGCGGCATAGAAGCCGGCGCACAGGTAGGCGGCGGCCAGCAGCACCAGCAGCATGGCGGCCAGGATCAGCGCGCGGCGCGCCTGGTCGCGGGCGATGCGCTCAAGCAGCAAGCCGTCCAGGGCGCTGGCCGATGCGCCGGACAGCGCCTGCAGGGCGTCGATCGCCTGCAGGCCGGCCGCGTGGAATTGCGCGCCCGAGGTCTGGTCGTAGGAATTCGTCACTTCGTTTTTCGTGCGTTCCAGGAAGGCCAGCGCGGCTGGCACGGCCTTCAGGGCGGGCTGCAGGCTCGCTTGCAAGGCCGGCTTGGCGGCGAGGATTTCGTCGAAGCGGGCCGGCAGGCGTTCCAGTTCGTGGCGCGCGATCAGGGCGTTGGCGTTGACGAGCTGGTCCTCGTTGGCCTCGAACAGGCCCGTGTCGATGTAGGCGGCGCCGCGCCCGGCGATGTCGGCCAGGCCTTCGGCCAGGTCGGGCAGGGTGGCCGTCAATACGGCGCTCAGGTGGTTGGCGCCCGCGTCCGGGTCAAGGCTCAGGTGCGAACGGTCGGCCACCAGCTGGCCCAGTCTGGCCGCCTGGCGCAGCAGCGCCGTGTGCGCCGCATAGCTGTCGCGCGCCGCGATGCCGCCCTGGCGTCCCAGCAGGGCTTGCCACTGCTTGTTCAGCTCAGCGGCCTGCGCCAGCCCGGCGCCGGCCGGCAGGCGCGCCAGGGCCGCCAGCGCGGCCGTGATGCGCGGGTTCAGGGCCGCATTGTCCATGCCCGCCTTGCCGCTCAGGCGCAGGTGCTCCAGGCCGCGCCGCTGCTGCAGCAGGCGCGTGCCTTGCTGCAACTGGCGCACATAGGCAATGCCCTGCTGCGCATCCTGCGCCTGCGCCAGCGACTTGCCCAGCTCCGAGATCAGCAAGGTGGTTGCCAGCGCCAGGGGCAGCAGGAACACCAGGCAGACGAGCATGAATTTGGGGAGCAGGCGCAAGCGCTGCATGAGGCGGATGGCGGGGGTGAGGAGCATTTTCATCGGATTTCCAGGAAAGAGTGGCAACATTTCTGCAGTGCAATGTTGCCTGCGGATTGTGACCCCTTGATGAAGTGCG
>RCUS01000415.1_pt1 | contig 28904 bp, 22 predicted proteins | sample 2166221 | NCBI WGS metagenome assembly RCUS01 (sample SAMN09932758, study PRJNA488358) | compost metagenome | isolation source: compost soil in cyclohexanecarboxylic | place: Germany: Experimental Botanical Garden
CGCAACACGGCCGCCTACGACCGCTACTGGGAAGCGCGCAAGCTGTGGGGCGAACTGGTTTTGCGCAGCCGTAACTTCTCGCGCCAATGCCAGACGATGATACGCGGCGATACGCCGGCCCACGCGAAGCTGGGCCTTGATGACGTGCGCGTGCGCATGATTTTCCGCACCATCGCCTTTTGCCACGCACTGCGCCACCAGTTGCGCGACACGCGCGGCCCGGCCGACTTGCAGCCGCTGCTGCGCCCGGCCGAGTGGCAGGCGGCTTGCCAGGCGTCGAACCCGTCCGACTACCTGATGATGCAGATGGGCCACGACCTGGCCGACTGCGTCAAACAGGGGCGCATCGACAGCATTCTCGCCACGCAGATCGATAACACGGTCTCGGCCATGGTGGGTGCGGGCGCTTCATGCGAACGCATCCGCAGCACGCCGATCCCGTTCTCGTATTCGCTGCTGCTGCACCGCACGGCGTATCTGTACTGCTTCCTGCTGCCCTTCGGTCTCGTCGATTCGCTGGGCTTCATGACGCCGTTCGTCGTCGCCATCGTCGCCTACACTTTCTTTGGCCTCGATGCGCTGGGCGACGAGATCGAGGAGCCGTTCGGCGAAGACGCCAACGATTTGCCGCTGTCGGCCATGTGCCGCGCCATCGACATCAGCCTGCGCGAATCCCTGCACGACGAGAACGTGCCGCCGCCGATGCAAGCCGTCGATTTTCTGCTGCACTAAGCTTGACCTTACCATTGGGGTAAGGCTTACAGTGGACACACTTAACCATTCAAGGAGTGCTTGCCATGTACCAGTTACAAGTTGAAAACATGAGCTGCGGCCATTGCGTCGGCTCGGTCACGAAAGCGGTGCAAGCCATCGATCCGCAAGCCCAGGTGCAGATCGACCTGGCCAGCAAGCGCGTCACGGTGGAATCGACCAGCGAACTGGGCGCCATCAGCGCCGCCATCGTGGACGCTGGCTTTCCCGTTAGCAGCGCACAGTAACCGCCACAGCAGCGTCACGACAGCCGGCCATTGCGCCGGCTGTTTTTATTTACGCGTCCTGTTTACCCGTCCAGTTCGGGGTAATGCCGGAAGATGCCATCTTCATTGAAGGGTATCCTGCGCTTCGACTTCAGGTAACGGGCGATGTTCGGCCGCGCCGCCACGGCATCGTGCAAGGCGAACAGGGCGGGATATGCGGGTGCCAGGCGCGCCATGGCTTGCGGAAACGCGTAGCGCAGGCCCGCCAGCATCTGGAACAGCGACAGGTCGCCATACGTGATTCTGGCACCCACCAGGTAGTGGCCGCGGCTGCTGTTGCTCAGCAACACTTGCGTGAAATAATCGAGGAACTTCGGCAGGCGGGTGGCGCGAAAATCCGCGCTGCGCAGCATGGCCGCCTGCTTTTGTTCCCCGTAATATTGATTCATTGATAGCGGATGGTGCGTGTCGTGCACTTCCGTCAGCCAGTCGGCCATGGTCAGCTGCAGCTGGTTCAGCCACAGCCTGCCGCTTTCCGCGCGCGGCGCCAGCCCCAGGTGCCGGCCCAGGTAGAACAGGATGTTCGGCGTCTGGCCGATCAGCAGTTCGCCATCGCGCAGCACGGGCGGCGCATAGGCCGGCTGGGGCGTGCTGCCGCCATCGAGGCAGGCCAGCATGGCGGAAACGCCTTGCCCCTTGCGCTCAGGCAAGCGGGCGATATCACGGTAATCCGCGCCCGCCTCTTCCAGGGCCAGCCTGATGAATTCGCCGCGCCCCTGTATCGTGGGCCAATAGTACAGTTCATACGCCATATGCACCTCCATTGACTTACATCAAGGGCAACATGCTTTCGCTTCCTTGTCACCAGCCAGGCCCAGGCTTTGCAGGATGGGGCAATCGGGCTTGTCATCGCCGTGGCACGACTGCGCCAGGTGGGCCAGGGTATCGCGCATCTCCGTCAGTTCGGCGATGCGCTGGTTCAAGTCCGCCACATGCGCCAGGGCGATGCCTTTCACGTCCGCGCTGGCGCGCTGGTCGTTTTGCCACAGCGACAGCAGCTCGCGGATCTGCTCCAGCGAAAAGCCCAGTCCCCGCCCGCGTTTGATGAAACGCAAGGCGTGCAAGTCGTTCGGCGTGTAGATGCGATAACCCGCGTCGCTGCGCGCGCTGGGCTTTAACAGTGCGATGCTTTCATAGTAGCGTATCATTTTTGCCGAGACGCCCGTCTCGCTTGCCGCTTGGCCGATATTCATCCTATGCCTCCTTGGTATGCGCACTGCGGGCTTTCCAGCGGCGCAGCAGCAGGGCATTGCTGATCACGCTGACGGAACTGAAGGCCATCGCCGCGCCCGCCACCATGGGGTTGAGCAAGCCGAAGGCGGCCAGCGGAATGCCGATCATATTGTAGATAAATGCCCAGAACAGATTCTGCCGTATCTTGCTGTAGGTGCGGCGCGAGATATCGATGGCGTCCGCCACCAGGGCCGGATCACCGCGCATCAGGGTAATGCCGGCCGCATGCATGGCCACGTCCGTGCCCGTCGACATGGCGATGCCGACGTCGGCCGCCGCCAGCGCGGGCGCATCGTTGATGCCGTCGCCCACCATGGCCACCTTGGCTCCCTCGTTTTTCAGCGCCACAATTTTAGCGGTTTTATCGGCCGGCAGCATTTTCGCCGCCACCATGTCGATGCCCAGCAGCTTGCCGACGGCGTCGGCGCTGCCCTGGTTGTCACCGGTCAGCATCACCGTCTGGATGCCCAGGGTATGCAGATGGGCAATGGCCGCCTGCGCGTTCGGCTTGACCTGGTCGCTGAAAGCAAACAGACCCAGCAGTTGCGTACCCGCGGACAGCCACGAAATCGTGTTGCCCGTGTTTTCCAGCGACAAGGCCTGCGCTGCCAAAGGCGTCATGTCCACATTCAATTCCTGCATCAGGCGCGTGCTGCCCAGTTTCAACTCCAGGCCGTCGACCTGCGCCGCGAGTCCCCGTCCCGGCAAGGCCGACAGGGCCGTGGCTGGCAAGGGTTCGATGTGGCGCGCACTGGCCGCCTCCAGCACGGCCGTGGCCAGGCTGTGCTCGCTGCCGCGCTGGATGCTGGCCGCCAGCTGCAGCAGCCGGCTTTCGTCGATGCCGTGCGCATGCAGGGCTGCCAGGGCCGGCTTGCCGATGGTCAGGGTGCCCGTCTTGTCGAACACGACGGTGGTGACGGCGTGCGCCACTTCCAGCGCTTCCGCGTCCTTGATGAGGATGCCGTAGCGGGCGGCCACGCCCGTGCCGGCCATGATGGCCGTCGGCGTAGCCAGGCCCAGCGCGCAGGGGCAGGCAATGACCAGCACGGCCACGGCATTGATGATGGCATTCTCCAGCTCGCCGGTAGCGAACCACCAGCCCAGCATGGTCAGCAGCGCCAGCACCAGCACCACCGGCACGAAGATGGCGCTGACCTTGTCGACCAGGTGCTGGATCGGCGCCTTGGCCGCCTGCGCGTCTTCCACCAGGCGGATGATGCGCGACAGGGTCGTCTCGCCGCCCACGGCCTGCGTGCGCACCAGCAGCAAGCCATCGGCATTGATGGAGCCGCCCGTCACCGTGTCGCCCGGATGCTTATCGACCGGCAAGCTTTCGCCCGTGATCAGGGATTCATTGATCTGGCTGGCGCCCTCCACCACCACGCCATCGACGGCCACCCGCTCGCCAGGGCGGATCACCACCAGGTCGCCCACTTTTACCTGTTCCACGGGCAAGTCGAGTTCCACGCCATCGCGGCGCACGCGGGCCGAATCCGGACGCAGCACTTGCAGGGCGCGGATGGCCGACGCCGTCTGGCGCTTGGCGCGGCTTTCCAGCCATTTGCCCAGCAGCACCAGGGTGATGACGACGGCCGACGCCTCGAAATACAGGTGCGGCAGCATCTCGCCTGCCGTCAGCCACTGGTAGATGGACAAGCCATACGCGGCGCTCGTGCCCAGCGCCACCAGCAGATCCATATTGCCGCTGCCGGCGCGCGCCGCCTTCCAGCCCGCCTTGTAGAAGCGCGCGCCAAAGTAAAATTGCACGGGGGTGGCCAGCGTGAACTGCAGCCAGCCAGGCAGCATCAGATGGATGCCGGCCCATTCCAGCAACATCGGCAGCATCAGGGGGAAGGCGAGGACGGCGGCCAGCGCCACCTTCAGCCCGTCACGGTTCGGCGCGGCAAGCGGTGCGCTGGCCTGGCTGGCGGCCGGCACCCTGGCGGCGTAGCCAGCCTTGTCGATGGCGGCGATCAGACTGCCCGCATCGGCATCGCCCGTCACCTTGATGCGCGCGCTTTCTGTCGCCAGGTTGACGCTGGCAGCCACCACGCCCGGTACTTTCAGCAGGGCTTTTTCCACCCGGCCCACGCAAGAGGCGCACGTCATGCCGGAAATATTCAGGTCGATTTCCCGCTGCACCACCGTGTAGCCGGCTTTTTCAACGGCCGCCTGCAGGGTGGCCAGGGAGAGCGGCGTGCTGGACGTGACACGGGCCGTTTCCGTGGCCAGGTTGACGCTGGCCCCGGTCACGCCAGGCACGGCGGCCAGGGCTTTTTCCACACGGCCCACGCAGGAGGCGCAGGTCATGCCTTCGATGGCCAGGGCCTGCGCGTGGGTGGCGGAGGAAGAAGTGTCGGGAGCGAGTGCGGTCTGGTGCATGGCAGATCCTGTACGAATGAATGACTGATACGGTCAGGATCTGCTATCCAACGATGGGAAGGTCAAGCCCTATTTCAACGGAAACAGGGGCTTGGCCGAGAAACCTAGCGCACCACGCAATCGATGGCGGCGGGCTTGCTGCCGCCAGCAGTGGCGCCGCCGCTGGCCGACGACGGGATGAAGGCCGCTGGCGGCGTGAACTGCAGGCCGGGATTGACGGGCAGCAGCACGGGCGGCTGCTGGAAGTTGGGCGTAAAGCCGAACTGGCCGGCGGCAAAGTTGAGCGTGCCGGCAGGATTGGTCACATGGATCATGCCGTCGAGCACCTGTACATACAGGCCGGGCGGCAACGCCGAAGGCGCCGGCGCCTTCGGCAGCGCGGGCCCGCCCGGTGCCGCTGGCGCCATGTAACTGGCAATGAAGGTGGTGCCGCGGATGCCGATGGTAGCGGCCGGCGTCTTCATCTCGAAGCGCTCCTTGTTGCGCTTGCCCAGCAGCCCCGTGACGGAACGCAAGCCGCCCTTGAGCAGGCTGAAAACGGCATGGTCGCCGTCGGGCTGCTCGGCCGTGTAGCTGAATTGCTCGATCACGAAGCTGGAATTGGGCTTCAGGGTGATTTCGCTATTGTCGATCAGCTTGATCAAGGCATAGCTGTCCTTTTCCGTCAGCAAGGTATCGCCCTGCTCCACTTCAGACCTGATCGCCAGCAGCTTCACCTTGCCATCGGCCTTCTTGGCCATCAGCGGGCCGCTCAATTGCATGACCGTGCCTGCCACCAGGCCGGCCCAGGCCGGCGCACCGGCGCACAGCAGGGCCAGGCACAGCAACATCTTAGTTGCAATACATTTTTTTGCTCGGATCATCGAATTTGCTTCCTGTCGGTTTATTTGCGGCGCCACTGGCGTCCTTGTCTTCCTTCTTGCCGGTGTTCGTCTCGGCCAGCGCCACCGGCGACATGATGTCGTTGGCCCGGTCCGCCTGCTTGATGATGGCCAGCGCATTGTCGATGGCCGCGCTGGTGGCGGGATCGATGACGGGCTTGTCGACCGTGGCAGGCAGGAAGACGGCGTCCGGCACGCTCACCGTGCCGTTCGGCGCCAGCAAGCTCACGTTGGCGCGCTGGCGCGCGATGCGCACGCCCGTGCCGCCCGTGATGCTGCCCGTTTTCGCCAGCAAACTCATGCTGGCCGCGGCCGGCACCGTGAAGCTGGCGCTGCCGCCCAGGCGCACATGGTCCTGCGCGCTGGCGGCAAAGTTGCCGCCGCTGGCCACCCTGGCGTTGCCATCGATGCCGATGTCGCGCCCGGCCACCAGGCTGATGTCGCGCGCGGCGGCCAGCTGAGCGCCGTCGCCCAGCAGCACGTCCGTGCTGGCATTGAGGGAGATATCGTTGCCTTCGATCTTGCCGTTCACGCTGATGGGGCTGCGCGCCGTCAACGACACATTGCCGCCATTGGCGTTGATATTGCCAGCCGCGATGCCGCCCGTGTTATTGATGGCGATATCGCCCGCGCCGGTGGCCAGGGAACCCAGCGCCAGGGTGCCGGGCGCCGAGGTATTGTTCAGCACGATGCCGCCGCCCGCGCTGTTGCTGGCGCTGAAACTGCCCAGCTGGTTGCCCGCATGGCCCAGCACGATGCCATTTTTCGCCTGCGCAGCCAGGCTGCCGGCCAGCAGCGCACCGTCCTGGCCGATGGCGCCGTTCAGGGCGGTCAATGTCACCGCGTTCGCCGCCAGGCTGGCGAAGCGCAGATCGCCCGCCGCCTGCGTGATGGCCAGCTGGCCCGCCAGGCGGATGGCGCCGGCCGCCTGGCTGAAGCTATTGGCGACGAGCAAGTTACCATTGCCGCTCAACACGCCGCCGCCTTGCGCATAGCGGTCGGCCGACAGGCTGCCATTCAGCAGGAAATTGCCGCCGCTGATTTCCAGGCTGGCCAGCAGGGAGCGGTCCTGCACGCCGTCGCCCACGGTCAGGCTGCCGCCCGTCAGCCGCAGGCCCGAGGCGGAGTTCAGGTTTTTCAGGATGGTGCTGCCGGCCGCGGCGCTGTACGTGACGACGCCGTTGCTGCGCGAGAAATCCACGGCCAGCACGTTGGCCCCTTCCGGCACCACGCCGCCGTCCCAGTTGGCCGCGTCGCTCCACAAGCCGTTGCCGCTGCCCACCCAGGTGGACAATTGTTTTTGCGCAATCGTCGCCTGCGTCGTGCCGCCCGCCGAGGTCAGCACATAGTTGCCCGCATCGGCGCCGCCCAGGCCCATATTCGTCACGAACACCGTCTTGCCCGCGCCCGCATTCTTGTCGCCGAAGCTGGCCAGGGCCGAGACGTCCAGCCGGTCGCCTGCCACACGGTCGTCGCCGAAATTCAGTGCGGCGCCCGTCGTGCCGTCATAGGTTTTATTGATGCCGTTGAACTGCACATTGAGCGCGCGCGGCGTGATGTCGGCCGTGGTGCTGCCGCTGCCGCTGGCCAGCACATAGTTGCCCGCGTCGGCGCCCTGCAGGTTGCTGCTGTCATAGCTGTAATTGACGTTCTTGCCCTTGCCCGCGTTCTTGTCGCTGAAGCTGGCCAGGGCGCCGGACAAGGCCACCTGGTCGTTGCCGACCAGGCCTTCAAACAGGACGCTGAGGCTGGCGCTGGTATTGCCGTCATACACCTTGCTGGCGGCGCTGAAGCCCCCCGCGTTCAGCACGGCGCGGCTGATGTCGGCAACGCCGCTGGCGTCGGCAGCAATGCTGTAGTTGCCCAGGTCGTTGCCGGACAAGCTGATGCCGCTGGCACTGACCACCTTGCCGCTGCCCGCGTTCTTGTCGGCAAACACGGCCGTACCCTGCGCGCTGACGCTGTCGCCATTGACGACATTGCCCAAGGTGAAGATGGCGCCGCCAAAGCCCAGCTGGCCATCGTAGACCTTGCTGCCACCGATGCTCACCGTCAGCGTGCGCGGCGTGATGGCCAGGGTGGTGCTGCCGCCCAGGCTGATGTCGTACTTGGTCGACCACAAGCCCGTCAGCCCATAGCTGCCGACGTTGCGTGCATTGCCATAGCCAAGGCTGCCATTCGCGCCCGTATCGCCGTCAAGCAAGCCCGAATAGCTCAAGCTGCCAAGGAAGCTGGCCAGCTGGCCATCGTAGACCTTGCTCGCATCGGCCGTCACGGTCACTTGCAGCGGCTTCAAGAAGGCTTTCAGCATCGGCGTCGTGTAGCCGTCATAGATGCGCCAGACGCTGTTGAAATTGTAGTCGTTGAAACTGCCCTGCTGGCGCATCTCCGCCGTCGTGAGGCCTCTGGCGCCACCCCGGTCCAGCATGGTGCCGGCCGTTTCATAGTTCCAGAAACCGTACGCCACGCCAGCACCCGCGTCGGCCCGGCCCACCAGGCCGCCCACCGTGCCGCCGGCAAAGCCGTTGCCGGCCACGGCGCCGCTGCTGTAGACGTGACTGGCGGTGCTGCCGGCCTCGCTCCAGCCGATCAGGCCGCCCAGGTTTTCATGCGCCACTTGCGGGTCGCTGCTGCCGGAGGCCGCCACGGCACCGGTGGCGTAGGCATTCTCGATGCTGCCGGCGTTGCGCCCCACCAGGCCGCCGATATTCGCCGCGCCGCTGACGGCACCCGCAGCGTAGGACTGCGTCACGGCGCCAGCGTTATGGCCCACGAGGCCGCCAATATTGGCGCGCGCCCCCGTCACGCTGCCCGTCGCGTACGAGGCCGTGATGCTGGCGCCAGCCTGGTTCATGCCCGCCAGGCCGCCGATGTTGCCGGCGTTATCCGCATTCACGCCTGCCACATCGCCGCTGGCGCTGGCATTGCGCACGCTGCCGCCATTGCTGCCCACCAGGCCGCCGGCCGTGTTGGCGCCGACCACGGCCGTGCCGCTGTGGACGTTTTCCAGCGTGCCGCCCAGGCTGATGCCGGCCACGGCCCCCACATTATTGCTTCCCGTCACCCTGCCATTTTGCAGGCCGAGGTTCTGTACTGTCCCGCCCTGCAGCTTGCCAAACAGGCCGACGCCCGAAGTCACGCTGGCGTTGCTGGCATTGATGTACAAGCCGTTGATGCTGAAACCGGCACCGTCGAACAGGCCCGCGTAGCCGGCACCGTCGCCGCTGGCGATGGGCACGAAACCGGCGCCCTGGTTCCAGTTCAGCGTGCCGCTGGCGTCGATGTTGCCCCCCAGGCGGTAGCTGTTGCCCAGGCCGAGGCTGCCGATGCCCTGCAAGCCGTAGATATCGGCGATCAGGTAGGGCGTGGCGGCACCGCCATCGCCGCCAGTCACGCGCAGGAAACTGGCGCCTGGCGCGATGCTGAAGCCGCGCGCGGAAAAAGCCGCCAGGGCTGGCGCGTTCTGCGTCCAGGCACCGCCATCGAGCGCGAACTGGCCGCCCACGCTGACGGCGGCCGTGGCCGTGATGGCGGAAGCGGAATTGAAGCGCAGGTCGCCCGCCGTCGTCAAGGCATCCGATATCAGGATGCCGCCCGTGTTCGTGCCGTCGCCGATGGTCAGCGATGCGGCCGAGATGCCGGCCAGTTCGGCCGTGCTCAAGCCCAGGGCCGTGCCCGATTTGCTGCCCAGGTCGATGGCGCGCGCGCTGCTCAAGGGCTTGATGGTGACATTTGCACCGCCCGCCGTGCCGCCGGCCTGGATGCCGCCGGCCAGGGTGATGCTGTCGGCCTGCAAGGTGATGCTCTGGCCGCCGACGCCGCTGGCGACCAGCTGGCTGCCGCTGCCTGTCAGGTGAATGTCGCCCGCCGCCAGGTTGGCGCGCAGGGACAGGTTGCCATTGCCCGAGTTGAGCACGCCGGCGCCCGTGATGCTGGCGCCCGACAGGCTGATGTTGCCGCCGTGCGTGCTGACCGGCGCGGCCAGGTTGATGTTCGAGCCCAGGCCCAGCGCCGCGCCACTGCTGGCGTCGTTCGCCGACAGGTTCACGTTGCCGCCATTCGTGCTGATGGCCGCATACACATTGATCGTCTCGCCTGCCGTCGCGCTCAGGCCGACGCCGGCGTTCACCATGTTCACGGCACTGCTGAAATTGATGCGGTGCAGGGCTTGCAAGGTCACATTGCTGCTGGCGTTGGAAATCACGTCGGCGCCGATGCTGGTGCTGGTGGCGGGCGGGCCTTCGGCAAACTGGTCCACATCGCCCAGGCTGCCGCCAGCGCCTTGCACCACGTCAATATCGTAGGGATCGAGCAGCCAGTTGCCGCGCTTGCCGCGTCCCGCGCGCGCGGACGTATCGACGCGGATGGCGTCGACAGCCAGGTAGCGGCCCGAGGTCTCGACGAAACCGCCGTCGCCGCCCTGCGCGCCGCCGCGCGCGGAAATGCTGCCGTGCACCTGTGCCGATTCCGTGCCCCAGGCGATGACCTTGCCGCCGTTGCCGCTGCCGATGGCGTCCGCGGCAATGCTGGCATCCTTGTTGACCACCAGCTGGCGCGCATTCTGCACGGCCGCATTCTTGCCCTGGTAGTCGCCGCCCAGCAAGACCGTGCCGCCGCCCGTGCCGCCGCTGGCATCGACCCTGGCATTGCCGAACAGTCCCACCTGCTCGCCCAGCACCTGGATTTCGCCGCCCTTGCCCGCACCCGTCGCCGACGTCACGCTGCCGGCCGGCAGCACCGTCTGGCTGCTGGCCTTGAGCACGATCTTGCCGTTCTCGCCGACAACGGCGCTGTTCGCATTGAGCACGCCGCGCTGGCTGACCAGCGCGCCGGCCATGCCGATGCTGCCGCCCTGGGCAATGATCTGCCCCAGGTTCAGCGCCTGGTCCGCTGGCGCCGACACCAGCACGCGCAGCTGCGGGTTGCCGGGATCTGCCAGCTGCACGCTGCGCCCTGCCGCCAGGATCACTTCGCCATTCGGCGCCGTGATGATGCCCGTGTTTTCCACATTGGGCGCGATCAGCAGCACTTGCCCGCCCTTGCCACCATTGATGACACCCGCATTGCTGACGCCGCCAGCGGTGGCGCCTGCCGTGAAGGCACGCTTGCCGGACAGGAAATCCTCGTTCGACAAGCCCAGGCTGGACGCCACCAGGCCATTCACGTCCACCTTCGCGCCCTGGCCGAAGACGATGCCGTTCGGGTTGATCAGGAACACCTTGCCATTCGATTCCAGGCTGCCGAGGATCTTGCTGGGGTCCTGTCCAGTAATGCGGTTGAGCACGGCGCTATTGCCGTTTTGCTGGATGAAGCGCGTGATTTCCCCCGCATGGATGGAAAAACTCTGCCAGTTGATGATGGTGTTGGGCGTGTTCGTGATCGAGAAGATGTTGCCTTGCTGATTGAACGTCGCCTGGCCATTGACCACCTGCGGCAAGGCCGGGTTGGCCTGCGCCGCGCCGAAGCAGCTGGCCAGCAGCAGGGCCAGCGCCGTGCGGCGCATGGGCGGACCGCACGGTGGCAGCATCTGGGCGGAAACGGAAGCGTAGTGGACGCGGTTATGCATGGTGTTCATCCTGATGCTAGTAAGCCAAGGCAAGGCGGAAATGCAGGCGGTTGGCGCCACGCTGTCGCGTGTCGCCGCCGTTGACGACGTGGGCGTAATCGAGTTGCAGATTGGCGTAGCGGCTCAGCAGCAAGCGCAGCCCCAGCCCGCCGCTGCTGATGCCCTGGGAAGCGCTTTCGCCTGGCAGCGCATGGTTGCGGCGCAGCCAGGCCGTGTCATAAAAGGCCAGCGCGCGGCATTGATAGCCGGCCGCCTGCGCGCACCAGTTCGGCGTGTACAGTTCCAGGTTCAGGCTGGCGCCGGAATCATTCGACGCTTCGCGCTCGGCAAAGCCGCGCACGGACGAGGCGCCGCCGGCGCCGAACTGTTCGCCGGGCACCAGCGCGTCGGGCGTGAGCTGGGCATTGAACAGCGCGCGCCATTGCCAGTCGTCGGCCAGCACGCGCCCCGAGCTGGCGCTCAGGCGCACGGTGTTGTAGGCCGCCTTGGCATGCGCGCGCACGCGGTCGAAATCGGCTTGCGCGCCATGCTTGCCACCGGGGATGTTGTGCGCGAACGTGACGGCCACGCTGGTCTCGCCCGTGGGCAGCGACCAGGCGCCGATGTAGCTGATGCTGAGCGGATGCACGGTAACGTCGGCGCCCAGTTCCATGCCGAACAGCTGCACGCTGTTGCGGTAGGCCTTGTAGTCGATGCCGTACACGAGCTTGGGTTCGAAGTCGTCGCGGCGGGCAAAATTCTGGTTGTAGCGGATACCCGCCATGCTGCCCTGGCCGCTGACGGCCAGGTCGAAGATGCCGGCCGAGACGCTGCCCGAATCGACGTTCGAGTAGCTGGCAAAGAAATCCATCGAGTCGCCCAGCGCATACAGCGGCAAGTGGTAGCCGGCGCCATACACGCCCACCTTGTCCGGCTTTTCCAGGCTGCTCGTGTATTGCAGGCTGGCGACATGGTCGCGGCCCCACAGATTGGCATGCTGCAGCACCACGCCCACGTGCGTCTTGCCCGTCTGCGCATTGCCCGTGTTGTCCACATTGAGCATGGCCTTCCACGCCTTTTCATCGGCTACCGTGACGGCGGCGTCAATGGCCTGCGCCTGCTCGTCGGCCTGCAGGCGCACTTCGATCTTGCGGGCCGGGTTTTCATTGGCCAGCTTCAGGCTTTGCGACAGGGCGTTCAGGTTGGGCGTCTCGCCTTCGCGCAGAGCCGGCAAGGCGCGCCGCACGTTGGCGTCGTCGACATGCGTGTTGCCGCTGATGGCGACCTTGCCCAGCGGCGTTTGCAGCACGCTCAGGCGCACCACGCCGCGCTGCAGTTCCTGCTCGGGCAATTGCACCTGCACGGCGCTGTAGCCGAGCGCGCGGTAGGCCGCTTCCAGCGTCTCGACGGCGCGGGCGATATCGGAAAAATCGCGCTGGCGGCCCGTGTACGGCGCCAGCAAGGCTTGCAGCCTGGCCTCGTCCAGCAGGGTATTGCCCTGCACGTCAAAGCGGCTGATGTCGAAACGGGGAATGCCGTCCTCGGCCGCCGTCGGCGCGGCGGCGTCCATGGAAACGGCGGCGCCGGCGGCGCCGACAGCGAACAGCAGCGCGGAACCCGCAAGCAGGTGCACCAAACGATATGTCATGTAAAGGATTTCTTGTGTAGCCGGACCAGCGCGCGGCCCGCAGGCGCCAGCGTGTCCAGCAGTGGATTGAAGACAAATTTTAGACGGCTTTTAGTTTCCAGTCAGAAATTTCTAAGGTTTTCTCCCGTTTTTTATCGCGCCGCAGCATACATCGTCCGTACAAGGATGAAACATGGCTTGATCATTAATATTTTCCATGTTGCCCACTATTTATTTGCTATCCAGGGCCGTCACGCCATCCCAGTCCGGCGCGGGGGGCGTGCGGCGGTATTCGTCGAGGCGCGCCGCATACAGCCGGTACAGTCCATCGGCGGGAAAATCCGCTTGCAGCGCGTCGATCAGTGCGCCGGCGCCGGGCCAGTCGCGCGCGCGCAGCCGGGCCAGGGCCGCGTGCCAGCGCTCCATCTGGGCCAGTTCCCCAGGCGTGGCGTCGGCCAGCAGGCCGCGCGGCTCGAAGATGGCGACGGCTTCCTGCTTGCCCAGCACGCGCACCAGGTCCAGTTCGCGGTACAGGAATTCGGCGGCGGCGGCGCGCGTGGCGGCGCCCGCCACGATGCCCACGCCATAGCGCTTGCTGGCCCCCTCCAGGCGCGCGGCCAGGTTGACGCTGTCGCCCATCACGGTATAGGCGCGGCGGATGCGCGAGCCCATGTCGCCCACGTGCATGGCGCCCGTGTTGATGCCGATGCCGATGCGCAGCGCGGGCCAGCCGCGCGCGCTGAACTCATCGTTCAGGCGCGCCGCGCTGCGCTGCATCAGCAGCGCGCTGGCCACGGCTCTGCTGGCGTGGTCGGGGAAGGCCACGGGCGCGCCCCAGAAGGCCATCACGGCGTCGCCGATGTATTTGTCCAGGGTGCCGCCATGGCTGTCGCGGATATCGTGCGACATGGCCGTCAGGTAGGCGTTGATGTATTCGCGCAGCGTGGCCGGCGCCAGCTGTTCGGAGATGGCCGTGAAGCCCCGCACGTCGGCGAACAGCACCGTCAGTTCGCGGTTTTCGCCATCCATGGTGTAACGCTGCGGATTGTCCGCCATCTCGGCCACCAGTTCGGGCGCCACGTATTCGCCGAAGCGCGCCACCAGCGCGCGCCCCTTGCGCACCTCGAAAAAATAGCCCCAGGCCAGGTTGACGATGAACAGCGCGACGATCAGCAGCAGCACCACGGCGCCGCCCAGCACCAGGTCGCGCACGGCGTACAAATACAGGTTGATGCCGATGGTGAGCGCCAGCGCGCCCAGGGTCGCCAGCATCACGCCGGCCGGCGGCAGCACGGCCAGCGCGCCCGCCAGCAGCACGCCAAACAGCACGATCTGCAGCAGCTCGAACGCCAGCGCGTAGTCGGGACGCGCCTTGAAGCGCCCGTCGAGGATGGACTTGATCAGGTTGGCATGCACCTCCACGCCCGGATACTCCGCGTTCACGGGCGTGGCGCGGATATCGTTCAAACCGGGCGCCGTGGTCCCCACCAGCACGATGGCGCCTTTCAGCAGCGCGGGCGGCACCGTGCCCGCCAGCACGTCAGCGGCGGAGACATAGCGGAAGGCGCCGCCATCCGGGCCGCCCGTGCCGCGGTACTGCACCGTGGTGGTCAATGCCTCGCCCACGGGAACCGGCATGGCGCCGCGCGGGGTAAACAGCACGATGTGTTCGAGGCCCGCGTTATCCAGCTGGCGCGCCGACAGGCTGTCGGCCGTGGCCGTGAAGCGCGGCGCGATGGCGCGCGCCTGCAGATAGACGGCGGCCGTGGCCAGCGACAGCGATGGATAGTAGCCATCGCCGATGCGCGTCAGCAGGGTCGATGAGCGCACCACGCCATCGTTGTCCGTCAGTGCCGTGAAAATGCCGGCGCCCCGCGCGGCCGCCTGCAGCGGCGCGATATTGGCTTCGTAGCCGCGCGCCACATAGGCCGTCAGCGTGCGTCCGTTCAAGTCGGCGACGGTGAATGCCGGCTCGGGCAGCACGCCCTTGGCTTGCTGCGCCGAGATGCTGTAGCCCAGCACCACGGGCTGGCCGCGCATGGCCTCGGCGAACAGGTTATCGTAATCCATGGCGGGGCGCAGCTTTTCCAGCTGCGCCGGCAAGCCCGGCACGCCGGCAAGCTCTCCCTGCGCCAGCCCTTGCAGCACGGCGTAGCCGGAACTGGTGTCCGCTTCGGGAAACGCGATATCAAAGCCCAGCGCGGCCACGCCGTAATGGCTGGTGAGCTGGCGCACCAGGCGCGCCTGGATGTCGCGGCTCCATGGAAAACGCCCGACGCGGGCCAGGCTTTGCTCGTCGATGTCGACGATGACGATGCGCGCGTCGAGCTGCGGCGCATCAAAGCGCATGCGCCAGTCGCCCAGCATGGCATCGAGGCGCGCGATATTCCCGTTGCCGGCCAGGCACAGGATGGCGGCGGCGACGGTCAGCAGCACGCCCAGAAAAAACCGCGCGCCATGCTTGCGCAACGTCTGCGCCAGCGCCGCGCGCCCGGCCCGCATCACGGCGTATAGCCCGGAATGGCCGCCTCGTCGACGCTATCGATCTGGCTCGGATGCATGTGCTTTTCGGCGAAGGTCAAATAGACCTTGCTGCGGATGAAAACGTCGAACAGCTCCGGGTCGATATGCCCGTTCAGGCTGAAGTTGCCGAGGATGCGCAGCGATTCCGACAACGACTTGCCCTTTTTATAGGGACGGTCGCGCGCCGTCAGCGCTTCGAAAATATCGGCGATGGCCATCAGCCGCGCCGGCACCGACATCTGCTCTTTGGTCAGGCCGCGCGGGTAGCCCTTGCCATCCATGCGCTCGTGGTGGCCGCCCGCGTATTCCGGCACCTTCTGCAGGTGCTTGGGCCATGGCAGCGCTTCGAGCATGCGGATCGACACGCTGATATGGTTGTTGACGATGGCACGCTCGGCTGCCGTCAGGGTGCCGGCGCGGATGGTCAGGTTTTCTGTTTCGTTGGCGTCAAGGAAATCATGCAGCTCGCCGTCGGCCGCGCGCCAGCGGCGCCGCGCGATCTGCCGCACGCGCTCCTGGTCGGCCTGCGCCATGCTTTCGCCGCCGATGTTGACCGTGCGGATGAAGTCGCGCTCTTCGCGCAAGCTGGCCTGTTCGCGCGCCAGTGCCTGGGCGATGTCGCCCGCCTGCTGCGGCTGCGCCGCCTGCTGGCGCAGGGCCGCGATCTCGGCGTCGCGCAGCAGCACTTCGTAGCGCGTGTCGATCAGGGCGATGCGGTCGAAGATGGTTTCCAGCTTGGTGGCCTTGTCGACCACGTGCACGGGCGTGGTGATCTTGCCGCAATCGTGCAGCAGACCGGCCAGCCACAGCTGCTTGCGTTCGTTCTCGCTGAGCCGGAAATCGGCCAGCGGCCCCGTTTGCGTGGCGTGCGCGGCATCGGCCAGCAGCATCGTCAGCTCGGGCACGAACTGGCAGTGGCGGCCCGTGTACGGCGATTTTTCATCGATGCCGATATTGATCAGGGTCACGAGCGACTCGAGCAGTTCTTCCAGCTGCGAGATCAATAATTGATTCGTCAGCGCCACGCCGGCCTGCGCGGCCAGCGCCTCGATGAAGCGCTGGTCGGTGGAGGAAAACGCGCGCACCTGGCCGGTGGCGTCATCCTTGGCATTGATCAGCTGCAGCACGCCGATCAGGTCGCCCTCGTGGTCGCTCATGGGCACCGTCAGGATCGACTGCGTGTGGTAGCCGTGCAGGCGGTCGAAATCGCGCATGCCGGAAAAATTGAAGGCCTCGTCGCGGTACACATCGGCGATGTTGACGCTGCGGCGCATATTCGCCGCATACGCGGCCACCGACGCCAGGTTGGGCTGGCCGGCCGCATCGGACAGGGGCACGCCGGGCAAGCCGATGTCGGCGCCCTGCCCGATGCCCAGGCTGTCGTTGACGCTGATATCGAAGGCCAGCTGGCGGCCCTGGTCCGCGGGCCGGTACAGGGTGGCGCCATCGGCGCCGCTCATGCCCTTGGCCAGCAGCACGATGCGCTGCAGCAGCGGGCCGATATCGCGCCCTTCGCCGCCCAGGCCATGGCCGAGCGCGACGCTGAGCTCTGTCAATTGCTCCAGTCTGTGGGCGATTTTCTCAGGTTGAAGCTGAGGCATGGTGGCGGCAATCAGGTAATGGGCGAGCAAAAAAGGAGAAGTTGGCAAGCGCCAGTGTACCGGCCACCCCGCGCACTGTACATTACTTAGTCACAACAAAATGAAATAACTTTCTCTATTGCAACACACACAAATGTTGCCGCCAATCTCATTAATTAGAATAGAATCAACAATAATTACACAGTAACAAGGTACTGGATGAAATTCACGTTCAGGGGCGTCCGCGGCTCTATCCCCTCCCCCGGTCCGCGCACGGCGCGCTATGGCGGCAACACGACCTGCATCGAGGTGCGCACCGACAACGACAGCCTGATCATCCTTGATGCGGGCAGCGGCATCTTTGCGCTGGCGCAGCAGCTGCCGGCCGGCCAGCCGGTGGACGCCCACGTCTTCATCACCCACAGCCACTGGGACCACATCCACGGCTTGCCGATGTTCTCGCCCCTGTTCGTGGCCGGCAACCGCATGCGCCTGCACGGCGCCTATGATGCGGTGGCCGGGCGCGGCATCGAGCACGTGATGGCGGTGCAGCTGCAGGACAGCTATTTCCCCGTCAGCGAAGCGGCCATGGCGGCCAGCATCGACTATCGCACCGTGGCGCCCGGCGAAACCATCGACGTGGGCGGCGCGCGCGTGCGCGGCGCGGAAATGAACCACCCCGTCATCAACCTGGGCTACCGCATCGACTGCGCCGGCGCCTCGCTGTTTTTCAGCGGCGACCATGAACCGTTCTACAACCTGCACCCGCCCGGCCATGCCGAACACGCGGCCTGCGCCGCGCGCAATGCGCAGCGCCAGGCCGGCATCGACGCGCTGGTGGCCGGTGTCGACGCGCTGATCATGGACTGCTCCTACACGCGCGAGGAATACCCGGCCAAGCAGGGCTGGGGCCACGGCACCTTCGACGCCGCGTTCGAGCTGGCCCTGCGCTGCGGCGCCCGGCGCCTGTACTGCACCCACCACGAACCGACGCGCAGCGACGAGCAGCTCGAAGCCGTGTTTGCCGACGTGATGGGCCGCCACGCGGGCCGCCTGAATGGCTTGCAGGTCTTCCTCGCGTACGAGGGGCTGACGGTGGAACTGGCGTGAGCAACTGCGGCCGGCGCTATGTTGTGCACCGAACGGTGGCATAGACCGCCACGCGGCATCATGGACACTCATCATTCAAGGAGAGCGCCATGAGCAAACCCCACGATACGCCACGCGAGCAGCAACAGCGGGAAGACCAGCAAGCCCAGCAGGAAGCAAACAAGATCCGCCAGCAAGCGGAACATGATAAAGGCGCGATCCGCCAGAATGATGGCCTGAAGCCGCATCAAGGCGGCGACAAGGGTCCTCGCGGCCAGTAGGCAAAAAAAAGGGAGCCGCAAGGCTCCCTTCTTACTGGCGCTGGCTATCCATTACATGATGTGCCGGCCAATCCACCAGGCGATCGCCGCAACGAATGCCGAGGCAGGAATCGTGAAGATCCAGGCCCAGACGATGTTGCCGGCGACACCCCAACGTACGGCCGACATTTTTTGTGCCGAGCCGACGCCGACGATGGCGCCCGTGATGGTATGCGTGGTCGACACGGGAATGCCCATGGCCGTCGAGATGAACAGGGTGATGGCGCCGCCCGTTTCAGCGCAGAAGCCGCCGACCGGTTTGAGCTTGGTGATCTTCTGGCCCATGGTCTTGACGATGCGCCAGCCGCCGAACAGCGTACCGAAGCTGATGGCCGTGTAGCACGAGATGATGACCCACAGCGGTGGCACGGCGTCGGTGGTGCTCGAATAGCCGGCGGCGATCAGCAGCATCCAGATGATGCCGATGGTTTTTTGCGCGTCATTGCCGCCGTGGCCCAGGCTGTACGCCGCAGCCGAAACCAGCTGCAGGCGGCGGAACCATTTGTCGACCTTGCGCGGCGTCGAGCGCACGAAGATCCACGACACCAGCAGCATGATCAGCGAACCGAACAGGAAGCCCAGCACCGGCGACAGCACGATGAACAGCACGACTTTCCACAGGCCGGCAGAGATCAGCGCGCCCGTGCCGGACTTGGCCACAGCGGCGCCCACCAGGCCGCCGATCAGGGCGTGCGAGGACGACGAAGGAATGCCGTAGTACCAGGTGACGAGGTTCCACACGATGGCGCCCATGAGGGCGCCAAATATCACATATTGGTCAATCACCGCGGGGTCGATCGTCCCCTTGCCCACCGTGGCGGCCACGGTCAGCTGGTGGAAGACGAAGATGGCGACGAAGTTGAAGGTGGCAGCCATGGCAACCGCGGTCTGCGGTTTCAATACGCCCGTCGAGACCACCGTGGCGATCGCGTTGGCGGCATCGTGGAAGCCGTTCATGAAGTCAAATAGCAGTGCCAGGATGACGAGCAGGCCTAGCACGTAGATGCTCATTTGGATGGTTTGCATGGATTTTTCTTTTCTGATTCTGTTTCAGGACAGACGCTGTTACGCGTTTTCGACGATGATGCCTTCGATAATGTTGGACACATCTTCGCAACGGTCTGTCACGGTTTCCAGAATTTCATAGATCGCCTTCAGCTTGATCAGGGTGCGCACGTCCGGTTCGTCGCGGAACAGCTTGGACATGGCGGCGCGCATCACGTGGTCGGCGTCCGATTCCAGGCGGTCGATCTCTTCGCAGATGGCGACGATCTTGCGCGAGTTATCCATGTTGTGCAGCATGGCCACGGCGTCGCGGACTTTCTCGGTGCACGCCAGTACCAGTTCGGCCAGGCGCTTGGCTTCCGGCGTGACGGCTTTCAGGTCGTACAGCGACACGGTTTGCGCCGCATCTTCCAGCAGGTCGAGGATGTCGTCCTGGCGCGTGATCAGCTGATGGATGTCATCGCGGTCGATCGGCGTGATGAAGGTCTTGTGCAGCATTTCCACGGTGGCGTAGGTGACTTTGTCCGCCTGTTTCTCGATGCTTTCAATCGCATGTACGCGGTTTTCCAGGTCGTCGAAATTGGTCATCAGGCCGAGCATCTCTTTTGCGCCCTTGACGCACAGTTCCGCGTGCTGGTTAAACAATTCAAAAAACTTGCCCTCAGTGGGCATCAAGCGTCCAAACATGTCATTCTCCGTTAAGCATTGAGTCGTGTTATTTACTACAGAAAGCCGCCCCGTTGTCGGGGGCGGCCAATGGAATATCAGTGCTGCTGTGTTAGTCGCCTTGATAAAGCGCCAGGCCACCACTGTAATTGCCAAATTTGGTGTACTGCCCCATGAAGGTGAGGCGGATGCTGCCGATTGGACCGTTACGTTGTTTGCCGATGATGATTTCGGCCGTCCCCTTGTCTGGCGAGTCGGGGTTATACACCTCGTCGCGGTAAATGAACAGGATCACGTCGGCATCCTGCTCAATAGCGCCCGATTCGCGCAAGTCGGACATGACCGGACGTTTGTTCGGGCGTTGTTCCAGCGAGCGGTTCAGCTGGGACAGCGCGATCACGGGACAACCGAGTTCTTTCGCCAGGCCTTTCAAGCCCCGCGAAATTTCGGAAATTTCCGTGGCGCGGTTATCGCCCGGAGTATTTGCCGACATCAGTTGCAAGTAATCGACGATGATCAGGCCCAGCTTGCCGCATTGACGCGACAGACGGCGCGAGCGGGCGCGCAATTCGATCGAGTTCAGCGCCGGCGTTTCATCGATGTACAACTGGGCGTCGTTCATCTTTTGAATCGCGTTGGTCAGGCGCGGCCAGTCTTCATCGTTCAGGCGGCCGGTACGCAGACGGTGCTGGTCCAGCTGTCCCACGGAGCCCAGCATACGCATGGCCAGCTGGGCGCCTCCCATCTCCATCGAGAACACGGCCACGGGCAAGCCGCTGTCGATGGCCACGTTTTCGCCGATGTTGACGGAAAACGCCGTCTTGCCCATCGAAGGACGTCCCGCCACGATCACCAGGTCGCCCGGCTGCAGACCGGAGGTCATGCGGTCGAGGTCGATGAAACCGGTGGGCACGCCCGTGATTTCACTTTGGTTGTCGCGGCTGTACAGTTCGTCGATACGCTCGACCACCTGCGTCAGCAGGGGCTGGATCGCGGTCCAGCCCTGGGCGCCGCGCGCGCCTTCTTCGGCGATGGCGAAGATCTTCGACTCGGCCTCGTCAAGCATCTGCTTGACTTCCTTGCCTTGCGGGCTGAAGGCCGTGCCGGAAATATCGTCAGCGACGGTGATGAGTTTGCGCAGCACGCCGCGGTCGCGCACGATCTCGGCGTAGCGCCGGATGTTCGCGGCCGATGGCGTGTTTTGCGCCATGGCGTTCAGGTAAGCGAGTCCGCCCACATCCTCGGCCTTGCCGAGCTGGGTCAGGGTTTCAAAAACAGTAATGACATCGGCTGGCTTGGAAGCGTTAACCATCTTGACGATTTGCTCGAAGATGATGCGATGGTCATAGCGATAGAAATCCTCCGCATGCATGAAGTCGGCGATGCGGTCATACGCGGCATTGTCGCGCAGCAGACCACCGATGACGGATTGTTCTGCTTCGATCGAATGCGGCGGAATACGGAGGGAATCCAGTTGCGGATCAGAGGGGGCGTTCATGGCGCGAATTATACCCGCTTCGGCGTCAGGGCAAAAAAAAAGGGCGAAAAATCGCGGAAAAAAAGGCCACAAAAAAGCCGGGCGAACCCGGCTTTTCATAGTGCGGCAGCGCTTGCGGGCCAGGCCCGCAGACGATTACGCGTTCGCGTCTGGTACGACAGCGATAACAACTTCCACGACCACGTCGGTGTGCAGAGCAACCGAAACGTTGTGCTCGCCAACGATCTTCAGCGGGCCGGTAGGCATGCGGATTTGTGCTTTTTCAACAGCAAAACCTTGCTTGGTCAGCGCTTCAGCGATGTCGAAGTTGGTGACGGAACCGAACAGACGGCCATCAACACCAGCTTTTTGAGCAACTTGAACGGTCAGGCCGCTCAGTTTTTCGCCCTGGGCTTGCGATGCGGCCAGTTTGGCGGCAGCAGCTTTTTCCAGTTCGGCGCGCTTGACTTCGAATTCAGCCACAGCGGTTGCCGTGGCACGACGTGCCAGGCGTTGCGGGATCAGGAAGTTACGTGCGTAACCGTCTTTGACTTTGACGACTTCGCCGAGGTTACCGACGTTAACAACTTTTTCTAACAGAATGATTTGCATAGTTCTTCTCCAGGAATATCTGACCGATTAAGCGTGGTGCAGATCGGTGTATGGCAGCAGCGCGAGGAAGCGAGCGCGCTTGATTGCGGTGTCAACTTGGCGCTGGTAGTGCGCTTTGGTACCGGTCAGGCGTGCTGGCATGATCTTGCCGTTTTCTTGGACGAAGTCTTTCAGCGTGTCAACGTCTTTGTAGTCGACTTGCTCAACGTGAGCTGCGGTGAAGCGGCAGAACTTCTTGCGTTTGAACAACGGGTTTTGCTGTTTGCGTTTTTCTTTAAGCTTGAGCTTATTTTTGTCGAACTTTTTACCGAATGCCATGTCAGGCTCCTGTATCTAAAATGCGCTAGTCAGAATTGACTGCACTAAAATCAATGATGTGAAACACCAAACTCTTGCTGTTGCGGCTCTTCCTGGCCAGGAAACCCGTGAACTGATACACCCCGCCCAAGTTTGCCTGACTGAACCGGCCTGAGATTTCGCCAGCGGCTAGCGCGGCAACATCAAACTCGGTCAAACGGGCAATCCCTGCTTCCATCTGCTGCGAACTGTGCTGCAATACTGCATTCACAATCGGCAGCCCTGCCGGGGTATAGCGCAATATTTCGCGCTCGGCAATGATGGCGGTTACTTGTAGCTGGTTCAGCGCACGATCCTGGTCAAGAATTAAGCTGCTGCTGCGGCTGGAGCGGCTGCTGGTGCTTCGGTGCGGTGGCTTTTGGCCGCGTCTTCGCGTTGTACCGATTTCATCATCGGCGAAGGAGCTGTTTCAGCTTTCTTCATTTTAACGGTCAGGTGACGCAACACGGCATCATTGAATTTGAATGCTGTTTCCAACTCGACCAGGGTCTCGTTGTCGCATTCGATGTTCAGGCAGATGTAGTGTGCTTTAGGCAGCTTTTGGATCGAGTAAGCCATTTGACGGCGGCCCCAATCTTCCACGCGGTGAACCGAACCGCCGCGGGTGGTTACGCTGGCTTTGTAGCGTTCGATCATCGCGGGCACTTGCTCGCTTTGGTCCGGATGGACGATAAAGACTATTTCATAATGACGCATGCAAACTCCTTCAGGTCGGATTGATAATCGCCCACCCCGGCGTCAAGACGGGTGTGGGAAGGTCAGCCGAAGATTATAACCGCCTTTTGCAAACGTTTCAATCATTCCGTCCACCTGCACCCGAAAAGCCCGCGCGCCGTGCCGCTTTTCATCGGTGCACAAGTATTTCTTGCGAAATCCGCCCAAAACACGGAAATCCCCTTGCATAGTGGACGATACTGTACAAAAATACAGACTGTTCATATAGACAGCATTTTAGTATGCACCCACCGCTCATGATCAAGCTGACAGCACGACAAGAACAAATCCTGAACCTGATCAAGGACGCGATTGAAAATACGGGCTTCCCTCCCACCCGTGCCGAGATCGCCAATGAATTGGGCTTCAAATCGGCCAACGCGGCCGAAGAGCATTTGCAGGCCCTGGCCCGCAAGGGCGCCATCGAGATTTCGCCCGGCACCTCGCGCGGCATCCGCCTGATCGGCGCTGCCGCAGACACCCTGCCATCGAAGGTGCCGGCAGCGCTGCTGATGTCGCTGCCGCTGATCGGCCGGGTAGCGGCCGGCTCGCCCATCCTGGCGCAGGAAAACCTGGAAGCGAGCTACAACGTCGACCCTGCCCTGTTCTCGGCCAAGCCCGACTTCCTGCTGAAGGTGCGCGGCTGGTCCATGCGCGACGCCGGCATCATGGATGGCGACTTGCTGGCCGTGAAAAAGGTCGACAGCGCCAAGAACGGCCAGATCGTCGTCGCCCGCATCGGCGACGAAGTCACCGTCAAGCGCTACAAAAAAACCGGTTCCGTCATCGAACTGCTGCCGGAAAACCCCGACTTCAAGGTGATCACCGTGTCGCCGGAAGACGAGTTTGCTTTGGAAGGTTTGGCGGTAGGCTTGATGCGCAGCTGGCATTAAACTGCCGCACGTAAAAAGGGCCGCGACAGCATCACTGTCGCGGCCCTTTTTACATGGTGCGCGGCTGCTTATGCGTCCAGTGCGTTGCTGAAATCTTCCAATAAGTCTGCTTCATCTTCGATACCGACGGACACGCGAATCAAGGACTCGGCAATGCCCATGCTGGCGCGGCGCTCGGCGCCCATCTCATAAAAGATCGTGTGGGCGACGGGAATCACCAGGGTGCGCGTGTCGCCCAGGTTGCTCGCGGGAATAGCCAGGTTCAACCGATTGAGGAAATCGAAGCAGTCGATGCCATCCTTCAGCTCAAAGCTGAATAGCGAACCATAGCTGCGGAACAGGTCCGTCGCCAGCGCATGTTGCGGGTGCGACGCCAGGCCCGGGTAATGCGCGGCCGCCACTCGTGGGTCGGCGGCTAGCATGGTCGCCAGCGCCAGGGCGTTCGAGCAGGTGCGGTCCATGCGCAAGGCCATGGTTTCCGCGCCGACAGCAATATGGTGCGCCGCTTCCGGACCCAGCGAGGCGCCGAAATCGCGCAAGGCCTTGGCGCGGATTTGCGCGATGCCCCACTGCGCCGGCGCCGCCTTTTTATAATTTTCAAAGATGTTCGGGTACCGCGTCCAGTCGAACACGCCCGTATCCGTCAGGCTGCCGCCCAGCGCATTGCCGTGGCCGCCGATGGATTTCGTCAAGGCGTTCACCACCAGGCCCGCACCCACGGCTTTCGGGCGGAACAGATACGGCGTCGTCATGGTGTTGTCGACGATGTAGAGGATGCCTTTTTCACGGCACAGGTCGCCGATTTTCTTCAGGTCGGCGATCTGCGTACGGGGATTGGCGATGGTTTCCACAAACACGATGCGCGTGGCCGGCGTAATGGCGGCCGCCACGTTGGCCACCTCGGTGGCGTCGACGAACGACACGCCGATGCCCTGCCCCGTCACCGTTTGCCACAGGCTGTTGGTGTTGCCAAACAAAAAGGCCGACGACACGACATGGTCGCCCGCGCGCAGCAACGATTGCACCACGGCGCCGATGGCGCCCATGCCGGTGGCGAAGCACAAAGTCGCCACGCCGTCTTCCATCTTGTTGACCTTGTCTTCCAGCGCGGAAACGGTCGGGTTGCCTTGGCGGCCATAGCGGAAGCCTGGCTCCTTGCCCTGGAACACGGAAGCAAGCTGGCGCGCATCGGCGTAGCCAAAGGCAACGGAAGTGTGCACGGGCTTGTGCAAGGAGCCGTGCTCGATGCCCTTGCGGCGGTCGTTGTGCAGGATGGTGGTGGTGAAGCCGTAGTTTTTTTTGGTGGTCATGGTGGAAGTTCCAAATACTCGTCTTGCCGCTTAACCCAAGGCAAGTGCTGGGGTCAGTCCCTTCGGGATCGGAATGCGCACCACTGGCGCGCACTCCCCCGGCGGGTCTGACCCCGAAAAAAAAGCCCGGCAATAGCCGGGCCTAGTATCAAGCCTCGGTAGTAGCGAGGTTCAGGTTCAGCTGGGAACGCGGCGTATCTTCGGGCGCTGCCGCCTTTGGATGGTGGCGCGCATATTCCAGGCGGTCCAGGTATTCCTGCGACACGTCGCCCGTCACGTAGACGCCATCGAAGCACGATGCCTCGAAGTTGGTCAGGGCCGGGTTGACGTCGGCAATCGCCTGCTTCAGCGCTTCGATATCCTGGTACACCAGGTAGTCGGCCGTGATTTCGCGACACACTTCTTCCGTCGTGCGGCCGTAGGCGATCAGCTCGTCGCGCGTCGGCATGTCGATTCCGTACACGTTCGGGTAGATCACCGGTGGCGCGGCCGAGGCAAAGATGACTTTCGTCGCGCCCGCTTCACGCGCCATCTGCACGATTTCACGGCTGGTGGTGCCGCGCACGATGGAGTCGTCGACCAGCAGCACGACTTTATCCTTGAACTCGGACGGAATCGCGTTGAGCTTCTGGCGCACGGATTTCTTGCGCGCCGCCTGGCCCGGCATGATGAAGGTACGGCCGATGTAGCGGTTCTTGATGAAGCCTTCGCGGTACTCGATGTTCAGCGCCATGGCCAGCTGGATGGCGGCCGGGCGCGAGGAATCGGGAATCGGCATGACCACGTCGATATGCACGCCGGGCAATTCGGTGCGGATCTTTTCGGCCAGGTATTCGCCCATTTTCAGGCGCGTGGCGTACACGGAAGCGCCGTCGATGACGGAGTCCGGGCGCGCAAGGTAGACGAATTCGAAGACGCACGGATTCAGGCTGGCATTGTCGGCGCACTGGGCGCTGTGCAATTGCTTGTCGGCGTCGATGAAGACGGCTTCGCCAGGACCGATGTCGCGCACGAAGCGGAAGCCCATGCCTTCCAGGGCCACGGATTCGGAAGCGATCAGGTATTCGGGACCCTGCTCCGTTTCATTGATGCCCAGGCACAGCGGACGGATGCCGTGCGGGTCGCGGAAGGCCAGCAAGCCCACGCCGGCGATTTGCGCGACGGCGGCGTAGCCACCCTTGACGCGGCGGTTCAGCACGGTGACAGCCTTGAAGATGGCTTCCGGGTCCAGGTTCAGGCCCGTCGTCGCTTCCTGGATTTCATGCGCCAGCACGTTGAGCAGCACTTCCGAGTCGGAATCGGTATTGATGTGGCGGCGGTCGTTCTTGAACATTTCCTGTTTCAACTGCTCCCAGTTGGTCAGGTTGCCATTGTGCGCCAGGGTGATGCCGAACGGCGCATTCACATAAAACGGCTGTGCTTCCTCTTCGCTCGACGAACCGGCCGTCGGGTAGCGACAGTGGCCGATGCCGGTGGTGCCTTGCAGCGAACGCATGTTGCGCGTACGGAAGACGTCACGTACGAGGCCATTGGCCTTGTGCATGGAAAACATACTGCTGTGATTGGTCGCAATCCCTGCCGCATCCTGACCGCGATGTTGCAAGAGCAACAATGCATCATAGAGCAATTGATTGACAGGTTGATGGGAAACGACGCCGACGATGCCACACATGGTGTGCTCCTAAACTGTGCTACTGATTTTAAAAAAAATTCAAAATTTCACATGCTGCGCGTAAGCGGCAGGCAGATAAGGCTTGATGGCGCGCGCGCCCTGTTCCGCGACCGGGCTGAGCAGCGCGTTTTTCCAGAATGGCTGCTGCGGGATGGTCGTCATACCGCACAAGATGACGGCGGTCAGCACGATCACAAGGCCCCGCGCCAGGCCGAACAGGCTGCCCAGGGTGCGGTCGGCCAGGCTCAGGCCCGTCACCTTGACAAGCGCGTCGACCGTCATGGACAGCAAGCCCATCAGAATACGCACGCCGATGAACAGCACGACGAAGGCCAGCAATAACCGGATGGCTTCGCCCGGTACGGCTTCCGGCAGGAATTTCGCCAGGGTGGCGCCATAGGCGTTGGCAATGACGAAGGCCACGATCCAGCTGACCAATGACAGTATTTCCTTGACCAGGCCACGCATCATGCTGATCAGCACGGACGTCACCAGCACGAACAGCACCAGGTAATCGAAGATCGTCACGCGCGTTCAGCCTTGCATGATCACGCTGGCACCAGCGAACCGCCCAGGCCCAGCTTTTGCAGCTTGGCGCGTGTCTTTTCCGCGTCTTCGCGGCTGCCGAACGGGCCCACCCGCACACGGATACGCTCGCCAGTAGGGCTGGAGACTTTCTGCGTGTACGACTTGATGCCTGCTTCGCGCAGCTTGTCCTGCAATTCGTCGACCTTGTCCTGCGTCGCCAGGGCCGCCACCTGCACCACGAACTTGCCGCTGCCGGCATCGTGGGCTTTTTCCTGCGGCTTCTCCACGGGCTTGCCTTCCAGGATCGCCAGTGCGCGCGCCGCATCGTCGGCAGACTGCGCCGGCTTGGCAGGTTTCGCTTCAGGCTTGGCTTCCGGTTTCACCTCATGCTTGGGCTCAGGCTTGGTTTCCGCCTTGGGCTCGTGCTTCGGTTCCGGCTTCGGTTCGTGTTTCGGTTCAGGTTTCGGCTCCACCTTGACCGGCTTGGGCTCGGGCTTCGGCTCCGGTTTCGGCTCCACATACGCGGGCTTGACGGGAGCTGGCTGGGCAGCGGCAAGCACGGGTGCCGGCGCCGGCTTGGCCGCCGGCGGCAGCGGCGTGTCGACGATTTCCTCGGACTGGTCCAGGCCATTGCTTGCCGCGGCCTGGGCCGGCACGGGTGCAGGTGCCGGCGCGGCTTTTTCCTTCGACGGGATGTCGATGGCGATATCGTTGAAAGGGGCTTTCGGCTCGGAATCGAGCAGCATCGGCAAGCCGACAGCCACGCCCAGGGCCAGGGCGATGGCCCCGACCAGGCGGCGGCGTGCGCGCTTCTTTTCAGGCAAGACCGGATCCGGTGCGTCCTTGCCGCCACGGCGCGATCCGCCGCCACCGGAGGTGTTGGCAGCGCGCTTGCGGGTCGGCGACTGTGCTTCGCCAGGGACATAAAAGCCGCTGTCTTCGCCAGAGGATTCTTGCTTGTTTTTAAACAGTTTCGAGAACAAGCCCATGCGTGATTTTCAGTCGAGTGCGTTTCAGTGAAGTGAGGATTTTCGGGCCTTCATCACGCCGGCAACGGTGAGGAAAGAACCAAAGACCACAATTCTATCATTCTCACCGGCCCGGCTCATTGCATTTGCAAAAGCTTGTGCCGGATCATCGAAAATAGACACAGTATGTTCGCTGCTGTCAGGCTTGTCTTCCAGCATGATCTGCACCTTGGCGGCCAGCTCGGAGGCTGTGGCAGCGCGCGGCGAAGGCAGGCCCGTCAGGCACCAGTGGTCGACGTGTTCGGACATGGCGGCCAGTACGCCATCGATATCCTTGTCCTGCATGGAACCGAAGACGGCATAGGTGTACGGATGGAAACCCATATTGCCCAGGTTCTGGTTCAGCGCCGAGGCAGCATGGGGGTTGTGCGCCACGTCGAGGATCACGCTGGGGCGGCCAGGCAAGACCTGGAAGCGGCCCGGCA
>RCUS01000418.1_pt1 | contig 28788 bp, 26 predicted proteins | sample 2166221 | NCBI WGS metagenome assembly RCUS01 (sample SAMN09932758, study PRJNA488358) | compost metagenome | isolation source: compost soil in cyclohexanecarboxylic | place: Germany: Experimental Botanical Garden
GGAGCATTCATTTTCAATGTTTTGGGAGGGAACTGATCATGGCAAGTAAAGGTCACAATGAAGTCAAGGAAAGTCTGCGGGAAATGACACGTATTTTCCAGCCCAAGGATCCCAAGAAATTTGTCAGAGAGTATGTGCGCAAGTACCGGATAACGGGAGGATATGAGGAAGAGCTTACCATGGTCGTCGAGCACGAACTGGTCCGGATGAATTCATCCGTGTCCTAGCCAACCCGGCTTTCGCAAATGAATCGCAAATGATATGAACATATTATAAACCGTGATTTGCGGAACGCCGCAAAGAACGGTTTTTTTGTTGTAATCCAATCCATATAAATGTCGATAGGTGAAGAATGGAATTCCATAATTGAAAACGCTTCACAGTTTACTTATATATGATACCGCTTTCTGTAATCGATTGCAATTGCTGAATTATCAAGACTTTAGCTTAATTTGAGCCTCCGGGATGCAGCATCAAGACAGCATAGAATCCCGTGATTCCGGCAGGTAAGCAGCGTTGTATTTATATTATTGCATAACGCTGTTCGCCGCTGTGGCCCTCATGAGGTGGTTCGTCCGGTTCTTCCGGTGCGGGAGCAGAAAGGCGGCATTGCAGAGGCAGAAAGCTTTTTTCGGAGGACAGATCTTCTTCGCCAGGGATTCGCTCCGGGCTAAGGCAGATGGGTGGAATCGCGGTCGGTGAAGTTCATTCAAGGGCGGATTTTGGCCTGCGCGCTTGCTTCTGTCTTTCATCACTGGTATAAAAAAGAGTACGGGCAAGTCGCCGCGGAACAGCTCCGGGGAGCACTCCGGTGTAAAATCACGCTGCCGACTTGTGCAACTGCCGGTGACTTTAGGAGGACGAACATGGATATTTTCACCGTATTTCCGACGATCAGTACTGGGTTTATCGTCATCAGCGCTGTGATGGTGGCCATCGGCTGGAGACTGATCATTCTGGGCAAGCGCGAAGCGCACAAAAAGGCGATGATCGCCGCCGCAATATTTGCCGTGCTGTTTTTTCTCGTGTACGCATCAAGAACCGTCTTTGTAGGGAACACCTCTTGGGGAGGGCCGGACAACCTGTCAGCCTTGTACCATGTGTTTCTGATCTTTCACATCGTTCTCGCAACGGTGGCTGCCGTATTCGGCATCACGACGCTGACGCTGGGCTTCAAGGCCAAGTATGCCAAGCATCGCAAATGGGGGAGGGTGACTTCGGTCATCTGGTTCATCACCGCCATAACGGGCACCGCGGTATATATTCTGCTGTATCTGATGTATCCGGGCGGCCACACCAAGCCGGTGTGGGAAGTCATTTTGGGCGCTTAAGAGCGCCCTTTTTTTATTGTAGAAGGTATAGCTCCCTATTGAAAATTATAATCCAGCGCGGCCTGCATGACGGGATCGACGCCTGCTCTAAAATCTTCGATGGTGGTGGGCACAGGGAGGTCGGGAGGGACTGCATCCTGTCCCAAATACAACGGATTATGATACTCGGTTGTGCAGTAGTAAGCCGTCAATCCGGACGCCGGAAGCTTCAGCGGAAGGATGTTTCCCGGCTTGTTCGGGTCCCCGTTGGTCGGTTCGCCGACCAGTTTGGCATGGAACTCCGTGCGCAGCGTAATAGCGGCGAACATTGCCGATGATGCTGTATCCCGGCTGGTCAGCACAAGCATATGGCGGACCAGCTCCGGATTTTGGGCCAAGCCCTCCAGCAGCGGCAGAAAGACGGCGGTATCCCCGCCGGAATTATTTCTCAAGTCGATAATCAGCCGGTCCACCGGCTGCTGCCGGGCCGTTTGTAGCATTTCTCCAGTGAACTGAAGCATGGAGAGGTTCTTGTCCTGCTCGCAGGAGTTGTAGGCGATGTACATCGCTTTTGCCGAGGCCATATATTCGTACTGATAGTTGGAATCGCCCTGCCTGTAATTCTGCATGAACTGCTGCGCGGGCATGTATTCTGCAAATTCGGGCTTTGAGTGATTGGCTTCGGTCAGCGTTTCGGCATTAACTGAAATAATCTGTCCATCCTCTTTCCTGAAGGTCAGCTCCACTTTCTCAGTGTCCTCTATAACGCGAAGTCCCTTCAGTACGGAAGGCATTCGGAGATACATCGGAGCTCTCGCCCAAAAACCAACCTCGTTATCCCGCGAAATATCCTTCTTCAGCTTCTCCAGAATTCGCCCCACCGGAACCCCCTCAACGGCAGTTAATTCGCTGTACAGGGTATCCCGGTAACCTGCCACGGTGCCTAGTACATAGACTTTACCCTCCTGCATATAAAGATAGAACGGAAGAATCGGCTCCGAGGATAAATCGAGATAGGTATGAACCTGTCCCAATGAAGCCAGCGCTCCCGACAGTTCCAGCTTCACCTCATCGTCGTTCCGGTACTTGGGAAGCTTGTCGATGATCGCCGTAATCCGCTCCCTGAAATCTTCAGCCTGCCGGGGATTCTGCTTCAGCGTAATTTCCTTCTCCGGGAACTCCCGCCGGACAAGCTCCAGATCGGACCTCCAATCGAGCTTCGGTCCCGGTTCACTGGAACAGGAGGCAAGAAGCGGCAGGAGAACAAGCAGAATCACCGAGCAGAGAAGTGAATGACGATAGCGATTGAACATGAACCTATTCCCCTTTACAAATATTGGATTTCACTCTGCCTATTATGCAGGGAGACCATTCCTGAGGGCAAGTGGAGAAAATAAGATTTTTTTCCAAGGAAGGGATTGACAATATGAGGGCAGCTCTATACACTGTGTATATAAATATAAACAGTAAGCACAGCGCATTCGGATTTCGAATCTGTGCCAAAGGATGGATCGCCTATGCAGACGTTGAAAGACTCCTGGTTTATGCTGCGGGGAGATTACAGAGGCAACAAAATGATGTTACTGTTCCAGTTGCTCTTCTCCATTATCTTCATGGGATATCTCGGAGCGTTCGCCGCAATGACCATCAATGACTCCCTCAAGGCGGGCGAACGGATGGTGATTACCGATTATCTGTTGCTCGCACTGACGCCGGCTATCGGGTTCACTTACTGTCGCAATACGATGAAGTACTGGAGCACGAATTCGTATACGAAGCTGTTGGCCTACCTGACTAGCCTGCCGATCCCGGTCCGCGTGATTCTCTGCAAAAGAAGGCTGCAGGCGCTGCTTACTTTCTTCTTCAACGGTCTGCTGTTCTTCGGCATCCTGTACGGCGTTGGCGTTCACCTGCGCGAGGCTCTCTCCCTTCCTTCGTATCTCGTCTTCGCCCTGACCTGGACGGGGTACGGAATCATGCTGACCGGACTCTACATTTATTTCGAGTATACCGTCAGCGGCAAGGCCTATTTCTGGCTCGTGCTGCTGATGATGATGGCGGCGCTCGGCGTCGCGCTGCTGATCCGGCTGGCCGGGGGCAACCTGCTGCTGTACACGGTATCGAATGCAAAATCGCACGGCTTCCTGTCGCCTCTGATGTGGGGCACGCTGCTGGCCGGAGGCGTCTCTCTGTGGCTGTTCTCCAGGCTGACGGTTTACCGGCTCAAGAGCCGTGACCTCGAATGATTCCGGCGGAACTAGGGAAGGCGGTGAACGTAAAGATGCGAATACCGGTTCAGATTGATGAGAGCAGCGCGGAGCCGCTGTATCACCAGATTGAAACGCAGCTGAGATCCCTCATCATCAGCGGCAACATCGCGGAAGGCACGCTCCTCCCGTCCATCCGGGAGTTCGCGGGGGATTTGAAATGCAGCGTCATTACGGTCCGCCGGGTCTATCAGGATCTGGAGAACGAAGGGCTGCTGCGCACAAGGCAGGGCACCGGAACGTTCGTCTCCCATGTCGGGGACGGGGCAAGGGAGGGGTTCAAGCTGGAGACGGTACAGAAAGCGCTGGAAGCGGCGGCGGAGACCGGATTGTCGGTGCAGTACGATGAGGCCGAGCTGGTCGCGCTCTTTCGTGATATTGTGAAGCGCAAATACGGAGGACGGAAAGCGGAGGGGGAGAGCTGATGGCGCAGATGGCGGCGGAGCTAAGGAACGTAACCAAGAAGCGGCGAACCAAGACGGTAGGCCCGCTTCATCTGGAGGTGCCGGAGGGTTATATTACCGCACTGGTAGGGCAGAATGGCTCCGGCAAAAGCACGCTTCTGCAGATGCTGTTGAAGCTGACGCATCCGGACGAAGGCGAAATCCGCTGGTTCGGCCAGAGCTTCGAAGGCGAGCTGCCTCTGTCGGTCCGGCAGACGATCGCCTATGTGGCGGAGCATCCGACCCGGCAGGAGGACTACTGGGGGCCGGAAGAGGCCGCCTGGTTCCGGAGCCGATGGTATCCGCAGTGGGACCAAGGCTATTTCGAGAAGCTGATGCATACGTTCGAGGTGCCGAGAGGACAGAAGCTTGGGAAGATGTCCAAGGGCGAGCGCCGTAAGTTCGAAATCGCCGCCGCCCTTGCCGCAGGCCCGAAGCTCCTGCTACTCGACGAGCCTTCCTCCGGCCTCGATCCCTTCGCCTGGAAAGCGATGATCGAGATTCTGCAGAGCTACATGAACGAACGGCAGGCCGCGATTCTGATCTCTACCCATATCGTGGAGGAGGTGCGGCGGCTGGCCGATTATATCACCCTGCTGCATCAGGGCAGGCTGCTTGGGACCGTGGAGAAGGATGCCCTCCTGGGGGCGTGGAGCGAGGTCTGGATTTCCGCCCATGACGAGGAGGAGCTCCAGGGAATCGCCGCTGAGCTGCCGGATGCCTTCCGGCCAGTCATGGGAGCTCCGGGAACCGCTTCTCTACTGACCTCCCGGCTTCCGGATTTGGAGAAACGCCTGGCGGATTTGAACGTAAAGGTATTCAGAAGCCGCAGCCTGGATTTGGAAGAAAGCTTGGAGCTTTGGATCAAGGGATACACCCCGAAGGACATGGACGCGTAAGGAGAGGAGACAAGGACGATGGAAGCTTTGAAATTGGAAAGTGTTGTGAAGCAGTACGGCGACAAAACGGCGGTGAACGGAATCAGCCTTGGCGTGGAGCAGGGTGAAATCTACGGGCTGCTTGGAGCCAATGGCGCGGGCAAGACGACGACGATGCGGATGGTACTGGGCCTGATTTATCCCGATGGCGGCTCGATCCGTTATAACGGCAAACCGTTCAGCAGCGAGCTTCAGTCGATTATGGGTTATCTGCCCGAGGAGAGAGGGCTGTACCCGAAGGTGAAGGTCAGCGAACAGATCGTCTATCTGGCCCGCCTGCGCGGCATGTCCGCGGCCGATGCCGACCAGAGCCTGCGTTACTGGCTGGACCGCTTCGAAGTTCCCGAGTACTACAACAAGAAGATCGAGGAGCTGTCCAAGGGTAATCAGCAGAAAATGGGCTTTATCGCCGCTGTGGTCCACAAGCCGCAAATTCTGATTCTGGACGAGGCCTTCAGCGGTCTTGACCCCGTCAATGTCGAACTGCTCAAGGATACGGTCAAAGAGCTGCGCGATCAGGGAACGAGCATTCTGTTCTCCACCCACCGGATGGAGCATGTGGAGGAGCTGTGCCGGCATATCACCATTCTGGACCGGTCGAACACGGTCGTGCAGGGCGATATCCGCGACATCAAGAAGGGCTATCCGAGGGAAGAAGTATTCCTGAGGACTTCAGGAGAAGTGGCTGGCCTCGCTGGTATTCCGGGAGTAACCGCTGTAGAGCGGAAGGAGAGCGGATATACGGTGCGGATCGCCGATGTCTCGGCTGCACAGCTTGTGCTGCGGAAGGCACTGGAGCAGGGCGAGGTCGAGCATTTCGAAATCAAGGAGCCGACGCTTAACCAAATCTTTATCAAGGCGGTGGGTGAATCTCATGAATAAAATGGGGACGATTATCGGGTTCACGTTCAAAAATAAGGTCAGAACGAAATCATTTCTTATAACAACGCTGATTCTTGTCATTCTGTTGAGCATCGGGATGAATATCCCCTATCTGATCAAAGTGTTTCAAGGAGACGATTCGAACAGCACGGGCTTGTCCATCGGCGTTGTGGCGGAGAGCGGAAGCCGTGCGACCCAGTTGCTTCAGACTTATGCCCAGCAATCGGATACGGGCGCGAAGATTACGGTGTATCCGAGCGCTGACGACGCCGGTCTGAAGAAGGCGATGCAGGACGGACAGACGGATGGCTACCTGACCTTCACTGAGCAGGGCGGAGCCGGACTCTCGTCGGCCGTCTACCATTCTTCGGGCAGCGGCTCCAAGGCGCAGAGCTTCCTGCAGACCGCTCTCCAGCAGATCAACGCACAGCTCATCGCCGGAGACAAGCTGACGGCAGAGCAGATCGCCGCGATGAACGCTCCGATCAGCCTTGGCATGGAGAAGATTAATGCCGACGGAGGGGAAGCGGCCGATGAGTCGCACCCGATCATCAACTATGTGCTTGTCTACTGCTTGCTGATTCTCTTCTTCATGTCGATCATGATGACGGGCAATATGATCTCGGCCGAAGTCACTTCGGAGAAGAGCTCCCGCATTATGGAGATTCTGATTACGAGCGCTGCTCCACTGGCGCAGATGTTCGGCAAGGTGATCGGCATTTTCCTGGTCGGCCTTATACAGATCGTGATCATCGCGGCAGCTGTTGCCGCCAACCTGCTGCTGCCTCATAACGCGGACGTGCTGAAGGATTTCAATCTCGACCTCGGCCAGCTCAGTGTCAGCCTGCTCGTCTACGGTCTGATCCTTTATATTCTCGGCTACTTCCTGTACGCGCTGATGTACGCCGCCGTTGGCTCCATCGTGAGCCGCACCGAGGATCTTGGCCAGGCGGTTATGCCGATCATGATGCTCGGCTTCGTGAACTTCTACGTGCCGCTGTTCAGTATTTCGGCCCCTAACACGATGCTCGTCAAAGTTGCAAGCTATGTGCCGTTCACTTCTCCGCTCAGCATGCTGCTGCGCATCGGCGTCGGCGACGTCGCCTTCTGGGAAATCGCCTTGTCGCTGCTGATTCTGCTGGTCACCTGCTTCGGAATGGGCTGGCTTGCCGCCAAGATCTACCGCACCGGCGTCCTGATGTACGGCAAGCGTCCGAGCATCAAGGAGCTGCGCAAGGCAATGAAGGCTTACAAAATTTAAGGAGTGGGAATAATGGATAAAAAACAGCAACAAAATGTAGGCATGCTGTTCTTAGCCTCTTTTTCCTTGCTCACAGCGAGCCGCTATTTTCCTGCTAATGGAAGTACTCTGCTGGATTTCACGCAAGGAATTCTAGCCGGTGTAGGCATAGGCGGAATGGTGATGACAATCGTAACTTTCGGTAGATATTATAAGCGCAGCCATTAAGGCAGGGTTCTGCTGCAGAGCTTAATATAGTTGATTGACAGGCTCATCCGTGGTTGAAACGGGTGAGCCTTTTTGATGCACCGTTACATGCTCAAAGCTTTCGGATCGGCGTGATCAGTGCGATGACTACCTCCAGGATTTTGGCACCTGCTGCTACAGCGAATACCGCTCGCGGATCGGTCCATTCCGACAGGGCGGCTCCGGACATCGCTCCCAAGGGCATGGCCAAACGGGTCAGCATTCTGGAGAAGCCAAGCACCCGTCCGATCATATCGGATGGAATGGTCTCTTGGCGTACGGAGGTGACAATCGTATTCCAGGCAACGTTGCAGACCGTGACCGCGAAAAATGCGATCCCGGGAGCAAGCCAGAAATGACTGACCGAAGCAAAAAGGAAACCGACCGTTCCGATTCCCAGCAGCACTGGGATCAATGTGCCCCTGCGGAACCGACTCTCCAGCGGAACGGCCAGAATGCTTCCGATGATGCCTCCAAATCCAAGCAGGGTATAGTTAATGCTGCTCTGCTGGGTATTCAGATGGAGAGTGTTCAGCAGGTAGAACATCAACACGCCGAAAGCCGCGCTGTAGCCGAAGTTACCAATCATCGCCTGGAAGGAGAAGGAGAGATTGATTTTGGAATGGATGAGCCATTTGAAACCTTCCCCGATGTTTTTGAAAATCTGCGGCAGACTAGCCATCGGCTTGGGCTTGCTAAAGCTTGGCATAAGCATCAGAACGACGAGTGTTCCCGCGAATGATACAGCATCGATCCACAGCGTGTTGAATCCCCCGACGGCTACGATAATCACGCCGGCAAGCAGCGGTCCAGCCAGATCCGCGATTTGATTGCTCAACTGGTAGGAGGCATTAGCCCGCGTCAATTGTTTAGGTGCCAGTGAAGGAATAATGGCAACGATGGAAACGTCGAACATCAGTGAAAGTATGGTGAGCACGAAGGAAATCGCGTAAAGATGCCACAGCTGCAGAACTCCAGCAAAGTGCAGCAGGGGGATCAGCCCGACGAGCAGCGCTCTGGAGCTATCGGTAATGATCATCAGCTTTTTTCGTTCCCATCGGTCGACCATACTGCCCACAACCGGTCCGAACAAGACGATCGGCAGAACGCTCACCGCATACATGGACCCCATCACGATACTGGATTGGGTTAATTTGTAGGAGATCCAGGGAATGGCAAAAGAAAACAGGGAATCCCCCAATCTGGAAATGAACATCCCCATCAGAAACCGGATATAGGAGAGGGGCAATTCCAGAAGCGTATGCGCTGGAACCGCCTGCTCATCCGTCTCAGACTGCAGGGGTGAAGACGTACCTGAATTTGGCAACGATTAACCTTCTTTCACCTCGGAAACGAAATAAGGATTTGCTCCGCGATTTGTTTAACATGAGGCTCCCGAATAAAGGAATAGCGATCTCCGGGGCTGGTTACCGCCTGAAGATCGCAAGACAGCCCCTTCCAGCCCAAAGCGGGATCATTTCCTGTTTTTTGCACAGTATCCGCTGCAGAAACAACAAGTAGGCTGCTGTTATATGGCCGCAATGTGTAGTGCTTCGGTTGATTTTTCCTCCAGTGTGCGAGGAAGTACATCCAGATATAGGCGTAAAGGAAGAAAATAGAAAGGGAGAGCCCTCAGAATACAGCCTTCTCAAGGGTCTGTCTATCATAAGATGCACAGATCGGCATAGAGTTCATGAAGCCATAGCATCTCGAGATCAAAGCCCTCATTCTTGACTGTATGATCTAAAAAGTGTAGGATGAGGACAGAAAGGAGGGTATGAAATGGCAAGAAGCAAAGAATTCGATACCACCGAAGTGCTGCATAAGGCAATGGAAGTCTTCGGCTACTATGGTTATGAAGGCACGTCCCTCCAGAACTTGCTCGACGGACTGGGGATTGCCCGCCAGAGTCTGTATGATACGTACGGGACGAAGAGAGATCTGTTCATCAAGGCCGTGAAGCAGTATGTTGAAGGGAAATCTTCAGCGGCTGCTGCCTACCTGGCTTCTGCGGATTCTGTCAAAACGGCGGTCGCCGACATTTTTCAGACCATTGTGTCGGTGCTGCAGAATGAAGAACAGCGGAAGGAATGCCTGATCTTGCATAGCGCCATCGATCAAGTGCCTCATGATCCTGAAATCGCAGCGCTGTTTGAAAAAGATCGGCAGCTGTTGGAACAAGCCTTCTATGACGCATTGGTTCGGGGGCAGGCCCGGGGAGAGCTGGGTCCAAATCAGGACTTGCATGCTCTTGCGCGATATTTATATCATGCGAGATACGGATTGACCCAAGCGGCGAAGCTATCTAACGATCCTCAGGTTCTGGAAGATATCTCAGCTGTTGTGCTCTCTACGCTCAATCGCTGTTAAAACAGTCTGATTTATTGTCAATATCAGATCATTTGGTCTGGTATTGGCCTGAATCGGATATCATGAAAAGTAAGAATGAAAAAATAATTATTGACCGAATGATCCGGAAATGCTACAATGAGAATTGTTAAAGGAAGTCGAACAGCTTGCTGAAATTAGACTAATGAGTCTGGAATGCATGAACAAGTGAATGGAGGGAATTCGGATGAAGCAAATGAGCAATGCTCAAGCGAGCATAACATGTGACTGAATGGGCAGGATCGTTAAATCATTATTTTTTAATCAAAACAGACTATTTAGTCCAAAATGAAAAGGAGATGAAATCATGAATACAAACCGGCATAAAGGCCTCGCTTTGATGCTTCTTGCCGTATCCCAGTTAATATTGGCGCTTGATTACACGATCATTTTTGTAGCCTTGCCTTCATTGGGAGACGCGTTGGGATTCTCCGCCAACAATTTGCAGTGGGTTGTCAGCGCGTACTCGCTCGTCTTCGGGGGATTTCTGCTGATTGGAGGACGATTGTCCGATTTGCTGGGCAGACGGAAAATGTTCATCGTCGCAATGGCCCTCTTCGGATCGGGTTCATTGCTCGGCGGTCTGGCAACCTCGCAAATGATGCTGATCATAGCAAGAGGGCTTCAAGGCCTCGGAGGAGCGCTGCTGTCGCCGGCAACGTTGTCGCTGATTATGTCGAACTTCGATGAAGGTGCCGAGCGCAACCGGGCAATGGGCATCTGGGCCGCTATGGGCGGCGTCGGCTTGTCGCTTGGCTTGCTGCTTGGCGGACTGCTAACCAGTTATGTCGGATGGGAATCCACATTTTTCGTCAATGTGCCGATTACGATCATCGCGATTATTCTTGCGCCAATCGTCTTCATAGAGAGCAAGGCTGAATCCGGGAAAAGGCATTTTGACGCGGCAGGCGCGATGTCGGTAACGGCGGGCATGGTTCTTATCGTCTATTACTTGATCCAGTCTCCGGTAGAAGGCTGGGGCAGTGCGGGGACGCTTCCGTTCGGACTCATCGGAGCCGTTCTGCTTCTTCTGTTCGTGGTCATCGAGAGCCGCACGAAGGCGCCGTTAATCCCATTCAGATTGTTCCGCAACCGCAATTTGACCGGGGCCGCCTTGATGGCGACACTGTTCTCGGCTTCATTCGGCACGCTCTACTACTTCTTGACCTTGTACACACAAGGGGTTCTGCACTATTCGGCGATCCTGTCCGGAGTAAGCTTCTTGCCGCTGACGATCAGCGCATTCCTAGGAGCAAAACTCATCAACAAAATGCTGTCCACCGCAGGGGTGGCCGGAACGCTCGCTATCGGTATGGGACTTGGGGGCATCGGGTTCTTGCTCCTTAGCAGGCTGTCCGAATCGGGCAGTGCATGGGGGATTATTCCCGGAACCGTGATAATCGGCATTGGCCAAGCGCTTGTGTTCACGACCATGTTCATTGCAGGCAGCACGGGAATCGATCCGAAGGAGCAGGGCGTAGGCTCTGCAATGATCTCGACCGGCCAACAAATCGGCGGCGCAGTCGGCCTTGCTGTCATCATGGCCATCATATCAGCCAGCCTGGGATCGAGCACGACGCTGGAATCGATGGCGGCCGCTGATCTGAATCAAGCCATTCACACGGCATTCCTGATCGCAGCCGGCGTTACAGCCTTGGCTATTCTCGTCGCCCTCTCGACGCTGAGACAGAAGAAGACGACGGAGGTCAATACGCAGTTACCGACATCGCATTGAGAAAGTGCCTTATTTTTTGAGAATATTGGATCGAACGATCTAATATATAATTTGACAAATCGACTGGAGGAAAATATCATGACAAACCAACTGTTAACGCAAGACGAAATCCGCGGAAGAGCACAGGAAGCATTCAAGAATCATCTGAAATATTTGTCGGGCGGAGATATTGAGGCGTGGGTGAATTTGTGGCAGGAGGACGGAGTGCTTGAGTTTCCATACGGCCCTGCGGGGTTTCCGGAATTGAAGGAAGGGAAAGCGGAGCTTTTTGACTACATGCAGAATTTTCCGAAGCATTTTGAAGTGCAGTTCACTGACCTTGAATTTCACCTGACAGCCGATCCGGAGCTTGTGATTGCAGAATTCAAATCGTTCGGCAAGCACCGGGAGACAGGCAACCCATACAATCAGACCTATATCAGCGTTGTTCAGACGAAGGACGGCCTGATCGCGCGGTATCGCGATTTCTGGAATCCGCTCGTTGCGATTGAATCCGTCGGCAGCATGAATGATGCGGTCCGGTTCTCGGAGAACTAATCAGGAAGCCGGGTATTGCCCGCCAATGATAGCATTGACCCGGCTCCCATGATCCAAAGATTGCAGCACGGATAAACCGCTTGACCTAGAGTTCACTCTAGGTCTTATTCTTTTTTTGCACAAGCAAAGCGAGTATAGAAAAGGAGTGACATGTGATGAAGTACAATTTGTTAGGCGGCACCGGGTTACGTTATAGGGGGATTCCTGAATGAATTTCTTCCACCAGGCACGCTTGATGTTGTTCTTCAACTCCACGCCAAGCGGGCCGTAGTCCCATGTGTTCGCCAGACCGCCATAAATTTCGGACCCAGGGAAAATAAAACCGCAGTGCTTGGCCAGCTCAACGATTTGTTCCATTGCTGCGATACTGCTCATCGTTAATCGCTCCTTCGTTCAATGGTTTGCTGCGAATGCCCATAAATAACGAAAAAAGCCCCCGTCACTAAGGCATCGTCTTCGATGCCCAGGGACGAGAGCTCATTGCACCCGCGGTTCCACCCTAGTGCTGACATGCCCGGGCCTTCATTTGATTAAGGTGCCTCTGGAGTAAATGAATTTGGCTGCCGGCTGACCGGATCGCTGCCATCCAGCGCACTGGATTTGACTCTCGAAGGCATCTTATCCGGAATGACAAAGGATACAGTGGTGCCTTCATTGGGCTTGCTGTGAATAGACAGTCCTTGACCGTATAACTGCTTCAATCGCCGGTTGGTATTGGATAGTCCGATTCCGCCCGTTCCCTTCAGAGTCGGGTTAAGCAGCCTGGCAATCTGCTCGGGTTCCATCCCCTTGCCGTTATCGATGACTTCAACAAGCGTGAAGCCGTCATGGCGGGCAATCCGGATATGAACCGTACCGCCTTTAGTCTTGCTGAGAATACCGTGCTTGACGGCATTCTCGACAAGCGGCTGGATGGAAAGCGGCGGAAGGAGCAGCCCGATGCCGGGTTCGACTTCCCATTGGATAGTTAGCCTGTCCCCGAACCGTTCCTTCTCAATATACAAATAGGCTTCGACCAGCTCCAGCTCATGGGAAAGTTTGACCCGTTCCTCGGTATTGAGAAAGTTAAAGCTGATCCGCAGAAAGGAGGCGAAGGCGTCGCCCAGCATACGCATCTTCTCCGTGTCGATATCGCTTAAAGCCATAATGGAATTAAGCGTGTTGAACAGAAAATGAGGATGAATTTGCGCCTGCAGATAAGCGGCTTCAATGCGCAGGCGTTCATTTATGGATTGTTTCAGGGTGATCAAAGCCCCGATCCGGTATCTCAGTTCCATCGCATCTACAGGTTTGGTCACATAATCGTTGGCTCCCGACATGAACCCGGTGTAGATGTCCGCAGGCTGGCTGCGCGCAGTCAGCAGCAGCACCGGAAGCTCGGACAGGGAGAACTGCTCACGCACTTTCTGCGTTAGCTCATAGCCGGACATATGAGGCATCATGACATCCGCGATCAGCAGATCCCACTGCCGGGTGCCGAGCAGGCTCAGCACTTCCTGGGCTGAGCTTACGGTTGTGATCTGGTAAGGCTCCGTCGAGAGAATGCCGGTGAGCACATTCAGGTTGACGGGATCATCATCCACCGCGAGAATCTGGATATGACTGCCGTTCAATAGCGGCGGGATGTGAGCAGCAGCGGCGAGCTCGCTTGCCGCCGTGTCCGGAACAACCGGTCCGGGTGACAGCTCTTTCGCTTCCCGGTGAAGCGGAAGTGCCGGATTCGCTTGAGAGGAGACCGACGGTTCTGCGAGCGGCAGAGTGAAGCTGAAGACGGAACCCTTGTCAGGCTCGGAGCGAACGGTAAGCTGACCGCCATGCAGCTCCACCAGCTGCCGGCATATGCTTAAACCTAGCCCGATGCCTCTTCCATCGCTTCTCCCGTAATCTCCTTGCTCATAAGGCTGAAACACCCTTGCCTGTGTTTCTTCATTCATGCCGACCCCGGTGTCGGCAACCTCAATAACCGCCTGGCCGTTACGCACTTCGGTGGAGATCGAGACGGTCCCTTCCTCCGTGTATTTGAGGGCGTTATGCAGTAAGTTGTACAGCACCTGCACGATTCTCTTCTCGTCGGCCATGACCGGCGGCATCGCCTCCGGAACACTCTGAATAAGCCGGATTGGTCTGCCCCGGGTCATAAATTGAAGCATGCCGATTACGCCGGGAATGATCGCTTGAATCCGGAGGGAATCCTGCTGCAGGATAATGCGATGCTCTTTAAGTCGCGCGGCATCCAGAAGATCGCTCAGCAGATAGGACATGCGCCTGCTTATCGTGATCAGCAGATTCATATCATTAAGGCTGCCTTCGCTCAGCCTGTCTTGTTCCTTGGTTGCAACGGTCTGGGCAATATTCATAATTCCGTGCAGGGGTGTTCTCAGCTCATGCGATGTGTTGGCGAGAAATTGGTCCTTCAGCCTGTCCGCTTCTTTCAACTGCTCATTCAGCTGAGTGTTCTCTTGGGATTTGTGGAAGTATTTCTTAAACCAGTATGCCGAAAATCCGATAATGGCCGAAATGATATCGATTGGATAGTAGACGGGAGTAGCCGCCCAATGAGAATTCCATATGCCCCAGAAAACGCTGGAAATGATGCTTGCGGAAGACAGCAGCAGGAAGACGGCGTCCTTGTCGGTGCGCTCCCGGAAGATCATCATCCCCGCCACAAGAAGAAACCAGGCAAATGAAAAGAAATAGAAAAAGTAATAGATCCCCAGATGGACGCTTTCATAGACCATTGAAGCCGGTGCGGCCAGCAGAAACCCCGAGTAGCACAGAAGTGCGGCTATGAATACGCGCAGCACCCGGTTCTTCGGAGGAGCCGCTGAGAATTTTCGGATAACCAGAAGAATCAATAACGTCTGCCATATGAGGGAGAGCAGCCTGATCTTCAGCGCCCAAGTATAATTGATCGGCGCCCATAGCATGAGCAGGTTATCATGACCGGATACAATTGCGACTCCAACCGTTAGCGTCAGCAGGCCGAAATAGAACAAAGCCCGTTCCTTCGGGTTGAACAGGTAGAAGATACTGGCATACACGGAGTGAAGCAGCAAAATGATAAACGCTACCATTTGGAATCCGATCGAATACCAACGCGCATAGTCAATCTCCGCCTGGGAGCCGAAGCGGATGGAACTCAGGATACCGCCGTTATATGGATCATCATAATTGGCCGCCTGGATGAGCAAATCAATCTCTGTCGCACCTTCCGATGTGTAGGACGGGGAATAGGAGATATTCCTGGGGTTGTATGCATCGGCACTCTCCGCGACTGTTCCGAAGTTGGCCGTGCTTATTCCGTTGATTTCGACTGAAGATGAGGCTTGAATGCCATTCATCCAGAAGGCAACAGGTCCCTTGAGCGGATCGACGAGAATGCGCAGCCGGTATGTTCCGTACCCATAGGAGGAATTCGAGCCGTCCGGCATCGCGCCGCTCCAGTCTCCAGGGACCTGTACATATCGGGCTGTATGATCAGCCTTACGCAGATCCTGACGGGACACGAGGCTTTCCGGATAGAACTGCCATTCGCCATCCAGAGAGAATGAGGGGGACTTCTCCAAATCCCGGCCGCGCAGGTCAAGTACACCATTAACAGCCAGCGGCTGCTTTGATATCGGAAAAAGTTCGGACCACGTCCAGCGCAGGCCAATGAGAAGGCCGACAAACAAGACGATGACGGAAATATACTTGATGGCGGTTTTGTTAATCACTCGCGTCATACCTGGCATTTTGACATGAATCAGTCTCTTCCTTTCAAGCTTCTATAAGGCATCACTGGAGCAGGAACGCGATTATATGTATGACTGAGCAAGACTGCGGTTCTCGGGTGGAACGGTTCTATTGAACCAGGCTGACAATCCGGTTGCGTCCTTCATGCTTGGCCTGGTACAGGGCCTTGTCTACGGCTTTAAACAATTCATTTAATAGGGTTTTGGGGTCCTGGTGGAGCTCCTCCGGATAATTCTGGATGGTTAACAGCCCCATGCTGATCGTAACAGATATAGGATGAACGACATGCTCGATGATCACCGCATTCGATTCCACATTAGCCTTGATTTCTTCCGCCAGAAGCTGTGCCAGGGATTCGTCTGTGTCAGGCAAATAGATGATAAATTCTTCCCCGCCATAACGCGCCAGAACATCCGCCTCGCGCAGAGTCCCCTTAATGACTTCCACCGTATGGCAGATCACCTCATCCCCGGCCAAATGGCCGTAATTATCGTTAACCGATTTAAAATAGTCGATATCGAGCAGAATGATGGCAAATGGCCGCTGAAAGATGCTGGGCTTCATCAGCTCGTCCTCCAGCTTTTGCGTCAAATAGTGGCGGTTGTAACAGCCTGTCAAGCTGTCGGTGATCGCGATCTTTTTCAGCTTCCGGTTAGTCTGATACAGCTCCTTCTGCACCTCGATCAACGATTCGTTGCGTTCCTGCAGGACGATGTTCTGATGGCTGGTCTCATCAAGAAGACGGCGCATCTCGGAGATATCCTGGAAAGTAATGATCCGCCCTATCATGGTGCCGCCGACCATGATGGCCGCGGCATGGACATGAAGATACCTCCGGTACTTCGGGTAATAGACTTCGACTTCGCAGTCCTTCAGCGGATGCTCCAGGTAGGTATGCAGGAACTCGCTGGGGCTGAGCGCTCCTTGGGGGAAGAATGCAGCTATGTTGAAGCGCTCCCCGATATGCAGGTTCATGTAAGGGCGCAGGGACTGATTGATTTCAACTACGTACTCATTGTCATCCAGCACCAGAATCCCATAGGCCATCGTATTTATTATATCTTGATGGGCGATGGTCACGATATCAAGCACTTTATCCCGATTAATGGAAATGACAAAGAAGATGGCCGATATTAAAATGCCAAGAGAAGTCATTCCCGGGATGACGGGCAAATAGTCGGATAGCACAACATTCAGAAAGATATCGAGCAGAAGGAGAGCGGTTACGGCCACCAGCCCTTTAAGCATAAGCATGATCTGTTGTTTTTTGCGGGGCGTACGACCCGATGCCAGAGCCAAATATATCATATAGAGCGAAGCGATCGGATACAATACCAGGATGCAAATATAGAACCAGAAGATAGGTCCATAGATTCTCTCGACATACCCGCCGTTCACAGGGAGAACAAATAAGCCGTGTGGATTCACGAGGATACCCAACAGGGCGACGAGTGTGGGAAGGAGCAGCCACGCCCATATTTTTCTCCGCAGAAACTGGATTTGGCCGGTAATAAGAATTGTGAAGTACAGCCATCCTGCCGTAATCACCGCCGAATCCACAAATGCAAGCTTCACATATAATAATTGATAGCCGGGGTTGTCGATCGTCTTGATGACGAACTGACTGTACGGCCATATCATCATGGCAAAGTGGAAGGTCAAATAAACCTTGTGCAGCTTAGTGATGGTAACGGTGACGAAAATATATATAAACAGGGCGAACAAAATAAAGAACAGCAGTAGATCAATCCATGCCTGTAAACCCAATATTGTACACCTTCTTGTTAATTGTATTCATCGAATCTTCGTGGGTCTAAGGTCGTGCATCTTCTTTCTACTATATAATTGGCATGACAAGAAAACAATATTTTTGAAGGATATCATTGGAATTCATAAAGCGGAGGCATGATAGCGGCCGAAGCAGGGACGGGTCAACCCCGTCCCACAAATCGCCGTGCATCTTTCACCTTAAGCACCTTGGCGTTCCTTGTCATCAGATTCTTGTCGCTTACGATCCAGGTATGGCCCATGGAGTTCCTTCTTCGAATCGCAAGAAAATGCGAGGGGCTGCCCGAATAAATCTTATAGCCTTTGGACAGGCAGCCCGAACAAAACTTCACGCATTCTCCCCGGTTCAAATTGTGGAAACGGACCTTGCGGAAGACATGCCGCTTCACGAGCAGAGTCGCTCCCTGGACGAGGGAAACATATCGGTTGGCCTTGTTGCCGTAACGCAGGAGAAGTTGCTTGCTGCCGTTCAGATGCATATAGTGAGCCCGTTTTCCTACAATATCGGCGCCTGTCCTCTTCATGACCCGCACACTATCCGTTAAATAGCCCGGCGCATAATAGTCGTCATCGTCAAATTTGGCGATCAGGCTGTAACGGGAACGCTCAACTCCATAATTCAGGCAGTATCCAAGCGATACATGACCGGGCAGGCGGTAGACGATTACGTTCGGGTACCGCTTCGCGGCTTGGATATACTCCTCTGCCTTCAGGCCGTTATGATTCAGGATGACGATAAGCTCTTTATTGCTGAAAGTCTGCCTGCTGTAATTATGGAACAGGACGTCCATGCAATGACGGCGCTTAGTGCATGTAATGATGGATACCCCATGCGGAGTATGGGAAATATCGGGGGCCGTCATTATTGAACGCCCTTTGGTTTTCTTTGGACAAATGTCTTGTAATTTCTCACGTTCGGGATAGTTCTGTGGTGGGCGATCAGTTCTTTATCGCTGATGACCCAGGTGTGCTTGGAAGAATTCTTCCGGCGTATAGCCGCAAAGTTATGTCTGCCCGCCGAGAAGACCTTGAACCCCTTTTTCTTGCTTCTGAGGCAAAAAAGATCATCCTCGCCGACGCTTCTGTCCGGAAAACGCACCCGGTTTAACACACTGCGCTTCATGACAAGAGTAGCGCCTGGAAGCCGGGATGCCCGCTTGTTCTCATCATGCGGAAACCGGAGAATCAGCGTCTTGGACCCTTGCAGATACATATAATGAGCCCGCTTTCCAATAACATCGGCCTTCGTTCTGCGAAAGGACAGCAGGCTGTCTGTCAAGTAATAGGGAGCGTAATAATCGTCGTCGTCGAATTTGGCAATATAGCTGTATTTCGTTTTCCCCACAGCGTAGTTCAAGCAGGCACCGAGAGATACGCGCTCCGGAACGCGGAAGACGCGTACGCTGCGCAGCTTCTTGGCCATTTTTTGATAGGGTTCAAGAGGGATCTTGTCGCTGTTGACGACAATGATGAGTTCTTTGGTGGGATGGGATTGTCTGCTGTAATTATCGAACAGGTTTCTCAAACAGCTGTGGCGATTGGTACAGGTTATAATGGAAACTCCCTGCTTATGAACAGAGTTTCTTGAGCCGGCTGCCATGACATCGCTCCCTTTATCTCTGAGTGTCTCTCACATCTATCTCTACAAAATATGTGGACCTCAAGCAAGGGTAACGGCATATCCGCAAAATGGAGAATGCGCACATCCAAAGGGATTTCAGGCCAAATGCATGTCTAGAATTTCTCTCTGGAATCTCGCATTGGCTGAAAAAGATTCATTGGCCGAGAGGCAGAATGAACAGATAACCGGAGCCGGTCTGATGGTTTGTTCCGTACTCCGGTATCTTGAATGGGGCGGGTTTAGGGCAGGCGGGTGAGCTTGGCGGAAATCGGGGTACGCGGCTTGACCTCCGGCACTTCCGCAGGATAGCCGACGCCGAAGACGCCAATGACATCATAGCCCTCGGGCACGCCCAGAATTTCGCGATTATGGGGCAGCGCGCCGAGCGAAGACCAGAAGGTGCCTGCACCGGCTTCATGGGCGGCCAGCAGGAAATTCTGTGCAAAGCAGGAGGCGGCCATCACATTCTCGTCGCGCTCGAACGGCGTCGGCGCGGGTTTGGACAGCACCGCAAGCACGACAGGCGCCTGGCCGAAGTCGGTCTTGTGCTTCAGTGCGGCCCGGGTGTCTGCTCCGACCAGCAGGAGCTCCCAAGGTTCGTTCATGCGGTGATTCGGCGCGTAGCTTGCAGCTTCCAGCCAGGAAGCGAGCTCACTCTCGCTGATCGGATCGGGCTTGAACGCCTTGATATTTCTGCGGGTCTTGATAGTGTCAGTTACGCTCATGATTCGTATCCTCCTCTTCGGGTGTCTTATCGCTGCCAGCGGGGGTTTCCCGCAGTTCGAATGCATGGATAAACTCTTGAATTATTGAATCGACGGCTTTCAGTTCGCCGCTGATGACTTGCTTGATGGACTCATATTCCGGCTGATCAAGCTGCTGCACTAGGGTGGAGCGCTTCAGATCAAGTCTCTCCAGAAAAGCGACCGCGCGGCCGCGCCGAAAGGTCTGGGCGCTCTGGAAGCGCTGCTTGTGCTTCTCATCTTGCTCACAGCCCCGTTTTCCGTAATGCCCCCTGGGACCGTCAAATCCCTCATGTCCGTGTCTGCCTTCACGCATTGCAATCTCCTCCTTGAAATGTATACATTCGTATACGGGATGATTGAATGTATACAAATGTATACTCGATTTTGCGGATTGTCAAGATTTACTTATGTGCCATCAGCCTGGGCAACTATAAAGCCGGCGCGTACCCGAAAGTATGGCGCCGGCTTGAGGAGCGCTTGCGGCCGGTTAGCTGCGGATCAGAATACAAACTTGCGCTGCGACCAGTAACTGAACGCGAACAGGAAGCCCTCCGTCAGCAGCTTGGCGATGAGCAGCGGGAAGCCCAGGCTTACGCTCAGCACATGCAGCAGGCCGTAGTTAAGCAGCAGGATCAGCACAACCAGCGCAAAATATTTCGGCGCCGAGGAGATGAATGCCGACTTCGGCTTGCTGCTGAATACGTACCGGCGGTTCAACAGGTAATTGAAGACCGAGCTGCACAGCCGGGCGCCGATGACCGAGAAGAGCAGATGGCCGGTCATGCTCTGAAGCAGCAGAAGCATGACGATATCGAGAACGGCTGACAGCACCGAAGATGAGCAGAACTTCAGAATTGGACCGTACACCTTGACAGAATCGGCAATCGGGCGGAAGTGCGACGATTTGTTGTTCTCCAGGTATACGGTATCGATCGGAATCTCATGGAGCCGGTAACCGTCTCCTTTTGCTCTGAGCAGCATGTTCATTTCATATTCAAAGCGCTCGCCCGGAATCCGGCACAGCCAGTCCAGCATCTCCGCCGGGAAGCCGCGAAGGCCGGTCTGGGTATCCTGAATCCGTTGACCGGTGCTCAGCGCATATACCATGCGGGTGGCGCTGTTGCCAAAGCGGCTTCTTAGCGGAACTTGGCCGGTAAAATGCCGGCTTCCGAGCACGATCTCGTTCCGGCGGCCTTCCACCGCATCCGCGATCTTCTTAATGTCGTCCGGCAGATGCTGTCCGTCGCTGTCGGCACAGACGACGCTCCCGGTCTCACCGATATCGATCAGGAAGCGAAAGCCTGTCTTCAGCGCCCGGCCTTTGCCGAGATTGGTATCATGGGTCAGCACGGTGCAGCCGGCTTCGCGGGCGGATTTGAAAATACCACGATACGCCTCGCCGCTGCCGTCATCGACAATGACGATTCGGAAGATGTCTGCCGCCTTCAAATGATGGATTAGCGACAACAGTCTGCGGTCGGGCTCATATGCGGGAATCAATACGGTTGTCATAGTCTGCCTCCTTCATACTTCTTCACTGCCGGTTATTCGGCGATAAAAATAATGTCGCTCACGCCGCGCTCCTGCCCCTTGCTGCCTGGGCTGTTGACGACTTTGCCGTTAAAATACATGGTGGACGATCCGCCGCCGTCGAGATTGTATGCTTCGGTGGCGCCCAGATCCTTGAACAGCTGCGCGAATTCGTTCAGGGTCATGCCTCTGCTGTAGCCTTCCTGCCGGCCGTCGACGACGACGAACACATAATGGTTCGGGGAGATGATGCCGATGCCGGTACGCGGGTTGGCGCTGTCGATTGAGCGGTTGCCGAAGTTCGTGTCGATGCTGACGTTCTCGAAATCGGTGACGGCCACACCGTCATTCACGAGAACCGGGCCGAACGAGAAGGTGTTCGTAACGCCTTCTGCCAACAGTTCCTCTGCGGAAGTCTCCTCCTCGTTGTACGAGTCCATCGTGCCGTCGCTGAACAGGGCAAGCCCTTCGCGCGCCGGTTCATTGCGGTACAGCGTACCGTTGCGGATGACGACGCCATCGTTGCGGAAGCCGTAATAGTCGCCATTGATGGCGAGAATCGCATTGTTAGAAGAAGCAATCTCTGAAGTGTTCTCGATAATGTTGCGGCCAAAGGCGTTATCCGCAAAGGCGGTCAGGAGATTGGCCGCGCTCTTGAGCTGGACGTCTGCGACATAGTACGTGATCTTGTCCGATCCGCTGCCGGTCTCCACTTTCTTGACGGCAATATCGACATCATCGCTGTTGTAGTTCCAATCATCGGATGATGCTTTGTCTGCCGCGCTGCCGGTTGATGATGCCGAACCGGTCCCGGAATCCGAGCCCGCGGTTGAGCCAGTGCTGGCGGCGGCTGTTGTTCCGGCGGAAGCCGATGCGGAGTCGGCGGTGCTTACAGCCGCAGTTTCGGAAGCAACGGTAGGCGCTGCGACGACAGCCTCCACATGCTCGATTAAGTAACGGTCCGCCAGTCCGTATACGGTGGCGCCGATCGCTGTAAGGGAGAGGGAAAGGATAATAATCAGTTTTTTCGGTGATTTTCTCTTCTTGCTCATCAGGGTCACTCCTTGCCAATTCGATTCGATATCCCCACAATAGGCCCGTTAACTTAAATGAGTCTTAAATGAAAATCAGCTTTGAATTTCCTTTTAAGCGCAAACGTTTTCAAATTTCACACGAAAGTAGGATTGACTGGGAAAAGGTGGGCGAATATACTCATTAGTGAAATCACCATTGGATGCCGGGCCGTTGAGGACGATTGGCGAAATGGACCTCTATTTTCTGCAAACGCATACAATGGTCTTTTTTATCAGGCTAAGAGAGGAGGTTGTGGGGTAATTCAGCTTTTCGCTTAATTTTGCAAACGTTTGCGCAAGCACTGGGAGTTGTTTATCGAATATTAAAAATGTGGGAGGTAGTAAGCTTGGCAAGACAAAAATCCAGGTCTTTAATTTCTGTTCTGCTTGCATTTGCGCTCTTCTTCGGGTTGTTATTCGGCTTATCCGGCGGAGCCTCGGCAAGCAACACCGATTATACCGTTTCGTACACCAACACGACGGCAACGGCCGTAACGTTGCACTGGACTGCGAATAGCTGGTCGACTGTCAACGATACGGTGATGACGAAGAGCGGCACCACTTTTACAGCCAAGGTCAATGTCCCGGAAGGCGCCTCTCTAACCTACTGCTATCACATTACAGCCCCTAGCGACAGCTGGGATAACAATGGCGGGAAGAATTGGACGGTCATTGTCCCCACAGCCGGCAAGTACGAGGCCGAGAGCGCATCGCTGTCAGGCGGCGCCAAAGTCAATACCGATCATACCGGCTATACGGGGACCGGCTTCGTTGACGGATACACAGCGTCCGGCGCAGCCACAACATTCACTGTTCAAGCCTCTGCAGACGGCACATACAACGCAGCTTTAAGGTACGCCAACGCTACCGGAAGCGCGAAGACGCTGTCGATCTATGTCAATGGAGTAAAAGCCAAGCAGACCACTCTGGCGAGCCTCGCCGATTGGAACACCTGGAGCACTCAAACGGAAGCGCTTACTCTTGTGTCGGGCGCCAATACGGTTGCGTATAAATACGATTCAACCGACAGCGGCAACGTCAATCTCGATTACATTACCGTCACTGAGGGCGTCTCGCCTTCTCCAAGCGCTTCGGCCTCGCCAACAGCGACACCGACGGCTACTCCAACGGCAACACCGACGGCGACACCAACAGCTACCCCTACGGCCACGCCGACGGCTACCCCAACTATTACACCAACCACAACGCCGACAGCCACGCCAACAGCGACAGCCACACCAACCGCTACGGCAACTGCGACAGCTACGGCCACGCCAACCGCAACTGCTACGGCGCTGACGGTCCATTTCAAGAAGCCTGCATCCTGGGGCTCATCCGTCCGGATTCACTACTGGAACCTGAGCCCTTCAACCGTGCCAACAAGCGGAGCCTGGCCGGGAATCCTCATGAATTCGGACGGCAACAGCTGGTACAGCTATACGATTACGGGTGCGACAGGCTCCAGCCTGATCTTCAATGACGGCAGTGGCAAGCAGACCGCCGATCTGTCCCGCAGCGTATCAGAAGGCTGGTACTATACGGACAATGTCTGGTATAACGCCAACCCGGAAACGCCGAAGATCCCGGTTATCTCCGTCTCGCCGACGCCGAAGACCTATGATTCCGCCCAGACGGTGACGCTGACCAGCACCAATACGGGCGATAGCATCTACTATACGACCAACGGGTCTGAGCCGACAACGTCATCGACTCTGTATACGGGACCGATTCAGGTGTCCTCTTCCGTGACGATCAAAGCCTTTGGCGTGAACTCGGCCGGGCAGGCGGGAAGCGTCTCGTCCTTCGCTTATGTGATTGACCTGAACGCCGATCTGACGGCGCCGACGATTACCGCGAACCTGCCGGTCAGCCAATCGGATTCGTCGGTCAGCGTCTCTTTTAACCTGAAGGACAACAAGGCGGCCACAACGACAGCTTACTATACGGATAATGGCACGGAGCCGACCACCAGCTCCAAGGTCTATACTTCGGGCAATGCCTTGGCCGGTCTGACCGGACCATCCATCCTCGTCACCAAAACGACGACCCTCAAGTTCCTTGTGGTGGACGGGGCCGGCAATCAGACGACGCAGAGCTTCTTCTATAACGTCGGGAATACGGGTGATTTCCGCGAAGACACGATTTACTTCGTCATCACCTCCCGCTTCTACGATGGAGATCCGAGCAATAACGTGCATGCCTGGGATGACGCCAAGGCTGGGAATCCGGATTCCGATCCGGCCTGGAGAGGCGACTTCAAGGGGCTGATCGAGAAGCTCGATTACATCAAGGCGCTCGGCTTCAGCGCGATCTGGATTACTCCGGTTGTAGAGAACGCCAGCGGATATGATTATCACGGCTATCATGCGATCAATTTTGCCAAGGTTGACCCGAGGTACGAATCGGCCGGAGCGTCCTATCAGGACCTCATCAATGCGGCGCATGCCAAGGGTCTTAAGATCATTCAGGATATCGTCGTCAACCATACGGGCAACTTCGGGGAAGAGAATCTGTACCCGCTGTTCAAAAAAGATCCAACCAAGCCGGACACCGTTAACAACATGCTCAAAATTACGGATAAACTGCCGGCAAACTATGATACGATGACGCCTGACCAGCAGTATCAGGCCCGGCTCGCGCTCATGAAAGACGCAGCCACCAACAATAACATTTACCACACCGAGAAGAGCCTCTCCTGGGAATCGTACACGGTGCAGACCGGCCAGATCGCGGGAGACTGCGTGGACCTGAACACCGAGAATCCGGTGGTCGATCAATATTTGATCGATACGTACAACCATTACATCGACATGGGCGTCGACGCCTTCCGGGTCGATACCGTGAAGCATGTGAGCCGGTATATTTTCAATAAATACTTCATTCCGGCCTGGAAGACGAGAGGCGGTTCGGACTTCTACATTTTCGGCGAAGTGGCTACCCGCTACAGAGACGTGTGGAACAGCGGCATTCCGGCCATCTCCACGCCGTTCTATACCTGGAAGGAATCGAAAGCCTATCCGGGCGACGGCAAAAATGACTACGAGTCCAACAAGCTGTCGGTTGAACAGAACTGGGCGGACAACTCGACTACGGCCAATCAGCCGACCTCGAACAATGCATTCCTGAACGGCAATACGTATCATGCACCGGATTATTCGATGCGTTCGGGCCTCGATGTCATCGACTTCCCGATGCACTGGGCATTCAAGAGCGCGCAGGAAGCGTTCAGCATGAGATACGGCGACCAATATTATAACGACGCCACCTGGAACGTCACATACGTCGACTCGCATGATTACGCGCCGGACGGAGCTCCCGAGAACCAGCGTTTCGCGGGCACGCAGGACACCTGGGCCGAGAATCTCGACCTGATGTTCACCTTCCGGGGCATTCCGGCCATTTTCTACGGGTCCGAAATTGAATTCCAGAAGGGCAAGGTCATCGACCCGGGTCCGAACGCGCCGCTCAGCACAACCGGCCGCGCTTACTTCGGGGATCACATTGAAGGCAGTGTAACGGTTCAGGATTACGGCAAATACACGAACGCAACCGGCACGGTCGCAGAATCGCTCAACTATCCGCTGGCACAGCATATCCGGCAGTTGAACCTGATCCGCAGAGCGGTTCCCGCCCTGCAGAAAGGCCAATACTCCACGGAAAATGTATCGGGCAATCTGGCTTTCAAACGCAGATATACCGATACCGCCAAGGGCATTGACAGCTTCGCCCTCGTTACGATCTCGGGCGACGCCACCTTTACGGGCATTCCGAACGGAACCTATGTGGACGCAGTGACCGGCGACCGCAAGACCGTGACGAATGGCACGATCACGCTGAACTGCTCGGGCAAGGGCAACGCCCGGGTCTACGTCCTGAACGGCAGCGGCGGAATCGGCGTGACGGGAACGTATCTGAAATAAGGGCAGCAGCCTATGAGTTAAGTGAATAGGATAAGATTCTAAAAAAATGAAAGATCCCGCCGTACCTTCGCCTTACTCTTTAATGAGGTGAACTACGGTGGGGTCTTTTCGTATTAGGGGTCAGCCAGAAACTTTTGGCTGGCCTATTTTTAAAAATATAAGAAAGTATAAGCTGCGCGCTTATCACAGTCTCCTATTTCTCGGCAAACGCATGGCGTCTAAGGACGCCGTAAGACGTTCATCCTTGAGGGGAGTTAGTTATCGCTGTTTTTCCAGCTATGTCTGGGGTATGGTTGGGTTATTAGGGTCGTGCTATGTTGGGCTATTATGTTGGACTTTGGTTATAGTGTAACGATTTGCACGGCTGCGGCGAATAAGAGAGGACAACCCGGAAGGAAGGGAGGGCGAAAGGCTCGGACATGGACCCGGAACAAGAACAGATCAAGCAGTTTGCTGCGGGAAGCCGGGCCGCCTTTGAAGCGCTCGTTATCCGTTACCGGCAGCCTGCGGTGGGCTTCGCCCGCCAATACGTACATGATTATCACATTGCGGAGGACCTCGTTCAGGACTGCTTTGCTTACCTGTACGTCTATCCGGGCAAATATGACTTTCGCAGTTCCTTCAAGACGTATCTCTTCACGCTGGTCCGTCATAAATGCCTGGATTACCTGCGGAAGAAAGGACGGAGGAAAGAGTGCGGCGGGCCGGCGGAAGAAGTGCTCATCCGTGAACGGAGCGATCCGGCGGAAGAACCCGAACAACGCTTTCTCGCTGGCGAGGGCTGGAGTGAATGGGAGAGACGCCTGGACGGACTTAAGGACGATTACCGGACGGCGGTCTACCTTGTGGATGTGGGAGGCCTGACTCCCCGGGAGGCGGCAGCGGTGCAGGGCAAGTCCTCGGCGGGATTTCGGGTTACGCTGCATCGGGCGCGAAGGCAGTTGAAAGAATTCATGGAGAAGGAGGAGGACGATCCGTATGGCAGGCGAACATTCGCACAATGGAAGAGCGGAGGGGAAGAATCCGCTAACCGGTGATCCGTGTTCCAATAATGCGGGGAAGAGTGAAGATCAGGAGAGCTTCCTCCGCGGCATCTATGTCAAAGCGTCGATCATGGAATATGACCGTCTGGAGGCAGAGCGGGTACGTCTGAACCAGCGCAGGCTGTGGCGGCGGAATTGCATTCAAATCGCCCTGGCTGCGGCGAGTCTGGCTGCGGGTTACTTTGTGCTGCGGCATTACGCTTTCGATCCGGGATCGGTCTTCACATTGTCCGTTATCCTGATCGGGCTGGGAGCGGCGGTGGAGCAGATTGGAATTCGTGAATGAATGACAAGCCCTCGAGTGAGAGAAGGAGAGTATGTGATGGAAGTGAAATTGAAGCAGCTGAGCAAACGTTACGGAGGCAAACAGGCACTGGAGGAAGTTACGCTGACCTGGGAAGAGGGCATACAGGGTCTGCTCGGTCCGAACGGCGCGGGAAAAACGACGCTGATGCGTCTGCTTGCCACCCTGCTTGTCCCTACATCCGGAAGCGCTGAGATCGACGGCGTTCCGCTTGCGGACAAAGGGCGTATCCGCGAGCTTGTCGGCTATTTGCCTCAGGAGTTCTCGTTCTATCCCGGGATGAGAGTCGCGGAGGCCATGGATTATCTCGCGCTGCTATCCGGCGTGACGGGGGCGGCTGAGCGCAAGCGGCGGATCGATACGCTGCTGGAGGAGGTCAACTTGACCGCCCACCGCAAGGCGAAGGTCAGAGCGCTGTCGGGGGGGATGAAGCGGCGGCTCGGGATTGCCCAGGCGATGATTCACGAGCCGAAGCTGCTCATCGTCGACGAGCCGACCGCGGGACTGGACCCTGAGGAACGCATCCGGTTCCGCCAGCTGCTGGCGCGATTTGCGGAAGGGCGGGTCGTCCTCCTGTCTACGCATGTGGTGGAAGACGTGGAATCATCCTGCCGGGAGGTCACGGTATTGAAGGGCGGTAGCGTACCTTTTCAGGGCAATACCCAGGACCTGGCGGAACGGGCAAGGGGCCGGGTATGGCAGGCGGAGATGGACAAGAGGGAGTGGGCGGCGGCGGGCAGCCGCTATAAGGTCGTGTCGGCTGTCGCGGCGGGTTCTTCCATGCAGGTCCGCCTGCTGGCGGAGGAGCGGCCGTTCCCGGACGCTGTAGCGTCTGAGCCGACTATGGAAGACGGCTATCTGTGCCTCGTCGGCAAGGGAGGGGGCGCTGCGCTATGAGCTTTCCGGCGCTTGTCTTCAAGGAAATGCGCATGTTGAGCCGGAATCTGGTCTTCTATATGCTGATCGCTGTGGTGGTGCTCTTCTATTGGACCAACTACGCCACCTCGGAGAGCTGGGGCGAGGGCCGGGCGCCTGTCCCGCC
>RCUS01000431.1_pt1 | contig 28408 bp, 27 predicted proteins | sample 2166221 | NCBI WGS metagenome assembly RCUS01 (sample SAMN09932758, study PRJNA488358) | compost metagenome | isolation source: compost soil in cyclohexanecarboxylic | place: Germany: Experimental Botanical Garden
GAGAGATGGAATCCATAACGATCAGACAAGTGAGCTGGGGAACACCGGAATACCATGAGGCATTGGCGCTACGGGACAAAGTGCTCCGGCGTCCGCTTGGGATGAGTATCAAGGACGATCCCTGGCAGCAGGAAATCGAAGATATACATATATGTGCCGGCAGCGGCGATGTTCTGGTAGGCGTGTTACTGCTCCGGAAGCTGGATGAGACAACGGTCCAAATGAAACAGGTTGCTGTTGACGAGGCGGCGAGAGGCCAACATGTAGGCAGACAAATGGCCGGATTTGCGGAAGCCCTTGCCAGGCAGAAGGGTTATCACCGGATCGTACTGCATGCGCGTGAGACGGCGGTTCCTTTTTATGAAAAAATGAAATATATATGCGAAGGAGAAAGGTTTACGGAAATCGGCATCCCCCACCGGCATATGTATAAGGATATTCGCAATTGTTAGCGTGGACTATATAGACATTTGGAGCAGACCCAAGCTGTAGGATGACAGTCTGGGTCTGTTTTTTATGAAGATTAGCCCCAAAAGCGATCAATGGTGAGATTTACGTGTTCGAGAGGTTCGCAAGTTGGAATATCCGGATTTTGGCGATAAAATACCCCGAAAAAACGGCGTATAACATAAATTATACGCTGTTTTGATTCAGAGGGATTTATTTCACGGCTTATGTCCAAGTGATCATCGAAAAAGAGGCGCTCGGAGCTGCAAAATAAGCGCTGTGAGGTAATCAACCAGGAATGATCCAATACATAGCGTCTGCTGGAGAATTATGCCATGATGAGTCTGGAGTTATCCAGAGATTTTTTTAGCGGAAAGGTGGGGGGAATAAGTGGTGGCGAAATACGATACGTTTGGCGGATTATTCTTTGGTGGATTTACTGTGTTCGGCATTCTGATCTCGCTGGTTTGGACGGTCATTGGGATTTATCTAGTGGTGTTAGTCATTAAAGTTCTGCGTAGAGCAATCGAGGCGCTTGATCTCTATAATTATTCAAAGAATCGGGAAATTCGTAAAACGTATGAATCGAGCGAAAACGATCTCGACAAGAGACTGTAACATAATAAATATTATGTTAACTAATCTGGGTCAGCTGATTCAGAAAGCGCTGCAGCAAGCACTATTTTGTGTTAGAACAACAAGTCGATTTGTACGGTAATCAAACGTGCATTTCGGCTTTTTTTCATGACTAATCGAACAGTTCACTCCTTCAGCGCGTATATAAAGAAAAATCATCGGGAAGGTGCATATTGTTGAAAGGTTTATCGATCGGGCAAGAGCAAGCCAGGGAATGGTTTGAAGATCATTCCGGCTTTGTGTACCGAATAGCGCTCATGCTGACTCAGTCACCTGCGCTGGCTGATGATATTACTCAAGAAACGTTCTTAAGCGCCTTTCGTCATTATCATCGTTTTGATGATTCACGACCAGTACGACCTTGGCTATACCGAATTACGGTAAATACGGCTAGAAGTATGCAGAGGAAGTTTCGCTGGCATTCGCTGTTCGGACATATCCCTGAAAAGTCAGGCAGTGATTTCACCTTATATAGCATTCTTGAAGATGAGAGGGACCGGGATTTATGGGAAGCCATCCAGGGGTTGTCACCTAAACTGAGGCAAACTGTAACCCTTCATTACTTGGTTGGACTGCCTCTTAGCGAGACGGCGGAGATTTTGGGCATAACCCTTGGGACTTGCAAATCCCGAATTAATGCGGCACTTGTGAAACTGCGAAACAACGGTCAGTTAGCTGAAGATTACGGACGACCGCTTAAGGAGGAGGGACTGTGAGAAAGCATATGAACAATGACATGGTTACTAATTCTGCTGAAGAAAAAATGTATCAGGACGAACAAATCAAGGCTATGTATCATTTGTCTGCGGATTTCTCAGGTCGATCCCCTTCATTTACGTTCGATGAACTTTGGGAAAGATATACAGCACAGTCCGATTCCAAACCCAAATCAGCGGTCATGAACCGGAGGCTTCGTACAGCGCTGATTGTGATTTTAGTAGTTATTGTTATGGGCTCGGGATTGGCGTTCCCGGCGGTCGGTGAAGCGATTCGGAGCATCCCGTTCATCGACTTGTTACTGGATAAGGGGGGCTTCCCGAGCGGATTGAAGCGAATTGACGAGAAGGGGCTGGATTCCGTCAGCGGAGCGGAGTCGAGCGATAATGGCGTTGTTATACGAATGGAAAGCGTCTACTATGATGGAACCCAGTTTATGCTGAACTACAAAGTCACTCTGCCGGACAGTCTGCCTGCTCTTACCGAGGAGAAAGCGGCCGTTTATTATAAGCTTGTATTTGACGATAAACAGGTGGATTTGAACAGTATATATTCACATGCCTTTACAATCACCGGTGACCATTCTTTTGCAGGGACCACATTGTTCAACTTCGGCAGCACCGATATGCCGGAAACTTTGAAGCTTCATATGCGGATTGACCGGGTTGGCGATGTAACCGGGAATTGGGATTTGCCGATCATTTTGGATAAGTCAAAAAGCGATAACCTCTCCGAAACGTTTAGGCCTCGAATAAAAGGAAGCTATCAAGGCGTATCCTTCACGGTTGAGAAGCTGCTTGTAGCGCCTGCGGTGGTCAGAATGGTTCTTGAGACAGACGATCCTTTTGAAACACGCAATTGGAACATTCAGCTGCGCGATGACAAGGGCACCTATTTGGAACCGGGTGGTGGTAGAAGTGGAGGGGACGGACGGGTGATTGCGGATTTCTCCGGACTTTCCGCTATCAATCCCCATCCGGAGTATTTGACGCTTTTGATCAATAGAAACGACTCATCCAGCCCTCATCAACAGTTGGAGAAGACACGGATGAATTTGCCGATCCGGGCTCCGTTTACTGTTAACCGGGAAGGGTCAGGGAATTTAACTATAACCTCGATTGAATACGGAGAGCGGGAGACGAAGGTATTTTATACACTTAGCAAGCCGGTGCCAGGTAACATCCCCTTTAGCTTCGCTGATCGGAACAGGGAGTTGATCTCCCCTAAGCGGTTTCCCGAACGGGTGGCGACAGACAGTCTCTCTTATATGGCTGTATTTCCTCCGCTTAGTTTTGAGGACAATCCTGTACTGGTTGTTGATCCGGAGTCGGCCTTTGAAGCCTCTCAGCCATTTGAACTGAAAATCCCGCTCTTAAAAATGGACGAAGGCAGATAGTCCGAAGACAGTTGGCTTATCAATGATACGAATTCATTGGTAAGCCTATTTTTCTAGATCGAGGAGGTTTGCCTGAAGACAGAAGGGGTACAACCTTGGAGTTTTTTAAATTGGGTGACAAAGTAATCGCTGTCATGATAGCCGACGCTTTCGGCGATTTCGCAAATTTTGCAGCCGGTTGTAGTCAACAGAGCCTTGGCTGCTTCGACACGGACCTGATGAACATAATCATTGAAGTACATCCCGGTAGATTTGCGGAACAGCTGCCCGATGTAGAAGGGATGCAGGTACATTTTGCCGGCAATTTCCTTGATTGTCATCGGTTCGCGGTAATGGGCCAAGACGTAATCCTTGATGAAGCCAACCGGATCGACAGGAGTCAGATCGCTCTCGGGAAGCGTAATGCCCTGCTGTTTGAGCAGTCTTTTCTTCACCCGGTGCAAGGCCCCGATCAGTTGATCCTCTTCAACCGGCTTCAGCAGGTAATCCGCCGCCCCGCAGACGAGCGCCGTCTTCACATAGTCAAACTGATCGTAACCGGAGATTACGATAAAATTCGTATCCATCCGAGCGGACACCTGCTTCATAAGCTCCAGTCCGTCCATGCCTGGCAGCCGGATATCGGTCAGCACCAGCTCCGGCTTCTCCTGCTCGATGAGATCCAGAGCCCGGGAACCGTTCTCCGCATCTCCGCAAACCTTAAAGCCGTAATTTTCCCAGCCAATAATTTTCCATAAGCCCAACCGCATTCTAGGCTCATCTTCCACGATCAGCATCTTGTACATTCGTCTAACCTGCTCCTTTCATTCACAGCATGCATCCTCATTGGGCTTGTCATAGTCGTCTCCGAACTGTGCCGGAATATCAATGTGAATTATGGTGCCCATCCCTGGGGCCGAGTCAATGTTGAAGTGAAACGCGCCGTCGAAATGCCATTTTAACCGGTCAAAGCCGTTTTTAAGTCCGATATGCCGGTCTTGGGGCGTCAGATGGTCTCTGCGAATATTCGTCAGCAGCAGCTCCAGCTGATCCTGATCCATTCCCGCACCGTTATCGGCAACGCGGATATGAACGCGCTCCTTCACAAGCTCGGTTGTGACTTCAATTCTCCCCGGATACTCCAGATGTTCGATTCCATGTATGCAGGCATTCTCCACCAGAGATAATATCGTCATTTTGGGAATGCGGATATCATAGGTGCGCTCGTCAACTTCCAGTAGAAAGGAGAGATGATTTCCGAATCGAAACTGCTGAATGTCCAAATAATCCTGGACGAATTCCATTTCTTCGGCGAGAGGGATGCGGTCCTGATCCCAGCTCAGTGATCGTCGGAACCCACGCCCAAGCAGCTTGATCATGGATGCGGTTTCATCTTCGTTCTTGATCAGACAGTTCATCCGAATGGCTTCCAGTGTATTGTATAAATAATGCGGGTTGATCTGGCTCTGGAGTGCATTAAATTGTGCCTGCCTCCGGTCAAGCTCTGCAATATAGACATCCTGAATCAGCTCGTTGATCCGGGAGGACATCGTGTTGAATTCCTTGGTCAACTGGCCAATTTCATCCTGCGCAGGACGTACTTGCAGCTGGTCGAACCGCTGGTTCTTCACCCCTTTCATACCACCGAGCAGCATGCCCAGTCTGGCGATTAACGAACGGGAGAAGAGAAGAAGAATAAAGCCCGGGAAGAGCAAATTGGCACAGGTTAGCACAACAATGAATGTACGAGAACCCAGCAAGCTGCGGTCAATTACCTGCTTCGGATATAGCCCTGCCACCTTCCAGCCTTTCAAATATTCGATATCGTCGATTGAGCTGGTGATCAGCGTCATTCCCGAAGGTGGAGGTTCATCAGGACGGTAAGTCGAATCGCTGTGCGACGAATACACCACTTCTCCAGAGGGATTGATCAGATAGATTTCTCCGGGAAAAGAGTTGTCGAACAGCGTACTCTTCATGTATTGCGGCTGGATATCCACCTTAAGAATCTTCCGGTAATGCGAATAGCCCTTATAAAAATCCAGGTCCCGGATAACGCTGAGATACAGGGCGTCACAGTCGGTTGTAGCTATCCGGTATTCGTTCTGCTCACAGGAGGAAGAGTTCGTGTAGACTAGCCACTTCCGGCTGCCGCTCGCGGTGCTCGTCTCCCGGTACCAGTCGCTGCGCTTCGTTTCGCTGTCGATGAGCCTGATCATTCCGGAATGAATAAGAGTAGGGTTGTCGGTGTACAGATAGGCGTTGTAGAACTGCTTGTTCAGCGGTACGAACCGGTTGATGGAATTGTTAAACACTTCGCTGAACGCATTCAGAATCTGTTCTTCACCGCTATAATCCTCATCCAGCGCGCTGTAGAGCGGACCATCGTTATAAATGACGGACGAGAAGCTGACGATACTGTCGATCATTTTGCGAAAATTATCTTTGTTCCGTTCCAGCGACTGCCGTAGATCCTTCACCTTGTCGCTGCGGACATTGTCTGCGGTCATTTGATAGAAAAACAAATTGGTTAGCAGGATGGGAATCAGCACAGCGGCCAGATACAGCAGGATCAGCTTGTTCTTGAGGCGCAGATCGTTCCATTTCGGAAGCCGGATACCCCTAAGCATGAGGAACCTCCGTTGTTAGCATGAGTTAGTTATTGTTATTAAATTTGTTTTGTTTTATTCTAACATGAGCAACACGGGATGAAAAGACTTAAAAAATAGCGTTTTCATTACAGAGTGGAGGATACAACAATGTACGAGCATTTTATTAAAGGGATGACCTATGGCTGGGGGGCAAAGAGAGGAGAATACCGTACGCCGGAGGCAGAGAATTCTTTGAACAAGCTGGCGGAGACGGGCAGTGAATGGATTGCGCTGTCATTCCTGACCTGGCAGGACACCATTCATTCTACGAGAGTTTATTTTGATTACGGTTATACACCAACGGACCGGGACATCATGCATGCCGTTAAGAAAGCCAAAGCACTCGGCCTTAAAGTCTGCCTGAAGCCGGTTGTGAATTCCAGAGATGGGATCTGGCGCGCACGCATTGGCTTTCCTGATGAGGCTGAACAGTACTGGGACGAATGGTTCCAATCTTACGGGGATTTCATCCTTCACTATGCGGAGCTTGCGGAAGAGTTGGGCTGCGAGATGTTCTGCATCGGCTGCGAGATGGTTGCCACGGAGCGAAGAAGCTCACAATGGCGGAAGCTGATCGGAGAGGTCAGAGAGATTTACACGGGACCGATTGTCTACAATGCCAATCACGGCAAGGAAGACGGCATCGACTGGCTGGATGCGGTTGATATTATCGGGACGAGTGCTTATTATCCGGTCGCTTCCGGTCCTGGAGAAACCTATGAACATATGCTGGCTGAATGGGAACGTGTCAAACCAGGCCTGAAGAAGCTGTCCGAACGATACGGCAAGCCCGTGCTCTTCATCGAGATTGGCTGTAGAAGCGCTGACGGCTGCGCGGCAATGCCCTGGGATTTCATGCATCTGGATTTGCCGGTATCGGAGCGCGAGCAGGCGAACTTCTACCGGTCTGCGCTTGAGGCCTTCTGGAACGAACCATGGTTCATGGGTTATTTCTGGTGGGATTGGCGGACCAGGCTGTACCCTATAGAGCAGGCTGCGGAAGATCGCGGGTTTGACATCTATGGGAAGGAAGCGGAGCAGGTTCTTCGGAAGTATTACTTGTCTCCAAGATAACCCTTGATCGTATGAGATCCGGTTAGGCACAATGCGCTGCTTGCCGGATCTTTGTTGTGATAACAACTATAACAACTGTTTAGATTTGCCGGGTACGATGTTATGATTCATCGGGTTCATGCAGGATTAGGGATTTGTTACAGTTATTTTAGATCAAAGAAAGGGTGAGGTTAAGATTGAAGAAGAAAAAAGCGCTTTCACTCGTAACAGCTACAACATTAAGCTTAAGCTTGATCGTAGGGGGATGCAGTTCAGGAAATAATTCAGCTGCCGGGACAGAAAATGACGCCAAAGCTAATGCGGATGGCGACAGCAGCGGTGAGTTGAAAACGTTTTCCTATTTCGTATTTGATCCAGGTGACAATGTTCCGGAGAGTACGAAGATCGGAGACATAATCCAGAAGAAGACCGGTGTCAAAATCAAATACGAGAGACTGGTCGGCGAGAAGGAGCAAAAGGTCGGTGTCATGATTGCGGGCAGCGATTATCCCGACATCATCTATACGGATCAGACCGTCAAGTTCGAAGATGCCAACGCGCTGATTCCGCTTGAAGATTTGATCGAGAAGAACGCGCCGAACCTTAAGAAGCTGTACGGACCTTACTGGGAACGTTTGAAGGCTGCGGATGGCCATATTTATGCTCTGCCGCCGACAGCTCCTACCGGTAATCCGATCAAGTCGATCAGCGCCGCGTTCTGGATTCAGAAGGAGGTTCTGAAGGACGCCGGTTATCCGAAGATTACGACATTCGACCAGTATGTTGATGTGCTGAAGGCCTACTACGAGAAGAACCCGCAGATCAACGGAGCCGATACGATCCCGTTCGAAATTTTGACCTATGACAACCGCAACTTTACCCTGACGACAGCCATGCAGTTCCTGGCTGGTGCACCTAACGACTCCCGGGCATTCGTCAATCCTGACACGGATGAGCTGACCTTATACCAGACGGACCCAAACATCACGAAGCGTTATTACAAGAAACTGAACGAAATGTACAGTGAAGGTCTGGTGGACAAAGAAGCGTTCGTCATGAATTATGAGCAGTATCTGGCGAAGCTGTCCAGCGGCCGAGTTCTCGGCATGTTCGATCAGAAATGGCAGTTCCAGACCGTCCTTGAGACGCTGAAACAGCAGGGTATGGAGAACCGGCAGTTTGTACCGCTTCAGCTGACGTTTGATGACAGCATCAAGGCTGACTATATGGATGTGCCTTCCATGAACTACAACATGGGCTGGTCCATCTCCGTGAACTGTAAAGATCCGGAAGCTGTCATTAAATACGCCGATTATATGGCAAGCGATGAAGGACAGATTCTGCGAGGTTATGGCGTCAAGGATGAGGATTATAAAGTGAGCGCTGAAGGCCGTTTCTACCGCACCCAGGAGCAGCGCGACTACTTCTCCGATACGAAGAACAACCTGAAGGAGAACGGCAACATTCTCTGGTACTGGCCGAGTGCTTCAGGTACGATGCCGGACGGGAACAGCTACCAGGTATATCAGCAGCCGGAGGAAATTGCAGGTGGATACCTCGATTCGGATAAGGAATTGTTAAAGGCTTACGGTGTTCAGACTTATGAGGATCTGTTCAATGAGCCGAACATGAAACGTAAATATTTCCCGCTGTGGAGCATCGAGCTATCGGAGAAGAACAAGGTGTTCAATCAGAAGCTTGACGATATCAATAAAAAATACCCTCCGCAGATGGTTGTCGCCAAATCGGAAAGCGATTTCGAGAAGTATTGGGATGAGTATGTGAAGTCTGTGAACAAACTCGATGTGCAAGGGTGGCTGGATGAACTGACCACAAAGGTTAAGGATCGCCAGGAGAACTGGTAAGCTTGAACGAATTGTAATCGTCACTCAGGCTGCGCCGGCTTCCCCAACAAGGAAGCCGGCGCAATTTACGGATGGAGGAGGAGTTCCATGTCAACCACGGCCGAGCTTGTTAAAAACACACCGAGTATAAAAAAGAAGCCGTCGTTCTGGAAGAGACTGATGAGTCAAAAGGCGTTAATGCTGATGTCGATTCCGTTTCTGATCTATATTTTAGTCTTCGCCTATGTGCCGCTGTACGGATGGATTATGGCTTTTCAGAATTACAAGCTGGGTTCGTCCATGCTGTCGAGCGAATGGGTAGGTCTGGCGAATTTCAAGGAACTGTTCTCGGACGACAACTTCTTGCGTGTCATCCGAAATACGCTGGCGATGAGCTTCATCAACCTGATCTTTGGCTTCGTCAGCTCAATTGCACTTGCAATCATGCTGAACGAGGTGCGCAAAATCGCCTTTAAGAGAGTCGTTCAGACGGTCAGCTACTTACCGCATTTTCTTTCCTGGGTCGTAGCGGCTAACCTGATCATGAACATGCTGTCAATCGATGGAGTTGTGAACAAGGTGCTGGTAAGCCTGCATCTGATTAAGGAACCGGTCCTGTGGCTCTCGGAGCAGCATTACTTCTGGTGGATTATCGGTGCATCAAATGTATGGAAGGAGATCGGCTGGAGCGCCATTATTTATTTGGCGGCCATAACGATGATCGATCCTTCATTATATGAAGCCGCCAGCATCGATGGGGCGGGACGTTTCCGCAGAATCTGGCATATTACGCTTCCCGGAATCAAGCCTATCATCGCCATCCTGATGATTATGAGCATCGGTCATATTCTGGATGCAGGTTTCGAGCAGCAATATCTGCTGCAAACACCGATGGTAGTAGACTATTCGGAGACGATTGATATATTCGTGTTGAAATATGGGATTAATATGTCCCGTTTCTCATTTGCCACGGCGGCGGGGATATTCAAGACCGTGATCAGCGTAGTGCTGCTTCTGGCCGCCAACCGTGCGGCGAAGCGGATGGGACAAGAACGGTTATTCTAGGAGGGAAGCGCATGAGTTCGTTATCGAAAGAAGTACCATCGGGCGGAATTCGAAAGCGCTCGAAGTCGGATATCGCCTTTGATACCTGCAATGTGCTGCTGCTGCTGCTCTTGCTGGTGATGACCTTGTATCCGATCATCAATACGCTGGCAGTATCGTTCAACCAGGCGGCGGATACCGTTAGAGACAGCACGTTTCTGTGGCCGCGTAAATTCACAACCTTGAATTACAGCACGATTTTTCAAGACGGAATGGTGTTTCACGCCTTCTTCGTCTCGGTAGCCCGTACCGTCATCGGGACAGCAACCAGTGTCTTCTGCACCGCCATGCTTGCCTACACGCTCAGCCGCAAGGAATATATGCTGCGCGGAGCTATTTCCTTCATCTTTATCTTCACCATGTACTTCAGCGGCGGATTGATTCCAACGTATATGCTTATCAAAAATTTACACCTGTACGGAACATTCTGGGTTTATATTCTTCCCGGATTGGTCGGAGCGTTCAACCTGATTGTCATGCGTTCGTTCATGGAAGGCCTGCCTGAAAGTCTGGTAGAATCGGCTCAGATTGACGGAGCGAATCACTTCTTGATCTTCCTTCGAATTATTCTTCCGCTCAGTCTGCCGGTTATTGCGACTGTGGCGCTGTTTGTGGCGGTTGGACAGTGGAACAGCTGGCTGGATACGTTCCTTTACAATTCCTCGAAGCCTAATTTAAGCACCTTGCAGTACGAGCTGATGAAAAAGCTTCAGTCGGCCAATATGAGCATCGGCAGCTCGGCGGAGTCTGCGTTCGCTTCCAGCAAGAATGTCCAGGCGAACATCATCACCCCCGCTTCGATCCGGGCCGCCATTACCGTGATAGCGACCGTGCCGATCATCGTTGTCTATCCGTTCTTGCAGAAGTATTTTGTAACCGGTCTGACACTTGGTGGAGTAAAAGAATAAGCGAACGGTATTGTTTAAATAATCCGTTCGCCCTGTAACACCATGTTATGGATGAAGTGAATTGCCTGCGGAGGTTAAGCTCCGCAGGCTTTTTCTGCTATGCGCGTCTCCGAGAGCTTCCGGCTGTACCGTCGCCGGAAGAACCGGGCACAGGCTGCTCTGCGGATGCAGATCTGCGATCAGCACGGCTGCGCAATAGTACGAACAGGCCGTACACGAGGCATATCACGAGAGGGTAACCGATCGCCATTCCCGTGAACGGGAAGACGGCGACGGTTGCGATCAGGGAGATCCAGCTGACTGCCGACCCGAAGCGGCTTCCCTTCAGCAGACGGACCCCGGCGGCGCAGCCGCCGATATACGTCAGGATGAAGGTAGCGTTCGGGAAGGTGATCAGCGTGGTCAGTGAGAGCAGGCCGCTGCCGTACAGCGACATGACGGCTATGAAGCAGAGCAGCAGGAACAGCAGCGCGCCAATCGGCGTATGGAAGCGCCGGGACATGCGGCCCATCCAGGCCGGGGCGCTGCCCTGCCGGGCCATCGCATATGCGACGCGCGAGGCGGCCCCTGCGTAGGCGATGATGGTCGCCGTGCAGATGAACATGCCGGTGAGCCCGGCAGTAAGGCCGCCCCAGCGGCCGAGCGGGCCGCTGATCATCCGGACAAGCGCCGCCGAAGCGGCTCCGTCCAAATAGCTGCCGGTGCCGACGGTCGCCAGCGCCGACAGGAAGTACAGCGTGCCGACGATGACCGCCGCTATTGTAATGCCCTTAATCGCCGCCCGCTGCGGGTCCTTGAATTCTTCGGACAGGTGGGAGACGGCTTCCCAGCCGATGAAGCACCAGAACAGGATCGCGGCCGAGCGGCCGACATTCAGCCAGCCATGCGGGACGAACGGGGTGAAGGCAGCGCGCTCCATATGAGGTAGCGCCGTTCCGAAGGCGCAGACCAGCACCGCGATGATGGCGACTACCACCGCGATCTGCACTTTGCCGGCAAGCGACATGCCGACAACATTCATGCCGAGGCCGACAGCCAGCATCAAGGCGGCAAGGCCGATCCGGGCCGGCTCGCCCCAGCCCATGGCCGCCGTCATGTAGCCCGCACCGGTGAGCGCGGCAACCGGTGCGCCGATCGGTACAGACATGAGGAAGAACCAGCCCGTCAGCGAGCCGGCCCGTTCACCGAATGCGAGCGTGACGAAGTGCGAGACGCCGCCCGCATTCGGGTATTTGGCGGAAAGAAAGCCCATGGACAGCGCCATAGGCAGAATAAGCAGCGTCATCAGGCCCCAGGCGAGCAGGGAGGCGGGTCCGGCCATTTCGGCCGCCAGCCCGGGGACAATCAGGATGCCGGACCCAAGAACAGCTCCGATGTAGAGCGCGATGGCCTGCGGCATGCCGATCTGACTGCGCAGCGTTACGGATTGCTTCATTATAAATCAGCCTCTCTTGTCATTTGTTATAGCGTATCAGATAATGGTCCTATTAGAAAAACAGATTCTTTGAATGGTATCCATTCAAATTTCCGATAGCAGGAGGCGAAGAGAGTGGAGTCCAGGCATTTGTTCACCTTTCTTGAAGTCGTGGAGGCGGGAAGCTTCACCCGCGCCGCGCAGAAGCTGGATTATGCGCAGTCCAGCATCACGGCCCAGATTCAGGCGCTGGAGCAGGAATTGGGTCAGCCGTTGTTCGACCGGATCGGGAAGAAGATCGTTCTGACCGATGCGGGACGGCGGCTTCTTCCTTATGCACGGCAAATAATGCGAATGCACAGCATGGCCGAAGAGGACTTGCGCGCTCACAGCGGTGTCTCGGGCCTGCTGCGGATCGGAGCGCCGGAGTCGCTGGCGGCGTTCCGGCTGCCCGGCATCATCAGCGAGTACCGCTCCAAGTTCCCGCAGGTCGAGATCATCCTGAGGCCGGGTTCTTGCTGGGAACTTCGGGAAATGAGCCGGACTGGGGAGATGGATTTGTCATTCCTTCTTCAGGAGGAGTTCAGTGACAAGGATCTGCATGTTGAGACGCTCATTGATGAAGAAATGGCGCTTGTTGCGCCAGTCGGTCACAGACTCTCGAATGGCATTCAGGTCAGCCCGGATGATCTGCGGAACGAGACGATCCTGCACACCGAAACAGGCTGCTCCTACCGCCTGCTCTTCGAGCGGTATTTGAACGCATCCGGCGTATATCCGGACCCCAAGCTGGAATTCTGGAGCATTGAAGCGATCAAGCAGTGCGTCATGGCCGGGCTTGGATTGTCGCTGCTGCCGCTCGTTACGGTGCGGAAGGAGCTAGAAGAGGGCAGGCTCGCAAGGCTCCTCTGGGATGACTCGACCCACCGCGTAGCGACGCAGATGGCTTTTCACCATAAGAAATGGCGATCTCCCGCGCTGGAGGCGTTCCTTGAGACGACCCGCAAGCACGCTGGTCTTTGGCGTCAGGATAAGATATCCGTATAGGTCTGCCTGTCTGATTTTATGCTATAATAGAACGTCGGTTGAACAGGAGGTTGAGGGCGCCTTGCAGGAAGAGATGACCGAATACGAAGAAGAGCTGGAAGCCTTCGTCATCTGGATGAAGGATGCCGGCTATACGGCATACACTCAAAAATCCTATATAAATGATGTCCGGCAGTTCCTGGCTGGCCTTCAAGGCAAGCCTCTCGGCTCGGTTAAGAAGCTTCATGTAATCTCTTATTTGAGCCGGATGCGCGAGAGCGGGGTCAGTGATTCGACCCGTAACCGCAAGCATGCGTCGGTAAATTGCTTCTTCAAGGCGCTGAACGAGTTGGAACTGCTTCAGGCCAACCCCGCCTCAGGCATCAAGAAATCGAGAACCGAGAAAAATCGGGAGCCGGTCTATCTGGAGGAGGAGGATCTTCGGCATTTCCTTGCACATGTAAGCGGTAAGTACAAGACCCGGAACTTGGCGGTGTTCCTGCTGATGGCTTATATGGGCCTTCGAGTAGGCGAGGTGCATTCGCTCAATATTGGTGACTACCATCCGGAACGCCGGACTCTCAATGTCTTCGGCAAAGGCCGAAAATGGCGGTCCGTTCCCGTTCCGGAGGCAGTCGCTTCCTATCTGGAGGAAGCCATTTCAGAGCGGCTTGAGCCTTGGCGCGGGAATCGGGAAGACGCGATGTTCATTTCCCAGAAAGGGCGCAGGCTCTCGATCCGTACCATACAGAGCATTGCTTCCGAGACCTTCGACCGGTTCCAGAACGGACTTCCGGCAGCCCGCCGCCGTTCTTATTCCAGCCATAAGCTTCGGCATTCATTCGCGACTATGCTGCTGAGAAAAGGCGCGGATCTGAGAACGGTTCAGGAGCTGCTCGGACACTCCTCCATCCAGACGACGACGGTATACACGCATATCACGAACAGGGAGAAGGAGGAAGCCATGTCCCGCCTCCAGCTTGAGCTAATGCAATAATTGACATCATATTTACGTGCTATGACAAGAATTAATGACTGTAATCCAGAGAACGGTTAGAATTTTGAACCCGGTCATGTTCATGAAAAAAAGCCGCAGGCTTTTCGAAAATATAGAGGACCGTATTGCGGTTTGCTTCGTTGGTCTTCTATGTTTTCCGAGAAACGGATGCCGTTCTCCAGAAGGAGGATGACCCGTTTCTACTTAGCAGGCGGCTTTCTTTATGGGCGGTAATATTGGGATTAGGAGCCGGCGGGCGGCTATTTCCTAAAATTCGAGCTTTGAGATTTCACCTTTGAGCTTCTCGGCAGACTGCTGGAACAGCTTGGTCTCCTCGTCGCTCATCGGCAGGGGCAGCACCTCACGTACGCCAGAACGATCTACAACGCATGGTGCGCCCAGGAAGATATCGGATACGCCGTTGTAGTTGTTCAGCAGTGTGGATACATTCAGCACGGCGCCTTCATTGCCGAGAATGGCCGCTACAATCCGGTCCAGCGCCAGCGCGATGGCATAGGAAGTGGAGCCTTTGGCATTAATGATCTCGTAGGCGGCATTTTTGGTGTCTTCGTAAATTTCCTTGCGTGTGTCTTCGTCGAAGCCGAGGTCGGTACCGCTGACGTTAGCCAGACTCCATACCGGCACTTCGGAATCGCCATGCTCCCCAATGATGGAGCCATGGATGCTCCGGGGATCGATTTCCTTGTATTTGCCGATCAGATAGCGGAAGCGCGCGCTGTCGAGCACGGTGCCGGAGCCGATGACCCGGCGGCGGTCGAAGCCGCTGATCTTGAGCGTGGCGTAAGCCAGAATATCGACCGGATTTGTGGCGATCAGCAGAATCGCATGAGAATTATATTTGGTAATCTTCTGGATAATATCCCGGAAGATCGAAATATTTTTGCGGAGCAGATCGATGCGGGTCTCACCCGGCTTCTGTGAAGCGCCTGCCGTAACGATAATGATGTCCGCTTCGCGGCAGTCCTCATAGGTGCCGGCCCACAGCTTGACGCCTCCGACAAACGGAAGGCCGTGGTTCATATCCAGCGCTTCGCCAAGCGCTTTCTGGTGATTAACATCGATCAAGACCAATTCGGGCATCCGGTTGCGCAGCAGCAGGGTGTAAGCTGTAGTTGTGCCGACGGCTCCTGTGCCAATGACAACGACTCGATTAGGTTTGAATGGGGGGGCCATAGTTCCATCTCCTTAAAAATTATGAATTTTTCTTGACCAATCTTATCCATCATAGCCTCATTCGATAGTCTTTTCAAGAACCCGTTATTTAATCCATTACCCAATATTACATACAACTTATACCCGTGTTCAGGAAAGGGGCGAATTTAATTTGTTCACATTATCCGGACTTGCACTATTTGCCTTAGCGGCTGTCATTTTGATCCTCATTCCCGGTCCCGATCTGATCTTCGCGGTGACACAGGGGATGACCAACGGCAAGAGAGCGGGAGTCGTTACGGCGCTTGGCCTGGCGATGGGCAATACCATTCATACCTTGGCCGCAGCTCTAGGTTTGTCCGTTCTGGTCAAGACTTCGCCTATATTGTTCACCGCATTTAAAATCGCAGGAGCTTTGTATTTGTTTAACCTGGCGAGAAAGTCGATTAAATACCGGAAGATGCCCATTACGGCAGCAGAGGGAGAACAAACGGCGAATGACCGGTCTCTGTTTCTTAGAGGGCTGACCATGAACGTATTGAACCCGAAGGTGGCGATCTTCTTTCTGACCTTTCTGCCGCAATTCGTCCATTATGATTACGGATACGTGCCTGTGCAAATGATAACTCTGGGTCTGATCTTCATCGTACTGACGGCTCTGATCTTTGGCGCGCTGGCTTATTTCGCCGGGGCCGCCGCCGGTAGGCTCCTTAAGAATCCAAGGATAAACGAGGCCGCGAATATCGTCGCCGGGTCCATCTTTACTCTGCTTGGACTTAAACTGTTGACGACATCACCATAATACGACTAGCATGAAGACTGGAGAGATTTTTAAGCATGAACGTTTTTCGTAAAAAACCGCTTGCCATATCTCACGATACCGATGCCGGCAAGCTGAGCAAAACACTGGGCGCCCTCGACTTGACCGCCCTTGGAGTCGGCGCCATCATAGGGACCGGCATTTTCGTCATGACGGGTGTGGCCGCCGCCGAGCACGCTGGACCGGCGCTTGTACTCTCCTTCATTATCGCCGGACTGGCCTGTGCCCTGTCCGCTCTCTGCTACTCGGAATTCGCTTCCAGCATTCCGGTGTCGGGGAGTGCCTATGCCTACAGCTATGTGGCATTCGGAGAGCTTCTGGCCTGGGTGCTCGGCTGGGACCTTGTGCTGGAATATGGCGTAGCTGCGGCGGCGGTCGCCAGCGGCTGGTCCGGATATTTTCAGGGATTGCTTGATGGCTTCGACATCCATTTGCCTACTATTTTGTCGGGAGCGTATAATGCGGATGAGGGAACGCTCGTCAATCTCCCGGCTATTATCATCATACTGCTGATCACTCTTCTGCTTACGCGCGGCGTCAAAGAAACAGCCCGCTTTAATGAAGCAATGGTTCTGATCAAGCTTGTGGTCGTGCTCTTATTCATTATTACGGGTATCTTCTTTGTGAAGCCGACGAACTGGACTCCATTTATGCCTTTCGGATTTCACGGCATTATGAACGGCGCAGCGACCGTCTTCTTCGCCTACATCGGCTTCGATGCCCTGTCGACCGCTGCGGAGGAGGTCAAACGGCCTCAGCGTGATCTGCCGATTGGAATCATATCATCGCTCGCGATATGCACGATATTGTACATAGCCGTTTCCCTTGTGCTGACAGGAATCGTTCCTTACCAGAGCCTGAATGTCAGCGACCCGGTATCCTTTGCGCTGCGATTTGTGGGCCAGGATATGATCGCCGGCTTCATCTCGATCGGCGCCATCGCGGGCATGACTACGGTGCTCCTCGTTATGCTCTTCGGCCAGACCCGGCTGCTGTTCGCGATTTCTCGCGACGGACTGCTGCCAAAGAGTCTGTCGGTCGTCAGTCCGAAGACGCAAACGCCTGTCCGCAGCACATGGATGGTGGGCGGCATTATTGCCCTGCTGACCGGATTCATTCCGCTCGACCGGCTGGCGAATCTGACCAGCATCGGAACGCTGTTCGCATTTCTGGTCGTATCCCTCGGCGTTATTGTGCTCCGCAAGACCCAGCCTCACTTGAAGAGAGGCTTCACGGTGCCTTGGGTTCCCGTGATTCCGCTGCTCAGCGCGGCCGCATGCGCCTATTTAATGATTAATCTGGGCTACGAAACCTGGATCGGCTTCTTCGTGTGGCTGATCGCCGGCCTGTTTATTTACAGCCTCTACGGCTACCACAACAGCCGCCTGAACCAAGAACGCAGCCGCCGGAGCTAAGGGTCCCGGCTGCGATTCGAATCGAAAGGAGAGAGAACATTGCCATCTGCAGGTGCCCGCCACAAGATACTGAGAACTCTATTTATTCTGATCCCGGCTGCGCTGATTCTGGCATCGTGTTCGTCTCCGAAGCCGGAACCGTCTCCAAGTCCGGTATTGCCAAGCGCTTCGCCGGAGGAAGGGCAGACGATCACACTGATTACACCGGATGCGTCCAACATTGACTCCTCCAAAACATCCAAATACCAGATCCAGACCCGGCTCACCGACTTCGAGTTGATGAGCGGTACGGAAGGGCTGGCTTGGGGCGTGACCAGGAATTCCCTCAGGCTCTACATGACTCGTGACAACGGAAAGACCTGGAGCAACATTTCGCCGTCATCCACGGTTCAGTTCTCTTCGAACCCTGTGTACGGCAAAGATATATTCTTCACCGATCCTAGTAACGGCTGGATTATCCGGCAGTCTTTCGGCATGATGGAGACTGTGGTGCTGCGGACCCGAGACGGGGGCGCGACCTGGAAGGTGTCCTCCTTGAACCAGGGGAGCGACATCAGGTCGATTTACTTTGTGTCGGCACTTAAAGGCTGGTTATTGGCGACCTGGGACTCTGAAGACGAGCATGAGAGCAAAGCTCTTTATAAGACAGAAGACGGCGGTGCCACCTGGAAGACTGTGATGCAGAACGACCAGTACATGCCCAATTCGCCGCATCCCGCACTTCCGGTGGCCGGAGAGACCGGGGGACTCGTGTTCCGCGATTTCAATCACGGATTGAATATCCTTAATCGGTCCGATGGTCCTGAGCTGTATCATTCATTCGATGGGGGGGCTGGCTGGCGTAAAGACACGTCGTTCTCGTCCGATATCAAGAAATTGACGGATTACGATAAAATCAATGCCGGAACGCCACATTTTTTCAGCTTCAACAACGGCTGGATTCCGGTATCGGCCGGCAAGAAGGGGCAGGACGGAACATTTTGGGGCGGATATTTCACCGCGGACGGGGGCAGCAGTTGGAAATATGTTTCGTTCAATTTAGGGATTCAAACAGGTACCAACGCTGATATTCCGCCTACTTTCTTGAACAATACCACTGGCTGGCGTCTGATCGGCAATCTGCTGTACCGGACGGATGATCAAGGCAAGGTCTGGAAAGCATTATCCACCAGCAGCGTCCTCAAATCGAAGCTCGCCGAATACCCCGAGATCGTGAAGCTGCAATTCATTGATGAGGAAACAGGCTGGCTGCTGATTGAAAAAAGCGAGGACAAGCGCTCGATTCTGCTGCAGACGACTGATGGCGGCCTCAGCTGGCATGTGATGTGATTGCTCGAATCGAGAATAATGCACGGTAATGATAAAAGGCGATTTGTTCCGGCAGAGATCGGGGCAGATCGCTTTTTTTGAACTTGATTACCATATTTTGTACAATCATCAAGGCGCAGAATCTCCTTTTTTAGCAATAAAAAAATTAATTAAAATTTTCTATTGAATGTGAAAAAAATCACACATGTGCCTGAGAGATTGTGATATATTTAACACATAGAAAACAAGTTCATAATTTCACAAAGTCATACATCATATCGATAGGAGAGATTATCATGACAACTTTTGAAACGGACTATGTTACGAAAAACCTGCTTCAGCTGTGCTACAACTGCGAAGATGCTTACCTGTGTGAGACTGAAGAACAATGCATGGCTTGCTGGACAGAGAACGGTATGATTCCTCAGGAAGAAGACGAGACGAAACGGTTGCTGGACCTGGTACATGCATAAGCTAGAAAATAACTTATTAATCTGAAGACCGACGATTTCCCACTGGGAGACGCCGGTCTTTTTTGTTGCCTTTCCCCAAGTCTCTCCCGCTATAGCCTGGCATATAATGTAGGGAAGCCCGGCCTGGGCGATCACTTCGGGGCGAGGGGGAATCAGCTGTGAATTTGGGTCCGGATTCATCATGGATGTTTGATTTTGCCGGAACGGTGTTGCCGATCTTTTTCGTCGTGGTGGCGGCTATAGGCGCTCTGGCGGCCGGAAGGGAGCTGCTGGCCTGGAGCCGCAACAACCGGATGCCCGTGCTTACCGTCCCGGCCCGGATTGTCGCCAAACGGAGCGAGATCAGACAGAAGCCGCAGGATGAGGGAAGCCCCGCACGCACCACAACACTCTACTACATCACGTTCGAGCTGGAGAATGGTGAACGGATGGAGCTCAGGGTAAAAGGGGGAGAATATGGAGTAAGTGCGGAACGTGACCGGGGCACTCTGACCTATCAGGGAACCCGCTATCTCGGTTTTACCCGAGAGACCCATTATTCAAGGTTGGAAGGGCGCTAACAAATTCTATCCTCTGTTTCCGTAATGCGGATTCAGGGGATATATTAGTTTTGCAGACTATTATTCGGGCAGGAGTGATGAGACCATGACTTTTAGAGACAAGACGGTAATCGTAACCGGAGCCGGCAGGGGAATAGGACGGGGGATTGCCAAAGGATTCGCGGAGAAAGGCGCCCAGGTCGTCATAGCCGAGGTGAACCGGGAGGAAGGCGAGAAGACCGTAAGCGAGATCACGGAGATAGGAGGAATTGCAATGTTCGTCTCCTGTGATGTGAGCCGTGAGGAAGAGATTGCCGCGATGGTGCAGAAGACCGTCTCCGCATATGGGAACATCGATGTTCTGATCAACAATGCCGGAATCGCCAACCCGCATACCGCGAGCTTCTATGAGCTTGGCGCGGATGAATGGGACAAAGTGATGAACACGAATGCCCGCGGCTGTTTCCTGACATCCCGGGAAGCGGCCAAGGTGATGCGGGACAATCCGGACGGCGGGACGATCATCAACATCTCTTCCACACGCGCCTTGATGTCGGAACCGGATACAGAGGCCTACGCAGCGTCAAAAGGCGCCATTTCAGCGCTTACCCATGCGATGGCGGTTACGCTGGGCAGGGACGGCATTACGGTGAACTGCATCCTGCCGGGCTGGATTGAGACAGGCGATTACAGCACGCTGCGCGACGCCGACCATGATCAGCATCCGGCGGGGCGGGTAGGCGTACCTGAGGATATTGCCAAGGCTTGTCTGTATCTGGCTGATCCGGATAACCGGTTCGTGACAGGGGCGCAGCTGGTCATTGATGGCGGGATGACTCGCAAGATGATTTACGTTCCGGATTGAAATTTTCATGCACCACTTAGGCGATTGCACATACAATACATCGTGCAGAAGCGGCGGCGCCCTTACGAGTTGAAGCGGATCAGATATGATTGCGGATCTCCTTAGGAAGTCGTTTCTCAGAATAATTCGCTTACGGAGGTACTTGAAGGAGGAACGCTTGTGGCCGTCATTAAAACAAATTCGGAGGACGAGAAAATTCTGGCCCGGCTGATGCGGGCGGAGGCGGAGGAGGATGGGGACCCTGGCATGCTGATGGTCGGCAATGTAGGGGTTAACCGGATTCTCTCGAACTGTCTGGATTTCCGCAATATCCGCTCCATTAATGACATGGTGTTCCAGAGTCCGGGAGGCTTTGAAGCGCCGACCAAGGGCTATTTCTATCAGAGAGCGAGAGAAAGGGATATCCGGCTGGCCCGGCGCGCGATCGGTGGAGAACGGACCCGGCCTGCTACCAATGCCCTTTGGTTCTTTCGTCCTGCGGGCGAATGCCCTGCAACCTGGTATAACCAGGAAAATACCGGCCGCTTCAAGGCCCACTGCTTCTTTAGGCCGACTCAAGAAGATTGTCCCAACGTTTATTGACAACCCTACTTAAGGAGGAATCGAATTTCATGTTGACACAACCCTATCGTCCCGTGACTTACACGATCGGAAGCATGAGCAGCGGAACAGGAACCGGAGTGCCGGCGCCCAGCAACCCGTCCCAGGTTGCCAGCGGAGGCATGATGACCCCTGGAGGAACGGTGGTCAGCACCGCGCAGCCCGCCTTCGAGCAATCTTATATCGAGAACATTCTCCGGCTGAATCTGGGCAAAGTCGGAACTTTCTACATGACCTATGAGAATAACAGTGAATGGAACGCCAAAATCTTCAAAGGCGTGCTGGAAGCGGCAGGACGCGACCATATTATTATCAGCGATCCGACAACCGGAGTGCGTACGATCCTGCTCATGGTCAACCTGGATTACGCTACCTTCGATCAGCCGCTTGTTTATCAATACCCCGGCGTGGTCGGCAATCCGCCTGCATCCCGCGGATACCGTTAATTCAAAGCGTGAAGCACATAATATCCGAACGGCATTTCTCCAATATTATGGAGGGTGCCGTTTCTTTTTTTACACATCGGATGAAAAGTTGTCGCACTTCAGATAATTCGGTACAATTAACCAAATCACATAGGTTATACCAGATAGGGGGCTTCGTATGATCCGTTACCCGCATTTGAAAGAAGGGATTACCATCGGAGTGACGGCTCCGTCCTACGGTGTGAAAGCGGAATATCACGATCGGCTTAAGCAGGCGGGCAACCGCTTGAAGGAGCAAGGGTATAGGATGGAGTTCGGAGAGACCGTCTGGATCCAGAATAAGGCGAAATCAGCTCCTGCACACGTTCGCGCAGCCGAGTTCAACGAAATGATGACGGGCGAGGATGTGGATATGGTGTTCCCGCCCTGGGGCGGAGAACTGCTGATTGAGATTTTGGAATTTCTGGATTTTGATCATTTTAAGGAAAAATGGATTTTGGGTTACTCGGATATCAGTCTCCTGCTGCTTGCGGTCACCTTGCGGACAGGTATCGCGACTGCACATAGCACGAATCTGATTAATCTTCGAGGCGAGTTCTCGGACCCGACCACAGCGATGTGGAAGGAGGTGCTGTCAACTAAGACGGGACAATCCGTCCTGCAGCATTCCTCGGAGAAGTATCAGCGGGAGTGGAGCCGTGACGAGCCTTCGGCATGTATTTTTCATTTGACGGAATCGACCTCATGGAAGATTGTTTCCGGCTCCAAAGTGAGTATTCAGGGCTGTTTGTTAGGCGGATGCATCGATGTGATCAGACATCTGATCGGCACGCCTTACGGTAATGTCGGTGAATTCCAGAAGAACTGCATTCACGGCGAGCCGATTATTTGGTATTTGGAGAACTGCGAGCTAACCACTGCCGATTTGCGCCGGTCGCTTGTTCATATGAAGCTGGCGGGCTGGTTCGATCATTGCTCGGGTCTTCTGTTCGGGCGCAGCTCCGCCGATCATCCTGTCGATGGTTATTCGACTGAAGATGTCTATGCGGAACTGGCTGAGGAATTGAAGCTGCCTGTCCTTTATGATATCGATTGCGGCCATGTTCCCCCTCAAATGACATTTATTAACGGGGCGCGTGCGGTAGTTGAGGCATCGAAGGGCCAGGGAACTGTATTGCAGTTTTTTTCACCGTAATCCGCGATTTGAACTCATTTATGCCTCTGGAGGCAGCATTGACAGGCTGTTCCCTATTTTCAGAAGGGACGCGCATGCTTGCGGTCAGGAGGTATATATTTATATAATAATGAATAATTCATTACACCCGGATCAAGCAAGGAGCTGAATGCGTTGGGAAATATGTAGCGAAAGGAACGATCGCACTGTCGGTTGTCACCATTTTGAACAAACGAAGGAGGTGGGCCTACCCGCCTGCCTGAATACGTGGACGGGTAGGAACAGAATTTGAGCGACCCTTTACCCGGTTTATTGAGAGTATGTCTGATTTTACTTTTGGTGCTGTTAAACGGATTCTTTGTTTCTGTCGAATATGCGATGGTGAAGGCGCGGGGAGGAAGGATTGATAACCTGGCCGAGGAAGGCAGCGCAAGAGCGTTGTCTGCGCGGCGTATCATTCGTAACCTGGATTCATATCTATCAGCTTGCCAGGTCGGCATTACGCTGTCCTCACTGGCGCTTGGATGGCTCGGAGAGCCTGTAATCGCTACCTTGCTGACTCCTGCTCTGTCGGGGCTCGGCTTTGGGGAGACGGCGGTTCATGTATGCTCCGTAATCCTTGCGTTCCTGCTGATCGCCATTCTGCACATCGTACTCGGCGAGATCGCGCCCAAGACCATTGCCGTGAACAAAGCGGAGAACGTCCTGCTGTTGACGGCGGGGCTTATGACAGCCTTTTGCCGGTTGATGTATCCACTGATCTGGATCGTGAACGGCTTGGCCCACGGGCTGCTGAGGCTGTTCAGACTGACGCCCGTCTCCGAGACGGGAACCGCGCATACGGAAGAGGAAATCCGGATTATTATGCAGGAGAGCAACAAGAGCGGACTGATCGATAACACCGAAATGGCTCTGGTGGACAATATCTTCGGATTTGCAGACACCACAGCCAGAGAGATTATGATCCCACGGACGGAAATGATCTGCCTGAGCAGTCATCTGTCCGTTCAGGAGAATCTCACTGTCGCCTTTGAGGGTATGCGGACGAGGTATCCGGTATTCGACGGCGACAAGGACCATATTGTCGGATTTATTCATATGAAAGACCTGATTCGCGAGAATATGATGAATTTGCAGGAGCTGATCCGGCCGATTCTGACCGTGCCCGAATCCATTCAGATCAGCGCCCTGCTGAAGACGATGCAGAAAGCCAAGACCCAGATCGCCATTCTTATTGACGAATACGGCGGTACTTCGGGACTGGTTACGCTGGAAGACATCATGGAGGAAATCGTCGGCGAGATCCAGGACGAATTCGACCAGGAACGCCCTGAGGTGGAGAAGCTGGGAGAAGATGAATACTCCCTTGACGGCCTGCTGCTGATCGAAGAGGTGAACAACCGTTTCGATCTGCTGCTAGAGACGGAGGATTACGATACACTTGGAGGCTGGCTGTATGCCAGACTTGAAGTGAATCCGCCGCAGAAGGGACAGTCCTACCAGCATGATGATCATTTGTTCGTGGTCGAGGAGACCGATAACAAACGGATTGCCCGCATCAGGCTGCTGAAGGCGGAGCCTCTGGCCGAAGAGGCGGGGGCTTGAAGGGAACCTGGGAAGCCGAAGCAGACGTAAGCAAGGAGAGCGTGACACCCTATATGGGGGTACGCTCTTTTTTTGCCGGGAAAATATATAGCATAATTACAACCTTAAAGGGCAGCTATACGTGCACGTCCATGTTCGGGCGCTCTCAGGACAGGAAAGAAGGCTGAGTTCCCTTTCCCTTCCATTTGCAAGGATATAAGCTGAACTATATACTTTTTACTATTACCAATAGAAATCATCTATTGAATATGAAGTCCGACGGGACAGAAAGGAACGACTTACATTGAGCAATCCGAGAAGAAGAAGCACTCCTTCCAATGCCCAGAGTCAACAAGAGAGGCGGCGACTGGAGCAGGAACGCCAAAAAAAGAAAACGCGAATACTGCTGATCGCCTCTGTGGTTCTGGTCATCGCGATTTTCGCCGGACTGTTTGCCTTAGCCTCCCAAGATTCAGGAACCAAGAACAGCGCCTCCACGCCGGCCGAGTTCGACTATTCGACTCTCCCAAGGCTTGGACAGGCAGACGCACCGGTCAAGCTTGTGGAGTTCGGCGATTTTCAATGTCCCTCCTGTGCTCAGTTCACGAATAGCGTCAAGCCTGAACTGATGGATAAGTATATCAATACAGGCAAGGCGGCGCTGTATTTCGTGAATATGTCGTTTATCGGCCCCGACTCCGAGACAGCTTCTCTTGCCGCTCTGTCGGTCTATCATCAGAACAGCGATGCCTTCTGGAAATTCTATGATGCGATGTACGCGAACCAGGGAGAAGAGAACTCAGGATGGGCTGCCGAGGACAAGCTGGTGGAGTTGGCCCAAAAAGAGCAGCTCGATATCGATTACGAACTTCTTCGCACTGATATCCAGAATCGCACCTATGCCGACGAACTGTCACGCGATAACAAGACAGCCTCCGACAATGGGGTGTCAAGCACGCCGACGCTGTTTGTCAACGGGACTGCGGTCCGAAATGCCCTTGCTTTGAACGAAGTGGGAGACGCAATCGAGTCGGCGGCGAAGGCGGCAGAGTCGAAATGAAGGAGTTCGTAAGACGCCACTGTCTGTACCTTGCCTGGTTTGTCTCGTTGGTTGCGGTAGCAGGCAGTCTTTACTTAAGCGAAGTGCTTAAATACGAACCCTGCAAGCTGTGCTGGTTTCAGCGGATTTTCATGTACCCGCAGTTCGTGCTGCTCGGCATTGCGACCTACCGGAACGACAAGAAGATCATTCCCTACATTTTGCCTTTGTGCATAATTGGAGGGAGCATTTCGACCTATCATTACGCAGAACAGAAAATACCCGCTCTTGGACGTATTGCATCCTGCAGCATCGGCGTCCCATGCACCAAGGACTATCTCAATTGGTTCGGATTTGTGACGGTTCCGCTTCTGGCGCTCACGGCATTTGTGCTGATCGGACTGCTGCTCTGGAACGGGAGAGAACGGTCAGTTGAAGAAGACAGCCTTGGAGAATGAAAAATCAAGAGCCTGAGGGATAAAACAAGAGAATGAAAGAGTAGAAGATTTCTTACTGGAAATTTGCGCTTTTTAGTCGGTTTTTCAATTAATTTTCATCTTATTCACTGTTTACTGCTCCGGGTTTATCGACTAATATTAGACCTTGTGAGAAGTTGAATATGCGCTGAATTTTCCCATAACGGAAAAACGGGGGAACCAACATGACCGCCAGCCGGTCAAGGGGTGAATCGGAACCGAAATGCTCGGTCCGTAGGGCTTCCACAGTCCGAATCCGCCAGCTAACCTCGTAAGCCACAGTGGATAATGATCATGTCTTAAGCATGCGGTCATTACCGTATGCTTATTTTTGTGCCTCCATTTATGAAAATTAACCACTGAAAACGGCGCACGGTATTACCGTTTCAACTCACCAAAGAGAGGAACTGGATCCAACATGGTAAGCAGAGTCAAACGGCTGTTGATCGGCCGTCCAAGGAAGTCAACAGAGCTTGATCAGGAGAAATTAAGCAAGCTGAAAGCACTTGCCGTTCTGTCCTCCGACGCACTCTCATCCGTCGCTTATGGTACGGAACAAATACTGCTCGTGCTTGTAACAGTCGGCTTCACGGCGGTCTGGTATTCGCTGCCGATCGCTCTCGCTGTTCTGGCGCTGCTGGCGATTCTGATTTTGTCGTACCGGCAGACGATCTTCTCTTACCCGCAGGGCGGGGGAGCGTATATTGTCGCCAAGGATAATCTGGGCGTCTCAACGGGACTGCTGGCCGGCGGTTCTCTTCTGGTGGATTACATCCTGACGGTTGCCGTAAGCGCCTCGGCGGGTACGGACGCGATCACGTCGGCTTTTCCGAGCCTGCATGACCACGCCGTAGCCATCGCCGTGACGGTTATCATCATTCTGACGATCATCAATCTTCGCGGCGTGACGGAGTCGGCCTCCTTCATCGCGATTCCGGTGTATCTGTTCGTCCTGTCTATCGTCGTTCTGATCGTGACAGGCGTGATCAAGTATGCAACCGGTGGAGCACACCCCGACGTTCCTGAAATCGGGACGGCCGTTTCAAATGTCAGCCTGTTCCTGCTGCTAAAAGCCTTTAGCTCAGGGTGTTCGGCGCTGACCGGTGTTGAAGCGGTATCGAACGCCATTCCGAACTTCAAGGCTCCGGCTGAGAAGAATGCGGCCAAGACGCTGATGATGATGGGGCTGATCCTCGGTTTCATGTTCACGGGGATTACGCTGCTCGCTTACTGGTTCGGCATTTCGCCCAACACGAAAGAGACGGTCGTATCGCAGATCGCGGAATCGACCTTCGGACGCGGCTTCCTCTACTACGCGATTCAGGCGGTTACAGCGGTTATCCTGTTCCTGGCGGCCAACACCGCGTACTCGGCTTTCCCGCTGCTGTCGTTCATGCTGGCCAAGGATAAATATATGCCGCATGCCTTCATGGTCCGCGGTGACCGGCTTGGATTCTCGAACGGCATTATTTTTCTGGGTGTCGCCTCTGCGGTTCTTGTTGCGGCGTTCCACGGGGAGACTACCAATCTCATTCCGCTGTACGCAGTTGGCGTATTTATTCCGTTCACCCTGTCCCAGCTCGGAATGATGATCCGCTGGTATAAGCTGAAGCCTGCAGGGTGGAGAACGAAATTTATTGTCAACACCATCGGGATGCTGACAACTCTGACCATTACGATGATCTTCATTATTACGAAATTCTCGAATGTGTGGGTAGCCTTCATCTTTCTGCCGATTGTGATGCTGATCTTCTTCCGGATTCATAAGCATTATATGAATACGGCTGACCAGCTCCGGATTCAGCTCGATACCGAGAAGCCGGTAATCAAGGGCAGCACGATCGTCGTTCCGGTATCCGGCGTGACGCGCGCGGTGCTTCACTCATTAAGCTACGCAAAGTCGCTCACCGATAACGTAGTGGCGCTGTACGTCGGCTTTGATGAGGAAGAGATCCGCAAGATGGAGCAGAAGTGGGAGGAATGGAACCCGGGCGTCCGTCTGATCGTGCTCCGCTCGCGTTACCGCAGCATTATGCGGCCGCTGGTCAAATTTATCGACACGGTCGAATGGAAGACAGCCTCAACGGACCATATTACGATTCTGATTCCGCAGTTTATCACCAAGCACTGGTGGCAGGCAGTCCTGCATAATCAAACAAGTGTGTTTATCCGGACTTATCTGATGAATCATAAAGATATTGTCGTCGCAACAGTGCCTTATCATTTAAATAAATAGCTTAGTAAGATCAGCTTTGTTCACAAAGGCCGTTCCGGGTTCACCGGGGCGGTTTTTTTGCTGAAAAAACAAAGGTTTTCCGAAAATATCGATTTTTCAGTATCTTTCA
>RCUS01000436.1_pt1 | contig 28123 bp, 23 predicted proteins | sample 2166221 | NCBI WGS metagenome assembly RCUS01 (sample SAMN09932758, study PRJNA488358) | compost metagenome | isolation source: compost soil in cyclohexanecarboxylic | place: Germany: Experimental Botanical Garden
CGTTCCAGCGACCGATCATGATCTTCTTCTGCGGCTTGCCCAGCACCTGCCAGTAGCGGCGTACAGTGCGGATCAACACCTCGTTGGCCTCAGAGCCGGAGTTGGTGTAGATCGCGTGGCTGTAGTGCTTGGGCAGCAGGCTGAACAGCAGCTCCGAAAGCTCGACCACCGCCGGGTGAGTGGTGTGGAAGAACATGTTGTAGTACGGCAATTGCTCCAACTGACGGGTCGCCGCCGCGGCCAGATCCTTGCGCCCGTAGCCGAGGTTGGTGCACCACAAACCGGACATGCCATCGAGGTAACGATTGCCGTCGTTGTCCCACAGGTGCAGGCGGTCGCCACCGACGATCACGCGCGGCCCTTCTTCGTTCAACGCCTTCTGATCGAGGAACGCGTGAATGTGGTGGGCGGCATCGGACGCTTGATAGTCCTTGGTTTCGCGCTGGGGTTTGTAATCGGTTGTCATTTTTTATTCTCCTGAATTGAATAAAGGTTCAGTTCCCGGACACGGTAGTCAGCGGTGCCACGGCAGGCACACCGTTGTCCTGCGATTCGTTTTGGATCAGGGGTTCTGGCGTAAACAGCGGTTTGCGCATCACGAACTTGACCCACACCACGGCAATGATCGATATCACGCCCAGTACCACGCCAGCGCAAGCAAAAATGCTCGCGGTCATCTCCGGTGTTGGCGACACGTGATAGATCGCAAACAGCATGCCGGCGATGCCGACGACTTGTGGCCAAGGGTAAAACGGTGAGCGGAATGGACGGGCCAAATGGGGATAGCGGCGGCGCAAGGCGATCACGTCGATGTGCACGATGATGTAGGCCAAAAGCCACGCCAACGCGGCAGCCAATAGCAGCAAGCTGATCGCCGCCGCGTCATGCCCCAGAATGAGGATCGGCAGGCCGGTGATCGCGGCAACGAACAACACCGCCACCCAAGGTGTACGGCCACGTGCGGTGAGCTTCTTGAATTGCGGGAACGCCTGGCCGTTTTGCGCCATGCCGTAGAGCATGCGCGGCAACGCTGCCAAGGATGAGTTCACCGTGCTGCACGTTGCGGTGATGGCTGCGACGACGAGGAACAGCTTCCCTGCCTCACCGAAAACCGTGGTGGCGAGCAAGTAGTGAGGCAGCGCATCGCTCGCCAGTTGTTCACGTGGAATGCACAGCAGCGCGCCAAAGCAATACAACGCAATCACACCGAAAATCACCGTCAAACCAATGGTCATCGAGCGTCGAATATTGCGCTCGGGATTGCGGGTTTCTTCCACCAGCGGGCAGACGAATTCCGCCCCGACAAAACCCCACACCGCCATCGCAGCCAAGGTGATCGCGCCGAACTCCAACGGGTTCCAGCCCTGATCCAGCGGCAGTTGCAAACTGGCCTGACCGTTAGTCAGCGAAGCCAGGCCCATGGCGATGAGGATCACCACCATCACCAGCGCCAGCACGTTCTGCAGCTTGGCGAACACATCGATGCCGAACAGGTTCAGCACGGTGAACAGCCCCAGTACGCCGTAGGCCACCACCATGTGCGGAATGACATCGGGATAGACCTTGCTGATCACCAGGTCCAGCAACAGCAACTCGGCGGAGAGCGCAAACATCGCCACCACCATGTAGCCCGAGAAGGTCGCCAGAATCGCCGGGAAATGCCCGATCGCCACTTCGGTGTAACTGCTGAGGCTGCCTGCCTTCGGAATCATCAAGGCCAATTCGGAAAACGACCAGGCGTAAGTGATTGCCAACACATAAGCGATGGCCAGCGGAATAATGAAACCGAAACCGGCGATGCCCGCGCCTTGCAGCATCAGCACCATCACGCCTTGCGAGACCACGACGCCCACCGCAACGGCCAGCAATGAACCCAGCCCCAGGACCCGGCGCAAGCCGCCGGACGGCGCCTGGATGGACGCGGTTGTACTTGAACTCATGACAAACTCCCCGTGTTTTCTTGTTGTTGATCGCCTTCACGTGGAAGGCAGGGATAAACATCGCCACTCATCCGTGAGCGGCGATTGACGACAGCAGCGGCTTAGCGGGCCGCCCAGGCGTTGAAGCGTTCCTCAAGCTCTTCGCCGTGATCGACCCAGAACGTGGCATCGACCAACTGGCCTTCAGAAAGATTGGCCTGAGCGGTAGGCAACTGGGCAAGCGTGTCGGCCGGAAGTTGCGCCAGCACATCCTTGCGGATCGGACCGTAAGGGATCTGCGTGGAGAAGGATTTCTGCCCACTCGCCTGGCTGGCGAACACGATGAATCGCTCGGCCAGCGCCTTGTTCGGACTGCCGCGGACGATGGCCCAGTGATCAGGATCGTAGAGGTGGCCGTTCCAGGAGATGGCCAGTTTCGAGCCTTCCTTTTGCGCCACGGCAATCCGGCCGTTGTAGGCCGCCGACATCACCACGTCGCCTGCTGCGAGCCATTGCGGAGGCTGCGCTCCGGCTTCCCACCACTGGATCGACGGTTTGATCTGGTCGAGCTTGTGAAACGCCCGGTCCACGCCTTCCTTGGTGCCCAGCACTTTGTACAGGTCATCCTGTTTGACCCCGTCGGCGAGCAGCGCCACTTCCAGCGTGTACTTGGCGCCCTTGCGCAGGCCGCGCTTGCCGGGGAATTGCTGCAGGTTCCACATATCCGCCCAGGAGGTCGGCGCCGCCGCCACCTTGTTCGAGTTGTAGGCGAGCACCATCGACCACACATAACTGGCCACGCCGCACTCACTGACCGCGCCAGCCAGATAGTTTTTTGAATCGCCGATCAGCGCCGGGTCCAACCGCTCGAACAGCCCTTCTTCACAGCCGCGCAGCAGCTCAGGGCTTTCGACTTCGACGACGTCCCAACTGACCTGGCCCACATCGACCATGGCTTTGACTTTGGAAAGTTCTCCGCTGTACTCGCCAACCACAACTTTGCCAGCGCCACTTTGTTCAAAGGGTTTGAAATAAGCCCCCTCTTGCGCTGCCTTGGTGGCACCGCCGAACGAAATAACCGTGAGACTTTCGGAGTGCGCAACAACGGGCACCGTGAATACCAAAAATGCTGTTACAACGCTCGAAGACGAATATCTGAACATGAAAGCTCCCTCACTTTTTAATTGTGGTTAGTTACTGAGGCAGTCACGGCCACGCAGCCGCAAGTTCACGGAAGACTCTCCGCGTGGTGACATCTTTTTATTCTTCAAACCGCACACCATCAGCGTGCGGTTAATTGTTCAGCAGACGCTTAACGCAATTGAAACCAGGTGGTTTTCAACTGGGTGTATTTATCGAACGAGTGCAACGACAAGTCCCGGCCGAAACCCGATTGCTTGCCACCGCCGAACGGCACGCTGACATCGAGGGCGTCCACGGTGTTCACCGAAACAGTGCCCGCCTTCAGCGCCCGTGCAACCCGGTGCGCACGATTCAGATCATCGCTCCACACCGAGGCGGCCAGCCCATAGATGCTGTCGTTGGCCAGCCGCACCGCTTGCTCTTCAGTGTCGAACGTGGAAATCGCCAGCACCGGTCCGAATACTTCTTCGCGGGACAGGTGCGAATCATGATCGACCTCGGCAAAAATGGTCGGCTCGATAAAGTTGTCGGAACCGTTAAAGCTCAAGCGACGGCCGCCGGTGAGCAGTCGGGCGCCGTCTTCGTGGGCGCGCTCGATAAAATTCATCACCCGCGATGCCTGTGCCGAATCGACAATGGCGCCAGCAGCGCTCGCAGGATTCAGTGGATCGCCGGGCATCCAGGCTTTGGCTTTCTCCAGCAGACGCTCGATAAACTCATCTTTGACCGAGCTCTGGACATACAGCCGCGAGTTGGCTGAGCAGACTTCGCCCTGATTGAAGAAGATGCCAAACGCCGCTTTCTCCGCCGCCAGATCAAGATCACGGCAATCGTCGAACACCAGGCTCGGGCTCTTGCCGCCGCATTCAAGCCAGACCTGCTTGAGGTTCGATTGCGCGGCGTACTGCATGAAGTATTTGCCCACCTGAGTCGAGCCGGTGAACACCAGGCAATCGACATCCGGATGCAAACCCAGCGCCTTGCCGGCAGACTCGCCCAGCCCCGGCAACACGTTCAGCACGCCCGGCGGCAAACCGGCTTCCAGCGCCAACTCGGCCAGACGCAGCGCCGAAAACGGTGATTGCTCGGCGGGCTTGAGTACCACGCTATTGCCGGCTGCCAGGGCCGGGGCCAGTTTCCAGGCTGCCATGTCGAGCGGGAAATTCCACGGCACCACGGCTGCCACCACGCCCAGCGCTTCACGGGTGATGGTCGCCAACGCCGAGGACGCGGTAGGTGCGACCTGATCGTAAAGCTTGTCCAGCGACTCGCCGTACCAAGCGAACACATGGGCGGCGCCGGGGACGTCGATGTTGTAGGCATCCATCACTGGCTTGCCCATGTTCAGCGAATCGAGCAAGGCGAGCTCTTCGCGGTGCGCCAGCACCAGCTCGGACAGACGCAGCATCACCCGCTTGCGCTCGACCGGCGCCATCCGCGCCCACGGGCCTTCGTTGAAAGCTCGGCGCGCACTGCGTACGGCGAGTTCCACTTCCACTTCGCCACACGCGGCGACACGGGCAAGCAACTGATTCGTCGCCGGGTTGATCGAATCGAATGTTGCGCCCGAAGACGCAGCCACCTGCCGGCCATCGATCAAGGCTTTGTCAGAGAAGGTTTGCCGGGCAGCTCGTTGCTGCCAATAGTCGAGGTCGAACACGCTACGCTCCCTTTACGACCGCCAGGGTGGTCGGGGTTGTTATCAGAGGTTGTAGAGATAGTGCGGCAACCGTGCGAAGAGGAAAATTATTAAAAATGTGCTCGGGGTATAAGAAAAAACTGGGTAAGCGCTGACCCAGTCCGGAACCCGCATAGGGTAAGGTTCAGTCAACAATCGGCGCGGCGACCATCCGGTCTTTCAGCGCAAAACAAAGCAGAACGAGGTGCGTGTGGCTTCCTATACATTGCGGCAACTCAAGTATTTCGTCACAACGGTAGAAGCCGGCAGCGTCGCTGAAGCCTCGCGGCAGCTGTACATCGCGCAGCCCTCGGTTTCCACGGCGATCAAGAGTCTGGAAGAGTCGTTCAACGTCCAGCTGTTCATCCGCCACCACGCCCAGGGCGTTTCGCTGACGCCCACCGGCACGCGCTTCTATCACAAGGCGCAAGAGCTGCTGCGCATGGCCAGGGAGTTTGAACAAAATGCGCTGGCCGACAACGACACGGTGTCTGGGCAGATCGACATCGGCTGCTTCGAAACCGTCGCCCCGCTGTACCTGCCACAACTGATCGCAGGCTTTCGCAAGCTTTATCCGGGCGTGGACATTCGTATTCGCGATGGCGAGCAGCAGGAGCTGGTGCAAGGCTTGACCGCTGGCACTTTCGACGTGGCCTTCCTCTACGATCACGGTCTGGACGGCACCATCCAGACCACGCCGTTGATGCCACCGCAAAAGCCTTACGTGCTGCTGCCTGAAGGGCATCGCTTCGCTGACCAGAAAGAGGTATCGCTACGGGACTTGTGCAGCGAACCGATGATTCTTCTCGATGTGCAACCGAGCCGGACTTACTTTGTCAGCCTGTTCCATGAACTGGATCTGACGCCCAACATCGTCTTCAGCTCACCTTCGATTGAGATGGTGCGGGGCATGGTTGGTCAGGGCTTCGGCTTCTCGATCCTGGTCACCCGCCCGCACTCGGAATGCACTTACGATGGCAAGAAGGTGATCTCGGTGAACATCAAAGAGCCGGTCACCCTGTCCGGGCTGGCGTCCGCCCATTTGAAACGCAGCCAACTAACCAAGCCTGCGCAATTGTTCGTGGATTTTTGCCGCGAACAACTTAGCCAGAAAATGGCGCCCTGAAAAAATCAAAAGATCGCAGCCTTCGGCAGCTCCTACAGGGGAACGCATTCCAATGTAGGAGCTGCCGAAGGCTGCGATCTTTTAATCAGAGAGGCAAAGATAGTCAGCCAACCGAACCAACATCGCATCACAACCACTCAACTGCTCCAACGAAACAAACTCGTCAGGCTTGTGCCCCTGATCCATGCTGCCCGGCCCACACACCACCGTGGGAATGCCAGCCTGATCAAACAACCCGCCCTCGGTGCCAAACGCCACCGTTCCAAACTCTGAAGAATTGCTCAACAGCGCCAGCAGCCGCGCCGCTTCACTCTCCGGCGGTGTCGCCAATCCAGGATAAGCGCTCAGCGGCCGCAGACGAATATCAGTGTCCGCCTGCACCGCACGCATCTTGGGCAACAGGTTTTCCTGAGCAAAGACCTGCAACTGATCCGCCACGTCCTGTGCATCGAAGTCCGGCAGCGCCCTGACCTCGAAATCGAACTCACATTCGGCCGGAACAATATTCAACGCCCGGCCACCCTTGATCACACCCGTTTGCACCGTTGAAAACGGCGGATCAAAACGCGAGTCGTGGTGATCAGGATGCGCCAACTGCTCACCGATCACGCCGAGCCGGCCAATCAGCTGTGCCGCATACTCAATCGCGTTCACCCCATAAGGCGCATACGCCGAATGGCACGCCGCACCGCGCACTTCGCAGCGCATCGCGAGTTTGCCTTTGTGGCCGAGCACAGGCTTGAGTTCTGTCGGTTCGCCGATCAGGCACAGCCGAGGCTTGAATGGCCGCTTCTCCAGCTCGGCCAACATCGGCCTGACACCCAGGCAGCCGATTTCTTCATCGTAGGAAAAGGCCAGGTGCACCGGGGTCAAAAGCGGACGTTGCACGAAAGTCGGCACCGCCGCGAGTACCGAGGCGATGAAGCCTTTCATGTCCGCAGTGCCACGGCCGTACAGGCGTCCATCCTTTTCCGTCATCTGGAACGGCTCGACCGTCCACGCCTGCCCATCTACCGGCACCACATCGGTGTGCCCAGAGAGCACCACGCCACCAGATTTGAGCGGGCCGATGGTCGCAAACAAGTTCGCCTTGGTCCCTTCTTCGTTGAAGAACAGCTCACTCTGAACGCCATGCCCGGCCAGATACGCCTCGATGAAGCGAATGAGTTCGAGGTTGGAATCGCGGCTGACAGTCGCGAAGCCAATCAGGCGTTCCAGCAGCTTGCGACTGGACGACTCACTCATCCCCCGGCACTCCGTAACTCGGCGCCGTCGTCGGGTTGAGCGCGCGCGTCAGGTAGTCCTGCATTTGCGGTCGATAGGCTTGCCAAAGACTATCCAGCTGCCCGATGGGATCTTCCTCGGCCCAGTCGACCCGCAAGTCGATGATCGGCCACGTGTGATCACCCACCACTTTCAGCGCGGCGGAATGCACCGGCCCCGCTTCGCCACCGGCCGCCATCGCCGCGTGCATGGCCGCCAACAAGCGGTCCGCCAACTGACCCGGTTCGGCTTCGAACGCCGCGACCATCGCTTCGATGACCCGCACATCGCTGAGCAAATTACCCGCCGCGACGCACTGCTCGCCCTTCACCGCGTTATGCACGCCCAACGACTCTTTGCCGCTGAACAGCGCAATCCGGCCTGACGCATCGATCACCGTGACCTGTCGGTACTGGCTCCAGCCGTTGGAAGTGAGCGCTTTATCCAACGCCGCGTCAGGCTCCAGGTGCTGATGCTCAAGCAGGTCCAGAATCTGCGGCCCTAACGCCGGCAGCGTAATGTTCTGCGTAGAAACCGCACCCACCCCCGCCCGCGCCCAAGGGCAACGCGCACCGACCGCAATGCTTGAAGAACTGATGGCAATACCGAGCTGCCCGGTTTCAGGGCAGCGTCCGATAATCGAGAACGTCATGACTCACTCCTTAAAATTCCAATGCACGCGCAACTGCATTCTGTGCATGCACTGGAAAGGGAGAAAGCAGGTTTTTTGTGGCTTTGGGGAAGGAAAAAACTGGGCTGGGCCTGACGTGCTACTCAGGTGGATCAATCTGATCCAGCACGCGATTGGCCGTGATCTCCGCCAGCATCACGCTGTTGGAAATACCGAGCAGGGCATTGCGGGATTCGCCGTCCAGGTGATCGACCAATTGATGGACCATGACGTCGACCGAGGCCAGCGTCTCGACCAGATACACCACGAGGGTTTCGGTCGTGACCTCCGGGTCGACGGTAAATAGGGTGCTGGCGGTGCGCGGCGTGGCTTTTATATCGGCGGTTGAGGGGAAGTGAAAGTCGAGGGCGCGTTCGGCGGCCTCGTTGAGCTTTTTGGAATCGGGTTCGTATGGGGATGCCGGATCGGTTTCCGGCGGGTTCGGCGTAGGTTTGAACATGGGCAGTTAACCTCTAGTGAGGCCGTGACCATCTCGCGACTAAACGAAAGGGAGGCGGCTGTGCGCAAGTTAGTCGACCGGTAAGCCACCCAAACCCGGCGCGCCCGAGGGCGCCATGCGCACAGCCACCATCAAGTGCAGGCGAATGCCTGACTGGATGACACTTATGCAACCGTTGGATGGATAGCCGGGCGACTAAACCCGATCACTGGGAATCAGTGACGCGAACCAAGTTACCGATGGCCTCCAAAGCGCACAAGCCGGCGGATTCTGGCGTACCTGTAGGCAACGGCGCAAGGTCTTGTAGCTTGCAGGAAGTATCCTTAAACGCCTTTAAACACGGGCCTTCCACCGGTAAAAACTGTAGGAGCGAGCCTGCTCGCGAAAGGCTCAAAGACGCCGCCGCGTATCTGGTTTTACGCGTTATCGTTTACGACCATCGTCGGAACGCCGCCCGGAGCAGGCTCGCTCCTACAGGGGACGCGGTTTATTTGCGCGGTTTGATGCGTGCCGTGGCTTCGGCCACCAACGGGTCATCCGGCCAATAGTGTTTCGGATACCGCCCCTTCAAATCCTTCTTCACTTCAGCGTAAGTACTACGCCAGAAGTTCGCCAAATCCTGAGTCACTTGCACCGGGCGCCGCGCCGGGGACAGTAAGTGCAACTTGACCACTTGCCGGCCACCGGCGATGCGCGGGGTTTCGGCGAGGCCGAACAATTCCTGCAAACGCACCGCGAGGATCGGTGGCTGCTCGCTGTAATCCAGACGAATCGAAGAGCCCGACGGCACGCTCAAATGATGCGGCGCCAACTCGTCGAGCCGTTGCGGCAGTGGCCACGGCAGCAGGTTGTGGACGATGCTCGACAGGTCGAGATTGGCGAAGTGGCTGAGCCGCGAGACCTTGCCCAGATACGGCATCAACCAGTGTTCAAGGCTTTTGAGCAGCGCAGCGTCGCTGACGTCCGGCCATTCGCTTTCGCCCTTGCCGGCCATATCCAGCTGACGCAGCAACGCCACCCGCGCCTGCCACTGACGCAGCTCCGGCGTCCACGGCAACAGCTCCAGACCTTTGCGCCGCACCAGGTTTACCAACGCCTGACTGCGAGCGCTTTCGTCGAGGCCGGTCAGTGGTTCGCGGCTGAGGATCAGCTCGCCGACCTTGCGCTGACGCTCGGCGCGCAGCACGCCTTCGCGCTCATCCCAATCCAGTTGATCGACGCAGCGCACCTGTTCGGCCAGCACCGAATCGAACAGCGCTGGATCGAAATCCGCCGCCAGATAAATCCGTTCTTCGCGCTGCCCCTGACGACTGCCGAGATCGGCGATCACCAGCCACGACTGCTTCATCAAACTGTCCGCTTCGGCGAACAACGCGGCGCGACCGTTGGCCAAGCGATACTCGGCGCCACCGGCACGACGCTGTTGGGCGACTCGGTCGGGATAGGCCAGCGCCAGCAACGCGCCGAGCCAGCGCGGATGATCAGGATCGCTGACCGGTTCCGACGCCTTGCCACGCAAATAACCGCGATACTGCCGCGCCAGTTGCCGGGCTCGCTGCACTCCGCCCTGCGCGCCGCGCGCGGCCCGTTCTTCGCCAGACAACAACACCAGCCGACTGTGCAGATCCGCGCCAGCGCCGCGCAAAATATCGCGTTCGCCGAGCAACGCCGCGACATCGCAAGCCATGTCCGCCAACCCCAGCGCCTGGCCGCGCAACAACAAATGGCCGATGCGTGGATGCGCCGGCAATTCGGCCATGGCCAGACCGTGGCGGGTCAACGCCTCGCCTTCCAGCGCGCCCAAGCGTTCGAGCAAATCCTGCGCCTGTGCATACGCGGCGGCGGGCGGCACGTCGAGCCACACCAACTGCCCGGGCGTTACGCCCCAACGTCCGAGTTGCAAGGCCAGCCCAGCGAGATCCGCCGAGAGAATTTCCGCACTGCCGTACGCCGCCAATTGTTCATGCTGATCCTGCGACCACAAGCGATAACACACGCCCGGTTCCAGTCGCCCGGCCCGGCCCGCTCGCTGCGTGGCGCTGGCTTTGGAAATACGCTGCGTGTCGAGGCGGGTCATGCCGCTGCCGGGGTCGAAACGCGGCACCCGCGCCAGCCCGGCATCGATCACCACGCGCACGCCGTTGATGGTCAAACTGGTCTCGGCGATGTTGGTGGCCAGCACCACTTTGCGCTTGCCCGCCGGTGCCGGATCGATGGCTGCCCGTTGCGCGGCGAGGTCCAGTTCACCGTGCAATGGGCACAGTAGAACCTGAGTGTTTTCGCCCAAGGCATCGGCCAGTTGCTGATGCACGCGCCGGATTTCCGCCTGCCCCGGCAGGAACACCAACACACTGCCGGTTTCGTCGTTCAAGGCTTCAAGAATGGTTTGTACCAAGCGCGGCTCGATGAATTCACCGGACTGGAACGGTCGGCCCCAGCGCATCGCCACCGGGAACATGCGCCCTTCGCTGCGCAGGATCGGCGCGTCGTCGAGCAACCCGGCCAAGCGTTCGCCTTCCAGCGTGGCGGACATCAAGAGGATTTTCAGCGGCTGATCGTCACGGAACAGTTCCCGGCCATTGAGGCTCAGGGCCAGTGCCAGATCCGCGTCGAGACTGCGTTCATGAAATTCGTCGAAGATCAGCAGGCCCACGCCCTCAAGCGCGGGGTCGTCCTGCAAACGCCGGGTGAGGATGCCTTCGGTGACCACTTCAATGCGGGTGTTGGGACCGACCTTGCTGTCGAGCCGAATGCGATAGCCCACGGTTTCGCCGACCTTCTCCCCCAGCTCACTGGCCAGCCGCTCCGCCGCTGCACGCGCGGCCAACCGGCGGGGTTCGAGCATCAGGATGGTCTGCCCGGCCAGCCACGGTTCGTTGAGCAAGGCCAAAGGCACGCGGGTGGTTTTACCGGCGCCGGGCGGCGCTTCGAGCACGGCTTCGTGGCGTGTAGCGAGGGCTTCACGCAGGGCGGGTAAAACTTCATCGATCGGCAAAGAAATCATGCTGGCTCCAAAACAGAGGGCCGAGTATAACGGCGAACTGCCGGGCGTTCGTCAGGGTCTTAATTCATACCGACGACGTTTCGTTTCCAGATGATCCAGGAGATTTCATATGCGTATTCCCTTTCGCCTGATTGGCGGTGTTCTGGTTGCAACCTTGCTGACTCAAGTGACCGCGTGCGGCTCGATTTTCTATCCGGACCGTCGTGGCCAGATCGACGGCAAGATCGACCCGGCGATTGCCGTGCTCGATGCCGTGGGCCTGCTGTTCTACATCGTTCCCGGCCTGATTGCGTTTGCCGTGGACTTCGCCACGGGTGCGATTTATTTCGCACCGGGCGAGACAGCCCAGGTCGCCCCGGAAAAACTGCAGGAAGCCATCGGTGCCGACGGCAAGGTCGATAACCTCAAGTTGCAGACTATTCTGGAACGTGAAACCGGCCGCAGCCTGCCGCTGGACGATCCACGTTTGATCCAGCACAAAGGCAGCACTCAGCAACTGGCCCTGCTTGGCCTGCAACCCGCCGCGTAAACGGTGCACTTGAAGGAATAGCCGCACTCATGATCTCCAGCTCCGAACACGCCCGGCTGCTGCGGCTGGCGACCCGTGCCTCGGTGGCGGTGGCCTGCACGCTGATCATCGCAAAAGCCATCGCCTGGTGGTTGAGCGGTTCGGTGAGCATGCTCGCCGGGTTGACCGACTCGACACTCGACGGCGTCACTTCGTTGCTCAACTTGCTCGCTGTGCACTACGCCTTGCGCCCGGCCGACGACGATCATCGCTACGGGCATGGCAAGGCCGAGTCGCTGGCCGGCATGGCGCAGGCGTTGTTCATTGGCGGCAGTGCGGTGCTGATTGCGTTGCAGGCGTTCGAACGGCTCAAGCATCCGGAACCGGTGGGCGCACCGTGGATCAGTATTGGCGTGATTGTCTTCTCGCTAGCCCTGACCTTGGCGCTGCTGATGTTGCAGCATCGGGTGGTCAAGGCCACCGGCTCCAACGCTGTGCGCGCCGATTCGCTGCACTACCGCTCGGACATGTTGCTCAACGGCAGCATTCTGGTCGCGTTGGTGTTGGCGGGTTTTGGCTGGCATCAGGTCGATGCCTGGTTTGGTTTGGGAATTGCCGCGTACATCCTCTGGAGCGCGGTGACGATCGCCCGGGAAAGTTTTGCGGTGTTGATGGATGAAGAACTGCCGCCGGATGTCAGCCAGCACATGCTGGAACTGGCGTGCAGTGTGCCGGGGGTGTTGGGTGCGCATGACTTGCGCACGCGGATTTCCGGCAACCAGTGGTTTGTGCAATTGCATCTGGAATTGCCGGGGGAGCTGACCCTGTCAGTCGCCCATGGCATCAGCGATCAAGCCGCCGATGCCATTCACGCCGCCTATCCGCGAGCCGAAGTGCTGGTGCACGCCGACCCGCAGGAAGTGGTGAAAGCCGCCAGGGCTCAGAAGCTGACCTGATAACCGCGACTGCTCAGGCAGTTGCCCTGGGCCTGGCGATAGTTCTGCACCACCGAAGGGTCCGGTTGATAGGTCGCGGTTCGCGGGTCGAAACCACTCTGCTGCACCGCGTATTGATAGCACTCGTAACCGTCCTGATTGACCTGTTCCTGAGACTGGCCGTTGGCCGGATACGCTTCTACGTCATAACCGCCGCTAGCGGATTGCGCCGGCTGTTGCGGTTGCAGGTTGCCTACCGGCGGCTCGACCACGACGTAATCCTGAGTGTTTTCCTGATAGGCGTAATACGAGCCCGCCGCCAGGAACAACACCGACCCGCCGATCAAGACTTGCTCGGCGTAATCCGGCAAGTAGCGAACCCGAATCCCGCGTGGTGGTTCGACCACCACATAACGTGGGCCCAGCGGGCGATACCAGTAACCGCCGGAATAGAAATAATCCATGCCTCGGTAAGGCACGCGGTACTCACGGCCCGGGAAGCGGTCGATCACATGCCCCGGCCGGTACTGCGGGCCAGGCCCCCAGCCATTGCCGTGGCCGCTCGGACGACCTTGCCACTGGTTGTTGCCATTGGACGACGGTGCGCCGATGTAGCCATTCCAGTGCTGATTGGGGTCATTGCGTCGCGGTTGGTCTTGATAGTAACCACGCCGCGGCTCCTGAGTTTGCTGCACAGCGTCCGGTCGAGGTTGGATCGGCAAGTCGTTGGCCGGCAGTTGCGGGGGCGGAGGGGGCGAGCGCACGCGACTGTTGTAGTCTGGCGGTGGACGATTCTGCGATTGGCCGTTGTTCTGATTTTGGTTCTGGCCGTTGTGCTCGAACTGGCGGCTGTTGTCGCCACGAATGACGTCGTTGTTCTGCGGACGCGGCTGATTGTTACCGCCATGCCCCTGATTATTGTTGCCCTGATGACCACCGTCCCCGTGCTGCCCACCATCGGGACCACGGTTCTGCGGCTCATCGGCCAGCGATTGCGCAGTGACACTGACACACAGCAAACCAACACCGGCCAAACGCCAGATGCGCGACTTCATGCTTTTCCTCACTGCGGGTTAGGGCCTGTACGTAAGACTGGAAATGCACAGGCCGGTTCTGCCACAGGTTATCAGTCGCGAAACTTATTTATTGAGGGGCGGCAGTAAATTACAGGCAAGAAAAAGGGGAGACCCGTCGGCCTCCCCTTGAGAACTTCGTCCGTGCTCGATGCTTGTGGCATCGGCTCACCTCACGCCGTCTTCTGGACAGTGTGTAGCTCGGGGGCCTGCGCATCCCCGGTGGGGGTGGCGGCCGCGACTGGCCTGATTGGGCGAGCCGCACTGGACTGTTTGTCCGAGCAGTGATTCTGGTGATAAGAATAGGCCGGGAGCACCGGCAGAGGATTGCGAAGATTGCTGAAATAAACATCACTTGCGCAATTTTTAACCCTGGATAGATAATCTGCCGCAATAGATATGACAAGGGACCGTTTGATGAGCAAACTCGACCGTTACGACCTGAGTATTTTGGCTGAATTGCAGCGCGATGCGCGCATCTCCAATCAGGAGCTGGCCGAACGCATCGGCCTGTCACCTTCGCCCTGCTCACGTCGGGTCAAGCAACTGGAAGACGACGGCTACATCTCCCGTCAGGTCGCCCTGCTCGACCGCAAGATGCTCGGCCTGAGCCTGACGGCGTATGTGCTGATCGGCATGGACCGGCATACGCCGGAGCGTTTCGAGAATTTCGAACAGGCCATCCGCACTTTGCCGCAGGTGCTGGAATGCAGCCTGGTGACCGGGATGGATGCCGACTATCAGCTCAAGGTCGTGGTGCCGGACATGGACCATTACCAGAAACTGCTGCTGGGGCATTTGACCCGGATTGAAGGCGTGACCAGTGTGCGGTCGAGTTTTGTGCTGAATCAGGTGTTGAACAGCACTGAGTTGCCGTTGACTCATCTGCGCAGCTGAAGACGCCATCGCGAGCAAGCTTTGCTCCTACAGATCTGATGCGGATTCGTGACCAACGTAAACCTGTAGGAGCAAGGCTTGCCCGCGATGGGGCCGGCACAGGCGACGAATAGCTGCGACACACCGCCGCAGGTCAATACTGCACGCAGCCTGCCGGGCGTATAATCGCCGCGCCCTTTTAGCCTCGCCTGCGCTGGAGAAGTTCGATGGATCCTGCAGTTTTCGAAGAGTGGATGATGACCGGACTGGTCAGCATCCTGATCATTTTCATGGGTTTCATCGTCTGGGATCTGGCGAAGAAGTCCAAGGCCGGGCGTTTTGGCTCGTTCATTCTGTTTTTCGTGCTGGGCCTTGGCGTGGCGGCGTTCGTGATCAAGAGCGTGGTGATCGGCCTGATCGAATCCGGCTCTTTATAAGCGCGCCGGCACTTCTTTCCACTGGCCCTGATCGAGCCCTTCGATGGTCCAGTCGCCGATCCTGACCCGCACCAGCCGCAACGTTGGCAGGCCGACCGCAGCGGTCATGCGCCGTACCTGACGGTTGCGCCCTTCGCGAATGATCAACTCCAGCCAACTGGTCGGCACGCTTTTGCGAAAGCGTACCGGCGGGTTGCGCAGCCACAGTTCAGGCTCATCCAGTTGCCGCGCTTCGGCGGGCAGGGTCATGCCGTCGTTCAATTCCACGCCATCACGCAAACGCTGAAGCTGCTCGGCGCTCGGCTCGCCTTCCACCTGCACCCAATAAGTCTTGGCCAGTTTGTGCTTCGGGTCGGCGATGCGTGCCTGAAGCTGACCGTCGTTGGTCAACAGCAGCAAACCCTCGCTGTCGCGGTCCAATCGCCCTGCCGGATAGATCCCCGGAATCTCGATGTAATCCTTGAGCGTCGCGCGCCCTTCGCCGTCGCTGAATTGCGTCAGCACATCGAACGGTTTGTTGAACAGGATCAGCTTCGGCTCCGCTGGCGGCGCCTTGGCGACACGACGCGGGGCTGCTGTAGGAGACGGTTTCGCGCCAGGGCGGCGGGAAACGGGACGTGGAGGACGGGACATGGCGAAGAGAACATCTAGCGGTCAGGGCTGCTAATGCTAGTGCCCCAACCGCCAAATGACCATGACAACCGTTAACGGAACGGTGGCTCGTCGAAGCTGCGCAGTTTGCGCGAGTGCAGCGAGTTGAGCTCGGTGCGCAGCAGATCCACCGCTTCGATACCGATCTTCAAGTGCTGGCTGACCGCACGCTCATAGAACGCGTTGGCCGAACCCGGCAACTTGATCTCGCTGTGCAGCGGCTTGTCCGAGACGCAGAGCAACGTGCCATACGGCACCCGCAAGCGATAACCCTGAGCGGCGATGGTGCCGCTTTCCATGTCTACCGCCACGGCGCGTGACAGGTTGATCAACGGTCGTTCCTGAGCCCAGCGCAATTCCCAGTTACGGTCGTCGTAGGTCAGCACGGTGCCGGTGCGCAGGCGTTTTTTCAGTTCGTCGCCCTTCTCGCCGGTGATGTTCGCCGCTGCTTGCTGCAAGGCCATCTGCACTTCGGCCAGCGCCGGGATCGGAATATTTGGCGGCACCACGCGGTCAAGAATCCCGTCGCGACGCATGTAAGCGTGGGCCAACACGTAATCGCCAATCGTCTGCGACTGACGCAAGCCGCCGCAGTGGCCGATCATCAGCCAGCAATGCGGGCGCAGCACGGCCAGGTGGTCGGTGATGTTCTTGGCGTTGGACGGGCCGACACCGATGTTGACCAGGGTCACGCCGTGGCCGTCACTGGCGATCAGGTGATAGGCCGGCATCTGGTAGCGGTGCCAGACCACCCCGGCGGCAATCGCCGAGGCTTCGCCGTGATCCATGCTCTTTTCGATGATCACGTTGCCCGGCAGGACCATGCGCACAAAACGCGGATCGCTGCGCAATTGTTCCAGGCCATGGACGATGAACTGGTCGACGTAGCGGTGATAGTTGGTCAGCAAAATCCACGGCTGCACATGACGCCAGTCGCTGCCGGTGTAATGCACCAGTCGGCGCAGGGAGAAATCCACCCGCGCGGCATCGAACAGCGCCAGGGGCAGCGGATCGGTGTTTTCCCAGTCGTACAAACCGTCGGCAATGCCGTCGGTCGCGGCCGACAGGTCGGTACTCGGGAACACCCGCGCCAGCACGGCAGCGGTGACGCCGGAGCCGGCCAGCTCATCGCCCTGCTCGACCACGTATGGATAAGGAATGTTCTGCACGCTGACACCGACTTCGACGGTCACGGTGAAGTCGTGCATCAAAGGAACCAGCTGTTCCAGCAAGTATTTACGGAACGCCGACGGATGGGTGACGGTGACGCTGTAGGTGCCCGGCAACTGCACCTTGGCGTAGGCGCGGGTGGTCTGCGGGACTTCGCCCTGGCAGTGGTAGGTCAGACGCAGTTCGGGATAACGAAACATCGCCCGTTGTTCGGCGTCCGGCTCGACACGATCCTTGAGATAACGCTTGAGCGCCTGGTTCAGCGCGGTGGTTGCACGATTGTGCAAGAGCGCAAGCCGATCCACGGCTTGCTCGGCGGTTTGAACGACAATAAAAGCTTCGGTCACGATCAGCATCCTGTGTTCTGACTTGCAGACCTTCATCTTGCCTGCATCGTTGCTTCACGGGAACAGTGGCATGTTGTCTATGTGTACAGAGATCAACTGTAGGAGCGAGCCTGCTCGCGATGGCGGTGGATCAGCCAACACAAATGTTGAATGTTAAGCCGTCATCGCGAGCGGGCTCACTCCTACAGGTTCTTTACAGTGCTTGCGGGGTCGAACGGGCGACGATGGCTTCCACATCCAACCCACGCGGCAACGCACCGTAAACCCGACCACCGCCATTCAGACGGCTGGCGATAAACGCATCACTGACCACCGAATTCCCCGCCTCCAGCAACAGCTTGGCCTGCAACCCAAGCGCAATGTCTTCAGTCAATTGCCGCGCGCGATACTGAATGTCGCTGGTGTCCTTGAACGCCACCTGCAATTGATGGATATGCGCAGCCAGACGCTTGTCACCATGGCCATCACCCAACTCGCTGAACAACGCATCCAGCACACCCGGTTCTTTCGACAAGGCCCGCAGCACGTCGAGGCATTGCACGTTACCGGAACCTTCCCACGTCGAGTTGACCGGGGCTTCGCGGTACAGACGCGGCAGGATGCTGTCCTCGACATAACCCGCGCCGCCCATGCATTCGGCGGCTTCGTTGATCATGGCCGGCGCGCGTTTGCAGATCCAGTATTTGCCCACCGCCGTCACCAGCCGGGCGAATTTCGCTTCCTGCGAATCGTCCAGATGATCCAGCGCCCGGCCCATGCGTAAGCTCAACGCCAGCGCCGCTTCGCTTTCCAGCGCCAGATCCGCCAGCACGTTCTGCATCAACGGCTGTTCGCTGAGCAGCTTGCCGCCAACCGAACGGTGAGCGCAGTGATGGCTGGCCTGGGTCAGCGCCTGACGCATCAGCGAACTGGAACCGACCATGCAATCGAAGCGGGTCATGGCGACCATCTCGATGATCGTCGGAACGCCACGGCCCTCTTCACCGACCATCCACGCCAGTGCTCCACGGAACTCCACTTCGCTGGAAGCGTTGGAGCAGTTGCCGAGCTTGTTCTTCAGGCGCTGGATGTAGAACTGATTGCGCGTGTCGTCCGGACGATGGCGCGGCAGCAGGAAACAAGTCAGACCCTTGTCCGTCTGCGCCAGGGTCAGGAAGGCATCGCACATCGGCGCCGAACAGAACCACTTGTGCCCGACCAGTTCATAAGCCTGACCCGGACCGCTGGCGCCCACCGGATACGCCTTGGTGGTGTTGGCGCGCACATCGGTGCCGCCCTGCTTCTCGGTCATGGCCATGCCAATGGTAACCCCGGCCTTGTGGGCCATGCCGACATTGCGCGGGTCGTATTCGGTGGCGAGGATCTTCGGCAGCCATTTTTCCGCCAGGTCCGGTTGCAAGCGCATCGCCGGGACACTGGCGAAGGTCATGGTCAGCGGGCAGCCGCTGCCGGCTTCGGCCTGGCTGTGCAGGTAAGTCATGGAGGCGCGGGCGACGTGGGCGCCGTCCTGCGGATGAGCCCACGGCAGTGAGGTCAAACCGTGTTCGACTGCCGTGCGCATCAGTTCGTGATAGGCCGGATGAAACTCCACCAGATCAATACGATGACCGGAGCGGTCATGGCTGCTGAACACCGGTTTATTCTGGTTGGCCAAAAAACCCGCTTCCATCAACGGCCCGCCGGCCAGTGCGCCGTACGCGTCGATCCGCGATTCGGCCCACCCCGCCCCGAAGCGCCGCGACCACTCCTGCAAAGGCAAGTCAATGCGATACAGGTTGGCGCCGTCCAGTGACGGCGGCTGGTTGGTGACTTCGTGGGTTTCGGCGAACTGATGCAGGTTCATGACAGGGCTCCTTTGGTCAGCCAAGGGAGTTCAGTTAAGCACCGCCCCATGACCGATCAAAGTGTCATACACGCCTAAATGTCGGCGCTTTCGCCCTGCTTTGGACAGAGCACTCGGCGATAGAGTGCCGCCTGCAAGTCTTCGAATTTCACTGGTTTACTCAGATGATCGATCAGCGCGCCGGTCGGGCAACGCTCCCGATCCACGCCCAGGGCGATCACGAACACCGGCAATTCGGCGCAGCCCGGCAAGGCGCGGATCTGGCAGCAAACCGACACGCCGTCCAGCGGCTGCAGATCGCAATCGAGCAATACCGCGTCAAAGGTTTCATGCTGCAGGAAACCCAGCGCGGAGCTCCCGGTGTCAGCGGTACGCACCCGGAACCCGAGCTTGAGCAACATGCCGCGCATCACCAATTGATTGATGTTGTTGTCATCCACCAGCAGCACGGTGCAATCCTGCGGCAGTCGCAGGCGCGGAAAGTCTCGGGTCATGAAAGGCGCTGACGGAACCTCGACGGCCGGGACTTCGAACTCGACGTCGAGCTGGAAGCGACTGCCACGCCCGGGCTCGGAGCGGTGCGTCAGGCGGCCACCAAGCAATTCCACCAGCTGCCGGCAAATCGCCAGGCCGACGCCCAGTCCGCCGTATTCGCGGGTCATAGAACTGTCGAGCTGGAAGAACCGCTGATACATCGTCGCCTCGCCCAGATCGGTAAAGCCGATCCCGGTGTCGATCACCGCAAAGGACAACGCCAGGCGATCGGGATTGACCGTTTTGCCGGTCACCCGCAGCGCCAAGCCACCGACCCGGGTGAACTTGATGGCGTTATCCAACAGGCATTCCAGACACTGCGCCAACTTGGCGCTGTCGCCGTGCAAGCGATCCGGCACGCCCGGCGCCACGTCGACCTTGAAGTCCAGCGACTTGCTCGACGCATTGCCGTCGAATTGCACGCGCAACGCCTCAACCACGCCGCGCAGACTGAAGGTCGATGGGGTGGCCTTGAGCTTGCCAGCCTGCAATTCCGTCAGGGTCAGAATGCCGTTGACCATGCGCATCATGTCCCGTGCCGAGCCGGCAGCCGTTTGCTGGTACTGCTCAAGCTCCGGGTCCATTTCAACGGTTTGCATCAGCTCCAGCGAACCAATCACGCCGTTCATCGGCGTGCGCAATTCATGGGTCAGGGTCGCGAGGAATTCGTCCTTGAGCTGGTTACTGCGCGCCAGTTGCTGGTTGAGGACTTCGAGTTTTTGCCCGGCGTCGAGCAGGGTTTGCGCCTGCTGCTCGCGCATGGCGTTGATGCGGTCGGCCAGCGCCAGGGACAGCAGCGCCACTTCGATGGCCGAGCCGATCTGGCTGGAGTACATGGTCAGGAACACGTTCGGCAGATAACCCAGCACCATCAGGGTATTGACGATGCCGCCAAGCAGGAACGCCGACCAGGCAATGATGAAATAACGCGCAACCCGCAGCCCACGCAGCCAGGCGAATATCCCCGCGGCAAAAATCACCACGGTGAAGGTCAGCGCCAGGGCCGTTGCCAGACGCAATGCCAAGGCATAACTGGTCATCAACGACAGGCCGACCACCAGCGCACTGAACGCCACCAACGCCAGCAACAAGCGGTCAAGCCAGCGACTGTGGGTGGCCGTCTGCAAGAAGCTGCGGGCGAACTGGCTGCCGAACAGCCCGGCACAGCCAATGAAAAACGGCGTGGCGGCATTGGCCCACCAGGGATTGTTCGGCCAGAAGTACTGCACGGCCGCGCCGTTCACCGACAACTGATACAGACCGAACGAGGCGATGTAGAAGATGTAATAGAGGTAACTGGTGTCGCGCACGCTGAGGTAGATGAACAGGTTGTAGACCAGCATCCCCAGCAACACGCCGTAGATCAGCCCCAGTACGTAGAGGCGCACAGGCTGCTCTTCGAGGTAGGCGGTGCTCGACCACAAGGTTACCGGCGCCTGGATCGAGCCTTCGCTTTGCAAGCGCATGAATATGGTTTCGGCCTGGTCCGGCTTGAACGTCAGGTCGAACAGATAGTTGTTCTGACGAATCTCGCGGCTGGCGAAGGGCAAGGCATCGCCGGTCTGCCTGACCAACTGATAGTTGCCGGCCGCATCGGGCAAATAGAGATCGAGATGATCGAGGGGCGGATAGGCCAGTTCCAGCAGCCAGGTCCTTTGCGCCGCCGGATTGGCTGGACGGTAATGCAGGTCGATTTTCAGCCAGAACACCGAACGCGAGTACCCGGCGTTAAGCGTATCTTTGTGGTGCGGTTTGAAGTTGCCGGCCGCCGCTTGCGCACGGATATCCGCGATGGTCGCCTGACCACCTGCGTCCTCATAGACCTGCAGGGTTCGGCCCAAGGGGAGGCTTTGAGTGAACTCATCGAACTCGACGGCGTTTGCCAGGAGGGGCAAACACAACAGCAACATCAGCAAATAGCGCATTGAAGCCCCAGCGTGGCCTGTCCGGTTCTGTCAGGAAGCCCCCCCATTCCTTTTGAGCAGACGTAAAACCGGTATCACCTGTTATTGGTTTGGATCCACTCTAGCATAGCCGTTGATGGCCATTAAACACCATTGAAATTTTTCCTACGAAGGCTCTAGAACGGGCGTTCCAGCGAAGATTATTGAGATAGAGCTGTTGACTTGATCAGATAATAAAAATGCACTGCGAACAGTGAGCGCCTTCGCCACAATCTATCGGCCGGACCGGATGTCGTTACACCCGAAAAACGTTGTTTGGTGGTAAGCTCGCGCACCATGAATATCTACAGCTCTCGCCCCGTTGTCCTCTGTCTCTCCGGCCACGACCCAAGTGGTGGCGCCGGCTTGCAGGCAGATATCGAAGCCCTGCTCGCTCAGGGTTGCCATGCGGCTCCGGCCGTCACCGCCCTGACCGTGCAAGACACCGTCAATGTCACTGACTTTCGCGTCCTCGACCGTGAGTGGGTGTTGGCCCAGGCCAATGCCGTGCTCAACGACTCCGAAGTCGCTGCCGTCAAACTGGGCATGCTCGGTTCCCTGGAAATGGTCGACACTGTAGTCGAACTGCTCTCGGCGCACCCGCACTTGCCAGTGGTCTGCGACCCGGTGCTGCGCGCCGGCGGTGGCGGACGATTGGGCAAGGACGAAGTCGGCTACGCCATGCGCGAACGCCTGCTGCCCCTGTCGATCATTGCGACCCCTAACCTTCCCGAAGCCCGGATCCTCGCCGAACTGCCTGAAGGCACCGCGGACGAGTGCGCTGAAAAACTCTTGCCGTTCGTCAAACACCTGCTGATCACCGGCGGGCATGGCGACGAAACCGAAATCCACAATCGCCTGTACAGCCGCGATGGCCTGCGCGAAACCTACACCTGCCAGCGTCTGCCGGGCAGCTATCACGGTTCCGGCTGCACCCTGGCCAGCGCGCTGGCCGGTCGTCTGGCCCAGGGCGAAAACCTCGCCAGTGCCGTACAGACTGCACTTAACTACACGTGGCGCACCCTGCGTGATGCCGAGCAGTTGGGCAAAGGTCAGTTCGTGCCGCGCCGCCTGCCACTGGACTTCTGTTCGTAACTTCAATGAGTGATGCGGTGAGGCTTGCCTGATGAAACTACGTGGCCTGTACGCCATTACCGACAGCCAGCTACTGGCCGGTAGATTTCTTTCGTACGTGGAGGCGGCGCTGGAAGGCGGCGTCACCCTGCTGCAATACCGCGACAAGAGCAGCGACGAGGCCCGTCGTCTGCGCGAGGCCGAAGCCCTGCGCGATTTGTGTGAACGCTACAAGACCCAGTTGATCATCAATGACGACGCCGAACTGGCGGCACGCCTGAACGTCGGCGTGCACCTGGGTCAGACCGATGGCCCGCTGTCGCCGACCCGCGCCCTGCTCGGTTCCAAAGCGATCATCGGTTCGACCTGTCACGCGCAAATCGAACTGGCTGAACAAGCCACAAAAGAAGGCGCCAGTTACGTCGCCTTCGGCCGCTTCTTCCATTCCAACACCAAGCCCGGCGCGCCGACCTGCAGTCTCGAACTGCTCGACCAGGCCCGCCAGCAATTGCATCTGCCGATTTGCGCGATTGGCGGCATCACCCTGGAGAACGCCGCCCCGCTGGTGGCCCATGGGGTCGATCTGCTGGCCGTGGTGCACGGCCTGTTTGGCGCAGAGAGCACGGCGGAAGTGACTCGCCGCGCCCGCGCCTTTAATGAATTATTTAAAGCCTGATTTGAGAGCCCGATCATGTCTCGTTCCGAAACCCTGTTTGCCAATGCCCAGAAACACATCCCCGGTGGTGTGAACTCCCCGGTCCGCGCGTTCAAGAGCGTGGGCGGCACGCCGCTGTTCTTCAAACACGCCGAAGGCGCCTACGTCACTGACGAAGACGACAAGCGTTATGTGGATTACGTTGGTTCCTGGGGTCCGATGATCCTCGGCCACAGCCATCCGGACGTTCTGGACGCAGTGCGCAAGCAACTGGAACACGGCCTGTCCTACGGCGCGCCGACCGAGATGGAAACCCAGATGGCTGATCTGGTCTGCTCGCTCGTGCCATCGATGGAAATGGTGCGCATGGTCAGCTCCGGCACCGAAGCGACCATGAGCGCCATTCGCCTGGCCCGTGGCTTCACCGGCCGCGACAGCATCATCAAGTTCGAAGGCTGCTACCACGGTCACTCCGACAGCCTGCTGGTCAAGGCCGGTTCCGGCGCACTGACCCAAGGCGTACCGAGCTCGGCCGGTGTACCGGCGGCATTCGCCAAACACACCCTGACCCTGCCGTTCAACGACATCGATGCTGTTGAAGCGATGCTCGCCGAAGTCGGCCAGGACGTGGCCTGCATCATCGTCGAGCCGGTCGCCGGCAACATGAACTGCGTACCGCCGGCCCCAGGTTTCCTCGAAGGCCTGCGTACCCTGTGCGACAAGCACGGCGTGGTGCTGATTTTCGACGAAGTAATGACCGGTTTCCGTGTCGCCCTCGGCGGCGCCCAGGCTCATTACGGCGTGACGCCGGACCTGACCACTTTCGGCAAGATCATCGGCGGCGGCATGCCGGTCGGCTGCTTCGGCGGCAAACGCGAAATCATGCAGCGCATCGCACCGCTGGGCCCGGTCTACCAGGCCGGTACGCTGTCGGGTAACCCGCTGGCGATGGCGGCTGGCCTGACCACTCTGCGCCTGATCAGCCGTCCGGGTTTCCACGCCGAACTGACCGACTACACCACGCGCCTGCTCGATGGCTTGCAAGTGCGTGCCGATGCGGCGGGCATTCCGTTCGTGACGACTCAGGCTGGCGGTATGTTCGGTCTGTACTTCAGCGGTGCCGATGACATCGTGACGTTCGAAGACGTCATGGCCAGCGACGCCGCCCTGTTCGGCCGCTTCTTCCACCTGATGCTGGAAGGCGGTGTGTACCTGGCACCGAGCGCGTTCGAAGCCGGCTTCACCTCGATCGCCCATGGCGAAGCCGAGCTGAAACTGACCCTGGATGCCGCCGAGCGCGCATTCGCTGCATTGAAATAACGCTGTACCGCTGACGTTGGCCATTGCCAGCGTCAGCTTTTACCTACACTCCCGCGATTTTTCCGACTCATCTGCCAACAATTGCCCGCAAAGTGAGCGATATATTTCCCGCGCAGCAGAAAAACGAGTAAAGACTTTGTAAGGTTGGCCCTGCTTATTTCATAATGCGCGCTTATTGGATCCCTCGATGGGTCCGCGCGCCCTTCAGAGGTAAGTCGATTCCCATGAACCGCACCGGCCGCACCCTTGCACTGGGCTGCCTGTTGCTTCTTCAGCCCCTGCTCGCGCACGCACAAGCAGGCGGCAACTCGTTGTTAATCCCAGCGATGGGTCGCTGCACCCTCAATACCCAGCCGCAAGACCTGGCACAAGCGCTCGCCGCCTGCCAGAAAGCGTCGGATGAAGGGGATGCCCAAGCGCAATACGAGTTGGGTGAGTTCTACTACGAAGGCAAAAATGCGCCGCGCGACCTCAATCAAGCCCTGAGCTACTTCGAAAAGGCCTCACTGCAAGGCCACGCCCAGGCGCAATTCAAACTCGGCACCATGTTCTTCCACGGCGAAGGCGTTCCGGCCAACAACGTTCAGGCTTACATTCTGCTGAAGATGGCGGCGGTCAACGGCGCTGAAGATGCACTGGATACCGCCGACGAAGTCACCGAGAAAATGCCTCGCCAGGAACTGGAAGTCGCCACTCAGGTGCTCGGGCAGATCTTTCGCAAGTATCTGATGGAATTGCAGAGCGCCGATGGGCGTACGCCTTTCTCACCGCTGCCATAAATAGAACGCGGCCCCCTGTGGCGAGGGAGCTTGCTCCCGCTGGGGTGCGAAGCGGCCCTAAACCCTGCAATCACACTCTGCCTGACACACCGCCTGTTTCGGTCTTGCGCCCGCTTCGCAGGCGAACGGGAGCAAGCTCCCTCGCCACAACAAGCTTCTCTAGCCTAAGCTCATTACTTCTCAGGCATCGGCACCGGAAACGGCATCACATTGCCGACCGCGCCGCGGGCTTCGCTGATTTTCGGCGTGCCCAGGCGCTCGACTTCATCGATGCGTACAATCGAATGCATCGGCACGAAACTGCGCACAACGCCTTCGAACTGAGCCTTGAGCTTCTCTTCGCTCGGGTCGACGACCACTTGCGTGCGCTCGCCAAAGACGAACTCTTCCACTTCCAGAAAGCCCCACAGATCACTTTGATAGATCTGCTTGGCGTACATTTCGAACACCTGGCCCTGGTTGAGGAAAATCACCTTGTAGATTGGAGCTTCACGTTTGGTCATGGCAGGCGAAACACATCGGGGGATAAAAATGAGGGCGCGAACTATAGCATAGCCATTGGACGCGCAGCGGTAGGAACCTGGGTACATGTTCCCTATAATGCGCGGTTCTTTGAATCACGTGATGACTCTATTCCATGGCCAAGAAGCTTTACATCGAAACCCACGGTTGCCAGATGAACGAGTACGACAGCTCGCGCATGGTCGATCTGCTGGGCGAACACCAGGCCCTGGAAGTCACCGCACGCGCTGAAGACGCGGACGTGATTCTGCTCAACACCTGCTCGATCCGCGAACGTGCACAAGACCGGGTCTACTCGCAGCTCGGCCGCTGGCGCGAACTGAAACTGGCCAACCCGGACATGGTGATCGCCGTCGGCGGTTGCGTGGCCAGCCAGGAAGGCGCGGCCATCCGCGACCGCGCGCCGTACGTCGACGTCGTGTTCGGCCCGCAGACTTTGCATCGCCTCCCGGAAATGATCGACGCCGCACGCATCACCAAGTTGCCGCAGGTCGACGTCTCGTTCCCGGAAATCGAAAAATTCGATCACCTGCCCGAGCCACGCATCGACGGGCCGAGCGCCTATGTGTCGGTGATGGAAGGTTGCAGCAAGTACTGCACGTTCTGCGTGGTGCCCTACACCCGCGGTGAAGAGGTCAGCCGGCCGTTCGACGACGTGCTTGCCGAGATCATTCACCTGGCCGAAAACGGCGTGCGCGAAGTGACGCTGCTGGGGCAGAACGTCAACGGTTATCGCGGCACGACCCACGATGGTCGCCTGGCCGATCTGGCCGAGCTGATCCGCGTGGTCGCCGCGGTCGACGGCATCGACCGCATCCGCTACACCACTTCGCACCCGCTGGAATTCTCCGACAGCCTGATCCAGGCCCACGCCGACGTGCCGGAGCTGGTCAAGCACTTGCACTTGCCGGTGCAATCGGGCTCGGACCGCATCCTCGCCGCGATGAAGCGCAACCACACGGCGCTGGAATACAAATCCAAATTGCGCAAGTTGCGGGCCGCCGTTCCGGGCATCTGCATCAGTTCGGATTTCATCGTCGGTTTCCCCGGCGAGACCGAGAAAGACTTCGAACAGACCATGAAGCTGATCGAGGATGTGGGCTTCGACTTCTCCTATTCGTTCGTCTACAGCCAGCGTCCGGGCACACCAGCCGCCGATCTGGCCGACGAAACGCCGGAAGCGCTGAAAAAAGAACGCCTGAATGCCCTGCAACATCGCCTGAACCAGCAAGGTTTCGAGATCAGCCGACAAATGGTCGGCTCGATCCAGCGGATTTTGGTAACTGATTATTCGAAAAAGGACCCCGGCGAGCTGCAAGGCCGGACCGAGAATAACCGTATCGTCAACTTCCGCTGCGACAATCCGACCTTGATCGGGCAGTTCGCCGACGTGCACATCGATGCGGCTCAACCGCACTCGCTGCGGGGCTCGCTGATCCCATAACAACGAAGATCCCTGTGGGAGCTGGCTTGCCAGCGATAGGGCCAGCAAGCCCGACAAAGATGTCGGCAGTTACATCGCCATCGCTGGCAAGCCAGCTCCCACAGTGAACTGCATTGTTCTTGAGAATGGATTGATCCATTAAGACCTTTCGCACCCAGCCCACTGGCGCTATCCTTGATTCATCACTATTGCCCCAGGGCGGCTAAATACGACCTTGAACGCACCCATCGAACCACATCGTTTCATCCTCGAGCCTTTTGAGGCTCGCCGCTTCGCCAATCTGTGCGGGCAATTCGACGAGCATCTGCGCTTGATCGAACAGCGCCTGACCATCGAGATCCGCAACCGCGGAAACCAGTTCGAACTGATCGGCGAGCCCAAACACACCACCTCCGCGGAAAATCTCCTGCGCCGCCTGTACCGGGAAACCAAGGGTATCGAGCTGTCGCCGGACACGGTTCACCTGTTCCTGCAGGAATCCGCTGTCGAAGAGCTGGACAACCACTCGCCCGCCGAAGCCTCCGTCGCCCTGCGCACCAAGAAAGGCATGATTCGCCCTCGCGGCTTGAATCAGCTGCGCTATGTGAAGGAAATCCTCGGTAACGACATCAATTTCGGCATCGGCCCGGCCGGTACCGGCAAGACTTATCTGGCCGTCGCCTGCGCGGTGGATGCGCTGGAACGCGAGCAGATCCGCCGCATCCTGCTGGTGCGTCCGGCGGTCGAAGCGGGTGAAAAACTCGGCTTCC
>RCUS01000437.1_pt1 | contig 28118 bp, 17 predicted proteins | sample 2166221 | NCBI WGS metagenome assembly RCUS01 (sample SAMN09932758, study PRJNA488358) | compost metagenome | isolation source: compost soil in cyclohexanecarboxylic | place: Germany: Experimental Botanical Garden
CTTGCCGTCCGAATCGATCTGCCGCTGGCCCGCTTCCACGGGGCGCCAGTTGACGCTCAGCGGCTGGCCGGACAGGCCAGGCTGGGCCGGTACGCCGCCCGCATTGCCCGGATAATATTTGCTGGTGTTGGGCAATATCAAGCCCGTTTGCGGCGGTGGCGCCGTGCGTGCCTTGACCTTGTTTTCCGAATGCAGATATTCCACGGTGGCCAGGTGGCCGCCGCCCAGCTTGAAGGCGCCCTTGCCGAAGAAGGCCACTTGCTCCTGTTCCGGCAAGTTGTCGATCTGGCGCGTGTAATCCTGGCGGCAAGTGCCATTCGCGGCGGCGACCGACAGCGGCGGACTGCAGCCCGTGGCCGCATACGGATTGCCGGCCAGGCCGTCGCCACCGTTGGCGGCCGCATCAAAGTAATTGCCGGGGAAGGTCGTGCCGCTGGTCAGCGACAGGCCGCGCGAGGGAATGATGCCGGTCTTGGAGAAGTCGCGGTCCTGCGAGGTCAGCACCTTTTGCTTGTGGTAGTCGACGACGCCGAAAATATTGTAGCCGTCGGTGTCGAGCTTGCCGAAGCCCGTCGACAAATTGATGCGGTGTTCGCCGCCGCCCTTGTGTTCGGGCGAGACGACTTCGGCCGTGATGTTGGTGACATTGACCGAGCGCTTGGTGATGAAGTTGATGACGCCGCCGATGGCGTCCGTGCCGTAGATGGCCGAGGCGCCGTCGCGCAACACTTCGACACGTTCCAGGGCGGCAATCGGGATGATGTTCAGGTCGACGCTGGCGCCGTCATACGGATGGTTGGCGATGCGCCGGCCATTGAGCAGCACCAGCGTCTTGTCGCCGCCCAGGCCGCGCAAGTCGGCGCTGGCCTGGCCGCCCGTGGGCAGGCCGCTGGTGTTGCCGCCCACGGCATTGCCGCTGCCCATGCTGGACGAATTCGAGGGAATCTTGCTGAGGACTTCCTGCGCCGTGGTCAGGCCCTGCTTGGCGAAATCCTCGGCCTTGAAGATGGAAAGGGGCGTGGCGGTTTCCGAGACGAGGCGCTTGATGGAAGAACCGGTGACTTCAACGCGTTGCATGCCAGCGGTGTCGCCGCTGTCTTGTGCCAGTGCGGGCTGGCCGAGAAAACCGGCGGCAAGCCCGCTGGCGCAGATCAAACGGATGGAGCGGGACAGGCGTATTTCTCTAATCATGTTCGAGACTCCTGATAAAGCGGTTGGCTAAACGGGCAAGAACGGCCGCGCTGGTTGGCGCACCGAGAGCATTGAAAAGTATTTATATCTTTTCAAGCGATCCACTGTAATGAGCTGCAAAAGTGCTTGTCAACATGGCAAACAGCTTTGTGTGCCTAAACAACGCAGTGCCTCATCGGTACTGATTTAAAACAAAGAAGACGCATTTTGTGCTGCATTTTTAACAAAATTGGTATTGCCCCTGCGCGCAATCAAAAACGCCCGCTGCGGGGCAGCGGGCGTTGGCATGGATGGCATGACGATAGTGACTGCGCCGTGCCGGAGGCTCAGGCTGTCGTTAGAAAAACTTGTAGCTGGCACCCAGTTTGAAGTAGCGGCCGATGGCGCCGCTGGCATCCATCGGGTTGTAGCTCATGCCGCCATAGGTCAGCGGGTCGAGCGGGGCGATCTTGTCGGTCACGTTGTTGATCGAGGCAAACAATTGCAATTGCTTGCTGTAATTCCAGCGTGTCGACATGTCGAGCGTGGTGAACGAGGCCAGCTTGCAACCGTTTGGCGCCGGCGTGCCATTGGCCAGCTTGGAAGCGCACGGGTCGCCTTCAAACTTGATATTTTTCATGTCCGCACGGTAGTTCAGCACGCCGCTGAGATTCCAGTTGCCCAGGTCCCATGAGCCGGTGACATTGATCTTGTCCTTCGGCGTGCCGGCGCAGTTGGAGGTGTCGCAATTGCCATGCGTGCCGGCAAACTGGTAGCGCACTGTGGCGGACTCGGCGCGTACCCACGAAGCGATATGCGTCCACGTCAGGCCGAAGGTGGCGCGGCCATAGTCGCCCAGGCGCACGCGCTGCTTGACGTCCAGGTCGATGCCCTTGATCTCCGTGAAGCTGGAGTTGCGGTAGGGGGCCTTGGTGATCAGCAAGGTGCCCGTGTTCGGCGTGACGACGCCATTGATGGTCAGATTGTTGTCGGCGCGGATGGCCGTCGGCAGGGCCGCCGCTTCGTTGTAGGGCAGGGGATTGATTTCGTTTTCACGCCGGATCTTCCAGCCGTCCAGCGACAGGCTGGTATCGTTGAACGGATCCCACACCAGGCCCAGGGTGTAGCCCTTGGATTTTTCAGGCTTGAGGTTGGGGTCGCCGATCTTGACGGCCGCCACTTGCAGTTCGCAGTCGCTGGCATTGGCACCCGGTAATTGCTTGCCGCCGGGGCAGCGCACGGGATCGCTCACGGTCGAGGTGCCGGTTGACTGCGAGTTGGCATTGCTTTCGGCCGGCCCCGGCGCGCGGAAGCCTTCCGAGTACGTGCCGCGCAAGGCGAAGGTTTTCAGCGGCGTCCACTTGGCGCCCAGCTTCGGCGTGGTTGACGAGAAGCGGTCGTATTTGTCGTAGCGCAAGGCCGCGGACAATTCCACCGTCTTGATCACGGGCGCCAGCACCTCCAGGAACACGGCAGACACTTTGCTGTCGCCCTTGGCCGCCACATAGCTGGTGTTGATGGCACCGTTTTCCGTGCCCGACAGCGATGGATTGTCGAGCTTGTCGCGGCGGTGTTCCGCCCCCACGGCCAGGCCCATGGCGCCGCCCGGCAGTTGCATCAGTTCGCGCGAGGCCTTGAAGTCGATGATGTCGAGTTTGGTGGTTGAATCGGAGGTGGCGTTCGTCACCATGGCGGCGTACAGCGAGGCGGGATTCTTGCCCGCCTGGGCGCCGATGTAGTACGGGAAGTAGGGGCTGTTCGGATTGCCCAGCGCATCCTTGACGACAGCCATGTTGAGCATGCTGCTGTAATCGAGGTGCAGCTTCGATTCCGAATGCGTGTAGCCGGCATCGTAATCCCAGCCCATGGCGTTGCCCTTGACGCCCAGCACGATGCGGTTGAACTCATTGTTGGCCTTGCGCGTGCTGGCGCCCGCATCGAAGGCCTGGTAGCGCACGCGCACCGGCACGCCATACGGATTTTGCGGATGATTGGCGGCCAGCACGATGGTGCTGCCCGCACCGGAACCGTAGTTGATGACGCCGGTCGGATTGCCGGCATTCGGCGGGAAGGCGATGGTCGGCGTGATCGATGGCGGGATCACGGTAAATGCCGTGTCGCGCTTCGAGTAGCCAGCTTCCGCATACACTTGCGTATCGGCATTGACTTGCCAGGTGCCGCGCGTATACAGGTTGATCGATTCGATCTTTGGCTGCATCGAACGGAACTGGTCGTGATGCCACACGCAGCCGCCCTTTGGATCTTGTGGCGAAGAAACAGACAAGGCCGCGCAGCCGGGCAGGGCGACATAATTGTTGGTGACGGGGTCGCGGATCAGGCCCACTGGCGACGCGTTCGCATCGTTGGTGCCGTTGATGTAGCCGCCGGCGAACTGGGTGTTGATCGCATAGCCGTACGGCCGCAGGTCGCCCTTGCCTATCCATTTGCGGCTGGCGCGGTCCTTGTTCATCAGCATGTCCGATTTGGCGTATTCGGCATTGACGACAATGTTGTATTTGTCCGTATCCAGGTTGCCCTTGCCAAAGGTCAGCGAGGCGCGGTGCTGCTTGGCATCGCTGTCGCCGGAGATGCCTGTATCGCCTTTCAGGGTCAGGCCTTCGAAGTCCTTGCGCAAAATGATGTTGACCACGCCGGCGATGGCATCCGCGCCGTAGGTGGACGATGCGCCATCCTTGAGAATCTCGATGCGCTCGACGATCTGCATCGGCACGGTGGACAGGTCGGTGAAGCTTTTCTGGCCGTCGTCGGCGCGCGCGAATGGCGCCATGCGGCGGCCGTTGAGCAGGACCAGGGTCGAGGTGGCGCCCAGGCCGCGTAGCGAGATGGCCGTGGAGCCGGCGGCAAAACCGTTGCCAAAGCCCGTCGGCAGCGAACCGGCGCCGTCGGCGGTCAGGGTTTGCAGGTATTCGGCGACGCTGGCCTTGCCCGATTTCATCAAGTCGTCACGCGTAATCACTTGTACCGGCGATGCCGTTTCGGCCGTGGCCCGCTTGATGCTTGAGCCTGTAATTTCCACACGTTGCACATTGCTGTCTTGCGCCATTGCCGGCGCAGCCATCATGCCAAGGCTGACCGCTGCCACGCTGCCCGAAAAGATCAGGCGTATGGAGCGGGATATCACTGTTTCCATCATCATTCTCAGAACTCCGAAAGTAAGCTCGGCCGGCCGTGGTACGGCATAGCCGCGCTGGGTGATAAAGATTGCTGCGTCGGCAATCGCTGGGATAAAGCGGCATTCTTTTGCAGTGCCGCCATTGATATGATCATTTGCCGAGAAACCTTGTCAACGAGGACACAAACACTTTCATCAATAAAGCAACAGTGTTTTTTAAAAATTTAATCTGTTTTAATGTTTGCAAATATTCCAATGTTGCAGTGCGATGCGTGCTTTGCGTACGGCCATGGAAACGCTTGCCATTCGCGGCAGTAGCGGTTTCTGCCAGCACGCTTTCCCGGGGTATCCGCTAACGCATGTTGCACTGCGGGATTTTTTCGCCGCGCAGCTGGCGCTGGTGCCAGCGTGCCACGGGCGTGCTCAGCTTTTCGCCCGGCGGACAAAATATGCGTTATCGTTACGCCTTTTTCCAGCGCACCAAGGCAGCGGCGCCGCTGGTGGCAAACAAGGCATAGATCTTGCGAGGATGGACTGGTTTTGGCGGTGGCTTCCTGTATCCCAGGGGGTAACCTGTACAAGCGCACCAATACGGTGCGACAGATAATCGAGATGAAGGGTATTACATGAAGTCACCATGGATGCGGCGCGTGGCGCTGCTCGCCTGCCTGGCCACCCTGCCGCTGGCGGCCATTGCCGATGCCGCCCCTGCCTCCGCAGCGGCGCCGGTCAAAACCTTGCGCTATATCCTGCCGGCCGCCGAGACGGGGTTTGATCCGGCCACCGCGCGCGACCTGTATTCGAACCACATCACGCAGGCCATCTTCGATACCCTGTACACCTACGACTACCTGGCGCGCCCCGTCAAGGTGGTGCCCGGCGCGGCGGCCGCCATGCCGGAAGTGTCCGCCGACGGCAAGACCTATACCATCCGCCTGAAGAAAGGCATCCTGTTCACGCCGGACGCCGCGTTCGGCGGCAAGCGCCGCGAACTGACCATGGCCGATTACGTGTATTCGTGGAAACGCCTGTTCGATCCGCGCCTGGCCTCGCCGCACAGCTGGCTGTTCGAAGGCAAAGTGGTGGGCCTGGACGACCTGGCGAAGGAAGCGGCCAAGTCGAACAAGTTTGACTACAACAAGAAAGTCGCCGGCCTGGAAATCCTCGACCCCTACACCCTGCGCGTGACCCTGACCAAGACGGATTTCAATTTCCCCATGATCCTGGCCTACGTGCCGACAGCGGCGCTGGCGCGCGAAGTGGTGGACAAGTATGGCGACGTGAAGGGCGAAGTGGGTTCCAACCCTGTCGGCACCGGCTACTACACCCTCGGTGAATGGACGCGCGGCAACCGCATCGTCCTGAACCGCAATACGCAGCACTTGCCCGAGACGTGGAACTTCATGGCCGGCGATGATCCGGACGACCAGCGCATCGTGCGCCAGATGCAGGGCAAGCGCATTCCCGCCATCGACCGCATTGAAATTTCCGTGATGATCGAAGACCAGTCGCGCTGGCTGTCGTTCCAGAGCGGCGGCACGGACGTGTTCTGGCTCGACGGCCCGCTGGCGCCGAAAGCGCTGCTCAACGGCAAGCTGCGGCCCGAGCTGGCGGAGAAGGGCGTGCAACTGTCGCGCCTGCTAGATCCCGAGATCAGCTATTACTACTGGAACATGGAAGATCCGACCCTGGGCGGCTTCAGCAAGGAAAAGATCGCGCTGCGCCGCGCCATTGCCATGGCGCACAATATCGATGAAGAAATCCGCATCATCTGGAATGGCCAGGCCAAGCGCCTTGATTATCCGATTCCGCCGGGCGTGGTCGGCTACGACCCGCACTACAAATCCTTGCTGCAATACGATCCTGTGCTGGCCAACAAATTGCTGGACAAGTTCGGCTACAAGAAGGGCGCCGATGGCTGGCGCACTTTGCCCGATGGCAAGCCGCTGCTGATCCGCTACGCCTCGCGCAATGAAGCCAATGGCGTGCTGCAGGCGGAAATGTGGCGCAAGACCTACAACTCGCTGGGCATCCGCATGGAAAACGACCGCATGATCTTTTCCGATATTTTGAAAACGGAAAAGCAGTGCAAGATGCAGACGCGCACGGCGCCATGGCTGGCCGACTATCCGGACGGAGACAACTTCATGCAGCTGTTCTACGGCCCGAACACGCACCAGAACAACAATGGCTGCTACCAGGACCCGGAATACGACAAGTGGTACGCGGCCAGCCAGCACATGCCTGCCAGCCCCGAGCGTGACGAGCTGTACCACAAGATGGCGCGCCGCCTGGAAGTCAACGCGGGCGCCCTGATCGGCTACGCGCGCTACCGCAACATGCTGGCGCAAAAGACGGTGCAAGGCTACAAGAAGCACCCGATCCTGTTCCAGGAATGGGCGTACATGGATATCGACAGCACAGGCGCGCCAGTGGCGCCTGTTGCCGACCCGGTTAAAAAATAAGCGCAGCTTATAAAGACAAGGAATCATTATGTTCGCTTATATCCTGCGCCGTCTGTGGCAGATGCTGCCGACCATGCTGGGCGTCGTCCTGCTGGTCTTCATCCTGTTTAACTGGGTGGGCGGCGATCCCGCCTACATTTTGGCCGGCAAGATGTCGAGTGCCGAAAGCATCGCCAACATCCGCCGCCAGCTCGGCGTCGACCAGCCGTACTACGTGCAGTTGTGGATCTTCATCAAGCAGATCGTCACGTTCGACTTCGGCCAGAGCTGGGCGACGGGGGAATCCGTGTCGCACATCATCACCTCGCGCCTGGGGCCGTCGATGATGGTCCTGATCCCGTTGACCGTGCTGGAAACCTTTTTTGGCGTGGCGCTGGCGCTGGCCATCGCCTTCGTGCGCGGTTCGCTGACGGACCGCGCCGTCATGATCGCCTGTACCGTGGGCATGTCGATTTCCATCCTCGTCTACATCATCGTCTTCCAGTACGGTTTTGCCTACAAGCTTGGCCTGTTCCCCGTGCAGGGCTGGGGCGACAGTTTCTGGGAAAACCTGTTGCGCTATTCGACCCTGCCGATCCTGATCGGCCTGGCCGTGTCCATCGCGCCCACCCTGCGCCTGTTCCGCACCTTCGTGCTGGACGAGGCGAACCAGGATTACGTGCGCACGGCGCGCGCCAAGGGCCTCAAGGAAGGCCGCATCATGTGGGTGCACGTGCTGCGCAATGCCGCCATTCCCATCATTACTTATGTGATGTCGAACCTGCCGGCCCTGCTGATCGGGGCCTTTTTGCTGGAGCGTTTCTTCGGCATCCCCGGCATCGGGCGTGAAGTGATCCTGGCCGTCGAGCGCAGCGACTTTCCCGTGATCAAGGCGATCACCGTGTACGTTGCCGCCGCCACCATGCTCTTCAACCTGCTCACCGACCTGCTGTACCAGGCGGTCGATCCTCGCGTACAACTGAAGTAGAAAGAGACGATGTCGAAACCTCATACATCGCCCGGCCTGTGGGCCCTGGCGTGGCGCCGTTTGCGCGGCGACAAGATTGCAATGGTATCGCTGGCCGTGGTCGGCGCCTTTTTCCTGCTGGTGCTGGCGTCCGCCAGCGGCCTGGTCGCCTCGAACTGGGAAGACGAAGTGGCCGTCAGCTATGCGCCGCCCACCTTTGTCGGCGCCGACAAGGACGTGGCCGCCGATGGCGCCATTCCCCTGGCTGATGAGCGCAGCGCGCCCACCCCCGTCAACGTGCTCGATCCGCTGGCCGACGACATCGCCGAACTGCGCGCCCAGATGGGCAGTAACCCTTCCGCCGGCGTGGAAATGTACGGCGTGGCGGACCCGCTGGCCGACGACTTGACGGCCTTGCGCGCCGGCATGGGCAAGGCCAAGAAACTCGTCACGCACAAGGCGGCAACCCTGCCGTTCGGCGCCGACAAGTGGGGCCACGATATCTTGCAGAAAACCATCAAGGGCGGCGAAACGTCGATCGTGGTGGGCCTGGTGGCAGCCTTGCTGGCCGTCGTGCTGGGCACCTTGTTTGGCGCCGTGTCCGGCTACTTTGGCGGCATCGTCGATGATTTCTTCAACTGGTTCTACAGCATCTTCACCTCGATTCCGTCGATCCTGATGATTTTGACGGTGGCGGCCGTGCTGCAGCAGAAGGGCGTGCTGACCATCGTGCTGATCCTGGGCTTGACGGGCTGGACGGGGCCGTACCGTTTGATCCGCGCCGAATACATCAAGCACAAGGCGCGCGAATACGTGATGGCGGCCGACGCCATCGGTGCCTCGCACTGGCGCAAGATGTTCTCGCACATTTTCCCCAACGTCAGTCACGTGGCGCTGGTGCAGATGTCGATCCTGGTGGTGGGCTTCATCAAGGCCGAAGTGATTTTGAGCTTCCTTGGCTTTGGCGTGCCGGTGGGTACCGTCTCGTGGGGCAGCATGCTCAACGAGGCACAAAATGAACTGATCCTGGGCAAATGGTGGCAGCTGACCGCCGCCGCCACGGCGATGGCCGTGCTGGTGACGGCGTTCTCGCTGTTTACCGATGCCTTGCGCGATGCGCTCGACCCCAAAGTGAAATAGGAGTTGCTCATGGACCAGAATAACCTGTTGGAAGTGCGCGACCTGCGCGTCACTTTCCGCCTGGACAAGAAGACCACGTTCGAAGCCGTCAAGGGCATCTCGTTCAACGTGCCGCGCAACAGCACCGTGGCCCTGGTGGGCGAATCGGGCAGCGGCAAGTCCGTCAGCTCGCTGGCCGTGATGGGCCTGCTGCCGCCGGACAGCACCATCATCGATCCGCAATCGCGCATCCACTTTGGCGGGCGCGACCTGCTGCAGCTGTCGATCGGCGAGCGCCGCAATATGTGCGGCAAGGATATCTCGATGATCTTCCAGGAGCCGATGTCGTCCTTGAATCCCGTGTTTACAGTGGGTTTCCAGATCGCCGAAGTGTTGCGCCAGCACATGGGCATGAATGGCAAGCAGGCGCGCGCGCGCACCCTGGAATTGCTCGACGAAGTGGGCATCCCCGACCCGGCCACGAAGATCGACGCTTACCCGAGCCAGATGTCGGGCGGCCAGCAGCAGCGCGTGATGATCGCCATGGCGATTGCCTGCGAACCGAAACTGCTGATCGCCGATGAACCGACGACGGCGCTCGACGTGACGATCCAGAAGCAGATCATGGACCTGATCGCCGCGCTGCAAAAGAAGCACCAGATGTCCGTGCTGTTCATTACCCACGACCTGGGCCTGGTGGGTGAAATCGCCGACCAGGTGATCGTCATGCGCCACGGCGAAGTGCGCGAAACGGGCGAGGTGCGCCAGGTATTCGAAGCGCCGCAAGACAGTTATACGAAAGCCCTGCTGCATTGCCGCCCTTCGCTGGACGAGCGCCCGTGGCGCCTGCCCGTGATTGCCGACTATATGGAAGGCAAGGCCGGTCCCGGCGTCGAGGTGAAGCAGCGCACGCGCGGCTATACCCCGGGCGACGAACCCGTGCTGGTGGTGAATAATCTCAGTAAAAGTTTTTACACGCGTGAAGGACTGTTCGGCAAGCGCGAGTTCCAGGCCGTCAAGGATGTGTCGTTTACCTTGCCGCGCGGGAAAACCCTGGGCGTGGTGGGCGAGTCCGGCTCCGGCAAGACGACGGTGGGCTTGACCCTGCTGCGCCTGCACCAGGCCACGGGCGGCACGGCCATGTTCCACGGCAAGGATCTGATCTCCATGCCGAACAAGGAATACCGGCCGTATAAGCGCCGCATCCAGATCATTTTCCAGAATCCGTATGCCTCGCTGAACCCCCGTTTCACGGTGGGACAGATCCTGCTGGAGCCGATGCGTATCCACAGTATCGGCGCGAATGACAAGGAACGCATCGCCAAGGCCTACTGGTTGCTGGACAAGGTGGGCTTGCCGGAGCAGGCCTTTCACCGTTATCCGCACGAGTTCTCGGGCGGCCAACGCCAGCGCATTGCGATTGCCCGCTGCCTGACCATGCAGCCGGAAATTCTCGTCTGCGACGAATCCGTGTCGGCGCTGGACGTGTCGGTGCAGGCGCAGGTGCTGAACTTGCTGCAGGACTTGCAGGATGAGTTCGGCCTGTCCTACATCTTCATCTCGCACGATTTGTCCGTGGTGAAATACATCGCCGACCAGGTGATGGTGATGCACAAGGGGCAAGTGGTGGAACTGGCCGATTCGGATGAGCTGTACCGCAATCCCGTGCATCCGTACACGCGCACCCTGCTCAGCGCCATACCGAAGGGCGTGCAAATCTAAACAGGCTTTTACGGTAAGATAGCGGCCATGCCCAACCTCATTTATCTGCTCGAACATTACGGTGTCCTGATTGTCTTTGGCATCGTGCTGGTGGAGCAGCTCGGCCTGCCGATTCCCGCCTTTCCCATCCTCGTGGTGGCGGGCGCGCTGGCCGTCGATGGCGACATGAATGGGGGGCTGGTGCTGGCCGCCGCCCTGGGCGCCTGCCTGATCAGCGATTTCACGTGGTTCCGCGCGGGCCGGCATTTCGGCAAGCGCATCCTGCGGCTGCTGTGCCGCATCTCGCTGTCGCCCGATTACTGCGTCAGCCAGACGGAAGATAAATTCAAGCGCTGGGGCCCGAAAGCCCTGATTGTCTCGAAGTTCGTGCCGGGTTTCAATACCGTGGCCGCGCCCATGTCCGGTGCGCTGGGCACGCCGCCGGGCCTGTTCTTCCTGTATGCGGGCCTGGGCGCGCTGCTGTGGAGCGGCACGGGCATTGTCGTTGGCGTGATTTTCCATGCCAGCGTGCAGCAGGTGCTCGACTTGCTCAGCACCATGGGCAGCACGGCCTTGCTGATGCTGGCCACTTTGCTGGGCTTGTTCCTGCTGTACAAATTCCTCGAACGCCGGCGTTTCCGCCAGGCCTTGCAAATCGAGCGCATCGGCATCGATGAATTGCTCGAACTCATAGAGCAGGGCGAGGAGCCGCTGATGGTCGACGCGCGCAGCGCCACGGCGCAGGCGCTGGAGCCGGCCGTGCCGGGCGCCTTGTTCTTCAATGGCAAGGAACCCGTGCCGGCCATGATCGCCATGGACAAGGACCGCCACATCATCGTGTATTGCAGCTGCCCCAATGACGTGACGGCCGCGCAGGTGGCCAAACTGCTGCACCAGAACGGCTTCCACCGGGCCAAACCCCTGCATGGCGGCCTGGACGCGTGGAACGCCGCCTACCGCTCGGACCAGCCGGCGCCGGACGGCTTGCTGGGCGAAGGCTTGCCCTCCTGATCCGCCTGATTGCTGGCCGATAGCTGTTGCTTGGTAGCACGCAAGTCGGTAGTAATAATACGAAAACACTGTTGCAGCGCCGCCAGGACGGCAGTGTCATACCTGCGCCGTTCCTTACAAAGCGGCTTTGCGCAAACTCCGGCATACTGTGCTTTCAAGGCGATTCCTGCTGCTATGCAACATGCTTTTCGTGCGTCTGCCGAGTGCGAGCACTTACTATAAATCATTGTTTTCAAGTAATTTTTGTGCTGCCTGTTGCATTTGGAGTGGAACTACCAATAAAGGCTTGTTTTGATGTACTTAAACTACAAACTTTGCTTGCCCGGGGCGCATACATCCTTTAAGCTTGGCGTCCCATGCGTCCCACTTCATACTTAAAATCATGAGCGCTTCGTCTTCTCCCGTACTGCCGACTTCCGCCTTCGCCGATGGGCCGCGCCTGCTGGCCGACGTGGGCGGCACCAATGCCCGTTTCGCCCTGGAAGTGGCCGCCGGCCACATCGTTCTGGTGGAAGTGCTGCCCTGTGCCGACTACCCGAGCCTGTCCGCCGCCCTGCAAGCCTATCTGGCCTTGCCGCATGTGGCTGCCGCAGGCGGGCAAGCCGTGCGCCATGCCGTGATCGCCATCGCCAACCCGGTCGACGGCGATTTCCTCAGCATGACCAACCACCATTGGTCGTTCTCGATCCGCGCCATGCGCGAAGAGTGCGGGTTCACGACCCTGGACGTGGTCAATGATTTCACGGCCCTGGCGCGCGCCTTGCCGCTGCTGTCGAGCGAGCAAAAGCACCAGGTGGGCGCGGGCACGGCCCGTCCGAACACGGCCATCGGCCTGATCGGCGCCGGCACGGGACTGGGCGTGTCGGGCCTGATTCCTTCGCACGGCGGCTGGATCGCGCTGCAAAGCGAAGGCGGCCATGTCAGCTTTGCGCCGTTCAATGAAACGGAAGTCAGCATCCTGCAATTTGCCTGGCGCGAATTCGAGCACGTCTCGGCCGAACGTCTGATCTCCGGCGACGGCCTGGAACTGATCTACCGCGCGCTGGCCGATCGCGCCGGCGTGCAGGCCGAAGACTTGCCGGCGGCGGAAATCACGCGCCGCGCGCTGGCCGGCGAATCGCAGCTGTGCGACGACGTCATCGAAGCGTTCTGCTGCATGCTGGGCACGGTGGCGGGCAACGTGGCCGTCACCCTGGGCGCGCTGGGCGGCATCTATATCGGCGGCGGCATCGTGCCACGTCTGGGCGCGCGTTTCGACCGTTCCGGTTTCCGCGCCCGTTTCGAGCGCAAGGGCCGCTTCGCCAATTACGTGTCGCAAGTGCCGACCTTCGTGATCACGGCGCAATATCCTGCCTTCCTCGGTGCATCGGCGATTCTCTCGGAAAAACTCTCCTCCCAGTGAGGCGGGGCGCTTGCCACGGGCATTGCCAATTTGTAACGCCTGAGCCGGGTAAACCATGTGTTTTGCCCGGTTTTGCGCTTTTCCGCTTTTTATCAGGTACAATTGGCAGCGTTGGATGAAACGACGACTGTCGCTTACTTGCCGGGCTGAATGATCGCCACAAGGAAAGCAGCAGCTCCGGAACTCGTTTCATTGCTGGTTATTTAAGGCCAGCGCCATGGATCGCAGAACTTTCACTGCATCCGCACTACTCCCGCTTTGCGCGCATCGGCCAAGGCGTCGGAAACAGCCTCAACTTGTAACCCAGCACGGCGTCGTCATCGATGTCTGCCATCTGTTACGTTGAAATGAACGTTTTGATTTCTTTCTCCGCATACGAATTGCAACACACATCCGCACAGAATTGCTATGAATACAATTGAGGCTAAAAAAGTCCTCGAAACCGCGTTGCTGTGCGCTCGTGAATCGCTGTCGATCCACAGCCTGAAAAAGCTGTTCGTCGATGCGGACGAGAATGGCCGCGTGCGCGGTGTCGGCGTTGGCGCCGATACGATCAAGCAGTTGCTGGAAGAGTTGCGGCAGGAGTGGGAAGGGCGCGGCATCGAGATCGTCAGCCTCGCCTCGGGCTGGCGCTTTCAAAGCCGCCCGGAAATGAAGATGTATCTGGACCGTTTGACGCCCGAGCGGCCGCCCAAGTATTCGCGGGCGACCCTGGAAACCCTGGCCATCATCGCCTACCGCCAGCCGGTGACGCGCGGCGACATCGAAGAGATTCGCGGCGTTGCCGTCAATTCGCAGACGATCAAGATGCTGGAAGACCGTGGCTGGGTCGATGCCATCGGCTACCGCGACGTGGTGGGACGACCGGCCTTGCTGGCCACCACCAAGCAATTTTTGGATGACCTGGGTTTGCAATCGCTGTCCCAGCTGCCGCCTTTGCAGCAAATCAGCGAGATGCAGGGCAATGGGCTTGAAGCCCTGGAAGCGGCCCTGCAGGAAAATTTTGACAAGGCAAGCAATGAGCTTGTCCCCCAGCTTGGTGCAGGTAGCAATACGGCTGTGACAGATGTAGATGTGACAGCAAGCCTTGATGCCGGCCCCGATGCTTCGCCCACGGACGAAGCCTACACTCACGACCCTGCGCCAGAACTAACGGTTGACGCTGCGCCAGGTCAGCACAGCCAAGAAACGAAGAATGAATAATCCGAACACACCCGAGACAGTTACCGCCAGCGACGAAGCCATCGTTGCCAAGCCCAAGCGCCGCACCAAGGCTCAAATCGAAGCCGATGCCGCAGCCGCTGCAACCACCGTCGGCGACGCAGTTGCCGCCAAGCCGAAGCGCCGTACGAAAGCCGACGTGGCCGCCGCTGCGCCAGCCGCCGTTGCTGCCGTCGATACCGCCGCCGCGGCAGAAGCTGTCCCGGCCGTCAAGAAAACCCGCGCCAAGCCGGCCCTGAAGGCCGTGGCCGAAGCGGCGGAAGCCGCCGCCGAGGCAGTCGCTGAAGTTGTCAGCGCACCGGCACCGCGTCCACCGCGCGCGCGCGCCGCCGCCAAGGCTGCCGCCGCCGAAGCGGAAGCCGCGCCGGAAGCGGCCGCTGAAAAGCCGGCCGATGCACGCCCGACGCGCGGTCCGCGCCAGATGCGCGGCGTGCAAGCTGAACGCGCGCTGCGCCAGCCGCCGCGCGCCGAAGCGCCGCAGGCCGCTGAAGCCGTACCGGTCGCAGAGCAGGCCGCCGCGCCTGTCGCCGACGTGTTCGATGCCGAAGGCAACCTCGTTTCCGGCCCGCGCCTGCCGCGCGGTCCGCGCAACGACGTGCCGGGTGCCGGCAAGAATGCGGGCAAGAGCCGCAAAAAGGGCAAGGGCCGCCAGGCTGCGCCAGGCAAGGTCAGCGACGCTGACGCTGTCTTCTCGTTCGTCACCTCCGACGCTTTCGACAGCGAAGAAGGCGGCACGGGCCGCGTGCAAAAAGCCGCCGTGCGCCGCGACCTGACCTCCGACGACGATGCGCCGAAGCTGCACAAGGTGCTGGCCGAAGCCGGTCTCGGTTCGCGCCGCGACATGGAAGACCTGATCATTTCGGGCCGCGTGTCCGTGAATGGCGAGCCGGCCCACATCGGCCAGCGCATCTTGCCGAGCGACCATGTGCGCATCAACGGCAAGTTGATCCAGCGCCGCGTCAGCAAGAAGCCGCCGCGCGTATTGGTCTACCACAAGCCGGCCGGCGAAATCGTCAGCCACAACGACCCGGACGGCCGTCCATCCGTATTCGACCGCCTGCCGACCATGAAGGCGGGCAAATGGCTGGCCGTTGGCCGCCTTGACTTCAACACCGAAGGCTTGCTGCTGTTTACTACCTCCGGTGACCTGGCCAACCGCCTGATGCACCCGCGCTACGGCATCGACCGCGAATACGCCGTGCGTACCCTGGGCGAGCTGGAAGAGGGCATGCGCCAGAAGCTGCTGGCCGGCGTCGAGCTGGAAGACGGCCTGGCGCAGTTCTCGAAGATCGCCGATGGTGGCGGCGAAGGCATCAACAAGTGGTACCGCGTGGTGATCGGCGAAGGCCGTAACCGCGAAGTGCGCCGCATGTTCGAAGCCATCGGCCTGACCGTTTCGCGCCTGATCCGTACCCGCTACGGCGCCATGACCCTGCCGAGCGGCCTGAAACGCGGCCGCTGGGAAGAGATGGATGAAAACACCGTGCGCGATCTGCTGACCGCCTACGGCATCGAAAAGAAAATGCCGCCTTCGGGCGATCCACGTGCCGCCGGCGCCGCCAAGGGCCGCGAAGCACGCAAGGTCGAACGCAAGGACCGCGATGACGAGCCGAATGGCAACCGCATCGATGTGAGCAACCGCAACGCCGATCCATTCCCGGTCGCGCCGCGCCGTGGCCAGCCGCAAGGCCAGTTTGCCCGTCCGCAAGGCCAGGGCCGCCCAGGCGGCGCCGGTCGTCCTGGCGAAGCGCGTGGTCCGGGCCGTGGCCAGCCGCAAGGTCCGTTCCAGGGCGGTCAGCCCCGTTCGTCGGCATCGTTCGAAGGTGCGCCGCAAGGCCAGGGCCGTCCGCCGCGCGCGGCAGGTCAGGGCCAGGGGCGTCCGGCCGGTGGTGGCGAAGGCCGCGCGCCGCAGCGCGGTCCGCGCCAGCCAGATCCGCTGCAAACGGCATTTGGTTTCGCCAATACCGGTCCGCGCCGTAATGCGGGCGGTGGTGCCGGCGGCCAGGCGCGTTCCGGTGGCCAGCCGCGTGGCGGCATGGATCGTGGCGGCATGGATGGCATGCCGCGCCGCCGCAGCAAAGGTTAATCGGGGAGAGTTTCTTCTCGCGCGCCCGCCGATCTGCCGCGGGTGCGCGCTCTTGTAACTGTTGTAAGCCGGGCCGCTCCTCGTGTGCGGCATTGCGGCGAAGTTAATAAGAGGTTATAATCTGCAGCCTAATAAAAGTTCTCCGCAGGGTTGTTTGGTGGGGAGTGCTTTCATCTGGTTGGGGAAATACAAGAAGATGGGCAGATGCCCATTTTTTTTTTGTTGAACCGTTTGTAATGGCTCCGCAAGGGGCCATATATGACTTGAATGCGTGTTTTTTGCATGCCGCCGGTGCTGTTTCAGTGCCGCGATGCTGAAAGCGGGCCTTATTTCTGGAGAATTTCTTGCAGCAGTTGGGATTAATTGAAAAGACAGTCACTGGTCTGGGCTATGAGCTCGTTGATGTCGAACGTGCCGAGCGCGGACTGCTGCGCGTCTTTATTGATTTCAGCGCCGCCGATGCCGCTGAAAAAGGTCCGATCACGGTCGAAGACTGTGCCACGGTCAGTCACCAGTTATCGCATGTGTTGACGGTAGAGAACGTTCCTTACGAACGTCTCGAGATTTCTTCCCCGGGTCTGGATCGTCCGGTGCGCAAGCTGGAAGACTTTGTCCGTTTCGCAGGCCAGGAAATCATCGTCAAGCTGATGGTGGCGATGCCGGGTACGAACAACCGGAAATCGTTCCAGGGGATTCTGCAAGAACCCGTGGGCGATAAATTGTCGTTGGAATTTGAAGGTAAGGATGGTCCGGCGATGTTGGAGTTTACGCTCGCCGACGTGGATAAGGCACGCTTGGTGCCGCAGGTGGTTTTTAAGGGACGCAAAGCATGAGCCGCGAAGTTTTATTATTGGTTGACGCGCTGGCGCGCGAAAAAAACGTCGATAAAGATGTCGTCTTCGGCGCCCTCGAATTCGCGTTGGCGCAAGCCACGAAGAAACGGTATGAGGGTGAGGTAGACATCCGCGTTTCGATCGACCGCGAAACGGGCGAATTTGAATCGTTCCGCCGCTGGCACGTGGTGCCCGATGAAGCAGGTCTGCAACTGCCGGATCAGGAGATCCTGCATTTCGAGGCCAAAGAACAGATTCCCGATATCGAAGTCGATGACCACATCGAAGAACCGATTGAATCCGTCGAATTCGGCCGCCGCTTTGCGCAAGACACCAAACAGGTTGTCCTGCAGCGCGTGCGTGACGCCGAGCGCGAACAGATCCTGGTGGACTTCCTGGAACGCGGCGATTCGCTCGTCACCGGCACCATCAAGCGCATGGAACGCGGCGACGCCATCGTCGAGTCGGGCAAGATCGAAGCACGTCTGCCACGCGACCAGATGATCCCGAAAGAGAATCTGCGTATCGGCGACCGTGTGCGTGCCTACATCTTGCGCATCGACCGCAACATGCGCGGCCCGCAAGTGATTCTGTCGCGCACCGCGCCGGAATTCATCATGAAGCTGTTCGAGCTGGAAGTGCCGGAAATCGAGCAAGGCATGCTGGAAATCAAATCCGCAGCCCGCGATGCCGGCGTGCGCGCCAAGATCGCCGTCTACACGGCCGACAAGCGCATCGACCCGATCGGTACTTGCGTCGGCATGCGCGGTTCGCGCGTGCAGGCTGTGACCGGCGAGCTGGGCGGCGAACGTGTCGACATCGTGCTGTGGTCGGAAGATCCGGCGCAGTTCGTCATCGGCGCCCTGGCGCCGGCGAACGTGTCGTCGATCATGGTCGACGAAGAGAAGCACGCCATGGATGTCGTGGTCGATGAAGAAAACCTGGCAATCGCGATCGGCCGCTCCGGCCAGAACGTGCGCCTGGCTTCCGAACTGACCGGCTGGAAGATCAACATCATGACGGCCGAAGAATCGGCTGACAAAGCTGCCCAGGAAACGGCTGCCGTGCGCATCCTGTTCATGGAAAAGCTCGATGTCGACCAGGAAGTGGCTGATATTCTGGTGGAAGAAGGTTTCGCCAGTCTGGAAGAAATCGCTTACGTGCCAATTTCCGAAATGCTGGAAATCGAATCGTTTGACGAAGATACCGTCAATGAACTCCGTACCCGTGCGCGTGATGCGCTCGTGACCGAAGCGATCGCTTCGGAAGAGGGTCTGGAAGGCATGGACGAGGCGTTGGTGAATCTGGAAGGCATGGACCGCATCACCGCCGGCAAGCTGGGTCTGGCTGGTATCAAGACCGTAGAAGCATTTGCAGCACTGGCATACGACGAATTTGGCGCAATCCTGGCCTTGTCTGCGGACCGTGCGCGTGAACTGATTACAAGTGAATTTAAAGATGTGACCGACGATGAGATGAAGTTGGTTGACTCGAAATATGACGATCGTGCCAAGGCGTTGCAAGCCAAGGCATGGAGTCTGGCCGAATCCGCAAAGGCTTAATTTGAGTATCTTTATCATCTCCGCGACACATAGAAAAGAGGACTGAATGGCGAGTAACAACGTAGCCCAATTTGCCACCGAACTGAAGATGCCTGCAGATTTGCTGCTGACGCAGCTGCGTTCTGCCGGCGTCGAGAAAAGTTCGACGTCAGATCCATTGTCGAAAGATGATAAGGACAAGCTTTTGGATCATCTGCGCCGCACACACGGCGCAGCGGCTGACACAGAAAAGAAAAAAATCACCGTGACCCGCAAGGAAACGACTGAAATCAAGCAAGCTGACGCCACCGGCAAGTCGCGCACCATCCAGGTGGAAGTGCGCAAGAAACGCACTTTCGTCCAGCGTGACGAAGCTGCGCCGGTCGCAGCTGAACCGGCCGCGCCTGCCGCGCCGGTGATCGATCCCGCCGAAGTGGCGCGCCGTGAAGAAGATGCCCGTAAACAGGCAGAACTGATCGCCCGTCAGGAAGCCGATCTGCGCGAAAAGCAAGAACGTCTGGCCAAACTCGACGCGGAAAAAGAAGCCCAGGCGAAAGCCACGCAACAGGCTGAACTGGCCGCGAAGAAAGAAGCTGAAGCGGAAGCGAAGAAAGCCGCCGCCAAGGCTGCCGCCGCGCCTGCCGCCAGCGCCGCCGCGCCTGTCGTTGACGACGCCGCCGCGGAAGCGAAAAAAGCTGCCGCCGCTGAAGAAGCGAAGAAAAAAGCCGCCGCCGCTGCTGTTGCTGCCAAGGAAGCCGCTGACAAAGCGGAAGCCACCGAGCGCGCACGCAAGGCTGTTGCCGATGAAGTGGCCCAGATCAAGGCCATGATGAACGCGCCACGCCGCGCCATCAAGGCCCCTGAGCCAGTACCGGTTGCCGTCAAGCCGAAGGCGCCGGAAGGCACCCTGCACAAGCCTGCTGACAAGAAACCAGGCGACAAGCCGGGTGACAAGAAGCCTGCTGTTGCAGATAAGAAATCCATCAAGTCGGCGAATGTGTCGTCCACCTGGTCCGATGACGCGAAAAAACGCGGCACCACCGGTGGTCCAAAGCCACGCGGCAATAGCGGCCCAGGCGGCCGTGACAGCTGGCGCGGTGGCGCGAAGGGCCGTCGCCCGACGCACCATGACGACCGTGAATCGAACTTCCAGGCGCCGACGGAAGCCGTCGTCAAGGACGTGCACGTACCTGAAACGATCACCGTGGCCGAACTGGCACACAAGATGTCCGTCAAGGCATCCGAAGTCATCAAGCATTTGATGAAATTGGGCCAGATGTGCACGATCAACCAGGTGCTGGACCAGGAAACCGCCATGATTCTGGTGGAAGAAATGGGCCACAAGGCGTTCGCCGCCGAACTGGACGATCCGGAAGCGCTGCTGGCCGACGTGGGCGAACACGCGCACTTCGAAACCAAGCCACGCGCACCGGTGGTGACCGTCATGGGTCACGTCGACCATGGTAAAACCTCGCTGCTCGATTACATCCGCCGCGCCAAAGTGGCGTCGGGCGAAGCGGGCGGCATTACGCAGCATATCGGCGCATACCACGTCGATACGCCACGCGGCATGATCACCTTCCTCGACACCCCGGGCCACGAAGCGTTTACTGCCATGCGTGCCCGTGGCGCCAAGGCAACCGACATCGTCATTCTGGTGGTTGCCGCCGACGATGGCGTGATGCCGCAAACGAAAGAAGCGATTGCCCATGCGAAAGCAGCTGGCGTACCGCTGGTGGTGGCGATCAACAAGGTCGACAAACCAGGCGGCAACGTTGACCGCGTGACGCAGGAACTGGTCGCCGAACAAGTCGTGCCGGAAGAATACGGTGGCGAATCGCCATTCGTGCCGGTATCGGCTAAAACGGGCCAGGGTATCGACGATCTGCTGGAACAAGTGCTGTTGCAGGCCGAAGTATTGGAACTGACGGCGCCGGTGGAAGCACCTGCGCGCGGCCTGGTGGTCGAGGCGCGTCTGGACAAGGGCCGTGGTCCTGTCGCGACGATCCTGGTGCAGTCCGGTACCTTGCGCCGCGGCGACGTGATCTTGGCGGGCTCTTCGTATGGCCGCGTTCGCGCCATGCTGGACGAGAACGGCAAAGCCATCGCTGAAGCGGGTCCTTCGATCCCGGTCGAAATCCAGGGTCTGACGGAAGTGCCGGTTGCCGGTGAAGAAGTCGTCGTCATGGCTGACGAGCGCAAGGCGCGTGAAATCGGTCTGTTCCGTCAAGGTAAGTTCCGTGACGTGAAACTGGCGAAGCAGCAAGCCGCGAAGCTGGAAAACATGTTCGACCAGATGGCCGAAGGCGAAGTGAAAAACTTGCCATTGATCATCAAGACCGACGTGCAAGGTTCGCAAGAAGCGCTGGTGGGTTCCTTGCAGAAACTCTCGACCTCCGAAGTGCGCGTACAAGTGGTTCACGCTGCCGTCGGTGGTATCACGGAATCGGACGTCAACCTGGCAGTCGCCTCGAAAGCGGTCATCATCGGCTTTAACGCCCGTGCTGATGCCCAGGCACGCAAGCTGGCCGAGTCGAATGGCGTGGACATTCGCTACTACAACATCATTTACGATGCGATCGACGAGATCAAATCGGCGTTGTCGGGCATGTTGGCACCAGAGAAACGCGAAACCGTCATCGGCCAGGTCGAGATCCGCCAGGTTATCCTGGTCTCGAAAGTGGGCGCGATTGCCGGTTGCCTGGTCACCGATGGCGTGGTCAAGCGTGCTTCCTCCGTCCGCCTGTTGCGCAACAACATCGTGGTGTGGAGCGGCGAGATCGACTCCCTGAAACGCTTCAAGGACGATGCGAAAGAAGTTCGCGCCGGTCTGGAGTGCGGCCTGTCGCTGAAGAACTACAACGACATTCAGGTTGGCGACACCCTGGAAGTGTTCGAAGTTCAGGAAATCGCTCGTACCCTGTAATCACAGAAGTAATGGCGCGGACATATCGTTGTCCGCGCAAACACGTGGGGCGCATTGGTCAACGGGCAACCGTTTGACCCATGCGCCCTGCGGCACTTAGGACAGCACTTACTATCATGGCTAAACATAGCAAAACCATGCCAGCGCGCGGCTTGCGCGTGGCGGACCAGATCCAGCGCGATCTGGCTGAAATCATCGCCTACGAATTGAAAGACCCGCGCGTTGGCACGATGATCACCATCACCGAAGTACAGATTACCCCCGACTACGCGCACGCCAAGGTGTTTTTCACGATGTTGAAAGACAGCAAGGAAGCCATCAAGAACACCACCGAAGGCCTGATGGCCGCGGCCGGCTTCATCCGTGGCCTGCTGGGCAAGCGCCTGCACATCCACACTCTGCCGATGCTGCATTTCGTGCATGACAGCTCGACCTCGCGCGGCATGGAAATGTCGCTCCTGATCGACAAGGCCAACGCCACGCGCGCAGCCGATGCCGAGCCGGACGAAAAGCCTGCAGACAAAGCGGACGAGCAATAACAGTGGCCGGTCCGAAGAAACCGCCCGGCATCAAGCGGGTGCGCGACCTGGTGGACGGCGTTCTGCTGCTGGACAAGCCCGTGGGCTGGTCCAGCAACGATGCGCTGATCAAGGCCAAGCGCGTGCTGAACGCCAAGAAAGCGGGCCACACGGGCACCCTGGACCCGTTCGCCACGGGCTTGCTGCCGCTGTGCTTTGGCGAGGCCACCAAGTTTTCCCAGGATTTGCTGGAAGCTGACAAAACCTACGAAACCCTGGTACATCTGGGGCAGACGACGGATACGGGCGATACCGAGGGCGAAGTGCTGGAAACGCGCGACGTCAACGTCACGCAAGAGCAGATCGACGCCGTGCTGGCGCGGTTCCGCGGGCCGATCCTGCAGACGCCGCCCATGTACTCGGCCTTGAAAAGAGACGGCAAGCCCTTATATGAGTATGCAAGGGCGGGCATCACCCTGGAGCGCGAAGCGCGCCCGGTGACCATCCACAAGCTGGAGTTCTTGAGCTACGAAGCCCCGTTCCTGAAATTGTCCGTGATGTGCAGCAAGGGCACGTATATCCGCGTGCTGGGCGAAGACATCGGCCACGCCCTCGGCTGTGGCGCGCACCTGAACGCCTTGCGCCGCACGCAAGTGGGCAGCCTGACGCTGGATGGCGTCGTCACCCTCGATGAGCTGACGGCGCATGCCGAACCGTTGAGCTTGCTCGCCCCCGTCGATGCCTTGCTGTCGAGTTTCCCTGCCGTGCAGCTGACGGAAGAATTGGCCAAGCGTTTCCTGCATGGCCAGCGCATCGCGCTGGGCAAGGAAGACGTCGCCGTGCCAGCCGAGCCGGGCAGGGTGCGCGTGTATCACGACGCCAAGCTGCTGGGCACGGGCCAGTTGCAGGAATACAGCATCCTGGCGCCGGAAAGGCTGATTGCCACGGCACATCAATAAGCCCGCAGCGAATACCGGGGTCGGACCCTCAGGGTCCGACCCCAGCTTTGGCCAGGGTTGCCATAAGTCATCTTAATGTCATCACTCAGCGATACCCTTCAAACAGTGTCGCTTTTTTAAACAATCCGTCCCCGACTGCGGGAGCCGCCAGCATTTTTAGATAGCGTTGCAACGCAACATGCTATACTACGCGGTTCCGGAAATAGATTAGCATTCGGGTATCTCGTACATCTTGTACGCACACCGCAGTTTTTCAGTAACTACTACGACCATGTCAAATACAAAACGCGCAATTCGTAATATCGCCATTATCGCCCACGTTGACCACGGCAAAACCACGCTGGTGGATCAGCTGCTGCGCCAGTCCGGCACCTTCCGTGAAAACCAAGCGGTCGACACCCGAGTCATGGACTCGAACGACCTGGAAAAGGAGCGCGGCATTACGATTCTGTCGAAGAACTGCGCTGTTGAGTACGAAGGCACCCACATCAACATCGTCGACACCCCAGGCCACGCCGACTTCGGCGGCGAAGTGGAACGTGTTCTGTCGATGGTTGACTCCGTCCTGCTGCTGATCGATGCACAGGAAGGCCCGATGCCGCAAACCCGTTTCGTCACGCGCAAAGCGCTGGCACTGGGTCTGAAGCCTATCGTCATCGTCAACAAGATCGACCGTCCAGGCGCGCGCCCGGACTGGGCCATCAACCAGACGTTCGAACTGTTCGACAAGCTGGGCGCTACCGACGAGCAACTGGACTTCCCTATCGTTTACGCTTCGGGCCTGAACGGCTATGCCGGCCTGACCGAAGACGTGCGCGGCGGCGACATGAAGCCGATGTTTGACGCCATCCTGGAACACGTTCCAGTGCGCGACGACAATCCGGAAGGCCCGCTGCAAATGCAGATCACCTCGCTCGACTACTCGTCGTACGTGGGCAAGATCGGCATTGGCCGCGTCAACCGCGGTACCGTCAAAGTCGGTCAGGACGTGCTGGTCATCAATGGCCCAGGCGCTACCCCAACCAAGGCCCGTATCAACCAGGTGCTGAACTTCAAGGGCCTGGAGCGCGTGCTGGTGGACGAGGCCGTCGCCGGCGACATCTGCCTGATCAACGGTATCGATGAAATCGGCATCGGTTCGACCCTGTGCGCACTGGACACGCCTGAAGCGCTGCCGATGCTGACCGTCGACGAGCCTACCCTGACCATGAACTTCATGGTCAACAACTCGCCACTGGCTGGCCGCGAAGGCAAGTTCGTGACCTCGCGTCAACTGCGCGACCGTCTGGAAAAAGAATTGAAAGCCAACGTTGCTCTGCGCGTGGCACCAACCGACGACGACACGATCTTTGAAGTATCGGGCCGCGGCGAGCTGCACCTGACGATTCTGATCGAAAACATGCGCCGCGAAGGCTTCGAGCTGGCCGTATCGCGTCCACGCGTGGTGTTCAAGATGGTCGATGGCGTGCGCCACGAGCCGTTTGAAAACCTGTCGGTTGACGTTGAAGAAGCCAACCAGGGCGGCGTCATGGAAGAACTGGGCCGTCGTCGCGGCGACCTGCAAAACATGGAATCGGATGGCAAGGGCCGCGTGCGTCTCGAGTACCTGATCCCGGCGCGTGGCCTGATCGGCTTCCAGGGCGAATTCATGACCCTGACCCGCGGTACCGGCCTGATGAGCCACGTATTCCACGAATACGCACCAGTCGACAACACCCGTGGCGAAATGGCTGGCCGTCGTAACGGCGTGCTGATTTCGCAAGATGACGGCGCCGCTGTTGCTTACGCTATCTGGAAACTGCAAGACCGCGGCCGCATGTTCGTGTCGCACAACGATCCAGTGTACGAAGGCATGGTCATCGGTATCCACTCGCGTGACAACGACCTGGTCGTCAACCCGATCAAGGGCAAGCAGCTGACCAACGTGCGTTCGTCGGGTACCGACGAAGCGGTGCGCCTGGTACCACCTATCCAGATGTCCCTGGAATACGCGGTCGAGTTCATCGAGGACGACGAACTGGTGGAAATCACGCCAAAATCGATCCGTCTGCGCAAGCGTTTCCTGAAAGAGCACGAGCGTAAAAAAGCGTCGCGTGATTCTTAATATGTTGTAGCGCATGGCCTGCGGGCCATGTTGCCTCCGGCCCGCTGCGCCGCGTCACCGTCACTGGTGGGGCGCGCAGCGGGTTTGTCATTTGCAGCCCCTGTTTTTTTGTAGACACCATGACTTCCTCTTCCTTGCCTTCCCGCCGCCTCTCCGTCGCTCCCATGATGGACTGGACCGACCGCCATTGCCGCAAGTTCCACCGCGAGATCACGCGCCATACCTGGCTCTATACCGAGATGGTCACGACGGGCGCGCTGGTGTACGGCGACGTGGAGCGCCATTTGCGCTTCAACGAGGAAGAGCACCCGGTCGCCCTGCAGCTGGGCGGCAGCGATCCGAAGGACCTGGCCACCAGCGCCAGGCTGGGCCAGCAGTGGGGCTATGACGAAGTCAACCTGAACTGCGGCTGCCCGTCCGAGCGCGTGCAGAAGGGCGCATTCGGCGCCTGCCTGATGGCCGAGCCGCAACTGGTGGCCGACTGCGTGAAAGCCATGCGCGACGTGGTCGATATCGATGTCACGGTAAAACACCGCATCGGCATCGATGACAGCGAGTCGTATGACTTCGTGCGCGATTTCGTCGGCACCGTGGCCGACGCCGGCTGCAAGACCTTTATCGTGCATGCGCGCAATGCCATCCTGAAAGGCCTGAGCCCGAAGGAAAACCGCGAAGTGCCGCCGCTGAAATACGATTACGCGTATCGGTTGAAGCGCGACTTTCCCCAGTTCGAGTTCATCATCAATGGCGGCATCAAGACGCTCGATGAAATCGACCTGCATCTGCAGCACCTCGATGGCGTGATGCTGGGCCGCGAGGCTTACCACAATCCGTATGTGATGGCGCAGTTCGACCAGCGCTACTACGGCGACGACGCGCCGGTCAAAACGCGCGAACAGGTGCTCGAAGCGATGATTCCCTACATCAGCGCACAGCTGGAAAAAGAAGCGGGCAGATTAAAACTGAACAGCGTCACGCGCCACATGCTGGGCCTGATGCAAAACCTGCCCGGCGCGCGCGGCTTCCGCCAGACCTTGTCCGATTCCAAGAAGCTGGCCTCGGGCGACCCCCGTTTGCTGCTGGAAGCGGCGGCGCGCCTGTCGCTGCCGGCCTGATGCGCGGCGACGTCCACGCCCATGCGCAGCAGCTGCATGGCTACCTGCAAGCCGTCACGGCACTGAAGGATGATGGCAGCCTGTTTCTGTGCGAGTATCTGGGGCCCGTCGCGCCGCAAGCCGCGCTTGACACGCTGTGCCGCGCGCTGACGCTGGCACCGGACGGCATGCGTTTGGAGCCGGTCGAGAGCGTGGCATGCAGCGGCGCCTTGTGCACGCCGCGCCAGTGGCTGCTCGAGCGCCTGCTGCCGATGAGCGAGGCGGACCGCGCACCGCTCGACGCGCGTTTATATGACGGTTTCGAGGCTGAACTGGCCGAACTGTTCGGTAGCGAGCCGCGCTGGTATCAACTGGTATCATCGGCTCGGGGCAGCCTGGCCAGTCGATTGGGTGCCATCTGGAGCATCTTTGTCTTCGGCACAGACGACCACGCCTATGTGTTGCGTTGCAGCTGGGACCGCTAATCCAACTTGTCTATACCTGTGCCTTTGCGCACTGGTATTGTCGCACTTCCCCTTCCTCTGAGCACCTCTCCCAAAACGATGTCATATGGCTATGCCATGTGTTGTAAATGCGCTGTTTCGGCGCACGCCTGCACTGCCATGGGGCATTTCTAGAAGGCAAGAAACGGCTTTGTTGCCATTTCCCCGAAGAAAGTTAATATGCAATTTATTCAGGCACTTATTGCTTGCTTTGAGGCAAAATTTACACCTATAATTGATTATAGACAAATATTTCTCATATGAATGTTTGATGTTGATCTAGCCATCAATGGTGTGAAAACTTCAGCGTGTGGAACAAATTTGCATTCGCAGTCACGGTTGTTTTCGGGGCTGCGTAGACCAGGAAGTACCTCGGGCTGCGTGCGGCCGGATACCACCAGCTGACCAGTCGGCAGCGGCGGATACCGGCGTCACGCAGCCTTCGTCTTGTCGTGCCGGGCAAAATTCTTATCAATAGTTTCATTTACGAAGAGCCGAAATGAATTTAGCAAAAATGAAGGTTGGTACCCGCCTGGGCCTGGGATTCGCCCTGGTGCTGGTTCTGCTGGTGGCCGTGACCGTCCTCGGCATCGCGCGCATGGCGCAAATCCAGGAACGTCTCGATCATGTGATCAACGTCAACAACGTCGTCACCCGCCTGGTGATCGATATGCGTGGCAACGTCAGCGACCGCATCACCTCGCTGCGCATCCTGACCCTGATGACGGACGCGAGCGATATGGAGCCGGAAATGGCACGTATCAAGACGCAGACGGCCACTTACCAGGACACGCAGAAAAAGCTCGAAGAGAAATTCGCCATCGAGTCGACGCCTGAAGAAAAGGCCTTGCTGGCCTCGATCAAGGAATACGAAGCCGCCGCCATGCCGGCCATCGCCAAGGCATCCGCCCTGTGGATGGCCAACGATGCGGAAGGCGCCACGCGCGTGATGATCAAGGAAATCCGCCCGGTACAGAAAAAATGGATGGAAGCACTGGAGCAGCTGGCCACGCTGGAAGACAAGCTGAACGAGCAGATGCAGTCGGATGCCCGCAAGGCCTTCGACAGCGCGCGCCTGTTCATGATCATCCTCGGCGCACTGGCCGTGGCGATGGGCGTGGCGGCGGCACTGGTGATCACCCGTGGCTTGCTGAAGCAGCTGGGCGGCGAGCCTGACTACACGGCATCGATCGCCGGCAGCATCGCCAATGGCGACCTGTCGATCGGCATCCACACGCAGCCTTCGGACAATTCCAGCCTGCTGGCGGAAATGAAGGAAATGCGCAACAGCCTGGTGGGCATCGTCGGCCAGGTGCGCGTCGGTACGGAAACCATCGGCACGGCGTCGCGTGAAATTGCCGACGGCAATATCGACCTGTCGTCGCG
>RCUS01000438.1_pt1 | contig 28014 bp, 24 predicted proteins | sample 2166221 | NCBI WGS metagenome assembly RCUS01 (sample SAMN09932758, study PRJNA488358) | compost metagenome | isolation source: compost soil in cyclohexanecarboxylic | place: Germany: Experimental Botanical Garden
CAGCTTCGATATTTCTCGGGAAATACCGCAGCGCCTCCTGTCGGGAGCTGTATGCCAAACTGCCGCCCCGGCTTGAATCCTAGCGGGTGGAGGTGCCCGGAGAATGCTGATTCATTCCGTTCATTCATCGGGTGAATGTCGGTTCATCGTTTCCCTTAATGATTGATACAGTTCATGTTTTATCCCGTTAACAGCCAACAGCAGGTCAATATGGAGGAGGATTATACAAAGTGAGTATCAAAAGAGCGCTGGTCAGCGTATCGGACAAACAGGGCATCGTGGATTTTTGCCGCGAGCTGTCGAGTCTTGGTGTTGAGATCATTTCGACGGGCGGAACGAGCACCCTTCTCGCCAAGGAAGGCGTGCCGGTTATCGGCATTTCTGATGTAACAGGCTTCCCGGAAATTATGGACGGCCGCGTGAAGACGCTGCATCCGGCGGTGCACAGCGGACTGCTGGCTGTACGCGACAACGAAGAGCATACGCGCCAGATGAAGGAACTGGGCCTGGATTACATCGACCTCGTCGTTGTTAATCTGTATCCTTTTGCCGCAACCATTGCCAAACCGGATGTTACTTATGAGGAAGCGATCGAGAACATCGACATCGGCGGACCGACCATGCTGCGTTCGGCGGCGAAGAACCATGCTTTCGTCAGTGTAGTGGTCGATTCGGCCGACTACGGGCAGGTGCTGGAAGAAATTCGCGCCGGCGGCGACACGACGCTCGAAACCCGCAAACGGCTTGCGGCCAAAGTCTTCCGCCATACAGCGGCATACGACGCCCTGATTTCCGATTATCTGTCGAACGTGACCGGTGATCCGCTGCCGGAGCGCTTTACCGTTACTTATGAGAAAATCCAGGACCTGCGCTATGGAGAGAATCCGCATCAGAAAGCAGCGTTCTACCGCAAGCCGCTGGCGTCCGGCGCATCGCTGACAACAGCCGAGCAGTTGCACGGCAAGGAGCTGTCCTACAATAACATCAATGACGCCAACGCGGCGCTGCAGATCGTCAAGGAATTCGATGAACCGGCTGTCGTTGCCGTGAAGCATATGAACCCTTGCGGAGTGGGTGTGGGCGAGAGCATTCTGAATGCTTTCCAAAAAGCCTATGATGCCGACCCGGTCTCCATCTTCGGCGGCATTGTGGCTGCGAACCGCTATATTGATTCCGATACGGCGAATCTCTTGAAGGATATCTTCCTGGAAATCGTCTTGGCTCCCGGGTTCACCGACGAAGCGCTTGAGATTTTGACGAAGAAGAAGAACATCCGTCTGCTGAAGATCAGCGAACTGGGCGCGGCGGCTGACCGCAAGAGCAGCCTGGTTATCACGACCGTTGAAGGCGGCATGGTCGTACAGGACAGCGACGTGCATTCCATCACGGCGGATGACCTGCAGGTTGTTACCGACCGGAAGCCAACCGAAGAAGAGCTGAAGCAGCTGCTGTTCGGCTGGAAGGTCGTGAAGCATGTGAAGTCCAATGCAATTGTGCTGGCTGCGGACAACATGACAGTCGGCGTGGGAGCGGGACAGATGAACCGCGTAGGCTCCGCGAAGATCGCCATTGAGCAGGCGGGAGATAAAGCCAAGGGCGCCGTGCTGGCATCCGACGCGTTCTTCCCGATGGGCGATACGGTGGAGGAAGCAGCCAAAGCGGGAATCACCGCCATCATCCAGCCGGGCGGTTCCGTCCGTGACGAGGAATCCATCAAAGCGGCGAATGAGCATGGCATTGCGATGGTCTTCACCGGCGTTCGTCACTTTAAACACTAGAACCGACCGGAGGTTGTAAAGAACCATGGATATTTTGGTTATCGGAGGCGGCGGACGGGAGCATGCCATATGCTGGAGCCTGTCCAAGAGCCCCAGAGCGGATAAAATTTACTGCGCGCCCGGCAATGCCGGGATCGCGCAGATTGCGGAATGCGTGCCGATCGGCGTGTTCGAGTTCGACAAGCAGGCGGCTTTTGCCAAGGAGAAGCAAGTCGGGCTTGTCGTGGTAGGCCCGGATGATCCGCTGGCCGCAGGGATTGTGGACCATCTGGAGGGCGAAGGCCTGCGCGTCTTCGGCCCGCGCAAGAACGCGGCGGAGATCGAAGGCAGCAAGGCTTTCATGAAGGATCTGCTGCAAAAATATAATATTCCAACCGCTGCTTACCGCAAGTTCACGGAGTATGAAGAGGCGCTGGCTTACCTTCGGGAGCAGCCGATTCCGGTTGTGATCAAGGCGGATGGTCTTGCCGCAGGCAAGGGCGTGACGGTCGCTTACTCCAGGGAAGAGGCTGAGCAGGCGCTTCAGGATATGATGGTCTCCCGCGTGTTCGGTGAAGCCGGAAGCCAGGTCGTCATTGAGGAATTCCTTGCCGGGCAGGAGATGTCGATTCTGGCCTTCGTGGACGGCGAGACCGTGCTGCCAATGCCGGCGGCGCAGGACCATAAGCCGGTCTTTGACGGCGACAAGGGTCCGAACACGGGCGGAATGGGAACGTACTCCCCGCTTCCGCATATTGACGGCGCGATTATCGAGCAGTCGATCGAGACGATCATCAAGCCGACGGCCAAGGCGATGGTGTCCGAGGGACGTCCTTTCCGCGGAGTGCTGTTCGCAGGACTGATGATTTCTCCGGACGGAACGCCGAAGACGGTGGAGTTCAACGCCCGTTTTGGCGACCCGGAGACTCAAGTCGTGCTGCCGAGACTGAAGAGTGATCTGCTGGATATTTTCGAGGCGGCCATCGAAGGACGGCTCGGGGAGATGAACATCGAGTGGAGCGAGGAAGCGGCGGTCTGCGTCGTGCTGGCTTCGGCGGGCTATCCGGGCTCTTATAAGAATGGGCTTCCGATCGAAGGCTTGGAAGAGGCCGGACAAGAGGGACTCATTTTTCATGCGGGAACAGCCTTTGACGAAGGCGGCCGTGTAGTGACCAGCGGAGGCCGGGTGCTGGGCGTTGTAGGCCAGGGAGCCGGAATCGCCGAAGCTCGCGCCGCCGCCTATGAGGCTGCGGGCAAGATTGCATTCGAAGGCAAGCAGAACCGCAGCGACATTGCGGCCAAAGCCCTGGTCTAGAGGGATAACGGTCATATGTCGTGTGCCTCACAGATTTCACAAATTTTTATGTTAAAAGTCCCGAAAAAAGACTGACAAGCCGGGATTGAGATGCTATAATAGCATTCGTACGGGGGAAAATGTACGGATATATACAGAATGAAGGGTCTTTCCAAATATGGAGAGGCCCTTTTTAAATATAAGAATGAATAAGCTTCGCACTTATCATAGCCTTCTATTTCTCGGTAAACGCACGGCGTCTAAGGACACCATAAGGCGTTTATCCTTGAATGCTGAAATGCTATAATGATAAACGAAAGTCCAGAGAGAAAGAGAGCATACATATCGGGGTGGGCTGTTTGCCTGTGCTGTAAAGATTTAAGGAGGAATCAGTTTTGAGTAAGATCGGAAGAAATGAGCCGTGTCCTTGCGGAAGCGGAAAAAAATATAAAAAGTGCTGCATGGAAGCCGACAAGGCGGCATGGAGCGCGAACCAGGATGTCGTCGTCTTGCCGGCAGAGCCCGTAGCAGTCGGAACGGTGGCCCCGCTTGAGTCGGGGCCGGTGGCAATCGCAGAAGCCAAAGCGCCTGCGAAGGAACTGAAGCTTACGCTGCCCAAGCTGAGAAAGATGGTCTCCCGCGAGCTTGAATGGGAGCATCCGTCCCATCAGCAGCTGGGACTCACGCTGATCGAGCAAATGAAAGCTGAATATGACAAGGAGCTTATTGCGGAAGGACTGATGCTCTGGAACGGCTATTCGCGCATGGTGAAGCCTGTCGTCAAGAAGGAAGGCGCCTTCTGCGCGGCGATTGAGTATTTGCTGTCCGAGGAATACGGCTTCATGCTTACCCAGGGAGACCTTGCTTTGAAATATGAGGTGACGGCAGCAACGGTTGCTCGGCGTTTCAAAGAACTGACGGCGTACATGGAAGAATATGAAATCGGAGAAACCAATGAAATGCTTCCGTCCGAGATCGTAATTGCTTCGTTGAAAGGCGATGCATCGGAGAAGGCCGAGGAGCTGCTGGGCAGAGCGGCACAGGCTGGATCGCCGAAATCAAGGGTGCAGTTCGCCCGGGCGGTGCTTGAGCTCGACCCGGACCGTATGGAGGCTTATGCGATTCTGGCCGAAGAAGCGCAAGACGAATCCGAGGCGAGAGACCTGATCCGTAGCGGTATCGAAGCCGGAAGACGCAAGCTGGGCGAGGACCTCTTCCAGGAGGCCAAAGGCTTGTTCTGGGTCATTCCCGAAGCCCGGCCGTATGTGCGGCTCTGCCACAGCTATGCGGAGTCCTGCTGGTTCGGCGGGAAGACGAAAGAGGCTGCTGCCATGCTGGAGCATATTCTGGAGGTTGACTCGGATGATCATACGGGGTCTCGCTATCTGCTGCCCGCCGTATATCTGTATGACAACCGGCTTGATGAAGCGGAAGAACGGCTCGAACGCTTTGCCGAAGATGACCAGGCAGCGGCTTATGCCTATGACCGGATGGTGCTGGAGTTCAAACGCCACGGTGCAACCGCCCGGCTGAAAATGCTGTACCGGGTAGCCCAGGGCGTGAACAAGCATGTTCCGGATTATTTGCTGGGAGCCCGGATGCTGCCGCACAGCCTGCCGGATTATATCGGTGTAGGGGATGCGAACGAGGCGGTCTGGTACGTCATTCTTCATTCCCGGCTGTGGACGAGCGTACCGGAGTTGCTGAAATGGATGCTGAAGCAGTAGAGTTCTCCATAAAATGACCAAAACCAAAGCCTTTACCCTTGGGGTAGAGGCTTTTTTTGAAATCGGCATGCTGCATCATTCAAATAGGAGCATATGGTATCACTCCATAAATTTATGTGAAAAGCATAGAAACAAACATTTATAAACTTCTTGTTTAAAAATGCGGCTCTATACTCCCCGAAAACGCTCTTGTCCGCCAAGAAATACCACCAGGTCGTTATCCTCATGCCATTAATTTCGTTATCATCTCGCTTGTACATACTTTAGACACTACTTCTGAGAGAAAACCTGACATACCATTAAAATCGGATAATTGAATTCCGATATCCTTAATTATCGGCTTAGTTATAGAAAACCTAATTTGAGCAGCTACACTTTGTTCGGCTGCAGCCGGAAACGGCTGGAGGAATGAGGTGCATTTGTGCTAGAAAAAGAGGAAAAATCAAATGGTTTTCTGAAAAAAATTAACATTTTTATCATTTATGAATGCCGAAGGCGGGATGACTATGGTACAAAAGGTAACGCCAACCGAAGAACTGCATAATGAGGGGAAAGAACGAGGGGAGACGCGGCCATCCGGAACGGGGAAATCCGGACTTAAACGTCTGCTGACGCCAAGACTCGGGGAAGATAGGGCTAAGCGGAATCGGCGTGCTGCCGGACCGGACCCTTCCGGGGACGGTCCTAAGAAATCGCCAGACTTCCGCAGCAGATGGACGCAAGCCCTTGGTGGCTTCACGGAAATGGGCATTCGGAGAAAGCTGTTCCTGTCGGTTATTGCGGCGGCTGTACTGATTCTTCTAGTAATGTCGAGTGTGATTTATAACCGGGCGAAGAGTATCATCGTGGAAGATCTCAACCAGTCTCTGAACTATGAGAAAATGCAGATCGCCTCGAAGGTGACAGAACTGCTTCAGCCAGCGGGAGACAACGTACAATCGATCGGGGCCAACGCGTACATCCGGGATTATATTAAGGGCGTTACATCCGCCGACAATGTTAAGACAACCAAAGGGTACAGCGAGCTGATCCGTTCGCTTACCTTCATGAAGGAGAGCAACAAGGATCTGCTAAATGTGTATATCGGGCTGGACGGCGTCAACAAGCTCATTACGCAGGACGAGTTCGAGCCGCCGGCCGACTATAATATGAAGGAACGTGGCTGGTATGCCACAACGGTGAAGAACAACGGATTAACAGTGACCGATCCTTACATCGACGTCACTTCCGGTAAAATGGTAGTTACGGTCAGCGCGCCCATTACTGATGACAACGGCAAGCTGATCGGTGTGGCGGGCGCCGATATCTCCACGCAGCAGATTACCGAGACGCTGAAGCATTTCAACTACAAAGGCAGCGGGTACGCCCTGCTGGTCGACAAGACAGGGGCGTTCATCTACCATCCGGACAGCGACTATATTCTGATGAAGAAGATGAGCGATCTCGGAGCCGACTGGAAGGCGGTCGGCGACCGGATAGTGCAGTGGGGCTCCGGCGTCGTCAAAACCAAGATAGACGGTCATGCCTTGTATGTATCCTATGCGCCCGCTGTGGACAAGCAGTGGGCGGTTGCCCTTCTTGTACCGGCGGGTGATGCGGAGAAGCAGCTGAGCGTCTTCCAGCTTATTTTCGTGCTGTCGATTCTCGGTTCGGTCGTTGTGCTCGGTCTTCTGCTCTTCTTCCTGTCCGGCAGTATTCTGAAGCCGATTCCGGTCCTGACGGAAGCCTTCCAGAAAGCTGCGGCCGGCGATCTGACGGCGCGGGCCTCTCTTCAGGTTAAGGGGCAGATGGGAGTTCTGGTGAACGGCTTCAATGAAATGGTGGCGGCCCAGCAGAAGATGATCGGCGAGGTTGTGCACAGCTCCCGCGGCATTTCGGAGGCTGTGCACAATACGGAGGGCAACGTATCGTCATTGGATGACAATATCGCGGACATCTCCGCCATCACCGAGGAATTATCCGCCGGCATGCAGCAGACGGCGGCCTCGATGCAGGAGCTTAATGCCAGCACGCTTGAAATCGAGAATGCGATTCATGCGATCGCGGACAAAGCCAATCAGGGTGCGGGCTCGGCCAAGGAGATCAACGCCCGGGCCGAGAGTCTCAAGGAATCGGCGCTGGAATCGAGAACGGCGGCGGAGCGGCATTATGGCAAGAGCGAGGAGAAGCTGCGGAAGGCGATCGAGGATTCGGCTTCGATTGAGCAGATCAAGGTGCTGACAACGGCCATTCTGGATATCGCCGCGCAGACGAATCTGCTCTCGCTGAACGCATCCATCGAAGCGGCTCGGGCAGGAGAGGCGGGCAGAGGCTTCGCTGTTGTGGCGGAAGAAATCCGGAAGCTGTCCGAAAGCTCCCGTACCGCCGTCAGTGAGATCATGGAGGTAACAGGGGCGGTTGTCGCCGCTGTAGGCAGTCTCGTGGAAGGCGCGGAGGACATGCTGAGCTTCGTGGACAAGCAGGTCATGCGGGATTATGACGCCATGCAGCAGACGGGCTTCCAGTACAGCGACGATGCCAGATACGTCGAGGAGCTCGTCACCGACCTCAGCGCGACGACCGAGCAGCTCCTGGCGTCCATCCAGAGCATGTTAAGCGCCATTGGCGAGACGACAGCCGCCACGAGCGAAGGGGCGGAAGGAGCCGGCAGCATTGCATCCGGCGCGGAGCAGATCATTGCCCAGTCCGGCAGCATTGTAGCGGAGATGGAGCAGATCCGCAGCGGCGCGGCCGCGCTTCTGGGCACGGTATCCCGCTTCAAAGCCTGATGCTCTTGCGAGCTCCGGCGTGATTGATGGCAGCTTCCCGGTTGCGGCAGAATGCTTCTGCGGCAGCCGGGATTTTTTGCGCAAATCCATGCATGTGTAAGTCGGGCGTTCCACAGTGGTCTGCAGGCTCCATGAAATACGATCAGGCGTCTGGAGGACAGGTGAAGCGTTTATCCTGAGGAAATTGAAGGAAGAAGGCTTCAACAGCCTTCCGGTGCTTGAAAATTCCTTGCGGGGAGAGTATCTTTACAAGAAGCGGGACAACGAAACGCCAATCAAGACAGTGAAACGGGGAGAAACGATGAAGGAAAAGGACGGCCGGATTGTCGGGCTGGAAGACATCGTGCGCGCGCACCATATGCTGCGGGAAGTCGTTCAGCGGACGCCGCTGCAGCGCGACGCGGTGCTGTCGGCCAAGTATGATTGCAATGTCTATCTAAAACGGGAGGACCTGCAGATTGTCCGTTCATTTAAAATCCGCGGGGCTTACAATATGATTCGCAGCTTGTCCGAGGAAGACCGGAAACGGGGAATCGTCTGCGCAAGCGCGGGCAACCACGCCCAGGGCGTCGCTTATTCCTGCCGCGCGCTTGGCATTCACGGCAAGGTGTTCATGCCGAGCACGACGCCGAACCAGAAGGTGAAGCAGGTACGGAGATTCGGCGGTGAATTCGTCGAGGTGGTGCTGAAGGGCGATACCTTCGACGACGCTTATGAAGAAGCAATGCAGGCATGTATCGAGCACAGCATGACGCTGATTCATCCGTTCGATGAACCCAAGATCATCGCGGGCAACGGGACGATCGCCATGGAGGTTATGGAGAGCCTGAGCGAACCGGCCGATTTCGTGTTCGTCACGATCGGCGGCGGCGGCCTCGCGGCGGGCGTTGGCGCATACGTCAAGACGGTCAGCCCGTCGACGAAGGTGATCGGAGTCGAGCCGTCGGGCGCGGCTTCCATGAGCGAAGCTTTCCGGCTCGGACAAGTTGTCACGCTGCCGGAGATCGACAAATTCGTCGATGGCGCGGCGGTGAAACGGGTCGGCGGACTCACATACGAGATCTGCTCGAAGGCGCTGGACGACATCGTGAAGGTGCCGGAAGGCAAAGCCTGCACGGCTATTTTGGAGCTGTACAACGAGAATGCAATCGTGGTGGAGCCTGCCGGATCGCTGCCGGTTGCGGCGCTTGATCTGTACCGCGACCAGATTCGCGGCAAGACGGTGGTCTGCATTATCAGCGGCGGCAACAATGATATCGACCGGATGCAGGAGATCAAGGAACGCTCGCTGATCTATGAAGGCTTGAAGCACTACTTTATGATTAATTTCCCGCAGCGGGCGGGTGCGCTCCGCGAATTCCTGTCCGAAGCGCTGGGGCCGGACGACGATATTACCCGATTCGAATACACGAAGAAGAACGACAAGGAGAACGGGCCGGCGCTCGTCGGCATCGAGCTGCTCTCCAAAGACGCCTATGAGCCGCTTATCGAGCGGATGAAGCTCAAGGGCGTGGATTATGTCGAGCTGAACAAGGATCTGAAGCTGTTCAATATGCTGATTTAGTCTTGTCCTTGCTTACAGGCACAGGCGGCATCTCAGCGCCGCAACCAAAAAACCTTCGGCCACAATGTGGAACCGAAGGTTTCTTTGTGCTGGAGCTGCATCGCTCATCGCCCGGTTGTTGCGGTGCGGTGTTCCCGCTAAAGGGAGCATTCGACATTGTTTTACTGAAGGGGAATGTTCTCTTTGCGGTACGCCTCGACTTCGCCCGTCAGCTTGTAATCATCCGCTTTTGCCAGCTTCATGAACGCAGACAGCTTCTCCAGGTAAGGCGAGCCGCTGGTATCTTTGGCAAGAACCGCGTTATACGCCTTCTCGGCCTCCAAATCCATCTCCAGGTTGTCGTAATGGAACAGCGGTGTATTGTTCAGCCCATAGAAGGTGGCCGTCTCATAACTCTTGTACAGCGTCTTGATCGTCGCGATGCGGTTCGACCGCGGGTAATCGGCAATGAAGGCTTCCTGCGACAGCGCTCTGGAGACGACATCCGCCCAGGCGATGACCAGCCCGTTGTCTTTGCTCATGGGGAGATTCGACTCCACGGCCATGATGGAGATGTACTCCCGGATGTCTCCGGTAACATGCGTCTTGAAATTCAGGTAGGAGCTGTAATCGATCACGGGAAAAAAGGAGCCTTCCGCCGTCTCCAGCTTGTAGCCGCAGTCTTCCGCACGGAGAAGCATGGCCCGCAAGGCCGGGCGGTCGCTCTCCTCCGCCAGCATGTGCAGGCTGTCTCCCGGTTCATACAGGATGGTCAGCTCCCGCTGAACCGCTTCATTTGCGAACTTGGCTTCCCAGGCCGGCAACGCGGCCTTCTGGGTATTCTCCAGCGTCAGGGTCATTATGGTGGCCCGGTAGGAGCCGACTGCGTACAGCTTGGCGTTCAGGTAGTCCATCGCTTCAGGCAGTTTGGCCGAGTTCAGCAGCAATGGGAGAGAAGCCCGGTAGACGGCCTCCGCATGGCTTTGGCTGGCTGCTGCCGACACGGCAGATACGGTCTGCGGCGACGCAGCGAGAGCGGAGGCCTGTTCGGAAACGAGACACTGCAGTGACAAGACGAGCGCGGAAGCGGCTGTCAGGATGGCGAATTTGTTCATGATAGGGAACTCCTCCTGTCCATTGCTGGCGAATAGCTTGAAACGGTCCAGCCGGTTTGAATAAATAGAATGTTATTTACGGCGGAAAAAACGGATTTGGCCTGCAAGACCCGCTGCGAACAGCAGAAGCGCGACCCAAGGGGACAAAGGAAAGACCGGCAGGCGTCCGCCCAGAACTGCGTTGACTGCCACAACCGCCACAACGGCCGCGACATAGATGCCGAGCGCTTTTAAATCGAATTTGCCGGCCTTCGGCGCATCGTCCTCCGACAGGGAATTCAGCCATTTCATCAGGAGCTCGACCAGTATCGGCGCTCCCAATCCGACGATCAGAATTTCGAATAGTCCGATGGTGCCGAAGTACCCCGGTGACCCGGTCTGCCCCTGCACGATCAAGCCGGCGATTCCGTATATGCCCAGCAGCCAGCTCAGGGCGAACAAGGGGATCAGCGGGCGTATGCGTGCGGCGTCGATGCCGGGACGGCGGGGAGCGCTGTCCATCACTTCCCTGAATACCTCTTCGGGGCGTTCGCCGAAGACCTGTTTGGCGTTCTTGCCCCGTTTCTGGGCCTCCAGCAGCTTATGCGCCGCTTCCAGAAGCAGTTCCTCTGCGTGCTGCCGGTTCACTCCGCTTTCGCGCAGGGCGATAATCATATCCTCCATATAAGAACGGTTGAATGGTGTCATTTGTTCCCGGAGCCGGTTATTTTCCCGGACCATTTCTTTCACATTCATACGAGCAAGGCCAGCCTTTCTTTAAGCAATTAAGCAGCTATTTGTTACTCAAAGTATAGGTTCCCGGCGCAGTCAGCGCAAGGAGATTCCCGGGAACGGCAGGCTCTATGGCCTATTCCGCCTGAATAGTCTGCCTGCGAAAAGGTCATACTTGGGTGAGGCGGCAGCACGGTCTGCACCGTTAACTCTACTTGAAAAGGCGGGATTGGGATGGATCAGCGGAAAGGCGAGGCGGAGCTGGCGGCGCCGATCGGGGATCGCAGCCTGCAGGTTACTTCCGGCTCCGGCTCCGGCGAGGCCGAGGCAGAAGCGGAGGAGAAGGATTGCGCCAATCTGTGGCAATGCACGCCGGGTTCCCCCGAAGCATGGCTTCAGAACTGGGAAGGCAGACAGGACACGCATGATATGTTCAAGCATAGCTACGAATAATTCTTGAGCAGGAACAGGCAGCAGCGTATCTGGAAAGGCTCTTTTGTCGGGATGAGACAAAAAGAGCCTTTTCTATTGACAATCCGAGGAAGCAGAGGGTAAGATAAAATTAATTCATACTATTTTAATCGGATTTGTTAAGAATAAGCTTGATCAGGGAGGGCTCATGTATGGAGCGAGCTATCGTCATCAGACACCAACAGGAAGAATTGACCGCAAGCATCCATTATCCGACGAAGCCGCAGGGGGCTTCCGGGCGCTGCAAGAACCGTGTCCCGCTCGCCGTAATCTGCCACGGATTCATCGGCAGCCGGATCGGGGTGGACCGGCTGTTCGTGAAGGCGGCACGGGAGCTGGCCGATGAGGGCTATATGGTTATCCGCTTCGATTATATCGGCTGCGGGGAGAGCACAGGAAGTTACGGGGCTGAGGGGCTGGAATCGATGATCGCCCAGACCCGGGCCGTGCTGGACTACGGTCTGAGCTGCGCCGATGTCGACCCGACGCGGGTAACGCTGATCGGCCACAGCTTAGGAGGCGCCGTCGCTCTCCTGACGGGAGTGCGGGACCGCCGGGTGAAGAATCTGGTGATGTGGGCAGCCGTAGGCTATCCGTTCAACGATATCGTGAAGATCGTCGGGCGGGATACTTACGACGCTTCGGTCAAGGACGGCTCTGCGGACCATGCCGGCTACTCGTTCGCGCCGGTGTTCTTCAATTCGCTGGCGGACTACCAGCCCTTTCAGGAAGCCGAGAAATTCGGCGGAGACGTTCTTGTCGTGCACGGAACATCCGACGAGGTCATCCCGACTGATTACGCCTTCCTCTATCAGAAGCTGTTCTGGAAGCGGCCGGAAAGCCGCTGCGACAAAGAGATTATTTTTCAGGCGGATCATACCTTCTCTTCGGGCGAAGCCCAGGCTGAGGTTATCGGAATTACGCGCGATTGGATGAACAAGCGGGAGGAAATCCAGCAGGAGTGGCAGAACTGGATGATCTGACGCAATGCCGTCTGTTACGGGCTAATATAATAGCGAATGTTGACAGTTCCGGGCGATCAGTGGAGCTTTACCGGGTGTCAAAGGGGGCTCTCGCATTGCCGCGAGAGAAGCGGTACAATAAAGATGCAGACCATACTGTATACGGAGGTTGGCATCGATGAAACTACCGGCCTTGTTTATCGCACACGGTTCGCCGCTGCTTGCCCTGGAGGATAATGAGTACACCCGCTTCCTGGAGAAACTGGGACAGGAACTGCCGAAGCCCAAGGGTGTTGTGGTCTTTTCGGCGCATTGGGACAGTCCGCAACAGTTGTTCACGAGTGACGAACGATATGAGACGCTGCATGATTTCTACGGTTTCCCGCAGGAAATGTACGGCTTGACCTATCCGGCTCCGGGAGATCCCGGACTCGCGGCAAGGATCGCCGAGCTGTTCGCAGAGCATAATCTTCCCTGCCGGGCAATATCTGGGAGAGGCCTCGATCACGGGGTCTGGGTTATTCTGAGACGGCTGTTCCCAGAGGCCGACATTCCGGTTGTCGCTCTATCCGTCGATTCACTCCGCTCACCGATGGAGCAGTATGAAATCGGACGGATGCTTGCGCCTCTGCGCGAGGAGGGCGTTCTGTTCATCGGCAGCGGAGGTCTCGTTCATAATCTCCGGCTGATGAAGGAAGACGACCGGCCGGAAGAATGGGCGCTTGAATTCGACGCTTGGATCGCGGAACGTCTGGAAGGCTGGAAGCTCGAAGAGCTGTTCCATTACGACAAGCTCGCTCCCTATGCCAAAGAAGCGGTCCCTTCCTACGGACGGGAGCATTTTATCCCGCTCTTCTATGCTATGGGGACGGCGGACAGCGGCCGCACGGCGGAGCGGATGTTCCAGGCGTACCAGTACGGAACGCTGAGCCTGAACTGCTGGAAGCTCGGCTAGCCTCATAAGGCTGTACCCGAAGCGCACAAACTTTTCCATCCCATGTGATTTGTTGCGATTCCCAATTGATAGACGACAAGCTCTGCCCATCCGGCAGGGCTTTTTATATCCCTTTTAAACATACTATAGAGAAGACAAAAATTGCCGGTCGTGGTTAAATGAAGGGAAGACAACGGTTCGCCGACATAACGACATACTGACATACCGACAAATCAACATACCGACATACCGACAAATCAACATACCGACAAACTGACGTACCGACTGGAGGAAACGCTGTTTATGACGAAGCTCTTGCCTTATACATACCGCCTGCTGACCGGGGCCGCCCTGGTCTCCGTGCTGCTGACGGCCTGCGCCGGCGAGCCGGAGAAATCTCCGCTGCCGAGCGCCGCACTATCATCCGCCGCACCGGCTCCGACCGTCACGGCTGCCGTGGCGTCACCCTTGCCATCGCCTTCTCCCGCCGCCGTGTCGAGCCTCACGGGTCTTCCCGTCGCGGCCGCTCCGCTTCCCCGTCCCCTGGCGGTGATGATCAACAACGCGCCGGCCGCGCGTCCGCAATCCGGCCTTACGGATGCGGACATCCTCTACGAGGTGCTGGCCGAAGGCGGCATTACGCGATTGATCGCTGTGTACCAGAGCGTAGCGGACACCGCGAAGATCGGACCGGTCCGCAGCATCCGGCCGTATCTGATCGACATCGGCGAATCATACGGCGCCGTAACCGCGCATGCCGGGGGCAGCCCAGACGCCTATGCCATCCTGCAGCGGCAGCATAAGGACGATTTGGACGAGATCGGCCGAGCCGGCGCATTCTTCTGGCGGGACAAGAGCCGTAAGGCGCCGCATAATTTGTATACGAGCCTCGACAAGCTGCGGGCAGGAATCACGAAGCTCGGTTACGGCGATGCGAAGAACACTCCGGGCTACACCTTCCTGAAGGAGGGCGAGCAGCCAGACAAGGGGCAACCTGCCGCCGGGTTCAGCCTGCATTATCTCCTGAAGAGCTACACAGTGTCTTACAAATACGATTCTGCCTCCGGCGTCTATGACCGCTTGGTGAACAGCAAACCGCATACGGACCTGGAAACCGGCAAGCCCGTAACCGCCGCGAACATCATCGTCATGGAGGCGAACCATAAGGTGCTCGACGATGTCGGACGGCTGTCCGTCAATCTGGAGCAGGGCGGCCAGGCGATGCTGTTTCAGCGGGGGCAGGTTCTTTCGGGCCGTTGGGCCCGGGGAGCCGGAGATATTATCCGGTTCGTGAAGGACGGGAAGGAAGCGCCGCTCGTGCCGGGCGTGACCCATATTCTCATTGTGCCTGCGTCGCCGCCGCTTGATAGCCACATAACAGTTGATGCCGGGTGATACAGTCAATTTAGCCATACAGCCGATACAGCCGGCGAAAGGCTGAAAGCTTTTTTCAGAATAGGAACAAAGGAAAGTGCAAAGAGTATACAAAGGGACCATATCATTCCAGTCGTTCCGAAGATAGCGAATACTTTTACGGTGCTCGACAAAATACTGCATAATGTTCGTTTTGTTTCCTTGTTTTACTTTCTATCTATAAGTTGCCTGTGATAAAATAACATAGGTTGTCATTCCGTTTAATACGCCGATAACAAATGGATGCTTCCGGGGTTGGATGGGGAATTTCGAGCAAAGGAGCTTACAATAATGAAGCTGAGAAAAAAGGACATTTTCTTCGAGACGCTTGAGAATATGGCGGATACGATTGTACAGGCCGCCGATTATTTCGCGCAGCATCTGTCCGACCTGAGCGATCTTGAGCAGTTCGCAGGGGAAATGAAGAAATACGAGTCTCAGTGCGACACGTTCACACACACGGTCATCACTGAATTGAACAAGACGTTCATCACACCGCTTGAGCGTGACGATATTATGGCGCTGATCACAAGCATGGACGACGTTATCGACGGACTGGATTCTTCGGCGACCCGTTTCTATATGTACAACATGACCGAGACGGACGAATACATCACCCAGTTCGCTGAAATTCTGCGTCAATCCGCTTATGAAATCCAGAAGGCGGTTCACCTGCTGTCCCAGAAGAAGCTGCTGGCCATCCGCGAGCATACGATCCGCCTGAATGATCTCGAGAACCAGGGCGACGAAGTGCTGCGCCACTGCACTAAGGCCTTGTTCGATCAGGTCAAGGACCCGATTGAGCTCATCAAGCGCAAAGAGCTGTACGAGCGGCTTGAAACGACGACAGACAAGTGCGAAGACGTGGCCAACATGCTGGAATCGATTATTATGCGCAACTCATAAGGGGCAGTAAATATGGATACATCTTTATTTGTGCTAGGTATTGTTATAGTACTTGCACTCGGATTCGACTTTATCAACGGATTCCATGATACGGCGAACGCCATCGCGACCTCGGTATCGACCCGGGCCCTTCCGCCCCGGACGGCCATCATTATGGCGGCGTGCATGAACTTCGTCGGCGCGATGCTCTTTACTGGGGTAGCGAAGAAGATCGGAGGCAGTGTAACCGACCCCACGAAGCTGGATAACGGGATCGAGGTGGTTATTGCCACTCTGCTCGCAGCGATCATCTGGAACTTGCTCACCTGGTGGTTCGGCATTCCGTCGTCGTCTTCCCATGCCCTGATCGGAGCGCTTGCAGGTGCGGTGTATGTTGGAGCCGGCTCCGATCATATCAAATGGTCCGGATTCACGGAAATTGTGGAAGGACTTATCTTCTCGCCAATCATTGCTTTCGTTATCGGCTACATCGTCATGACGATACTCAAATGGATCTTCGCAAGGCGAAGTCCGCATACCGTCAACAAAGGCTTCCGTACGATGCAGATTCTGACGGCCGCCTTCCAGTCATTCACGCACGGAACGAATGATGCGCAGAAAGCGATGGGGATTATAACCTTCGCGCTGGTCACCTCCGGCCACCTCGGCTCAATGGAAGTTCCGCTGTGGGTTAAAATCTGTGCGGCGACATCCATGGCGCTCGGAACATCGATCGGCGGATGGAAGATTATCAAGACGATGGGCACGAAGATTTTCAAAATCGAACCGATCAACGGCTTTGCCGCCGATGTGTCGGCTGCCTCGGTTATTTTCTCGGCGACGCTTCTGCATCTGCCGGTTAGTACGACTCATGCCATTACATCGGCGATCTTGGGCGTAGGCTCGGCCAAGCGTTTCTCCGCAGTGAAGTGGGGAATAGCGGGCCGGATTGTCATCACCTGGTTCATCACGATCCCGATCAGCGCCGTGCTGGCGGGAGTCATCTTCAAAATTTTGTTCTAAGTCAATAGGCCAGACACAAGGAGTCTATACCGGGCGAATCGGTGGGACTCTTTTTTTGCGTTTAAAAGGGTGGAAATGTCAGTAAAGATTACAGAGAAACGATAAAAAACATTAATCAGGGGAGAAAGAAAATAAAATATGTCACGCTTCGGGAAGAAAATTACGGCTTTCTTATGAAGTCCGTTGTAGGAAAATGTAGTTTCGCGTAGGTGTTGCATTAACGTTGTGTTCAGGTGTTACGATAGCTGACAGAGAAGCGGGAAAGCTTCATCACGTTCTGTCTGATCACAGGAAGCAAGGGGGGGCAGTCGTTGATCGATTTTCATCAGGTAGATAAACATTACGGTCAGTTCCATGTGCTCAAAAGCATCAATCTGCATGTTGAGGAGGGGGAAGTGGTCGTCGTGGTCGGTCCGTCCGGCTCCGGCAAGAGCACGATGCTTCGCTGCATCAATCGTCTTGAGACCATCTCCGGCGGACAGCTTACGGTGAACGGCGCAGCCGTCAATGACAAGAAGACCGACATCAACAAGGTTCGCCGTGATATCGGGATGGTATTCCAGCATTTCAACCTGTATCCGCACAAGAAGGTCATCGATAACATTACGCTCGCTCCGGTCAAAGTGCTGGGAGTCGCCAAGGCAGAAGCCGAGCAGACCGCGATGTATTATCTGGAAAAAGTCGGCATTGCCGACAAGGCGTCGGCCTTTCCGAATCAGCTCTCCGGCGGACAGCAGCAGCGGGTGGCGATCGCCCGGGGGCTTGCGATGAAGCCGAAGATTATGCTGTTCGACGAACCGACCTCCGCGCTCGATCCGGAGATGGTCGGTGAAGTGCTAGACGTAATGCGGACACTGGCCAAAGAGGGCATGACGATGGTCGTCGTAACCCATGAGATGGGCTTCGCCCGCGAGGTTGCCGACCGGGTAATCTTCATGGACCAGGGCCAGATTGTGGAAGAGGCCGCTCCGGAGCAGTTCTTTGCGGAGCCGCGCGAGGAGCGCACGAAGACTTTTCTAAGCCGGGTACTAAGTCATTAAGACTATATATAAACACTGGGGAGGAACACAAATGAAGAAGAGCTGGAAATGGTTGAGCGTCATGATGGTTGCGGCCCTGTTCATACTGGCAGGCTGCGGCAGCAACGGGAACAACGCGGCGAATGGCAACTCGGGCAGCGGAACCGAAGGCTCCGGCGGCGGCATCGCGGCTATCAAGGAGCGCGGCAAGCTGCTGGTCGGCGTGAAGTACGACACGAAGCTGTTCGGTCTGAAGGACCCTTCGAGCGGTCAGGTGGAAGGCTTCGACATCGACATCTCCAAGGCGATCGCGAAGCATATCCTCGGCGACGAGAACGCGATTGAGCTGAAGGAAGTGACGTCCAAGACGCGTATCCCGATGCTGAACAACGGCGAGATCGACATGGTCGTAGCGACAATGACGATCACCGAAGAGCGCAAGAAGGAAGTCGACTTCTCCGATGTATACTTCCAGGCGGGACAATCGCTGCTGGTGAAGAAGGGAAGCCCGATTACCGGTCTTGAGAGCCTGACGAAGGATTCGAAGGTGCTTGGCTCCAAGGGCTCCACTTCCGTGAAAAATATCAAAGAGAAGGTTGCGGGCATTACCGTGCTGGAATTTGACAACTATCAGGACGCCTTCAACGCGCTGAAAGCCGGCAAGGGCGACGCGCTGACGACGGACGACGCTATCCTGTACGGCATGGCCGCCCAGGACGCGGGCTACGAAGTAGTGGGCAAGCCGTTCACCGACGAGCCTTACGGCATCGCCGTCCAGAAGGGCAACTCCGAAGTGGTGAAGGCGATCAACGACACATTGGCCGAACTGAAATCCAACGGCGAATACGACAAAATTTATGAAAAATGGATCGGCAAAGCGCCGGCACAATAATTCATACATCTAATCTTGGAGCGGCAGGCTCCCTGCCCGGGGTACATGGGGATGTACAAGAGAGGGACCCGGGCAGACACAACATCAAACAGATCGGCGAATAACGCCGACGGCAGCGAAAGGATGGGACGGTGCTCTTATGCCGGCCATCCTTTCCTGTTATCACAAGGCTAATTAACATTGGCAAGACTGACAGAAAGGCAGGTGACCTCTATGGATTTCTCCATTCTGACGGATTACTTTGGCACATATATGCTGGGTCTTCGGGGAACGCTGCTGTCAAGCCTTCTCGGACTGATCGGCAGCTTCGTGCTCGGATTGATTATTGCCGTATTCCGGATCTCGGGGGTGCGGGCTCTTAGATGGTTCGGAACCGGTTATACCGAGTTTATCCGCAATATTCCGCTGCTGCTGGTCGTGTATATTTTCTATTACGGCTCCTCGGCGGTCGGCTCTTCGCTGGAGGGTTTTTCGGCTGGAACGATGGGGCTTGCCGTCTATACCTCGGCATTCATCGCTGAAGCGATCCGGGCGGGCATCGCGGCTGTGCCAAAGGGCCAGACCGAAGCGGCGCGTTCTTCAGGATTGACGTATATGCAGACGATGATCCATGTTGTGCTTCCGCAGGCGATCAAGCTGGTAATTCCACCGCTCGGCAACCAGTTCATCAATCTGATCAAGAACTCGTCGGTGTTGACGCTGGTAACGGGGATGGATCTTATGTATTTTGCGGATATCATCAACAGCGACACTTTCCGTACCTTCGACACCTACGTATTTGTGGCGCTGTTCTATCTCGTGATGACCCTGCCGATGAGCTACGGAATGCGGGTGTGGGAGCGCAGACTTCAGCGCAGTGTACGCTAAGAATTCCTTACAAAGGGAAGGGAATGCGTTTAAGGCATTTGTGAGCATTTTGAGGGAAGGCCGAGAATAACAGATTACTAGATGGTAGCAGTACCGAACTTATCTCAGGGAAGGAGGATTACGCATGGATTTTGCCGGCGCTTATTCAGCCGATAATCTTAAATTTCTGCTCGACGGCCTGTACGTTACGCTGATCGTCGCCTTTGCGGCGATTGCGCTGAGCTTTGTGCTCGGCTGCTTGCTGGGCGTTGTTCGCTATACCAAGCTTCCGGTGCTGTCGCCGATCAGCTTCGTGTTCGTGGAGCTCATCCGGAACCTGCCGCTGCTGCTCCTCATTTTCTTCATGCGGTTCGCACTGCCGGAGGTCGGTATCAAAATGGGACCGATGGCGGCGGCCATCGTCGCACTTACGATCTTCGAGGGAGCGATGATTGCGGAAATTGTTCGCGGGGGACTTAATTCGGTGGACAAAGGGCAAATCGAGGCGGCACGTTCGTCAGGACTTACGGGCGCACAGACGCTCTGGCATATTGTGCTTCCGCAGGGGCTGCGCCGGATGGTTCCGCCACTCGTCAGCCAGTTCATCTCGCTCCTCAAGGATACATCGCTGGCGGTCGTCATTTCGCTGGCGGAGTTGATGCACAACGCGGGTATTATCATCGGACACGGATACAACTATACCATTCCGATCCTCCTGCTCGTTGCTTTAATCTATTTTACCGTGAACTATTTGCTGTCTCTGCTGTCCAGACGTCTGGAGGCCCGAAACGCTTGATGGAATCGCCTCGGTTTGTGTAGGATTCGGTAGGTTTTCAAGGCGGATTGTGGTACTATAATGGCTAACACTTTTACTCGGGAGCATGAGCCTATGGGCCAGCCGTTCTATAGACATCGCTATATTCAGATTCTGATGGTCGCCGTCGTAACCGCAATTGCCGGGGAGTTCAAGATCAATCCCTTCGACGGCGACGTCTTCCGGATCGCTCTGGGCAGCAGTGTATTTCTGCTGTTTTTGCTGTTGTTCCGGCATCTCTCCTATCCGCTTACCGGCCTGATCACCGGGATATTCGTCCTGCTGTTCCGGACGGCTATCGACCTTGCGGCGACAGACCTCAGCCTGCATGAGATTACGGCCCGCCATTTCTCGGCTACCGTATATTACATCGTATTCGCGCTCCTGATGAGGCTCATCAAGAAGCGGATGGACCGGTTCCATCCGCTGGTGCTCGGCGCCGTGGCGGCGGTGATTGACCTGTTGTCGAACGAGATGGAGCTGCTCACCCGGCTGCTGGTACTGGGCACAGACAGCTTCCGGCTGAACGAATGGAACTATCTCATGGCTATCGCCATGCTGCGGACGTATTTCACGACCGGACTCTACAGCAGCATTTCCGTCAGCCAGCTGCGGGCGGTGCAGAAGGAGCAGAACCGGCGGATTGAGCAGATGCTCGGCTTCGGTTCGGGCCTGTACGGCGAGGTCTTCTACCTGCGCAAATCAATCGGCACCTTGGAGCAGGCTACACTGGACAGCTACGCGCTCTACCGCAGCCTGAAGGATGGCGGGGACGATGGACACAGCATCCAGCTGCTTCAGATGACGCAGCAGATTCACGAGGTGAAGAAGGACTCGCAGCGGATTCTGGCCGGGCTCACGAAGCTGGTGGACCGCGAGGTTACCGGGGATATGCCGCTCTCGGGGCTTCTCCGGTTCACGATCAAGAGCAATCAGAAATACGCCGACATGCTGGGCAAGACCATTACCTTCAGCCAGACGCTAACCACGGATTACACCACTGCAAGCTATATTCCTCTGCTGACGCTTCTGAACAATCTTACCGCCAACGCCGTTGAAGCCATTCCGGCGAAAGGCAACGTCTACTTGAACATCTATGAAAAGGATGAATATACGGTGTTTACCGTAACGGACAGTGGCGGAGGCGTGAGGGAGCACGACATCGAGCTGCTGTTCGAGCCGGGCTTCACAACGAAATTCGATGACGAGGGCGCTGCCGCGACCGGCATCGGGCTGTCCCATGTCCGGGACATTGTCAGGATGTTCGATGGAGATATTACAGTAAGCAATGCTCCATACGCAGGCGGGGCCATGTTTAGAATAGCGATACTTACGGAAAAGCTGCGAAAGGAGGAGTAGCAATGGCGCTTTCTTTTTGCATTGTGGACGACGACCGGAGCGCGAGACGAATGCTGCAGCATATTATCGAGGATAGCGGGCTCGGCGAAGTGGCGGGAACGGCGGAGGGCGGACAGGAGGGTGTCCGGCTCATATTGGAAGAGTCGCCCGACATTGTGCTGATGGATCTTCTGATGCCGGACCAGGACGGAATCGAGACCATCCGGTCGCTGCAGGCGCAGGGATGCACGTCGAAGTTCGTCATGATCTCGCAGATTGAGAATCAGGATATGGTGGGCCGCGCCTATGAGAGCGGAATCGAGTTCTTCATCCGCAAGCCGATCAACCGGATCGAGGTGCAGACCGTGCTGCGCAAGGTGAATGAGCGCTACGCGATGAGCCTGTACCTGGACGAGATCAAATCCAGCCTGAAGAAGCTGGAGGGACTCCGGTTCGGAGGCGTTCCGGCCGCTCCGCCGAGACGCACGGTGAAGGAGATCGTGCAGCCGATCCTGATGAACATGGGGATGATCGGCGAGAGCGGAAGCCGCGACATTATCGCGATCATGGAGATTCTGTCGGAGCGTGAGGATACGGGGAATCTGCCTCCGCTCAAGGAGCTGTACGAAGCGGTGGCGGCAGGCTACAAGGCCGGACCGGGTGAAATCGCGAAGGAGATCAAGGCGATCGAGCAGCGGCTGCGCCGGGCGCTGGCGACAGGGCTTACCCATCTCGCTTCCATCGGGCTGACGGATTACAGCCATCCCAAGTTCGAGTACTACGCTCCACTCTATTTCGATTTCGAAGATGTGCGGGTGAAGATGAAGGAGATCGAGCAGGGCCGGGAATCCGGCAAAGCCAAGGTCAATATCCGCAAATTTCTGCAGGTGATGCAGCTCGAACTTCAGGAGGGCAGGCTATGATACGCACGCTTGCGGTCAACCGCCGGGGCGAGGTTCTGACGGGGTGGCCGCTTCAAGATCTCCGGATCGAGGATTATGCCTGGATATGGGCCGATTTCTCGGAGCCGGCTCCCGAGGAGACGGCTCTTCTGGAGACTTATTTTCATTTCCATCCGCTGGCGATCGAGGACTGTCTGCATGTGCTGCAGCGTCCCAAGCTCGATCACTACGAGGATATCCAGTTCTTCGTGCTGCATGCTTTAAATGAAGAGACGCTGCAGGCGGAGGAAGTGGACCTGTTCGTCGGCAAATCGGTCTTCGTGTCCTTTCATTTGAATCATCAGCCCGGGCTGGATGAAGCCTGGGATCGTCTTGTGCGCGAGATTCAGCACCGGAAGGGCTGGTCGGGCGGCCCGATCCTTGCCGCCTATACGGTGATGGACAAACTCGTCGACAACTATTTTCCCAGCTTGTACAAAATCGAGGATGAGCTGGCCGATCTGGACAGCCGGGGTGGCAGCGAATCGGTGGAGGAGCTGATGGCCCAGGTGTTCGATGTAAGGGGGCGGCTGCTCAAGCTGCGCCGGACCATCGTGCCGATGCGCGATTTGATGTACCGGGTGCTTAGCTCGGAGCATATCCAGAGCAACAAAGAGGAGCGGATGTATTTCGGCGACATCTACGACCATCTGCTCAAGCTGACCGATATGATCGAGGCGGACCGGGAGATGACGGCGGATCTCCGCGACAGCTATATTTCGCTCAGCTCCAACCGGATGAACGCCATCATGAAGACGCTGACAGTCATCACCACCATCTTCATGCCGCTTACGCTGATTGCGGGCATTTACGGCATGAACTTCCGGGTCATGCCGGAGCTGCAATCCCCGTACGGCTATTTCATCGTTCTCCTGGTCATGCTGGCGCTCGGCGTCGGCATGGTGCTGTGGTTCCGGCGGCGGGGCTGGTTTAAATAAATCCGCCCCGCCATCCTGCTCCGCTCCATTATCTATTCGAGCCGGAGCTGAGAGCTGGGCGCCGCTTATTTGCGGCGCCGTCTGCCTGAGGAGGAACCGGAACGACGCCGTCCCGAGGCGCCCGAACTGCGGCGCTTTGGGGCGGTTCTTTTTTTGCGCCGGCGAGGGGTGTACGATTTCGAATCTTCCTCTGCCGCGAGCAGTCCCGCCGCAGCCTTTCCTTTGCCGAAGCTTCCCATTACGACCTTGAACATCGGGGCCATCTGCTGAAATCCCTGCATCACCTTCTGGACTTTGCCCATGGAGCTTACAATGCCATCGATCCCGCCGAAGCGGTCGAGCAGACCCTTGATCTGATCCATGTTGCCCAGGTTGCCGAGGCTCCCAAGTCCGCCCAGGAGTCCGCCTGATTTGGCTGCCGCACCAACCGCTGCTTCAGCCGCCGGAGCGGCCAGCGCGGTCTCGGCTGCCGCCGCTTCCACTCCGGCCCCAAGTCCGCCTACTCCGGGGCCGGGCACCTGTACATACGGGCTGATGCCGGGATAGGGGGAACCGCCGAAGGGTTCGGCTAAAGCGCGGCTGTTCCGGTGTGAGTGATTATAGTAATGCTGAGGCATGCTATCACTTTCCTTCGCCTTTGGTTTTGCTATACTGTATGTCATGGGCGAACATAAGGTATGGACGGATGCCCGGGTCTTTCGGGATAGGAGCGGAAAAGGGCGAATGCCCAGCAGACCTTTCATAATGTGATAAATCCTTGTCACGCTTTATTTTGTGCACCCAAATGTAGTAACATGGGAGGAGTGCCTGCCCTGTGAAATGAGGAGAAGCCAGGGGCGGCTAACGATGATTTTGTACGCGGTGAGTGGACATGTGTCCGTCATTTTCGTTCTTTACTGCGTGAATCCGTTAACGCTTGAAAAAACCTCCACGGTGCAATATAGTAGAGGCAGATTAGTCACATAGGGGATGATGATGGAATGCAGCTGAAGAAGCTCAACGATAAAAGCGTCGACCAATTATTCGAGGCCATTCTAACGTTAAAAGATATGGAAGAATGCTACATATTTTTTGATGATCTGTGCACGGTGAACGAGATCCAGTCGCTGTCCCAGCGGCTTGAGGTTGCCCGCATGCTGGGCAAGGGCTGCACGTACAATCAGATTGAAGCGGAGACTGGAGCCAGCACGGCGACGATTTCCCGTGTCAAACGCTGCCTGAACTATGGCAATGACGGCTACAAAATGACGCTAGAGCGTCTGGGACGCTAATCTCATGCACCCGGGTGTGCTCATTATCAGTCACGGCTCGCGAGATACGTCCTGGGTGGCGATCGTCGACGAGGCGGTTAACGACTTATCGCTGCGGGAAGAGCTTCCCGTGGCGGTTTCTTTTTTGGAGCTGGTCGAGGGCCGTTCCATCCAGGACGGTGTCGATGAGCTGGAGAGCCAGGGCGTTACCGATATTCTGACCGTTCCACTGTTCGTATCGTCTGGCAGCACCCATGTCGATGAGATAGCGTATGCGCTCGGGGCGAAGGATGAGCCGGAGAAAGAGACTGATCTTGCGAGGTTCACCGTAAATGCCCGCGTGCATTATGGCGATCCCGTCGACGATGATCCGGATATTGCAGTCATGGTCTGGGACAAGATCAGGGAGTTGTCATCCGATCCAGCCCGGGAAATGATTCTGCTCGTCGGCCACGGCAGTGTGCATGACGGCTTCCGGCAGCGCTGGGAACGCGGCATGGCTTCTCTGGCAGAGCGCGTTCGCGGGATCAGCGGGACCGCGGCCGCCGATTTTGCGCTGCTTAATCCCGACAATCTGGCGCTCAAAGTGCGCCGTTATCGGGAGAAAGGGTATGAGGTGCTGGTAGCGCCGATTTTTTTGAGCGAAGGATATTTCACCAAGAACGTCATCCCCGGGAAGCTGAAGGGACTGACTTACCAATATACCGGCCAGACGCTGCTCCCCCACCCGCTTCTGCCTCACTGGATCTCCGCGCATGCGGAGAAGCTGCTGAAGACGGTGCGGGAATCCGCCGTGGAGTAGAGAATTTGCAGTAAAGAAAGCGCCTCATCCCGCCCGGATACCGGCCTGAAAGGGCTAAGTTGATAAGGGGGAGACCGCTGTGCTGTTTGCCTACCTGCCCTCATATATTGATTGTGCATACAGGAATTGGGTATAATCAGTTAGGCATTCATGCTGCTATTCGCGGCACAATCGGAAGATGTAATGTAATGGCTGTTCAATAATGAAACGGGTGGCGTTCCGGAAATGAAAAGAGCAAGATTAATCTATAACCCTACTTCCGGGCGGGAAGAAGTGAGAAAGAGGCTGGCCGATATTCTGGTGCGGCTGGATCAGGGCGGAATCGAGGCATCCTGTCATGCGACTACGGGCGAGGGCGATGCGACAGCGGCTGCGGCCGATGCCGTGGAGCGCGGCTACGACTTGATCATCGCAGCCGGCGGAGACGGGACGCTGAACGAGGTCGTCAACGGTATGGCAGAGAAGCCGGACCTTCCTCCGCTTGGCGTGCTTCCCCTCGGAACGACCAATGATTTTGCAAGAGCGATGGGCATACCGAAGAATTGGGAGGATTCCTGCGACCTGATCATCAGACATCAGTCCCGTCCGATCGATCTCGGGAAGGCCAATGACCGTTATTTCATCAATATTGCCGGCGGCGGGAAGCTGACTGAGCTGACATACGAGGTTCCCAGCAGGCTGAAGACGATGATCGGGCAGCTTGCGTATTATTTAAAGGGAATCGAGAAGATGGCCAGTCTGTCGCCGACAGAGCTGATCATCCGCGCGAACGGACAGGACGTTCTTCACGACGAGTTCATGCTGTTCCTGATCGCCAATACAAATTCGGTCGGAGGCTTCGAGAGGCTCGCGCCCGACGCGCGGATTGACGATGGCTTGTTCGACGTCATCGCGCTGAAGAAATGCAATCTGGCGGAATTTATCCGCCTCGTCAGCCTCGCCCTGCGCGGCGAGCATCTGCAGGATAAGAGAGTCGTCTACTTCCGCACGGATGAAATGGAGGTCACTTCCCCGGGTTATGTCCAGTTGAACCTGGACGGCGAGCTGGGCGGAACGCTTCCGGGCCATTTCCGCATTCTGCCGGGGCATTTGCAGGTTTTTGCGCAGAATATGTAAAGCAAGGTTTGGGAAATCATTGAAGACACTCAGAACGATAGAAGAGAACCGAAGATGTGCGCGGATTACGAATAATAGCGATGCGCACAAGGGCGTTAACATAGAGGAAAGAAGTGAAGCGGACAACATGAAGAAGCACCGCAGCGGCCGGGACTCCGGCCGCCGTGCCGTTTCGGCGGAGATCGCCGGACTGCCGGTGAGCAAGAATGACGAAGTCGTGCTGGACATTATCGGACTGACACATGAAGGCGAAGGGGTAGGCCGCGCGGAAGGCTATACCCTTTTTGTGCAGGGGGCGCTTCCTGGTGAGAAGGTCCGCGCCAAGGTGCTGAAGACGAAGAAGCAGTACGGCTACGCCAAGCTGCTGGAGCTTGTTCAGCCGAGCGCTGACCGCATCGCGCCGCCCTGCCCGATCTATGACCAGTGCGGCGGCTGCCAGCTGCAGCACATGGACTATGCAGCCCAGCTGCGCTGGAAGCGGCAGCTGGTGATCGATAATCTGGGGCGGATCGGGAAACTGAAGGTAGCAAAGGGCGAAGCGGGGCAGGGAAGCTCTGACGATTCAACGCTCACCGCTTCGGACGGTGGCATCCTCGTGCGGCCGACGCTCGGCATGGACGAGCCTTGGCGCTACCGCAACAAGGCTCAGGTGCCGATCGGTGTCACCGAAGGCGGCCTTGTCGGCGGCTTCTATGCGCGCGGCAGCCACCGCATCATCGACATGGAGACCTGCCTCATCCAGCATGAGCATAACGACGTCGTGGTGTCGGTCGTCAAGCGGCTCGGCCGGGAGCTCGGCATCTCCGCATATAATGAAGAGACCGGCCGCGGCCTGCTGCGGCATGTCATCGTCAAGAAGGCGTTCCGCACCGGCGAAATGATGCTCGTTCTCGTCACGAACGGCCAGGACATCCCTCACCGGGATGCCTGGATCGGCAGCATCCGGGAGGAGCTTCCGGATGTCGTAAGCATCTGCCAGAACGTTAATACCGAGCGCACGAACGTTATCTTCGGCGATAATACCCGCATTCTCTGGGGCCGTGACGTAATCTATGACTATATCGGCGACGTGCAGTTCGCCATCTCCGCGCGTTCGTTCTATCAAGTGAACCCGGCGCAGACCGAAGTGCTGTACGGCAAGACGGTTGAATACGCCGGTCTGACCGGCCGGGAAACCGTCATCGACGCCTACTGCGGCATCGGCACGATCTCGCTGTTCCTGGCGCAGCATGCGGACCAGGTATACGGTGTCGAGATCGTCCGTGAGGCCATCGAGGACGCCCGCGCCAATGCCGAGCTGAACGGGATGAAGAACGTTGAGTTTGAGGTAGGAGCATCGGAGGACGTGATCCCGCGCTGGAAAGAGCAGGGCGTCACCCCCGACGTCATCGTCGTCGACCCGCCCCGCAAGGGCTGCGACCCGCGCCTGCTGGAGACGATTCTCCAGATGCAGCC
>RCUS01000443.1_pt1 | contig 27849 bp, 25 predicted proteins | sample 2166221 | NCBI WGS metagenome assembly RCUS01 (sample SAMN09932758, study PRJNA488358) | compost metagenome | isolation source: compost soil in cyclohexanecarboxylic | place: Germany: Experimental Botanical Garden
GATTTGAGGTCGTCCGGATGCACGCCCGCTTCGTCAAAAGCGGCGCGGTAATGGGGCACGTTGTCATAGGCGTGCTTGAGCGACCATTTCATGCGTTCGAGCTGCAGCGCCTGCAGTTCATCCTTGCTGGCGCGCTCGATCGGCTCGAGGTCATTCGGTGCTGGGGTTCTCTGGACCATCTCTGTCTCCTGAATCGGTTCTTTAACTATGTAATTCGTTGCGGCAGTTCAAGCCTGCTCTTGTCACTTCAATTGCTGATGACTTCACCCGCCACGCGGATCGACTTGCCGCGAAAGAGCGCGATGGCGCGGCCTTCCTGGTTGCTGACCTTGACGTCGTAGACGCCGCTCTTGCCGGCCAGCGCCTGTTCGACGGCGTGCGCCGTCAGCACATCGCCTTCGCGGCCCGGCGCCAGATAGTCGATGGTACAGCCGGCGCCCACGGTATTCATGTTGTAGCTGTTGCAGGCAAACGCGAAGGCGCTGTCGGCCAGGGCAAAGATGAAGCCGCCGTGGCAGGTCTGGTGGCCATTGAGCATGTCGGCGCGCACCGTCATGGTCATGCGCGCATGGCCCGGGCCCACGTCGGCCAGGGCGATGCCCATGGCGGCGGTGGCGTTATCGCGCGACAGCATGGAGGCGGCGGCCGCTTCGGCCAGCGCTTGCGCGCTCAGATTGTGGTTCTTGTCTGACATATCATTCGGCATGAAAGCGGGCTCCATTGGCAAGTTTGCGGCGCAGCAGCGGCGAGACGCGATAGCGGTCTTCGCCATAGCCCAGCGCCAGGTGCTGCAATACGGTCACGATGTGCTGGACGCCGACGGCATCGGCCCAGGCCAGCGGTCCGCGCGGATAGTTGACGCCCTTCTGCATGGCGATATCCACGGCAGCCACGGTACACACACCCTGGTTGACGGCGTCGGCCGCCTCGTTGGCCAGCATGGCGACCGTGCGCATGACGGCCAGGCCGGGCACGTCGTCCAGGCGCGTGACGGTGAAACCGGCCGCCTGGAACAGGCCGACGACGGCCGAGTAGGCGGCATCGCTGCACTGGTCGGCGCGCGCCACGGCGATGCGTTTGGCACCGGCATAGTCGAGTGCCAGGTCGAACAGCACCGTATCGGGGTGCTGGTTGTCGTGCGCGCGCTGGGTGGCGCTGCGGCCATCGCTCAGGTAAATCGCGGCGCCGTTGCAATGCAGGGCCGGCGCCTCGTCATGCGCCTGGCCTTCCTGCATGACGCGGCGGCTGACGGTGATGCCGGCCTGCTCCAGGCGCTGCACCAGGCTGTGAATGATGCCGCTGTGGCCACGGCCATCACCGCCGATGGCCGCCGCCAGGGCGACAAATTCCGGGGTCGCCTGTGCGCTTTCCGCCTGTGCCACAGGAGCGCTCGCGCCTTCGCCGTACGGGTAAAAACCACGGCCCGATTTGCGGCCGAGGAAACCGGCATTGACCATTTCCTGCTGCAGCACGGAAGGCGTGAAGCGCGGGTCGTTGAAATAAGCGCCAAACACGGATTGGGTGACGGAGAAATTCACGTCGTGGCCGATCAGGTCCATCAGTTCGAAAGGCCCCATGCGGAAACCGCCCGCTTCGCGCAGCACGGCATCGATGGTGGCGGCGTCGCCCGCCTGTTCGTTCAGCAAGCGCCAGCCTTCCGCATAGAACGGACGGGCGACGCGGTTGACGATGAAGCCCGGCGTCGATTTCGCATGCACGGGATTCTTGCCCCAGGCGATCGAGGTGTCGTACACGGTAGCGGCCACTTGCGCGCTGGTAGCCAGGCCACTGATCACTTCGACCAGCGCCATCAGGGGCACGGGATTAAAGAAGTGCATGCCGACCAGGCGCTCCGGGCGGCGCAGCTTGGCGGCGATCGCCGTGACGGAAATCGACGACGTGTTTGTCGCCAGGATGCAGTCGTCGCCGACCAGCGCTTCCAGTTCGGCGAACAGACCGCGCTTGACGTCGAGGTTTTCCACGATGGCTTCCACCACCAGGGCCGCATCGCTCACATCGGCCAGGCTGCCGGCCGCCTGCAGGCGCGCCGTGGCGGCCGTGGCTTCGTCGGCCGTCATGCGGCCCTTTTCGGCCAGCTTCGCATACATCTTGCCAATGTCGGCCAGCGCCTTGCTGACGGCTTCCGCACGCGTATCGTACAGTTTGACGCGGTAGCCGGCGGCGGCCGCCACCTGCGCGATGCCCGCGCCCATGGCGCCGCTGCCGATGACGGCGACGATGCTGTTGTTGTCCAGAGCTGCCATATCAGTGTCCCTTGAATTGCGGTGCGCGCTTTTCCATGAAAGCGGCGACGCCTTCGCGGTAATCGTCGCTGTTACCGAGATCGCTCATCATGCGCGCTTCCAGCGCCAGTTGCTGCGGCAGGGTGTTGGCGCCGCTGGCGGCCAATGCCTGCTTGGTGTAGGCCAGGCCCTTGGTCGGCGCGGTGGAAAAGTGCACGGCCAGCTTGCGCGTTTCTTCCGCCAGATGGGCATCGTCGACGCATTTCCAGATCAGGCCCCAGTCTTCGGCTTTTTCCGCCGTCAGTTTTTCGCCCAGCATGGCCAGGCCCATGGCGCGCGCCGAACCGATCAGGCGTGGCAGGAAGAAGGTGCCGCCCGTGTCCGGGATCAGGCCCAGCTTGCAGAACACTTCGACGAAGCTCGCCGATTTGCCGGCGATGACGATGTCGCAGGCCAGCGCCAGGTTGGCGCCCGCACCGGCCGCCACGCCATTGACGGCGCAGATCACCGGCATCGGCAGGGCTTTCAGGGCCAGCACCAGCGGCGCATAGTTCTTTTCCACCGATTCGCCCAGGTCCACGCCCTTGGAACCCGGTTCCACGGCGCGGTCGGACAGATCCTGGCCCGCGCAAAAGCCGCGGCCCGCACCCGTCAGCACGAAGACGCGCACGGAATTGTCCGCGTTGACCTTGGCAATCGCATCGCGCACTTCCTCGTGCATGGCCTGGGTGAAGCTATTCAGTTTGTCGGGGCGGTTCAGGGTCAGGGTGGCAATGCCCTGTTCGATGGTGAAGAGGATATTTTGGTAGGTCATGGCGTGTCTCGGTTTTTAGTTTTCAACCCAAGGATCAGAAAGGTCGGTCCTGCGGAATCGTTATTCGGCCCACTGGGCCGAATACCCCCTTAAGGTCCGACCCCAGTCTTCGCTTGGGGTCTGATGTTATTCAGCCTGGTCGAAATCGACCACCACCTTGTCGGTCAGCGGAAAACTCTGGCAACTGAGGACAAAGCCGCGCGCCACTTCGTAGTCTTCCAGCGCGTAGTTGACGTCCATTTCCACTTTGCCGTCGAGTATCTTGCAGCGGCAGGTCGAGCATACGCCGCCCTTGCATGAGTAGCGCATGTCCAGCCCGGCGCGCAGGCCGGCGTCGAGGAGGGATTCCTTGTCCTTGTCCATCGTGAAGGTGGTGTGGTTGCCATCCATGATGACGGTCACTTCCGTTTCCTGCACGGCGTCCGCAGCCATCTGGGCGCGCGGCTTATGAAGGTTTTTCGGGATGCTGGCGGCGAACAGTTCGATCTTGATATTCTGCTTGGGCATGCCGGCCGCCTGCAGGGCGGCGGAGACGCCCAGCATCATGTCTTCCGGGCCGCAGATGAAGGCATTGTCGTAGTCTTCGACCTTGATCCAGTGCTGCAGGAACTGTTCACATTTTTCCTGCGTGATACGGCCGTTGAACAATTCGATATCCTGCTGCTCGCGGCTCATCACGTACACCAGGTTCAGGCGCTCCAGATACACGTCCTTCAAGTCCGTCAATTCTTCCTTGAAGATGACGGACGACGAGGCGCGGTTACCGTAGAACAGCGTGAAGCGGCTCAGGGGTTCCGTCAGCAGGGTGGTCTTGATGATGGAGAGGATGGGCGTGATGCCGCTGCCGGCCGCGAATGCCAGGTAATGCTTGCGGTTGACGCAGTCGAGCGGCACGTTGAAGTGGCCCATGGGCGGCATCACGTCGATGGTGGCGCCGGCTTTCAGGGTGTCATTCGCCCAGGTGGAAAAGGCGCCGCCGGGCGTGCGCTTGATGGCCACGCGCAGGCTGCCGTCCTGCACCGCGGAACAGATGGAATACGAGCGGCGCACGTCTTCCGCGTTGATATTGGCGCGCAGGGTCAGGTGCTGGCCCTGCTGGAAGCGGAACTGCTGCTGCAGTTCCGCCGGCACGTCGAACGTGACGGCGATGGTGTCGCGCGTTTCGTTGCGCACGTTGGCCACGCACAGCGGATAAAATTTACTCATGCTTCATCTCCAGTTTCTTCGGAACGTGTGCCTGGTTTTTTTAGTGGCACTTGAAGTAGTCAAACGGTTCGCGGCAATCGATGCATTTGTACAGCGCCTTGCACGGCGTGGAGCCGAACTGGCTGGTCAGCTGCGTATGCGTCGAGCCGCAGTTCGGGCAGATCACGTCCAGCTTCGGCATGGGCTGGCGCTTGACGCCACCCGCTGTTCCGCTACGCAGGCCGCTGATGTCGATCACCTGCTGCTGCGGCGGGGCGATGCCATAGCCTTTCAGCTTGGCCTTGCCCGCTTCGCTCATCCAGTCCGTGGTCCAGGCGGGCGACAGCTGGTTCACCAGGGTCACCTTGTCCACGCCATGGCTGCGCAAGGCCTCGGTGACGGCATCGGCGATCACCTGCATGGCCGGGCAGCCCGAATACGTGGGCGTGATCGTCACGATGCACTCTTCGCTGCTGACCACGTCGACGGCGCGCACGATGCCCAGGTCCACCACCGAAATGACGGGAATTTCCGGGTCCGGCACGTCGCCGAGCCAGGCCCAGACCTGGGCGGCATCCAGCGTCGCGGCGCCAGCGGCCGTGTTCATTACCACTCCGCCCCGGGATAGGCGCGCTGCAGGAACTGCATCTCCGCCAGAATAAAACCCAGGTGTTCCGTGTGCGTGCCCTGCTTGCCGCCCTTTTGCATCCAGGCGTCGGGCGCCGGCATGGTCAAGGTGGCTTCAGCGAAGATCTCGGCCACGTGTTCGAGGAAGGCCTGGCGCAGGATGTCCGATGGCGGCGCGATGCCGGCAGCGACCATGGCCTGGTCGACGGCGTCGTACTTGAACATCTCGCCCGTGTACATCCACAGCTTGTCGGCGGCAGCCTGCGTTTTCGCGTGGCTTTCCGCCGTGCCATCGCCCAGGCGCACGATCAGGTCGCCGCTGCGGCGCAGGTGGTACGTGACTTCCTTGATCGACTTTTGCGCCACTTCGACGATGCGGCCATCCGTCGATTTCAGCAGCTCCAGCAACTGGAAGTAATGCCAGCTGTCGAAGAAGAACTGGCGCATCATGGTGTCGGCGTAATTGCCGTTCGGCTGTTCGACCAGCAGGCAGTTCTTGAAATCATGGGCGTCGCGCAAAAAGGCGATGTCGTCCTCGTCGCGGCCCGCGTTTTCCAGTTCCGCCGCATAGCTGAACCACAAGCGCGTCTGGCCCAGCAAGTCCAGCGCCACGTTGGTCAGCGCCATGTCTTCTTCCAGCGCCGGGCCCTTGCCGCACAGCTGCGACAGCTGCTGGCTGAGGATCAGGGCGTTGTCGCCCAGGCGAAAAAGATAATTGACCTTGTCATCCATTACAGGCGCTCCCATCACAGGTTCTTGACTTCTTCCGGCATCGGGAAGAAGGTGGGATGGCGGTACACCTTGCTGTTCGACGGTTCGAACAGGGCGCCCTTGTCGCCGGGGCTGCTGGCGACGATATCGGCCGCGCGCACCACCCAGATGCTCACGCCTTCATTGCGGCGCGTATAGACATCGCGCGCGTGGTTGACCGCCATGGTGGCGTCGGACGCGTGCAGGCTGCCCACATGCTTGTGCGCCAGGCCGTGCTGGCTGCGGATGAAAACTTCCCACAATGGCCATTCTTTGCTCATGTTGCTATCCCCTATCTGTGTATTTATATTCAGGCTGCCGCTTTGCTAGCGGCTTGCTTGTCTGCATACGCGACCAAGGCATCGCGGAACCATGCGCCATCTTCATACGCTTTCACGCGCGTTTGCAGGCGCTCACGGTTGCACGGGCCGTTGCCCTTCAGGACGTTGTTGAACTCGGACCAGTCGATCTCGCCAAATTCATAGTGGCCCGTTTCGGCATTGAATTTCAGGTCGGGATCGGGCACGGTCAAGCCCAGGTATTCAATTTGCGGCACGGTCTGGTCGACCATGCGCTGGCGCAATTCGTCGTTCGAGAACAGCTTGATGCGCCATTGCGCCGACTGGGCGCTGTTGACGGAAGCGGCGTCGGACGGGCCGAACATCATCAGCGACGGCCACCACCAGCGGTTCAAGGCATCTTGCGCCATGGCTTTCTGTGCCGGCGTGCCCTTGCACAGCGACATCATGATGTCGTAGCCCTGGCGCGCATGGAACGATTCTTCCTTGCAGACACGGATCATGGCGCGCGCATACGGGCCATACGAGCAGCGGCACAGGGGAATCTGGTTGATGATGGCGGAACCGTCGACCAGCCAGCCGATGGCGCCCATGTCGGCCCACGACAGGGTGGGGTAATTAAAGATGCTGGAATATTTGGCTTTGCCCGAGTGCAAGGCGGCCAGCAGATCGTCGCGCGACACGCCCAGGGTTTCCGCAGCGCTATACAGGTACAGGCCGTGGCCCGCTTCATCCTGGATCTTGGCCAGCAGGATGGACTTGCGTTTCAGGGTCGGAGCGCGCGTGACCCAGTTACCTTCAGGCAACTGACCGACGATTTCCGAGTGCGCGTGCTGCGAAATCTGGCGGATCAAGGTCTTGCGGTAGGCGTCCGGCATCCAGTCCTTGGCTTCGATCTTGATGCCTTCGTCGATGCGCGCCTGGAAAGCGCGTTCTTCCTGCCCCATGTCATCGATGGAGCGGACATTTTTGAGGCCGGTTTCAACCATTTGTGCGTACATGATGTGTCTCCCATGTCTTGATGTTGCGCAGCAGCGCAGCGCGATGAAGCAATAATACGATACAAAAAACGATTTGCATACACTTGATGTGAATCATTTTAAAAAATCGTATCTTGTGCAGCTTTTTTGTGCGTATGATATTGCTTATGAGAAAACACTCCGGAGCGCTACCAGCGCGCCCGGCAAATTATTGACGCGCTACCCGCGCAGCCAAGTAAACTGCTGCTTTTATTGAATCGACCGCAACACGGCCAGACCGGAACCACATGAAGAACACCCGCTGCACGGCATGGATAGCCGATTTCCTGGAAAGCGACCCACCGCGCTCGAAGTCCCTGGTGATGACGATTTTTGGCGACGCCATCGTGCCGCGCGGCGGCGCCATCTGGCTGGGCAGTCTGATCGACCTGCTGGCGCCGTTCGGCGTGAATGACCGGCTATTGCGCACCAGCGTGTTCCGCCTGGCGCAGGAAGGCTGGCTCAGCTCGCAAAGGGATGGCCGCCGCAGCGCCTACACGATACGTCCGGACGCGCTGGCCCGCTTCGAGCGCGCCTACCGCCGCATCTATGCGCCATTGGTAGTGCACTGGGATGGCAGCTGGACCCTGGTGATCGGCCCGGCCGGTAGCATCGGCGCCGCGGAACGGGGCGCACTGCGCAAGGAATTATTGTGGGCCGGCTATGGCTTGATTTCCCCCGGCATCTTTGGCCACCCGGCCAGCAATGCGGAAGCGCTGGAAGACATTCTTGTGCGCAACGAGGTCCAAGGCAAGCTGTATGTCTGCCACACCACGGAATTGCCGGGCGTGAGCGCGCGCCCCCTGCGCGACATGGTGGGTGAATGCTGGGATCTGTCGGAAGTGATGGCCGGCTACGCAAAATTCATTGCCAGCTTCCAGCCGCTGCTGACCGTGTTGCAGCAAGAACCCGTGTTCGACGCGGAGCAGGCGTTCGTCATCCGCTCGCTGCTGACGCACGCCTACCGCCGCGTGCAATTGCACGACCCGCAACTGCCCGTCGAGCTGCTGCCCGAACCGTGGCCCGGCACGCAAGCCTACGCGCTGGCCCGCGACCTGTACCGCATCACGTATGCGGCGGCCGAGGAACATATCCTGGCGACATTGCGGCGCGAGGATGAGCATGCCCCCGACGTCGAGCCGTGGTTTTTTGAACGTTTTGGCGGCCTGACTACTTGAACGTCTGAAAAATGTTCAGGGCCAGGCGCGTGGCCGCAGGCAGTACGACTAGTACGCCAAGGCAACGCAACGCCGCCATGGACATTTTCTCAGGCGTTCACTGCTTCGCCACCACTTGCTTGGCCCCTGCCAGCAAATCCTGCCCCAGCTTTTCCAGCGCATTGGTCTGCACCAGCATGGTGTCGAGGATGGCCGCGTTGAAGGTGAACTCGGCCGGCGTCGTGTAGCCGGGAAAACGCAGGATGCGCAGCAATTCCTGCAAGGTGGTGCCCTTGCCCAGATGCGCCAGGGCGTCGCTGAGGGCGCTGACTTTCTTTTCCAGCTCGCGGATGTGGTTGCCGTTGTCGTCCATGATGCTCTCCCCATGTTGGAGCTATCACCTTAGCAAAGCATGCACTACGCCGTTTGCGCCAGCACAAAGGCGCGGCTAAAACGGGTATCATCGCGCCATTGCACACGATGCAAAACCCATACGTTTTTATCAGGAACACACATGACCATTAAAATCAGCCAGCAATTCGATGCCGGCGCGATCGAGGTGCTGCGCGCCGACGATGCCCAATCCATCGAGCTGAACATCCGCAAGGATTCCCACGCCGACATCACGCAGTGGTTTTACTTCCGCCTGCAAGGCGCGCAGGGCGAGGCGTGCACGATCCGCTTCATGAATGCGGGCAAGTCGGCCTACCCGGACGGCTGGAAAGACTACCAGGCTGTCGCCAGCTACGACCGCGAAACGTGGTTCCGCGTGCCGACCAGCTATGACGGCACGGTGATGACCATCGAACACACGCCGGAAGAAGAAAGCGTGTACTACGCCTACTTCGAGCCGTATCCATGGGACCGCCACCTGGCCCTGATCGACAGCGCCCAAGCGTCGCCGCTGGTGCGCTTGATCGACCTGGGCAGCACTGTCGAAGGCCGCGACATGAATCTGCTGGTGGTGGGCGATGCCGATGCCGAGACGAAAGTCTGGGTCATCGCGCGCCAGCACCCCGGTGAAACGATGGCTGAATGGTTTGTCGAAGGCATGCTCGAAGCATTGCTGGACCAGGCCAATCCGTTTGCCCGCCAATGCCTGCAGGACGCCGTCTTCTACGTGGTGCCGAACATGAATCCGGACGGTTCCGTGCATGGCAACCTGCGCACCAACGCGGCTGGCGCCAACCTGAACCGTGAATGGATGACGCCGACGATGGAGCGCAGCCCGGAAGTGTTCCTGGTGAAGCAGAAGATGCATGAAATCGGCTGCGACCTGTTCCTCGACGTGCATGGCGACGAAGGTTTGCCTTACGTATTTGTGGCCGGCAGCGATGCGCTGGAGAATTTCACGCCGGCGCAAAAAGCCGAGCAAGACCGCTTCATCGCCGATTTCAAGGTGGCCAGCCCCGACTTCCAGGATGTGTACGGCTATGAAGACGGCCCGTTCACGCCGGAAGTGCTGACCATGGGTTCGCCCCACATCACGCACGCCTTCGGCTGCCTGGCCCTGACCCTGGAACTGCCGTTCAAGGACAATGCCAACGATCCCGACCCGCAAACGGGCTGGAGCGGTGCCCGCAGCGCCGCCCTGGGTGCTGCCGTACTGCAACCGATCCTGGCGACCCTGCGCGCTTGATCGCTGTATTCGCAGCGTTGATGCATTAACAGCGTCGCCATCACGCGGCCCGCCTGTCGCAGGCGGGCCGCGTTCCCTGCGTTTCCCTCTTCATCAGCCCTTGGCTACCTTGCGCAGTGCCGCCACCAGCTTGTCCAGATGCGACTCCGGCGTAAAGATGCCCGGCGTCACGCGCACGCACGCGCCGTTGGCCAGGCCATCGCGCGGCACGGCAAAGATGCCGTGCTCCTGCACCAGTTTTTTCGACAGGGCAAAATTATCGGCCACGCTCGTCTTGCCTTTCAAGCGGAACGACGCGATAGCGCTCGTCAGGCGTGGATCGGCTGACGCCAGCACCTCGATGCCGTCGATGCCGCGCGCCGCCTCCACCCAGCGGTTGCGCAGCAGCCGCAGCCGCGCCTGCTTGTTGGCCACGCCGATGTGCGCATGCAAGTCCAGCGCCGTGGGCAGGCTCAGGTAGGCGGCGAAATTCACCGTGCCCGTGTGCACGCGGGTGCGGATGTCGTCGCCCGAAGTTTCGTCCCGCACTTCGCCCATAAAGGGGTCAATGTCGGCCACCCTGCCCCGCTTGATGTAGATGGCGCCCACGCCCACGGGCGCACCGATCCACTTGTGCAGGTTGATACCGGCAAAGTCCGCCTGCAGGTCGGGTATCGTCATGTCCAGCTGGCCAAAGCCGTGCGCCGTGTCGACGATGACATCGATGCCCCGCTCGCGCGCCAGGCGGCTGATCTCGGCCACGGGCAAGACCATGCCATTGCGGTGATTCACATGCGTGAGCAGCATCAGTTTCAGCTTCGGATGGCGCTCCATGGCGGCAACATACGCGGCCACGACGCTATCGTGCGTAAATGGTTCCGGGATGGCGATCGACACCACCTCGGCGCCGCGCCGCTGCCGCAGCCAGCGCGTGACGGTGATCATATTGTCGTAATCGATGTCCGCGTAGAGCACGGTATCGCCGGGACGCAAGCGGTTATAGCCGGCGATCAAGACTTGCAGCGCTTCCGTCGCGCCCCGCGTCAGCACGATTTCATCGATGCTCACGCCCAGCGCCCTGGCGGCTGCCGCGCGCGCCGCCTCGAAGTCCGCAGGAAAGCGCATGCGCGCATACCAGGCATTGTCGCGGTTGACCATGCTCAGCTGCTGCTCGTAATGCGACAGCACGGGCCTGGCCATCGAACCCCAGAAAGCATTGTCGAGCTGGATCACCGCGTCCGTCGTGTCGTATTGCGCGGCCACCGCCTGCCAGTAGGCCTGGTGCGTGGCCAGCATGTCCGGTGTCATGCCGGCCGGCACGGCTGGCAGCGGCGGCAAGGCGGCAGCCGGCGGCGCGGCGCCCGCAGCGCCTGCGGCAAAGGGCAGCGCGGCGGCCAGCGAGCTGGCGCACAGCAGCGCGCGGCGTTGTGGATTCATTTTCAAAGTTTCCCCTTAAAATTTCACTTTGTACTCGACATACAGATTGCGGCCATCCGTGTCGTACGGCGCATTGCGCGAATAAATCAGACCGCGGCTGGCCTGGAACGTTGCTTCATCGGGATATTTGTCCAGCACGTTATCGACGCCTACGCGCAGCGACTGCTTGTCGCTGATCTTGTAGCTGGCCGCCAGGTCCAGGAATTGCATGGCACCAAAGCGCTGGAAGATGTCGCCCGTGGCATTGCCCGAATTGTCCGTCCACGCGCCATAGTAGCGCACGCGGGCCAGGGTATTCCAGCTGCCCAGGTCATAGCTGCCGCTGATGGTGGCTTTCTGGCGCGGCAGGCGTTCCTCGAAGACCTGGCGCTGGGCCGGATTCGTCACCAGGCTGGAATTGCCGCCATCGACTTTGGTCGTGTTGTAGTTATAGGCAAGGGTCAGGTTCAGCTTGCCATCGCCGATACGGCTCAGGTGGCTGCCGACGATATCGATGCCGCGCGTGGTGGTATCGAAGTCATTCGTGAAATAGCTGATGGACGTGTAGCGCAGCGGATTGGCCACGCCGGCCGGCACGGCAAATGCGGCGGACGTGCTGAAGCGGTCGCTGACCTTGATGTCATACACGTCCACGGAACCGGAGAAGCCCGCCGGCGTCTTCCAGGTAAAACCCAGCGACAGGTTTTTCGATTTTTCCGGCTTCAAGGCCTTGGCGCCCAGCAGCATGGCCAGCGGATCGTTGTTGGCCAGGCGGCCGCTGGTAAACAGCAGCAGGGTCTTGGTATCGAGGCCCTGGTTGGTGCTGTTGGTATTCGACTGGCCCGGCGTAGGCGCGCGGAAGCCCGTCGAGTAGGAGCCGCGCAAGGCCATGTCCTCGCTCAGCGCATAGCGCGCCGACAATTTGCCATTGACGGTGCTGCCGAATTCGGAGAAATGCTCATAGCGGGCCGCGCCGCCCAGGCTCAACGCCTTGCTGACGGGCACTTCCACGTCCAGGTAGGCCGCATAGCTGTCCTGCCCCCAGCTGCCCGCCTGGCGGTCGCTGAAGCCGGGGGCGCCGTTCGCGTTCGCGTCGAGGCCGATGGCCGCGCCCGGCCCCACCAGGTAGGACGCCGCATCGCCCGCCTTCACGCCATAGGTTTCATTGCGCGCTTCGGCGCCGAAGGCGATGTTCACCGGCTGCGGCAAAGATGCCACGGGCAATTCATAGTTGAAGTTGGCGTTGAGGATTTTTTCCGTCTGCGACAACTGGCCCAGGTAGAACGCCGTCGGGCTGCTCGGTCCCATCGAGGCATTGATGGAATTGGCCAGGTGGTAATCGATGCGGTTGCGGCCCCAGGAAGCGCTCACATCCCAGCCGAAGCGCTCGTTGAAATGGCCGCGCACGCCGGCCACCACCTGTACGTCATCCTGGTCGTTCGAATAGCTGGGGCTGAAGCCGAGCGGATAAATGCTGCGCAAGTCCCAGCCAGGGAACAGGGGGCTGGTCTTGTACGCGCCCGTACTGGTATCGGGATTGCGCCAGTTGAAGTCCGAAGTGCCGTCGCTGCGGCTGAACAGGCCGAAGCCATACAGTTCCGCCGTGTCGGACAGGGCCATGCTGGCATTGAAGCCGATGCGCTTGCTGTCGAGCTCAGGCTGGCCCCAGCGCTGCACGGGATTCGGCACCTTCAGTTCCGGATGGGCATTCTGGAAGGCGATGGCATCGGCCCGCTGACGCGTGCGCGAGGTGGGATCGGACTGGGCCAGCGCGCCGAAAAGCGTTGCCTTGCCCGTCTCGCCAAACGCAAAGCCCGTCTTCAGGTTGAGTTCATTGGCCTTGCCGTCGCCTTCCGAATATTGCGAGTGGTGTACGGAAATTTCCGTGCCAACCGTGTCGTCGAGAATGATGTTGATCACGCCGGCGATCGCGTCGGAACCGTACTGCGCCGAGGCGCCGTCGCGCAGCACTTCAATGCGCTTGATGGCGGCAACGGGAATCTGCGCCAGGTCGGGCGCCTGCGCGCCGCGCGCGCCCAGCAGCGCGCTGCGGTGGAAGCGCTTGCCATTGACCAGCACCAGGGTCTGGTCCGGCGACAGGCCGCGCAAGGTGGCGGGACGGACGAACACTTGTCCATCGGCCATCGGCAGGCGCTGCACCACGTACGAGGGCACCAGTTGCGCCAGCACATCGTTCAAGTCCGACGACTCGACGGCGCCGATATCTTCGCGGTTGAATACATCCACAGGCGCCATGGTATCGAATTGCGTGCGGTTGCTGCCGCGCGTGCCCGTGACGATCACGGCTTGCGGGGCGTCGAGGGAGTCGCTGGCGGCAGCGGCGGCGGACGCATCGCCATGCGCTTGCGCCTGGCTGGCGAACACGGCGGTCATGGCACACATCAGGGCCACCGCGCGGGCGATGCGGGTACGGGAATAGGTCATGGGGAGTCACTTGGCAGGTTGGATCAACAACGACGCGTCACGGCAAGACTCGCATCTTGCATGAAATATCACGAAGTTCGGCTTACTTACATTAAAAGCATCTAAATTGCGCAGATAACGTCAGATGGCGTCATCATACGAAGGCAATATTTCATCCGTATGACGAGCTGATCAGTGCTGGGAAAAACCACACGACCATGAAAAAAGGCGCCAGCGGCGCCTGTAGTGGAGCAAGTAACGACGTCAGCCGCCCGCCACCACCATGCTCTCGATGAGGATGGAACCGGTCTGTTTGGTGCCGCGGCGCAGCACGTCGGCGCCGATGGCAACGATGTTGCGCAGCATGTCTTTCATGTTGCCGGCGATGGTGATTTCTTCCACCGGATACTGGATCACGCCATTTTCCACCCAAAAACCGGAAGCGCCGCGCGAATAGTCGCCCGTCACGTAGTTGGTTCCCTGCCCCATCAATTCCGTCACCAGCAAGCCCGTGCCCAGCTTTTTCAGCATGGCAACGAAATCGTCATGGGCGGCCGTCTCTGTCGAGGTCAGGTACAGATTGTGCGAACCACCCGCGTTGCCCGTGGTCTGCATGCCCAGCTTGCGGGCCGTGTAGGTCGACAGGAAATAGCCTTGCACCACGCCATCCTTGACGACGTCGCGGCTGACGGTTTTCACGCCCTCCTCGTCGAACGGCGCCGAGCCGACGCCGCCGATCACGTGCGGGTCCTCGAAGATCTGCACGTGCGACGGCAGCACCTGCGTGCCCAGGGAGTCGAGCAAGAACGTGGACTTGCGGTACAGGGCGCCGCCCGAGGTGGCTTGCACATAGGTACCCAGCAAGCCGGCAGCCAATGGCGCCTCGAACAGCACGGGACAGGTGCGCGTACCGAGCTTGCGCGCGTTCAGGCGCGACAGGGCGCGCTCGGCGGCGTAGCGGCCGATGGCTTCAGGACTCGACATTGTGGAGGCATCGCGCACGGACGAATACCAGTCGTCGCGCTGCATTTTCGCCCCCTTGCCGGCAATCGGCGCCACGGACAGGGTGTGGCGCGAGAACGGATAGCCGCCGATGAAACCGCGCGAATTGGCGGAAACAAAGTGCGATTGCTGCACGTGCACGCCCGCGCCTTCGCTGTTGGTGATGCGCGGGTCGACGGCAAAGGCGGCCGCTTCGGCCCGCTGGGCCAGCACCACGGCTTCCTCGGCGGATATCAGCCACGGGTAATACAGTTGCAAGTCGCGCGGTGCCATTTCCAGCAGCTCGGCGTCGGCCAGGCCAGCGCAATCGTCCTCGGCCGTGAAGCGGGCGATGTTGTAGGCGGCGTCCACCGTGGCGCGCAGGGCGGACGGGGAAAAATCGGAGGTACTGGCATTGCCGCGTTTCTTGCCAACAAACACGGTCACGCCCATGCCCTTGTCCTTGTTTTGCTCGATCGTCTCGATCTTGCCTTTTCGGACAGACACGGACAGGCCGCCGCCTTCGCTGACTTCGACGGCGGCATCGGTGCCACCCGCTTCCCGCGCAAAAGACAACACATCACGGGCCAGTTGCTGCAATTGCTCTTGACTATGGGTAAATACGGAGTCGTTCATGCGCTGTTTTCTTCGGAAAGCCGCTAAAACGGTTATCATAGCAGTCGTTTACAGTTTACAGGAGCGGTCCACAAGTCCTCTCCCGCCTTATATATCATGCCAAATCCAAACCGGGGAGCTTGCGGCTTCCAATCCACCGAATTCGAACAGGAATATGAACGTCCTTCGAAGTCGGAACTCAAGCGCCAGATGACCGTCCTGCAAAAGCTGGGCGAAGAACTTGTCAATGAGGCACGTGACCGCGTCAAGCGCGTTCCGATGCCGGAAGACGTGCGCGACGCCATTCTCGAGTGCCAGCAGATCAAGGATCATGAAGGCCGCCGCCGCCAGCTGCAATACGTGGGCAAGAAAATGCGCACCCTGGACGAGGAAGAAGTTGCCGCCATCCAACGCACCATCGATAGTTGGAAAGGCTTGTCGAAAGCCGACACGGCGAATATGCACGCGATGGAACGCCGCCGCGACAAGCTGTTGACGGACGACAAGGCGCTGACCGTCTTGCTGTCGGAAAACCCGGAACTGGACGTGCAGCACCTGCGCACCCTGATCCGCAATGCCCGCAAGGAGCAGGCCGAGAACAAGCCGCCAAAAGCCTACCGTGAAATCTTCCAGATCTTGAAAGAGATCGCCAAGAAGAACAACGGCGGCAAGAAAGATGCCGACGAAGATGACGTTGAAGGCGACGACGACGAGTAAAAACTGGGGTCAGACCCGGCGGGTCTGACCCCGAAAGTAGCTAAAAACCGGGATCAGCCCGGTTTTTTTACGACATAAACAGGTGCCCCATGACCACGATAGAAGACGAATTGATTATCGGCCTCGTGTCGATTTCGGACCGCGCCAGCGGCGGCGTGTATGAAGACCAGGGCATCCCTGCCCTGGAAAGCTGGCTGGCTGCCGCCATCCGCACGCCATTCCGCCTGGAAAAGCGCTTGATCCCGGACGAGCGTTCGCAGATTGAAAACACCCTGATCGACATGGTCGACCTGAACCATTGCCACCTGATCCTGACGACGGGCGGCACGGGTCCCGCGCGGCGCGACGTGACGCCGGATGCGACGCTCAGCGTCGGCACCAAGGAAATGCCCGGCTTCGGCGAACAGATGCGCCAGATCAGCCTGCAATTCGTGCCGACGGCGATCCTCTCGCGCCAGGTGGCCGTGATCCGCGAGACGCCCGAGCGCGCCGCCCTGATCATGAACCTGCCGGGCCAGCCGAAAGCCATCAAGGAAACCCTGGAAGGGCTGAAAGATGCTGATGGAAATCAATTGGTCAACGGCATCTTTGCCGCCGTGCCATATTGCATCGACCTCATCGGCGGCCCCTACATGGAAACCGACCCGGCCATCTGCAAGGCCTTCCGCCCCAAATCGGCGCTGCGTCCGGCGCAACCTTTACCTGAGGAAAACACATGAGCACTTTGCTGGAAACCATCGAACTCGACAGCGCACCGAATCCCACCGTTTCCATCATCTGGATGCACGGCCTGGGCGCCGACGGCAATGACTTCGTGCCCCTGGTCAAGGAACTCGACCTGCGCGGCTGCCCCGCCATCCGCTTCATTTTCCCCAGCGCCGGCACCATGCCCGTCACCATCAACAACGGTTATGTGATGCGCGCCTGGTACGACATCCTCGTAAGCGACCTGGTGCGCCGCGAAGACGAAGCCGGCCTGCGCGCCTCGCAGCAGCAGATCGAAGCGCTGATCGCGCGCGAAACAGCGCGCGGCATTCCCGCCAGCCGCATCATCCTGGCCGGTTTCTCGCAAGGCTGCGCCATGACCCTGCAAACGGGCTTGCGCCACGCCGAGCCGCTGGCTGGCCTGATGTGCCTGTCCGGCTATCTGCCGCTGGCCGACAAGACGGCGCTTGAACGCACGCCGGCCAGCCTGCAGACGCCGATCTTCATGGCCCACGGCACGGCCGACCCGGTGGTGCCGGTCGCCCGCGCGCAGCAATCGCGCGACTTGCTGACCGGTATGGGTTACAAGGTGGAATGGCACGAGTACATGATGCAGCACTCGCTGTGCCAGGAAGAGATCGATGCCATCGGCGCGTGGCTGAAGAAAGTGCTGGCCTAAAATAAAACAGGCGCGGTGTGCGCCGCGCCTGCTGTCTTGCCGAACGCCGGGAACGATCAGTTCGCCGGCGTTTTTTGATTCCAGACCTTCAGCATGTCGGGCGACGCTTCCGAACGGATGCCGTTATCCGTCAGCACCGATTCCGTGGCGGCCAGCATGTCCTTGCGCGGCACGACGACCAGCTCGGCATCGCGCTGCTGGAAACGGAAAGTCAGCAGCTCATCCGTCTGGTCGCGCAGCAAAGCCACCAGGTGCGCCAGACTGCGCACGGGCACGCCGTTGACGGAGTCGATGACGGAGAAGAAGCGGGTGCTGTAGCCATTCATCAGCTTGTGCGGGAAAAATGGTGCGGCGACCACCACCAGTTCCTCGCGCTCGGCATCGGGCGCATCGCCGCGGCGCGTGACGAGCGGATTGCCGGCAAAGCTAATGCCATACAACATGGGTGCATTGCCGTTTGGCGCGGCCATGAATTCCGTCGTGGCGCGCGAAAAGACCATCGGACCGAAGATGAAATACGAGGGGTAATTTCCCTGCAGGCCGGAAATGAGCATCGGGTGCTCGGCCGACACGGGCAAGCTGACTTTCAGCGGTGCACCCTGGCGCACGACCGTCAGCGGCAGCATGCCGTTTTTCGCCAATTGCTGCACGCGGTACTGGAAACGCACGCGGCTATTGCTATTCAGTTTGACCATGCCCTGGTTATCGATGGGAAATTCACCGATGTGCGTAATGACATCGAATTCCTTGAGCGGATATTGCGCATCCTTGCTGGCCGGCTTCATCACCACCGCGCCTTCGACGCCCTTGGCCAGCCTCAGGTAGCTGCGCAGCGCCGGGTTTTCCAGGGTCTGCGTCACGTCGCGCATGGCCGGCTTGCCCTTCGGTGCGCCAGCGGCCTGGTCGCGCAGGAACAATTCGATTTCCTCGTTAGGAATAATGTAGCCGATATTTTGCGCGTTAAGCATGCCGGCAAACGCCAGGCCGATCATCTTGTCGCCGGCGACCACCGGCCCGCCGCTGTTGCCCGGATTGATGGCCGCATCGATCTGGATGCGCAAGCCGGACACGGGAAAGTTGTAGTGCACGAATTCGATGCGCGAGACGATGCCCTTGGTGATCGACAGCGAGGTGCCGCCCGTCGGATAACCATAAGCCAGCACAGCATCGCGCACGTCAGGCAGGACATTGGCGCGCGGCAGCGGCTTGTGGCTGTCGAAAAAACTTTCGTCCTCGACTTGCAGCAAGGCCAGGTCCATGCCGCGCGAAATGGCCAGCACGGTGGCGCCTATCTTGTCGCCGGCGCCATTGGCCTGGATCTGCACCTGGCTGGCATAGCCCACCACGTGCGCGTTGGTAAGGATGCGATGGCCATCGATGACCACGCCCGATCCCGTCACCGATTGCGGCGCCGCCTTGCTCCACGGCTTGTAGGGGTCGGGGCCGCGCAAGGTGGAAAACACCTTGACGACGGAATTCTCCAGGGCCGAAGCGCTGGCGGCGGCGCTCTCGGCAGCCAGTGCACGCCCTGTCATCAACGGGCAAAAAGAAAAGGCCAGTACCAGCAAGGCACGGCCCATCAGGGTGAAGCACGAACGAGTTTTCATTGGGCGTTTTCGCAATGGAAGGGAATCAAAATTATATATTGATTAATTGCAAAATCATTACAATTTGTCCATCTTCCAGCGAAGAGCGCCGCTACTCCGGCAACCGCGCCACGCCCAATGCCGGCACCGCCGTCTGCGCGCCATTCATGACCATGGCCAGGAAGGTGTAGTAGCCATTGATCCCCATCAAGTCCACCACGCCGTGCTCGCCAAACAGGGCCAGCGCCTGCGCATACGTGGCGTCGCTAACCCGCTTGTTTTGCTGCAGCTCGATGCAAAAATCGTGCACGGCTTGCTCGTCCTCTTTCAAGGAAACAGGCGCGCGCCGCGCGGCGATGGCGTCCACGGCCGCTTGCGCGATGCCGTTTTGCACGGCCAGCGGCGCGTGAATGGCCCACTCGACCTGCTGGTCCCACTGGCGCGCCGTCACCAGGATCGCCAGTTCCGACAGCCGCGTGCCGATGGCGCTGCGGTAGCGCAAATACTCGCCCATGCGCTGCGCCGTTTCCATCAGCTCGGGGCTGCGGATCAGCGGCACGAAGGGGCCGTACAGCGCCCCGCGCGGACCGTCGATGATGGCTTGCGCGGCGGCACGCTGCTGTGGATCCAGTCGGTTCAGCGGCAGCGCGGGCAGGCGGTCGATAGTGCTACCAGCCATCAGGCGGTCCAGGCGACCACGTCCTGCTGCTGCTCGCCCAGGCCGGCGATACCCAGGCGCATGCTGTCGCCTTTTTTGAGGAAGCGCTGCGGCTTGCGGCCCTGGCCCACGCCCGGCGGCGTGCCCGTGGCGATGACGTCGCCCGGTTCCAGGGTCATGAATTGCGACAGGTAGCTGACGATCTGCGCCACCGTAAAGATCATGGTTTGCGTATTGCCGGTCTGCATGCGCTTGCCGTTGACTTCCAGGTACAGGTCCAGGTCTTGCTCGTCGATGACTTCATCGCGCGTCACCAGCCATGGGCCGACGGGGCCGAAAGTGTCGCAGCCCTTGCCTTTGTCCCATTGGCCGCCCCGCTCCAGCTGGTACGCGCGCTCGGAAATGTCGTTGACGACGCAATAGCCGGCCACGTATTTCAGGGCATCTTCTTCGCTGACATACTGCGCGCGCGTGCCGATGATGACGCCCAGCTCCACTTCCCAGTCCGTCTTCCTGGAACCTTTCGGCAGCACGACATTGTCGTCCGGGCCATTCAGGCAGGTAATGGCCTTCATGAAGACGATCGGTTCGGCGGGAATCGGCATGCCGGATTCGGCCGCGTGGTCCGCATAGTTCAGGCCGATGCCGATGAATTTCCCGACCTTGGCCAGCGGCACGCCGAAGCGTGGATTGCCGCGCACCAGGGGCAGCGTCTTTTCATCGACCTTGGCCAGCTTGCGCAAGGCCTTGTCGGACAGTTGTGCACCGTCAATATCGGCAATCACGCCGGACAGGTCGCGCAGTTTGCCTTCTTCATCGATCAGGCCCGGTTTTTCCTTGCCTGGACGTCCATAACGAACGAGTTTCATAGTCTTCCTTGGAGTTGATCATTGCCGCTGTGCAGTCTGCCATTTTACCGGATGGCCCGGCACGCCTGTAGCGGTGGATGAAAAACATCGCAAGTCCCGGCAGCTGCAAGGCCGCCAGCACGCCAAACGCCGCCTGGTAGGCCTGCGGCGGATACTGCAGCTGGCTGTTCAGGGGCCAGCAGCCAAGGATCAGGCCAAAGCCCGCCTGCACCAGAAAAGCGCCCGTAAAAATCAGCAAGTTCAGGCCGGTGGCCGCCCTGCCCGTCAAGCTGGCCGGCATGCTTTGCGCGACGATCGCATACTCGAGGCCCGTTACCGTGCCCAGCAAGGTAAACAGCACGGACAGCAAGGGCAGGCTGGGCACGCTATTGCACGCCATGGCCACCTGCACGGCGACAAACAGGACGATGCCCATGGCGGCCACTTGCATGGGCGCCATGCCGCGCCGCCCCGCCCACTCCGTCAGCATGCCCATGCCGATGGCGCCGAAGATGACGGCCGCCATGCCCAGGTACAACAAATACGCGACGTTATCGTCAGACAAGCCGCCCACGTCAGCCAGCCAGCGGCCTATCCACAAGCCTTGCACGCCAAAGAACACCGTGTGCGGCAACAGGATCAAGCCGATGGTGCGGCGAAAAGCCGGGTCGCGGTAGACGCTCCACACGCTGGCCTTGTTGACCGCGGCGGCAAGCGCGGGCGTGGCCGGCGACAAGATACGGATCAGCAAGCCGATGGCCAGCACCGCCAGCGCCAGCCCCAGGAAGATGCCGCGCCAGTCCGTGTAATGCAGCGCCAGCTTGACAGGCATGGTGGCCGTGGCCGCGCCGAGGCCGCCGACGGCGATCAGGTAGCCATGCACGGACGGCAGGCGCGCGGGGGCGATGGCGCACGAGATCGCCTTCACGGCCGCCATGAAGCAGCCGCCCAGCCCGGCCCCCATCATGGCCCGCGCCCACATCAGTTCGGTAAAACTGTGGCCCCGGCTAAACAGCCACACGCCGGCGGCCGCCAGCGCCAGCAGCCACACTTGCACGGTGCGGGGACCGTAGCGGTCGAGCGCCATGCCGACCGGCAATTGCACCAGTGCAAAGGCGAGAAAGAAGGCGCTGGTCAGCAGTCCCAGCTGGGCCGGCGTCAGGGCGATGGCGCCCAGCAATTCCGCCGTCAGCACGGCATTCACGCCGCGCAGCAGGCACGACAGATAATGCCCAAGCGCGAACGGCAGGAACACCAGGCAAAACACGGCCACGCCGGGGCGCGCTGCTGCGCCGCCGTGCATGCTCAGGCAGCCTGCGCCAGGCGGATGACTTTATGCGGCACCTGTGGCACAGGTTCATCCGTCTCGAAGAAGAATTTATCGTGGCCGAACGCGGGTTTCAAGTGATCCATCCACGTTGCTTCCGCATCGAATTTCGCATAGAACGGCCGGCGCACCCAGTCCGGATTGCGCGCCTGCAAGAACTGCAGGGCGAACAGTTTTTCGCCATTGATGGTGACGATGCCATCGATGACGATCTTGCCGGGAAACGCGCTCATGGACGGCCCCCGCACCGTGCGCGACAGGCCGGACACCATCTGGTAGGCAGCCTGGAAAATCTCGTGCGCCTTTGCCAAGGGCAACTCGAAATAGCCGCGCGGACCCGTGTCCCGTTCGACAAACATGTAATACGGAATCGCTCCCAGCCGCGTGCCCGTCTGCCACAGTTCGGCCCAGCTGTTCGGGTCTTCATTGATGTGGCGGATCAGCGGCCCCTGCATGCGCAAGGTGGCGCCCGTGGAAACGATGCGCTTCACGGCTTGCTGGGCGATGTCCTGGCGCAACTCGACAGCATGGCTGTAATGCCCCATCACGGCCAGGTTCTTGCCCGCCTTGACGATGCGCTCGAACAGGCGCATCAAATCATCCGCATCGCGGTCCGAGACAAAGCGCTGCGGCCAGTATGCCACCGCCTTGGTGCCGATGCGGATGTTCTGGATGTGCTCGAGACCCGGCTCCAGCAGCGGCTCCAGGTAGGCGGCCAGTTGTCGCGTGTTCATGATCATCGGGTCGCCGCCCGTGATCAGCACGTCCGTTACTTCCGGATGCAGCTTCAGGTAGGCGGCCAGCTCATGCGACTCGCGCGCATCGAACTTCATGTCGTCCATGCCGACGAACTGGGGCCAGCGGAAACAGAAAGTGCAATATGCATGGCAGGTCTGGCCGGCGCTGGGGAAGAACAGCACCGTCTGCGCATATTTATGCTGCAGGCCGCGCACGGGCGCATCGTTGACACGTGGCACGTTGTGCGTCATCTGCCCGGCCGGATGAGGATTCATGCCCAGGCGCAAGCCGTGCACATAGGCATCGATGGCTGCCTTGTCCCGCTTGACCAGCACCAGCTCGCGCAAGTGCGCGTACTGCTCGGGCGGCAGCATGTCGCGGTGGGGAAAGACAAGGCGATAGATGGGATCGTCCGGAATATTGTTCCAGTCGATCAGCTGGTCGAGCACGTATTCATTCGTGCGAAATGGCAACACATGCGAGACCACTTGCACGGCTTCGCGCTGCTCGTCCGGCATCCAGGCCCACTGCCGCGCCTGCTGGATGGTTTGCCGCGTATATGGTTTGAACTTGGGTGAGAACGGCTCGGTAATGAGTGCGGACACGGTCGGCTCCTTGCCAGTAAAGAACGATAACTTCCATGAAACCGGCCCGATTCCGGCCAGTTCCAGCCTGTTTTTCCGCATGCGGCGAATACTTGGCATGCTGCGAAAGTCATCATAGTTCTTGCCATGCGGAACCAAATTGCCGCATATCAACAACCATGGCGATACGCCGCAAGCTGCCTGTGAGCAACACCTTAGTTTGTGCCAGCGCAACTTGAGGGGGACCAGCGCGACGTAAATTACGGCTTGGCAACACATCCATCGATATTCACAAGGAGCTTTCATGAAACGCTTATTCACGGGTAGCCTGCTGTGCCTGGCATTTGCCAGCGCCAGCGCCGCCGTCGAGCCCACGGAAAAAGATGCCATCGCCATGGCCGAACGGGGTGCCGCCTACATGAAGGCGCATGGCAAGGAAGAAATGATGAAGAAAATCACGGCGAAGGATCCCGATTTCGTCCAGGGTTCGCTGTATGTGGACATGCGCGACATCAAGACGGGCATCGTGCTGGCCCATCCCATCAACCCGTCCATCGTGGGCAAGGATTTGACGGATGTGCCCGATGCGAATGGCAAGAAGTATCGCCGTGAAATCATCGAACTGGCGCAAAAACAGGGCAAGGGCTGGGTCGATTACCAGTACAAGAATCCCACCAGCGGCAAGATCGAGCCGAAGACCACCTACATCCTGCGCGTCAACGACGTGGTGCTGGAAGCGGGCATCTACAAAAAATAGCCATCCCCGGCGCAGTGCGGGCGCGGCGGCTGGCTGCCGCGGCCCTGCGGCGTGCACAGCCACTGGCAGGAGTCAGACATGCTCAATAAACTACGCATCGGACCAAAATTGCTGCTGGCGCCCGCGCTGGTCCTGCTGCTGCTGATACTCAGTTCGGCCGGCGCCTGGTATGGCATGGTGCGGCAAAATGCCTCGCTGGAAAACATGGTGCAGGTACGCATCACGCACCTGAAGGCCGCCGCCGACGTGGCGGGCGACGCCAAGCATGTGCACGGCAATATGTACCAGCTGCTGTCATGGACCAATGGCAGTTTCGCCAAGGCCCGTATCGATACGCTGGAGCAGCAGATCAAGCTGCGCCACGCCGCCATCGGCACCCAGCTGGCGGCGCTGCGCGGCACGGCCACGGGCGCCGAGCGCAGCCTGGTCGATGCGGCCATCACGGCGCTGGCCGGCTACCGCAAAGCGGTGCTGGAAACCATGGAAATGGCGCAGATGGATCAATCGATCGCCACCAATTCCATGCTCAAGGCGGAGACGCAGTTCGTCCAGTTCAATGCACAGCTGGCGCAGCTGTCGGCGCTGGAAACCACCCTCAGCAGCCAGGCGCACGCGACGGCCAGCGCGGAATTTCGCAGCCTGGGCTGGAGCTTGCTGCTGACCGTGCTGTTGTCCATCGTGCTGTCCATCGTGGTGACCATGCTGGTGCGGCGCGCCATGCTGGCCGAGATACGCGGCATCGCCGACGCCGTGCAAGACCTGGCGGCCGGCAAGCTGACGGCCGGCGCGCCCAAGCAGGGCAATGACGAGATCGCCGACACGTCGCGCGTGCTGGACCAGACCATCGCCAACTTGAACCAGACGCTGCGCACCATCATGGAGGCCGTGCAATCGATCGACACGGCCTCGCATGAAATTGCCAGCGGCAACCTGGACTTGTCGGCGCGCACGGAAATGCAAGCCAGTTCACTGGAAGAAACGTCGAGCGCCATGGAAACCCTGACGGAAGCCGTCAACGACAATGCCAACAATGCCCAGCTGGCCTGCGACCTGGCGGCGCAAGCGTCCGACCTGGCCGTGCAAGGGGGCACGGCGATGCAGCAGGCGGTGGCGACGATGGCGACCATCCGCGCCAATTCGCGCCAGATCGTGGACATTATCGGCGTGATCGACGGTATTTCCTTCCAGACCAACATCCTCGCCCTGAACGCGGCGGTGGAAGCGGCGCGCGCGGGCGAACAGGGCCGTGGCTTTGCCGTCGTCGCTTCCGAAGTGCGCACCCTGGCGCACCGCTCCGCGCAGGCGGCCAAGGAAATCAAGACCCTGATCGCCACGTCCGTGACCACCATCGATGGGGGCAGCGTGGCCGTGCAGCAGGCGGGCGAGCGCATGGGCGCCATCGTGGCCTCGGTGCAGCAAGTCAACGACATCATCCAGCGCGTCAAACAGGCCAGCGCCGAGCAGGCGTCGGGCATCACGGAAGTAAACCAGGCCGTCACGCAAATGGATGATGTCACCCAGCAAAATGCGGCCCTGGTGGAACAGGCGGCCGCCGCCGCGGCCAGTTTGCAGGACCAGGCCGTGAAACTGTCGGCGGCCGTGGCCGTGTTTACCCTGGACAGCCAGGCGCCGGCCGCGCATGGCAGCGCGGATGAGCAGGCGTTCCAGGACCCGGCCAGCGCCGCGCGCGGCACGCACGCGGAACGCCGCGCGCTGCACAGTGCGCTGCGCGGTACGCCCCACGGCAAGGCCGCAGGTGGCGCAGCGCGCAAGCAGCGCGCCACCTGAGCCCTTCGCTACGCGGCGGGCACGCGCATGGGTTTGCTTAAATACGGCGACCCGGCCAGCACGAAACGCCACGGCGTCTCCATCGCCTTGGAAATGCCGATGCGCGGGCCCGCCTGCACCGTCACCGCTTCCTCGCGCGCGAGCAAGGCGAACGGTGGCGCATCGAGCGCCAGGCGATTGTGCAGATGGCTCACGCCCAGCGCCTGACAGACCTTGCCCGGCCCCGAGCACAGCAGCCGCAAGTCCGCCACGCCGCGCCGTTCACGCATGGCATCGATGCCCGCCAGCGGTTCGATGGCGCGGATCAGCACGCCAGCGCCATGGCCCGGTTCGCGGCACACAAAATTCAGACACCAGTGGATGCCGTATGAGCGGTACACATACGCATGGCCGGGCGGGCCGAACATGGCCGCGTTGCGCGGCGTCAAGCCGCCATACGTGTGCGACGCCGGGTCCAGCCGGTCATACGCTTCCGTTTCCACGATGCGTCCGCCCACGCCGTCGACCAGCACGGTGACGCCGATCAGCTGGCGCGCCACGGCATGGGAATCGTCCGCGAAATCGATACCGGCAAGGATGTTTTTCATGCAGCAATTGTAGCGCCGCCCCGGCCGCCGCACGCCGCCTGGCCACTTGAAAACAAATAAAAATTACTGTTTCAACCATGAAAATCACCGTCCCGACCGCCACAAAATGGCAAAAAGTGGGGATTTTTTCGACAATCTATTGCTGAGATGAACTATTGCCATCCATAAACAGCGATAATCGTCCGGCACTGCACAGCCCGCCCATGCGAGGGCAGCAGTCGCGCAACACGATAACCACCAGGCAAGGCAATGATGATGAGAGCGGCAGCGCAAGTGCAGGTAGTGCAGGAAGATCCGGTTGACGCCTTGATGCGCTCCATCCGTATCCCGCCACGCCCCAGCCTGCTGGTCGACCTGCAGCGCGAACTGGCCGAAGACGACCCGTCGCCGCGCCGCATCGCGCGCATCATCGCCGATGACGTCGGCATGTCGGGCGCCCTGCTCAAACTGGCCAATTCGCCATTCTATGGCGCCGCGCGCAAGGCCAAGTCCGTCGAGCAAGGCATCAATTTTCTGGGCATCAACCAGTGCAGCGCCATGATGACGGGCTTGCTGGCGCGCCAGGCGCTGGAAGCGGAAGGCGTCGAGCTGACCAATTTCTGGGATGTCTCCGCCAAGCGCGCGCGCGCCCTGGTATTTACGTCGCGCAAGCTGCGCATCGCCCCGCCCGACATCGCGCATACTTTCGGCCTGTTCTGCGATATCGGCGTGCCCCTCTTGATGAACCGCTTCCCCGACTACGTCAACACGTACGCGGCGGCGGCCAACGATGCGCACAATTGTTTTACGACACTGGAAGACGCGCGCCACCAGACCAACCACGCGGCCATCGGCTGCTTGCTGGCGCGCAACTGGGGCCTGTCCTCCGACGTCTCCTGGGCGATTTTGCATCACCACGACTACACGGTGCTGGCCGACCCGTCCACGGACGACGCCATCCGCTCGCTCGTTGCCCTGTCCTTGCTGGCCGAAAAAGGCATTCAGCGCTACCATGGCAACAGTACCTCGCTGGAGTGGGACAAGGGCGGTAGCCTTGCCTGCCAGCATCTCGGCCTGTCGGAAGAAGAAGCGGCCGACCTGCTCGACGAGTTGCACGAGATGTTCGATACCGACCATTGATGTATCTGGCGGCCGCGTCCGCCTGTATGATCTGTCCGGCGCCAGGCAAGAGCCTTGGCGCCCGTTTCCGTTTGCCTGACCCGTTTTACTTAACCTGTTGATCGCCATGCCCAAAAATAAGCGCCCTGTTCCCCGTAAATCCGCCAACACGCCCGAAGACAAGGATGAAGCCGTCACGCGCATGCTGTGCACCATGGCCCTGAACCTGGCGGAGCAGGAAGACAGCGATTCGCAGGGCACGGTGCTGGCCGAACAAGCCGTGGAATTTGGCCGCCTGATCCGCAAGGCCTTGAATCAAAAGAAAGATGAAGTGCTGTACGACGCCGTCGAGCGGGCGAAATACGAAGACGTGGGCGCCTACCAGTACCTGCGCAGCCATGTCGAGGAGGCCGCATCCATCGCCGTGATCCGCCGCGACAATGCGCCCGCCATGGAAATCAATGCCTTCGTCGTGCCCCTGCTGGTGCAAAGCACGGGCGGCCTGAAGGAAGCGGACGGCTTCCAGGACCAGGAGGCGTTCGAGGCGCTGGTGAAAAGTTTCCAGCAGGCGCAGCTGGAAAGCGCCAAGGCCAAGGTTGTCCTGATGAGCCATGCCTACGACCTCGACG